>WNGA01012445.1_pt1 | contig 10986 bp, 13 predicted proteins | sample 5400061 | NCBI WGS metagenome assembly WNGA01 (sample SAMN13153366, study PRJNA577476) | soil metagenome | isolation source: 100 cm soil or saprolite under grassland replicate 2 | place: USA:California | collected 2016-06-15
CGAATCAAGCGGCCTACCCCTTGTCGGAGTTTTAGGATCGCTTCCGGGAACGAGTAATCGGTGAATCGCCCCTCTAGGAACTACTTCTTTTTCCACTGAGCGCCACCGAGCAGCGGCAATACGAACAGGTTTGCCAGGATGTCGATGATTAGGCCGGCGAGCACGACCACACCGAAACGCTGCGTCGGCGGAAAATCTGACAGCACAAAGATGGCAAAGCCGGCGGCGAAAATCACGTCCGAATAGACGATCCCGCGCCATTGTTCTTCGCGTCCGGCTACCCAGGCTGGCCAGCCTTTCTTTCCGTCGCGTTGCGCGCGGCGAACGCCGAAGACAAGATGAATCATCGAGTCGATGGCTATGCCGATGCAAACGTTTGTGGCCGGCGCCGAGATGACATCCATCGGTACATGCAGCCATCCGATGCTGCCAAGCATGCACAGGGGCACGAGAGTCAAGCTCACGATCATCGCCACCGCCCCGCGGACGGACCGGGCGACGATCCACGCTATCCCGATGAACAGAACGTTCAGCCAGAAAAGGCCGGTTACCAAACTGGAAGCGACAAGCGCCGCCAGTCGACCTTGCAAATAGTAAATGCCGCCAACGAGAGCGGTCTTGAATCCGTGCTTACGCGCGATCGAGCGAAGATCGTCGACGACTTCGAGCCGGTGTTTGTCGTGACGGCCTTCGATCATCCGAAGGAGGAACACGGCTTGCGTGCGATCGTCGTTCACAAAACTCTTAGCGACGCGCGCGTACTTGGGCTGCTCCATGATCTCCATCATCTTTTCGTAGCTCAGAAAAAAGGAGAACGGCGTTCGATCGCCTTCAGCCAAGAGAGTCGGAAGTGAAATCACGGCCCCGACAGGTTTGTAATTCTCCAGCCCTCCTTGCAGCGTCCACATCTTCCGGTAAGCAGCGTCCGTGTTCAGTTTGCTGCCGTCGGCGGCGGCCACGACCAATGTGAGCGGATTCGAGCCGCCGGTGCGGTCGACGTATTCCAATCCGTCGCGCAGTTCCCGGTGGGGCTTGAAATAATCGAGAAGGCTCGGGTCGGTGTTTACTTGCTTCAGCCCAAATCCCAGGCTGGCGCTGAGGAGAATGACGGCCAGCGACAGCGGCACGAACCGCCGCGACCAAAATGCGTTCGAAGGTTCTGCCTCCAAGAGTTTGCTTTTGCGCGGCACAGCCCAGCGCAGGAACGACGGATACATCACGTAAGCGCAGATCAATGCCACGACCGTCCCGAGCACGCCGCCGAATCCCAGTTCGCGTAACGGCTTGGCTTGGACGATCAACAAACTGCCGAACCCGAGCGACGCGCAAACCATTGACCAAAACGAAGCGGGAAATGTCATGCGACGGGCGGCAGCCGCGAGATCGGGCGATTTCTTCCCCATCCGGTCGGCGAGTGTCTGCCAGTTAAAGGTCATGTAAACCAAGTGCGACAACGCCACGACAAACACGATCGTGCCGAGGTTCACCGTGAGGATGCCGATCTTTTTGCCGAACATTGACTGGAGGAGCAATGTCAACAAAACGGCGCTCGTGCAGGTCGCGAGCATTCCCAGAAACACTCGACCGGATCGGAACATCACCGCCATTGTCAGCCCAAATAAAACGACCGCCGTGAGGCAGAAGTACCAAAAATCGTGGGCCAAACTGCGCCGGATCATCTCCACCACATAGGGCGGACCGGCAATGTGAATTCGAAAGTCTCTCTCATCGAGTTCGTGCATGATTCGTTCGAGATGCTTGATCGACTTCTCGGTGTCCTTGCCTTCCATGAACACGATGACGTTGCTGGATCTGCGGTCCGGAGCGATCAGGAGGCGGCTCCAAAACGGGCTCGCCAACGCGTCTTGGAAATTCTTCGGTCCCGCAGTCAAACTTTTGACGGCGCTGACCGCATCAATCGTGTTGACCTGTTGAGTGAGTTTTTGGATCCGACCGAGGTAGCGCGGTGATGAAATATTCCGGGACGACACAGTCAGGATAACTTCAGGCCGCGACGGAAAACGCTGCTCGATCTTTTTAGATTGGCGGAACTGCGGATCACTGGTTGAAAAGAAAAAATTCTCATCCACCACCGGCTTAAGATCGACAACAGCCGCCACGAGTACGAACAAGGCGACCGTCAGCGCGAGCATCCACCAGTGCGTTCCTAACCGGACCGTCATCTTCGAAACTGTGCTGAGTTTCATCGCTCCAGCGCTGGACGATTAGGAAATTGTGGCCAGTCGAAAGGCCGGGTCACCTCGTGCAACATTGCCGATTAAATCTAAATGATTTCGACCGGACATTTCGGTAGTGCTTGCAAAAAAGCGCGACCGTACGGTCTGGTCACGACCCGATTGTCGAGAATGACGATGATGCCGCAGTCGCTCTTTGTTCGAATCAAGCGGCCGACGCCTTGCCGGAGTTTCAGGATCGCTTCCGGCAAAGAGTATTCGGTGAACGGATCGCCACCGCGCTCCTCGATCAATTCGAGTTTGGCTTCGATGAGCGGATGATCGGGCACAGCAAACGGGAGCCGCGTAATGATCACATTCGAAAGCGCTTCACCCGGAACATCGACGCCGCCCCAAAAACTGTCCGTACCAAAGAGGACACTCCGGGGCGTTGATTTGAATTGCTCAAGAAGCTTACTTCGCGGCGAGCCCGCCCCCTGCACGAGAAGATTCATTCCCTTATCTACAAAAAATCTCTGCATGGTTCCCGCCACTTGCTGCATGTCGCGATAATTCGTGAAAAGAACGAACGCGCACCCCTCAGTTTTTTCGACGAAATGGGCGATCCATCGCTCCAGCTCTCTGTGATAAGGCGCGTCGCGTGGGTCGGGCATTTTTTGGACGACAAACATTTTCATTTGCCGTTGAAAATTGAAGGGACTGCCGAGCTCCAAAGGTTCCGCGTCCGTGGCGCCAATGCGCTCACGAAAGTACGCGAGATCCGGCCGGCCCACCGCCAGAGTAGCGCTGGTCATGACGCAACAGCAGTCCTCGCGAAAAAGCATTCGCCGCAGCACGGGTGCAAGATCGACAGGTGCGGCGTTGAGAGCGAGGAACCGTTCGCTTTTACCGGTTCGCTCGATCCAGTAGACATGCTTCGGTGCGCTCTGCTCCAGAAAAATGGCAATCCCGTCCCGTGCGTCCCGAACACGCCTGCCGAATTCCTGCAGCTCCGCTTTCAAAATTTCGTCATCAGCCCGTTTCACGACTTCGGCGATGCGCGCTTGGAGCACGATCAACCGGCGAGTGATTGTGTCCGGAACAAAGTCGATATCGCGGACACGAAACTCCCGGCCTTTGCGAAAATCTGATTTGGATTCGACTGCTGCAAAGAATTTATCAACATCATCGATCAGTTCCGCCGCGAGTCGCACACCGGCGGCGTCTCGCATGACAGTGAACAGTCCTTTGCGGGTCCGCGAGTTATAGAGCCGCTGGATTGTCGATCGCAACCCGTATTGCGAGACGCCGATACCGATCTGCTTGGACGCGACCTGCTCGACCGTATGCGCTTCGTCTAAAATGAGGAAATCATTTGGAAATAGAAACCCACTCTCCCGCTCTGCCTGTTGATCCGGTGAGCCGAGCAAGATGAAAAGCAAGGTGTGATTGAGCACGATCACGTCCGCAGCCAGTAAACGTTTCCGCGCCTGTTGATAAAAACAGCGCGGGTTTTGCCCGCACGTTTTCTGTGTGCAGATGTGCGCTTCGCTACACACCTGCATCCAAACTTTTGGATCGGGCTCGGCGGAAAGATCGCTGAGCGATCCGTCGCGGGTTGTGCCGGCCCACTCGGCCAGTCGCTGCAATTCGCTCTGCTCGGGTCCGGTAAAAAGTTCGTTTGCGCCTTGCAACGCGCGCTCGAGCCGGCGCGGGCAAAGATAATTTTGCCGGCCTTTCATCAACGCTGCTTCAAACTCGACCGGCAGCACTTTTTTCAAAATCGGAATATCTTTGTCCAGCAGCTGTTCCTGGAGATTAATCGTATGAGTGGAAACGATTGCCTTTTTGTGCTGCTCAAGCGCGAAGAGGATCGCGGGCACGAGATAAGCGAGCGATTTGCCCACCCCGGTTCCTGCCTCCACCACCAAATGGCGCTCTTCCTCCAGCGCCTGCGCTACGCGGGCTGCCATTTCCTGTTGTTGCGGGCGGAACTCAAAATTCCTTGCCTTGGACAACGGCCCGTTCTCAGAAAAGAACGCGTGGACGCGTTCTACGAACTGGCTGCCCAAGGTGTCCTTCAGCGCGATCATTTGGCAATAGCCCAGCGTTTCAACGCTGAGTTGTCACAGCGGAAATGCTATTGTAATTCGGCAATCGCAAATCGAAATTCGAAAATCAATGAGATTACTCGATCGATACGTCATTCGGAATTTCCTGCAGGTTTATCTTTACTGCATCGCTGGCTTTATCTCGATCTGGCTGATCTTCGACGTTAGCGACAATATTTCGACGTTTATCGACCAACACGTGCCTCTTTCCCTTGTTGCTCGATATTATGGCACGCAGATCCCGCAGGTTTTCATCATTCTGTTGCCGGTTTCGCTTCTGTTGTCTCTCCTTTTCGCGCTTGGCCGAATGTCGCGGGCGAACGAAATCGTTTCCATGCTTACGGCAGGAGTAAGTCTTCCTCGCGTTCTGCTGCCATTGATCGGTATGGGGCTGCTCACGGTGGCGGCAAGCATGGCCCTGAACTACTCGCTGGCACCGCACGCGGAACTGGCGCGGAAAGCACTCCTTTCCGAAGCGCAATCACGCCCCGGACGCTACGTCCAGGGACAGATTTTTCGTAATCGTACGGACTTGCGCACCTGGTTTATCCAGAATTTTCTGCCGCGCACGAACACGTTCAATAACGTTCAGGTGCTTGAACAGGACATCAACGACAATATCGTTACGAATTACATCGCGGCGCGCGCCTTTTTCCGTCCGGAAACCAAGACGTGGGAGCTGGAGAACGCTAAAGTCGTCCACTATGACCATTCCGGGAACATCGTCGAGGAGCACATTTACCCTTCGCTGAAAATTGAGCACTGGAGCGAAACCCCGTTCCGGCTTGGCAGCGCAAATGAACGAGCAGAATTCCTAAGCCTGCCTGAGCTCCGAGAGTATTTGCGTTTCAATGCGGATTTCCCCCGTACGCTGCTTGCGCCGTTTCGCACGCATCTGCAGTATCGGCTCGCTCTGCCCTGGACGTGCCTCGTGGTGGTGTGTATCGCTGCGCCGCTCGGCATCGGCTATTCGCGACGCGGCGTTCTCTCAAGCGTTGCCGCAGCAGTGATCCTCGTTTTTTCGATGAACTTTCTTGTCCACCTTTTTCTGGCGCTAGGTGAGGGGGACCGTGTCCCTGCATGGATTGCGGCCTGGACACCCAACATTGTTTTCGCGGCAATTGGTCTCTACTTGCTTTACCTCCGGGCTTCTAATCGCGAGGCGCCCAGCTTTCATCTTTTCACTGCGCGACGTATAGTTGCGCAATGAATCCTCTCCCAAATGAGTGGGCGATTAAGCATCGAGCGGAATTCTGCGCAGCCACGCGCCGTCCCTTTGCTCCTGGCGAATATTTTTACACACTCCTGTATCACGACGCCGATGGCTACCGGCGCGAGGATCTGAGCGAAGAGGCGTGGCGAAACCGCAACGAAAACATTCGGCCGTTTTCATTTTGGAAATCGCGTTACGAGCCATTGCCGCCAAAACCGGCTGAACCTGTTCCCAGAGAAGATGCGGAGCAACTCTTCCGCCGTTTGATGGCGTCCAACAACCCGCCTGCAAACGCGTGTTATGTTCTTGCCGCGATGCTCGAGCGTAAGCGGGTCCTAAAACAGGTGAACACAGAACAGAACGAAAATGGCAGGGTTCTTATTTATGAACAGGGCACGACTGGCGACGTGTTCGTTGTGCCCGACCCGCAGCTGCGCCTCGGCGAAGTAGAAAGCGTGCAGAACGAAGTCGCCCAACTACTTCGCGGAGCAACTGATAAGATCGAAACGTAACCTCCTGATGAGTACGGAAACACAGGCCATCAACTACAAGATTGGCAACGAGCGCCTGATCAGCGTTACTGAAAAAGCGGCACGTAAATTAGCGTCGCTGCTGGAAGAAAAAGCTAAACCAGACGGTGCGTTGCGCCTCAAGGTTATTGGCGGCGGCTGCTCCGGCCTGCAATACGTCATGGATTTGGTAGATGGCCCGCAGGAGCGGGATATTCTGGTGCCAACGCAAAACGTTCGCCTCGTTGTCGATCCAAAGAGCGCGCTTTTCGTCAGCGGTTCCGTGCTCGATTTTAGCGAAGACCTGCAGAAAGGCGGCTTTAAAGTCACCAATCCGAACGCCGTGGCTCACTGCTCTTGCGGCGAAAGCTTCGCAGTTTAGGAAACCTGCCTTCAATTAATCGGTCGTGCTGCCGAGCAGCGTGGCGATGCGGCAACCTATACCTTCATGACCTCTGCTTCTTTGTGCTTGAGATGATCATCGATTGATTTGACGAAGCGATCCGTAAGCTTCTGCACTTCGTCCTCCACATCGCGAAAGCCATCCTCAGTCAGTTCGCCGGCCGTTTTGAGTTTCTTCGCCTCGTCGAGTGCGGCGCGGCGGTTCGCGCGCACACGCACCCGCGCTTCTTCGGCCATTTTGCTAAGGGAACGCGCAAGCTCTTTTCGACGTTCTTCTGACAACTCCGGGATTGGCAGTCGAATGATTTTGCCGTCAATCGCAGGAGTAATGCCGATTTTCGACTCCTTGAGCGCCCTTTCGATGTCCGGCACCGTGCCGGCGTCGAACGGTTGTACAACAAGCAACCGCGGCTCCGGTGTCGTAATCAAAGCGAGTTGCTTTAGCTTCATCGTCGATCCGTAAGCGTGTACGTCCACGTTTTCTACAAGACCAGGTGAAGCTTTGCCGGTGCGCACCGCGGCGAATTCGTGCACCATATAATCGACGCTTTTTTCCATCGACATCTCGGCCTCCAGAAGAATGTCATCTCTGCTCATGGCCCCTGAATTTTTAGGTCCGAAGACGGTTCATCGCAAACAAGGGTGCCAACTTTTCGTCCCAGGACGGCGTCGCGAATGCTGCCGGGTTTGTACATGTCGAAGACAACGATCGGGATCTTGTTGTCCATGCAAAGGCTGAACGCGGTCGAATCCATGATCTGCAAACGTTTGGTCAGCGCTTCAGTGAAGCTGAGGCGGTCATAGAGGCGGGCGTCTGCATGAGTTTTCGGATCACGATCGTAGACGCCCTCGACCTTGGTCGCTTTCAAAATTACGTCGGCGCGAATCTCGCTCGCACGCAACGCGGCGGTCGTGTCGGTGGAAAAGTAAGGGTTCCCGGTGCCGGCGGCGAAAATTACAACGCGGCCCAGTTCGAGATGCCGGATCGCGCGGCCAAGAATGAATGGCTCGGCGACATTTTTCATTTCGATAGCCGTCTGCACGCGCGTTTCGACACCCATTTGATCGAGCGTGCTGCGTAGTGCCAGTGCGTTGATGACAGTGGCCAGCATTCCCATGTAATCCGCCGTGGTGCGGTCCATTCCCCGGTGAGACGCAGAAAGACCTCGCCAGATGTTTCCCCCGCCGATTACAACTGCCACTTGCACGCCGAGGTCGCGCACCTCTTTTATGCGCTCGGCGATCTCACGCACGACGGCGAGCGAAATGTTGTCCCGCGCTCCGCGCTCCTGCATCGCTTCGCCGCTTAGCTTGAGTACGATGCGTTCATAAACCGGCGTCTGGGTTTGCATAGACGACCTATAAGATCAACAGAAGACGTCAATCTTGGGAAGCACAAACAGGAGGTCATCCGCGGCCGTACATGAGGGACCTCTCATAATATGACCGATGACATAAGGCACGTTCGCGTGACGCTCGGGCATTTGTGAGGTCCTTCGCTTTGCTCAGGATGACAACGCACGTTGCCCGCGCAAAAATTCGGACGCGCTCATCCGCTTTTTGCCTTCCAACTGAACTTCGTTCAACGCAAGTGCGTCTTTTCCGGTAGCGACAATTAGTTGATCCTTTCTTATCAAAATTTCCCCCGGCTTGCCGTTGAGATCGACAACAGATGCGGAAAATATTTTCAGGTTTTGTTCGTCGACTTTCATGAACGCTCCCGGCCAGGGATTGAAGGCGCGGATTTTTCTCTCGATCATCTCCGCCGGCTCCGACCAGTCGATTCTGCCATCTTCACGCTTCAGCTTTGGCGCGTACGTCGTAAGCGAGTTGTCCTGTGGAATGCGCGGCGCTATTCCTTTCGCGAGCAATACCAGGGATTCCAGCAAGATTTCGGGCGCGATCTGTGCCAGTCGGTCATGTAATGATCCACCCGTGTCGTCTGGCAGAATATCGACGGTGCGCTGCAGTAGAATGTCGCCGGTGTCCAGTCCTTCATCCATGTACATAACAGTAATGCCCGTCTCACGATCGCCTGCTGCGATCGCAGCCTGGATCGGCGCGGCACCGCGCCAGCGCGGTACAAGCGACGCGTGCAAATTCAAGCAGGCGATCTTGGGAATTTCCAGCACCGTACGTGGCAAGATTTGCCCGTACGCCACGACGACAATCACGTCCGGCTCGAGCGTGCGGATCTCGTCGATCGCTTGTTGATCTTTCATTCGCGCCGGCTGCAGAATGGGTAGGGCGCGACCGGTCCGAGCTGGACTGGCGTAGGGCGCGCCGCTCATCAGCGCTTTTTTGATTGGCGGCGGTTCGACCAAGTGAGCGCGTCCTACTGGTTTGTCGGGTTGTGTCACGACCGCTGCGACGTGGTGTTCCGACTTGAGTAACGCCTGGAGCGTCGGCACACCGATTTTGCCCGCGCCTATGAAAACGATGCGCATTCTTGAACTGCTGCGTCAGTTACTGCAGTGCGACAGACCGACGCGGGCGCCGCCGAGCCATCGCTTCCGCCATCAGTTTCTCGCCGGCGGTGATCTCACGCCGGCCTACCGAGGATCCGCACTCGGTGCAGAGATAATCGAAAATCTCGCGATCGGGGAGGACTAAGAGCAGCCGCTCGCGAACGGGCATCGCGGCTTTGCATTTTTCGCAGTAAAGACTGGAGGCAGTGAAATTTTCAAACTGCTGCTGGTTCATACACGCCGTCGTTCACGCTCTGTAGAATGTCGAGCAGAACTTTGGCGGGCGGCTGAGTTGCGTCAACCACGGTGACCAGTTCTTGCGCGTAATACGAAAGCACCGGCTTCGATTCTTTTTCGTAAATGTCCAGACGTCGTTGGATGACCTGTTCGTTTGCGTCGTCGAGGCGGTTCTCCTTTAAAGCGCGTTTCTTGAGCCGATAAAAGAGTGTGTCGCGGTCAGGACAGGCGAGGTGAAATACTTTTTTTACGTCGATCATTTCCTCCATGATCCTCGCTTGTCCGACATTTCGCGGAATGCCATCGAGCACGAGCGTGTCGATGTCAGGTTTAAACTTGTGTGCTTCCACGGCCGCATCGATCGCCTCTCGCCAAAGTTCCACTGTGATATCATCTGGGACAAGTTGGCCTTTGCTGGAGTAATCAAGGAATGCCTTCCCGACTTTCGTCCGAGTGTCGATGGAGCGGAATACATCGCCACAAGCGCAGTGATAAAGACGCGGGATCGTGCCGAGCGTTTTGCCCTGCGTGCCTTTGCCGCTGCCCGGTGCGCCAAAAAGGATAAACGTCTGGTATCTCATCTGCGAAACCCGCTTATACTGCACGCCGGCCCAGACGGGGAAGCAGAATTCGGTCGGCTAGTTCTGACTCGCGAGCGGGTCCACATTCACACGCCGACCAGCGCGATCAAACCGCACTGTACCGTCAAGCAGCGCAAAAATTGTGTAATCGCGTCCAAGCCCAACATTTTTTCCGGGTAAAAACTTTGTGCCACGCTGGCGCACGATAATATTGCCGGCCACAACCATTTCGCTGCCGAATTTTTTGACACCCAGCCGCTTGCTGACGCTGTCGCGGCCATTCTTAACGCTGCCTTGTCCTTTTTTGTGAGCCATTGGAGAGAGTTGATGGGTTGAGAGTTGAGTGTAGAGGAGTGTGCCTTTACTCGTCGGTTTTCTTTGGGGCGGCTTTTTTCGCCTCCACACTAATGTTTTTAATTTTCACGCGTGTCAATTTGCGACGATGCCCAACTGTTCGGTGATAACCCTTACGGCGCTTATACTTAAACGCGATCACCTTCTTGTCCTTGCGTTGCTCGAGCACGTCGGCTGTTACCTTTGCTCCGGAGATAAGCGGATTGCCGTGTGTCACATCTTTACCATCGGCAAACATGAGTACGTCAGCGAAGGTCGCGGTCTTACCCGGATCGATGTCGAGCAGGTCGACATCGATCGTGTCGCCTTCCGCGACGCGAAATTGTCTGCCGCCAGTCTTGATAATTGCGTAAGCCATAAGCTTCCGGGGAGAAAAAGCCGTCCAAAATTCCACAGATGCTCGGGCTTGGCAAACGGAAAGCTCGATTGAGGCGAGACCGTCGCCTTATGAGCTAAGCCGCTGCTTTGTCGCTAGTCGTAACGAGCTCTCGGTACAGCGCTTCGTAGCCCTCCGCGGATGCGTCCCACGAAAAATTGCGCGCCATTGCCCGTTTCATCAACCTCGTCCAGAGGCGCCGGTCTCGAAAGATTCGCCGCGCACGCTTGATTGCGTCCCAGAAAGCCTCGCTGGAATACTCGTAACAGAGGAAACCGTAACCGCTGTCCGTTATCGGATCATAGTCTTCGATAATCTCCTGAATTCCCCCGGTCACGCGCGCCACTGGGAGGACGCCGTACTTCAAGTTATACATTGCGTTCAACCCCGCTGGCTCGAAACGCGATGGAATCAGGCTGATGTCCATTCCTGCCTCAATGAAGTGCGCGAGTTTCTCATCGTAGTTTCTATGGTATGCAAATTTTGTGGAAAATTTTCTGGCTGCGATGGCGAGCGCAGTTTCGTACGCGGGATCGCCTTCTCCGAGAATAATCAAGCGGA
>WNGA01031571.1_pt1 | contig 10984 bp, 8 predicted proteins | sample 5400061 | NCBI WGS metagenome assembly WNGA01 (sample SAMN13153366, study PRJNA577476) | soil metagenome | isolation source: 100 cm soil or saprolite under grassland replicate 2 | place: USA:California | collected 2016-06-15
CGTCTCGCGATGCCACCCATCGCGACCGGTACGTGTGGGCGGACCCGGGGCCGGGCGGGGGGGCGCCGAACAACTGGCTGTCGGGGTTCGGCGGGCCGGCCTGGACGTTCGACGACCGGACCGGACAGTGGTACCTGCACAACTTCCTGCCGGAGCAGCCCGACCTGAACTGGTGGGACGAGCGGGTGCGGGACGAGTTCGACGACATCATCAGGTTCTGGCTGGAGCGGGGGGTGGCGGGGTTCCGCATCGACGTGGCGCACGCGCTGATCAAGGACCGTGCGCTTCGCGACAACCCTCCGACCACCGACGACGACCACCCCATGATCCGCCGGCTGGGACAGCGCCCCGTCCACAACATGAACCGCCCGGAGGTTCACGAGATCTACCGCCGGTGGCGGCGAGTGGCGGACTCCTACGGTCCGGGGCGGCTCCTGGTGGGCGAGACGTGGGTCTTCGGGCTTGACCGGCTGGCCGCGTTCTACGGGGCCGGCTCGGACCAGCTCGACCTCGGGCTCAACTTCCCCCTCGTGTTCTCGGCGCTCGACGCGGACGAGCTGGGGACGGTGGTCGAGGACACCGAGCGGTTGCTCCCCTCGGGTTCCTGGCCCGCGTGGACTGGCTCGAACCACGACGCGGGCCGCTTCCCCACCCGGTGGTGCGGCGGCGACCCCGCCCGCGTTCGCTGCGCGCTGGTCGTGCTGCTGTCCCTGCGGGGCACGGCGTTCCTGTACTACGGGGACGAGATCGGGATGCCCGACGTCCCGGTGCCCCGGGAGCGGCTCCGGGACCCGGTGGGGATCGCGGGGTGGCCCCGGGAGCCCGGCCGCGATCCCGCCCGCACCCCCATGCAGTGGTCCGGCGGCCCGGGCGCCGGGTTCACGCGGGCGGGCGTGGAGCCGTGGCTCCCCCTGGGGAACGCTGCCGCCTGCAATGTGGAGGCCCAGGAAGGGGACCCCGGATCGATCCTGCACCTGGCGCGGGACCTGATCCGGCTCCGGGCCTCGACCGCCCTCGGCACGGCACCCTACCGGACCATGTTCCTGGAGCTTGGTCTGTGGGTATGGGAGCGGGGCGACCTGACCGTCGCGGCCAACCTCTCGCGTGAGCGGAAGGAGGTCAGCCTGCCTGGGACGCGGGTGCTGATCTCCAGCGGCCGGTCCCGGGATGGAGAGCGGCTCGGCCCCCGAACGAGGTCGCGCCGGCACATGGTGGAGAGAAGCCGTACCTACCGCGGCGACCCTCCGGGCCGTCCTACAATCTGCCGATAAGGGACATCGCGACGATGAGCTCCCCGGACCTTCCCCCGCACACCGTGTTCCCCGCGACCGGCCTCTCGGTCGGCCGGAGCCCCTTCCCGCCCATCGCCGAGTACGCGTTCCTGGCCGACGGGGAGGCCAACGCGCTCGTGGCGCCCTCCGGCAGCGTGGAGTGGCTGTGCCTCCCCAAGCCGGACGGCCCGAGCGTCTTCGGCTGCATGCTGGACCGCGCCGCGGGGTTCTTCCGGCTGGGACCGGCAGACCAGATGGTCCCGAACTCGCGCCGGTACCTGCCCGGGACCATGGTCCTGGAAACGAGCTGGGGGACCCGGGGCGGATGGGTCATCGTGCGCGACGTCCTGCTGATGGGCCCGTGGCACGACGAGATGGAGCGGTCCCACACGCACCGGCGGGCGCCCACCGACTACGACGCCGACCACGTCCTGCTGCGGACGATCCGGTGCGTGAACGGCGAGGTCCAGATGGTCCTGGACTGCGAGCCGATGTTCGACTACGGCCTGGTGGCCGGGCGCTGGGAGTACACGGGCTCTGACTACCACGAGGCGGTGTGCCGCGCGGAGGACGGCCCCGAACTCCTCCTCACCACCGACATGCGCCTGGGCTTCGAGGGACCCCGGGCGTTGGCCCGCACGCTGGTGAAGGAGGGGGACGTCCGGTTCTGCGCGCTGTCGTGGAGCGAGCATCCCCCGCCCCGGACCTATCACGAGGCGTACGAGCGGCTGGTGTGGACGGCGCACCACTGGCAGCACTGGCTGGACCGGGGCGAGTTCCCGGACCATCCCTGGCGCACGTTCCTCCAGCGGAGCGCGCTCACGCTGAAGGGCCTGACGTACACCCCGACCGGCGCGCTCGTCGCCGCGGCGACCACCTCGCTGCCGGAGACCCCCGGCGGCGAGCGCAACTGGGACTACCGCTACAGCTGGATCCGCGACGCCACGTTCGCGCTGTGGGGCCTGTACACCCTCGGCTTCGACTGGGAGGCCAACGACTTCTTCTACTTCGTGGCCGACGTGGCGGAGGGCGAGGAGGACCTCCAGATCATGTACGGCGTCCACGGCGAGCGCGAGCTCGAGGAGCGCGAGCTGGACCACCTCTCGGGCTACGAGGGGGCCCGCCCCGTGCGCGTCGGCAACGCCGCGTACAAGCAGCGCCAGCACGACGTGTGGGGCGCGTTCCTCGATTCCATCTACCTGCACACGAAGTCGCGGGACCACCTCCCCGAGCGGGTGTGGCCGCTGGTGAAACGCCAGGTGGAGAACGCCATCGCGCACTGGCACGAGCCGGACCAGGGCATCTGGGAGGTGCGAGGCGAGCCCAAGCACTTCACGTCCTCGAAGCTGATGGGCTGGGTGGCCTGCGACCGGGGGGCCCGCCTGGCCCGCCTCCACGACGACGTCGACCTGGCGGAGCAGTGGCAGAAGGCGGCCGACGAGATCCACGCCGACATCTGCGAGCGGGGGGTCGACGAGCGCGGTGTGTTCGTCCAGCACTACGACACCACGGCGCTCGACGCGTCGCTGCTCCTGATGCCGCTGCTGCGGTTCCTGCCCCCCGACGATCCGCGGATCCGGGACACGGTGATGGCCATCGCCGAGGAGCTCACCGAGGACGGGCTGGTCCTCCGGTACAGGACGGAGGAAACGGACGACGGGCTGTCCGGCAAGGAGGGCACCTTCGCCATCTGCTCGTTCTGGCTCGTGTCGGCGCTGGTCGAGATCGGCGAGTTCGTCCGGGCCCGGGAGCTGTGCGAGAAGCTGCTGTCCTACGCCAGCCCGCTCGGGCTGTACGCCGAGGAGATCGACCCCCGGACGGGACGGCACCTCGGGAACTTCCCGCAGGCGTTCACCCACCTGGCGCTGATCAACGCGGTCATGCACGTGATCCGGGCAGAGGAAGGCGAGGACGAGGGCTTCCACCCCCGGGGAACCTAGCCGAGCGGGCCGGCCGTCACCCCGCCAGGCGGCTGATCGCGTGCAGCTTGTTGTGCGCGTCGAGCGCCGCGACCTTGTAGGACTCCGCCAGCGTCGGGTAGTTGAAGACCGCACCGGTCAGGTAGTCGAGGGTCCCGCCGTTGCCCATGACCGACTGGCCGATGTGGACGAGCTCGGTGGCGCCGGTCCCCAGGACGTGGACGCCGAGGAGCGTGCGGTCCTGCGGCGACACCAGGATCTTCAGCATGCCGTAGGAGTCGCCCAGGATCTGGCCCCGGGCCAGCTCCCGGTACCGGGAGATCCCGACCTCGTAGGGGATGGCCGCGTCCGTGAGCTCGGCCTCCGTCTTCCCCACGAAGCTGATCTCGGGGATCGTGTAGATGCCGATCGGCAGGAGCTCCTGCATGGCCCGGACCTCCTGGCCCAGGGCGTCGAGGGCCGCGATCCGGCCCTGCTCCATGGCGGTGGCGGCGAGGCTCGGGAAGCCGATGACGTCACCGACCGCGTAGATGTGCTCGACGTCGGTCCGGAAGTTCTCCCCGAAGGAGATACGGCCACGGTCGTCGGCGGCGAGCCCCGCCTCCTCCAGGCCGAGGCCCTCCGTGGCGCCCTCCCGCCCGGCGGAGTACAGCACCGCCTCGGTGGCGATCCGCTTTCCGCTCGCCAGGACCACGAGCGCGCCCTCGTCCAGGGACTCGACGGCCGTGACCTCCTCCCCCAGGCGAAAGCTGACGCCGAGGTCCCGGAGCTGGTGCTGGAGGCCCTCCACGATCTCGTCGTCGACGAACTCCAGGATTCGCCGGCGCATGTCGACCACGGTCACCTTCGTCCCGAGGGCGGCGAACATCGACGCGAACTCGATGCCGATGACGCCGCCTCCCACCACGACGAGCGCCCCGGGGATCCGCTGGATGTTCACGAGGCCGTCCGAGTCGAAGATCGTGCGGTCGTCGAAGTCGACCGATGGCGGGCGCGAGGGCCGAGTCCCGACCGCGATGACGATGTGCTCTCCGCTCACGCGTCGCTCGCCCCCGTCGCTGCGCTGCACGGAGACCGTGTGTGGATCGGCGAACCGTGCGTCTCCCTCCACCAGGGCCACGTGGTTGCGCACGAGCTGGTCCCGGATCACGTCGATCTCCCGGCGAACGACCTCCGTCGCGCGGGCCCGGAGGTCCTCGACCGTGATGTCCTCCTTCACCCGGTAGCTCTGGCCGTAGATGCCGCGCTGGCTCAACCCGGTCAGGTAGATGACGGTCTCACGAAGGGTCTTCGAGGGGATCGTGCCGCTGATCACGCACACGCCGCCGACCTGGCGGCGCTCCACGATCGCCGCCCGCCGTCCGAGCTTGGCAGCCTGGATGGCGGCCTTCTGTCCCGCGGGCCCACATCCGATGACGAGGAGGTCGTACTCGTAGGTCATCGCTCCGTCCTTGGGCCGCGGATACCGCGACCTTAGGCCAGGGATCTCCCCCGGGGCAAACGGCTCGCGGTCGGGGGCGCGGGGACCCGGCTCGTTTGGGCCCCGAGACGGCGTGGCACGATACAGGTGCCGTGGACCTCCTGGACCTGTTCCTGATCGTGCTCATCGTGTTCGCCGCGATCAGCGGGTTCCGGCGAGGGGCGCTGTTCCAGATCTTCACGTTCGGGGGGCTGCTGGTGGGGCTGCTGATCGGCGCGTCCGTCGCGCCGAAGCTGGCCGGGCTGGCGTCGAACCCCGGCTCCCAGTCGATCATCGCCCTCGTCAGCTTCCTGGCCATCGCCGCGCTCGGCGACGCGGCCGGATGGATGGTCGGCGCGCGGGTGTGGGCGGCCACCCGCTCCTCCAAGCTGGCCCCCATCGACGCCGCCGGGGGCTCGATCGTCTCGCTCGTGGCGGTGCTCCTCGCCATCTGGTTCGTGGGCCTGAACCTGGCGAACGGCCCGTTCCCGACGCTTTCTCGGGAGATCCGCAACTCGGCCGTGGTGCGAGGCCTGGCGGAGACGCTCCCACCGCCCCCGTCGCTGCTGGGCCAGGTCCGGAAGTTCCTGAACGAGTTCGGGTTCCCGGAGGTCTTCGCGGGGCTGCCGCCGGCGCCGGGCGGCGCGGTGAAGGGGCCGACGCAGACCCAGGCCAGTCGGGCCTTCCAGGCGGCGGAGCCCTCCACCGTCCGGATCGTGGGGCAGGCCTGCGGGCGGATCCAGGAGGGCAGCGGCTTCGTGATCGCGCCGCAGTACGTGATCACGAACGCGCACGTGGTGGCGGGGGAACGCTCGACAATGGTGCAGTCCCCGGATTCCGGATCGCAGCCCGGCACGACGGTGCTGTTCGACCCGCGCATGGACGTCGCGGTGCTCCGCGTGGGCTCGACGCCCGGGCCCGTCCTGAGCCTCGTCCCCCGGGAGATCCCGCGGGGGGCGGTGGGCGCCGTGGCCGGCTATCCGGAAGGGGGCGACCTGACGGGCGTGAGTGCAGCGAGCCGACGCATCATCCATGCGGTGGGCCGGGACATCTACGGCAAGGGCACCGTGACCCGCGACATCTACGAGATGCAGGCGGTGGTCCGGCCCGGGAACTCCGGAGGGCCGTTCGTCCTGGTCAACGGGAAGGTGGCGGGGCTCGTGTTCGCGGCGTCGACGACCGACCCGAAGATCGGCTACGCGATCATCTCGACCGAGATCGCCCCCGACGTCCGCCGAGGGATCACCCGCACGGGGGGCGTGTCAACGGGCCCATGCACCCGCTAGCCGGCTTCATGCCCCGCCCACGCGCGCGCCCCCCCTGGCCCGCCGGATCAGGGACCAGGTGACCACTCCGGCCACGGTGCCCGTCCCGATCCCCGCCAGGATCCCCGGGAGATAGCTGGGCTGATAGCCGGCGCCGCCCGAGTAGTCCAGACCCAGCAGGTTCGTGCAGACGGTGCGGGAGACGCCCACCGCCCCCGGCGTCGAGGGCGCCACGGCCGTGGCGGTGCACCCGAACGGGGCCACGAGCAGGAACCCGACGAACAGGAACAGCACAGCGGCGAGCGGTGGCCAGAACAACTCCGGCCGCCCCCTGAAGGGGGCCAGCCCGGCGAGCAGGAGCCCCAGCACCAGGAACGGCAGGCCGATGGCGATGAGGTCGAAGATGCCGAACCCGACGAGCGCCGCCACCAGCACCACGTATGCCGTTCCGACCTTTCCCGCCGAAGCCGGGCCAGACGCCGGCCCGCCACCCGATCCGGACCGCGGGCGCGTGGCCCAGAAAAGGATCACGCCCACAAGGACCAGGCCCGAGGACACCGCGAACGGCCACGCCACCCGATCCGCGTACTCGAGGCAGCGTGCGACCTCCCGCCCGCCCGGCCCGATGCGCGAGAACCCGCTCTGGCACCCCGGACGCAGCCACAGGAACAGCGTGAACGGCGCCGTGACCAGGCCCACGCCCGCCAACAGGAGCGGCGCGCCGGGAACCTGGCGTGCCGCAAGCACCACGATCGCCGCCATGGCGACCGGCAGGACGAAGATCCCGATCGAGAGCATCGCGAGGAGCGCGAACCCGAGCACGCAGCCGTCAGCGGCGCGAACCTGGGGGCGATCACCTACCACTTCGGATCGAAGGACGAGCTCGTCTCGTTGGCGTTGCTCGAGGCGGCAAGGGGGTGGGTGACGCCCGCGCTGGACGCCCTGCGGGCCGACACCGACCCGGCCACCAGGATGATCCGGTCCATCCAGGCGCTCCAGGAGTCGCTGGCGGGTGCCCGAGACCTCCTGCCCGTCTACCTCCACCGGCGACGGGCTGGCGCTGCATGCCGCCATCGACCCGGGGTCCGTGCAGCCGCAGGCCGTCGCCGCCCAGGCCATCCAGCTGCTGCTGGCGGCGAGCGCGAACCCGGCCGGGCCGGCTACTCCTCCATGACCACGCGGACGTCGCCCTCCCGGGACAGCAGCGAGAAGCCGGTGATCTCGCCCTCCCGCCGGAACACCAGCGAGATCCTGCTGCCCCCGACGCGCAGCCCCCGAAGCTCCACCTGGTTCAGCCACGCGGGCAGCTGGGGCTTGTTCACGGTCAACAGGTTCTCGTGGGCCCGCGCCGAGATGCCCAGCATGGCCTGGAGGATCAGGAACGGCGCGCCGGCCGCCCACGCCTGCGGCGAGCAGGCGATCGGGTAGCTCACCGGGCGGTTCGGGCTGCGCCGGGTGAAGCCGCAGAACAGCTCGGGCAATCGCATGTAGTCGGCGCCGATGGCCGCATCGAACAGTGCCGTCGCCACCCGGTTCGTGGCCCGCACGAAGCCGTACCGCTTCAACCCGGCCGCGATGAGCGCGTTGTCGTGCGGCCACACGGACCCGTTGTGATAGCTCATCGGGTTGTACGTGACGGCGGCCTTGCTCATGGTTCGGATGCCCCAGCCGGAGAACATGTCCGGCTCCAGGAGGCGCCGCGCGATGTGCTCGGCGTGCTCGTGGTCGACGATGTCGCAGTACAGCGCGTGGCCGGGATTCGACACGATGCTCCGAACCTGCCGCTTGTCGCCGTCGAGCGCCGCGGCGAAGTACCGCTCGTCCTCCATCCAGAAGGCCTCGTGGAACCGCTGTCGCAGCAGCGCCGCCTCCTTGCGCAGGACGTCGGCCCGCCCCGGGTCTTCCAGCGACTCGAACACGTCCGCCATCCGGAGCTTCGCCAGGTACACGTAGGCCTGGACCTCCACGAGCGCGATCGGCGGCTCGGCCAGGGTGCCGTCGACGTGCACCACCGAGTCGCCCGAGTCCTTCCATCCCTGGTTGCGAATTCCGATGGGGGAACGGGACCGGTACTCGACGAAGCCGTCGCCGTCGAGGTCGCCCTCCCGGTCGATCCACTCGAGCGCGGCGTCCGCGGCGGGGAGCAGGGCCCGGGCCAGCTCGAGGTCGCCGGTCCACCGCAGGTGCTGCGCGAACAGGATGAGGAACCACGGCGTCGAGTCGACCGAGCCGTAGTACGGGGTGTGCGGCACCAGGCCCGCGCGGGCCAGCTCGCCCTGTCGGACTTCGTGGAGGATCTTGCCGGGTTCCTCGTCCCGCCAGTCGTCGCGCTCCGTGCCCTGGTGGGCCGCGAGATACAGGAGCGTCTCCCGAGCCAGCCGGGGATTGATGGTGAGGAGCTGGTGCGACGCGATGAGCGCGTCCCGGCCGAACGTCGTCACGTACCACGGGATGCCCGCGGCCAGGATGCCCCCGCCATCCGTTCGCGTGTACAGCGCGCGGAGGTCGCGCAGGCCCCGGTCCAGCAGCTCGTTGAACAGCTCGTTGTCGGTCACCACCCGGGTGGCCTCGCGCTGCCATTCGTCATAGGAGCGGCGGAGCCCGTGGATGGCCCCGTCGAACTCCTTCGGCGGTGGCGCCTCCTCGTCGACCACCGGCTCGATGCTCATCGTCACCAGCCGGGTCTCGTAGGCCCCGATCGTCAGCCGGAAGCTAGCCTGGACGAGGTTCCCCACCACGCCCAGCCGTGCCGGATCCGAGCCGAACGTGATCCGGGTGACGCGGCGGACGCCGTCGAGTCCGCGGTACGCGAACTCGGCGTTCCTGCCCTCGGCCCGCGGTGGCTCGTAGTGGCCGGAGGTCTCCCTGGCCAGGCCCCTGACCTCGAAGATGTCCGCGAAGTCGGCCCCGAACGAGAACTCGACGTCCACGGCGACCGGGTGCGGGTTGTAATTCCTCACCCGGACCCGCTCGAACAGGCGCCCGTCGATGGCGCGGACCCTCCGGACGTTGAGCGTCTGCTGCGGCACGACCCGCCGGTCCTCCTCGTACAGGTCGAGGTTGGTGAGGTCCACGACCGCCATGTAGGAGCGCTCCGCGGACGAGGACAGCAGCACCGGCTCTCGGCCGGACAGCCGCATCATGAAGTGGGACAGGAATCTGGTGTCGCGGTGGTACAGCCCCAGCCCGAAGTCCTTGCGGTCGTCCAGGTTCCCTTCCAGGTCGCTGTACAGGAAGGTCTCGCCTTCCTTCACCGCCAGGGTCTTGTTGGCGAGGTCGGTGACGAGGATGGGGACGCCAGCCACGCGCCGGCGGGGCGCAACTTCGGCTGGCGGGGTTTCCCGGTCGAGGTCCACGTCTTCCTGCAAGCGGGCGGTCGAGCCCAGTGTAGGGCCCGATCTCGCGGTGGCGAAACCGTCCCCGGCCCCGGGTACGCTGGCCGGTCGTGGAGGACCGAACGGACCTGGCCGAGCAGCTTCGCCGCCAGGCGGGGTGGTGCCACCGGTTGGGCTCGCCGCTGTACGGCGAGTTGCTCACGCGCGCGGCCGAGGAGGCCGGTGCGGGTGGACCCGTGGCCGAGGTCTGCGGGAACCGCGAGGACGTCCCGCTGCGGCTCATGGCGGCGATCCACCGGCTCGTGTTGACCGGGCGGGCGCCGGAGCTGGCCCGGTTCTATCCGTCCGCGGGCGGTGCCGCCTCGGGCGATCCATGGCCCGCCTTCCGCCGCACGGTCGCGGAGCGCCGGGAGGAGATCCGACCCCTCCTCGACCGGCGATGCCAGACGAACGAGGTGGGACGGTCCGCGGCGCTGCTCGGCGGGTTTCTCTGGGACCGGTACCGGTACGAGACGGCCGGCTCCGCGTGGGGGGACCCCGCCTCGCCGGTCCGGTTCGTCGACCCGTTCCTGGAGACGTATCCGCCCTTCGACGTCCCGGTGAAGGTGGCCGAGCGGCGGGGCTGCGACCTCGCCCCGCTCGACCCGGCTCGGGCCGAGGACCGCCTCACGCTGCTCTCCAGCGTGTGGGCGGACCAGGTCGAGCGCCACCGGCGGCTGGAAGCCGCGCTGGAGGTCGCGGCGGGGGTGCCGGCGGAGGTGGAGCGAGCGGACGCGATGGAATGGCTGGGACGCCGGCTGGCCGACGACCGACCGGGCATGGCGACGGTCGTGTTCCACTCCGTCGTGGAGGTGTACCTGTCCCCGGATCAGCGGGCCGGGCTCCGCCGGCTGGTCGAGGAGGCCGGGGCCCGCGCGAGGGCTCGGAGCCCCGTGGCGTGGCTGAGGATGGAACCGGTGCCGGGCGATCCGGAAGGCCGCGGGCAGGTGCGGTTCGAGGACATGGAGGTCCGGCTCGCCGTGTGGCCCGGGGGCGAGGACCGGCGGATCGCCACGGCGGCGGCGCACGGCCTGCCGGTCAGGTGGCTGGGGCCGACGAACTGACGGCGGTCCTTCAGATCCGGCGCACCGCCGCCCCGGCGGGCCGGACCGCCATCCGCAGGATCCGCCATCCGGGCCCCAGCTCGGGGATGGTCCAGCCGAGCTCGCCGTCCTCGAAGGCCAGCAACGACGGCCCCGACCCGGCCACGCACACGGGGACGCCCGCTTCCTTGAGGTCGGCGAACAGCGCCCGGCTGGCGGGGGCCAGCCGGAGCCGGGCCTGCTGGTGCAGCCGGTCCTCCAGCGCGACGCCGAGCAGGTCCGGTCGCTCGGTGAGGGCCAGCACCAGCAGCGCAGCCCGCCCGGCGTTGAAGGAGGCGTCCGACCGAGGCACTTCGGGGGCGAGCACCCGCCGGGCGTCCTGCGTCGACACCCGCTCGTGCTCCGGCACCAGCAGGACCGGCCGGAGGCCCTCTGCCGGCTCCAGCGTCTCCACCTTCCAACCGGCGGTCGTGAGGTAGGCCAGCGCGATCCGTCCGTGGAGCGCCGCCGCCACGTTGTCCGCGTGTCCCTCGAGGTCGACGGCGAACTCCAGCAGGCGGGCCTCCGAGAGCCCCGCCCCGAGCAGCTCGTCGGCCAGGAACAGCCCAGCCACCACGGCGGCCGCGGACGAGCCGAGCCCCCGCTCCAGGGGG
>WNGA01012447.1_pt1 | contig 10983 bp, 8 predicted proteins | sample 5400061 | NCBI WGS metagenome assembly WNGA01 (sample SAMN13153366, study PRJNA577476) | soil metagenome | isolation source: 100 cm soil or saprolite under grassland replicate 2 | place: USA:California | collected 2016-06-15
TGTGCGAGGTGTAGTTCAGCCGCGCCAGTAGAACGCCGTTCGCGGAGACGAACACCTCCGCCTCCGCGACATCGTCCTGCTGTCGCAGGAAGGCAAGGCCGTCAGCGGCGGCTTTCTTGAGGTCAGATAGCGGGATCATCGCTCAAACTCCATGTTTACTGTATCCGAAGTTTCCTTCAATGTTCCGTACCAGTTGCTCGTAGAAGGACTTGCCCCAAAGGTACCGATCCTTGTCTCTGAGCTTTGGCCTGTCCGGCGCCTGTTCTCTTACACGCTCGACGAAGCGTTCACAACCGAGCCAGAGATGTTCGAATTGTCTTACCGATGTGAGATTCGCGAACTCCCCCAATTCGGCGCAGACTCTCGTATCGTAAACTGTGAACTCTCCGGGATAGAGTACCGTCAGAATGGCCGATCCCATCGGTAGCCGAAACCCCCAATCTTCCAACAGGTACCGTAGCTTGCCCCTAGATGTGCTTTCTTGGCTGATCCCTTTCGATAACTCACAAACAGCCGAATCAAGGTCGTTATGCCCCTTGCTCAGCAGTTTGGCCGCTATCTTTGACTTCGCTCGATTCGCTTTCCAGACAACAATGCAGAAAAAGTCGAACGCTGACACACAGCCGTCCCTACGAAACGCACTGTGAACAGTTTCGAAGAGATACGATTCGAGGTTGTAATAGATCTGGTAGTCCAAATATCCCCCAGGTTTGTCTTCTCTCATCGCGGAAAGCCCTCCGCGCCGCCGCCGACCGTGATCACGCACCCCGTCGTGTGCGCCGAGCGGTCGCTTGCCAACCAGAGAGCGGCTTCGGCGACGGCTTTCGGCGGAACGGTCGCCTCGCGGAGGACGCTGCGTTCGGCGTAGCGGGCGAGCATCTCGTCCTCGCTGACGCCGGCCCGCTCGGCGCGCTGGCGGACGATGTCGCGGAACATCGGCGTGTCGATGGCGTCGGCGTTGATGTAGTTCGCGGTGATGCCGTGGCGGCCGAGCTCGTTCGCGACGTTGCGCACGTAGTGGACGAGCGCCGCCTTGGACGCGCCGTAGGCGGCGAACCCCTCGCCTGGGGCGAAGGCCGCCTTTGAGGCGTTGTAAATCAGCCGCCCGCCGGTGCCCTGCTCGATCATCACCCGCGCGGCCTCGCGCGTGGCGGCGACGGCGCCGCGGTAGTGTACCGCCATCTTGTGCTCGACCTCTTCCTCGGGCATCTCGATTACTGAATGATACTCGGGCCCAACGCCAGGCGAGTAAAAGAGGATATCTATGCCCCCGAAGCGAAGGATCGCCTTCCCAAACTCCTCGCGCATCTCAGCTGGATCGGTCACATCAAGCCAACTTCCAGAGGCGCGCTCGGGAAACCTCGCATTGATCTCGTCCATTAGATCGGCTGCGAGGTGGGCGTCTACGTCAGCGCAAACAACATGCGCCCCGTCTTCTGCAAACCGGAGCGCCGTGGCGCGGCCGATGCCGCTGGCGGCGCCGATGACGACGGCGATCTTGCCATCGAGTTCGCGGCGCGATGCCTCTTCGATCTTGCGCCGCTCGAGCGGCCAGTACTCGACCTCGCAGGCGTCCGCTTCGGAGATGAACTCGAAGCGCTCGACCGCCTCGGCATTCGCCATCACCTGCATCGTCGCGCGATAACAGTCGGCGGCGACGAGAGCGCTCCGTTTGTCCCGCCCGGCGTAGACGATTCCAATGCCGGGGACGATGATCGTCTTCAGGAAATCGGATATGGGTTCGTGGCCGTGGCGCCTGGCGTAAGCCGCGTATTCGTCGCGGTAAGCCCCAATTGCGCGGCGTAGCGCGTCAGCGGGGTGTTGTAGGGGCGCAGCAACCTGTGTATCGATCGTCGTGGACGGAGGACCTACCGCAGGTTGCTGCGCCCCTACGCCCGCTTCGGAATCTAACGTTACGACTAGCGGCCTCAAGCCTGCGCGCAGGATATGTTCCGGCGTCATCACGCCTCGCAATGCAACCTCCGCGAACCGCTCGCCGGTAATCGCCTCAAGCGTTTCCGGCGAGTCGTACAGGTGCAGGACGCAGCGCCAGCCACCGCGCGCCAGCTCGCCGCGAATCGCCGGCAGCAGCGCGGCGGCGACGGTGCCATTGCCCTCACCCCCGCCCTTCGGGCCCCTCGCCCGTGCAACGGGAGAGGGGTGACGAGGTTTACACTCGCTCACGAACTCCTCTGCCTTCTCGATTACCGAACGCAGGTTCTCGTAGCAGTCGCGCGCCGTCTCGCCCCAGGCGGCGAGGCCGTGCTTCTCCATCACAAGTGCGATAGCACCTGCGGGCGGGCCGTCCTTGTATCGCTCGGCCAGCCGCTTCGCCAAAGGGAAGCCAGGCCGCACGTACTCGAGGAACGCGACCTCATCGCCGAAAACGCGGCGCACGTTCTCTTGCGCGTGCGGCGTGTCCGTGAGCGTGAGCGTGGCGACATCGTGCGTGTGCGCGATGAAACGCGCGGGCAGAAGCGAGTGCAGGGGCGTCTCAACGCTGGGGACGGGGTCACGCTCGGGGAAGAGCATGCACGCGCGCATGAGCGCCATCATCTCTTCGTCCGACAGCGATTCCTTCTGGCGAATGAGCGCCAGCCGGTCGATGTACAGATGCGCGAAGCCGCTTGCGACTATCGTCCGCAGGTCCGTGCCGCTGCCCTTCACCACAAGCGAGCGCGCATCGCAGCCGAAGATGTCCGGCTCCGTCAGCTTGAGGGATGTGTTTCCCCCACCCGGCTGGACGAGCGACAAGTCGCTGCCGATCAGGTTCGAGAGGTAGACGAGCTGCTCGATGGCCGTCTTGCCGGCTTCAGCATCGTTCCAAGGTTTCACGAGGAGTCTCGATCCGTTCGCCCTGAGCTTGTCGAAGGGCTTCGTTTTTGCTCCGCAGATGTTTCTTTGGTCCGACTTTGAGCAAGCAGCTTGACGCGGTCCCAGTTCTGAAGAATCAGCGCTTCCTTCTTGGCGCGTGACCATCCCTTCAGTTGCCTTTCCGCAGCCAGCGCTTCCTCTCTCGTCGGGAATTCTTGGACGAACAAGAGGCGAACGGGCCGCCTGTTCTGGGTATAGCCGGCAATTTCGCCGGCGTGATGCTGTGCGATGCGGTGATCTGGGTCATCGGTGTGTCCAACGTAATAGGAGTAGTCCACGCACCGGAGCATATAGCAGTGGAACGCCATTATCTCGCGCCCACGTAAACGAAGGCCTTCGACAGGCTCAGGCCGAACGGAATCGGCATGTCGGGATCAATCTTTGGACTACCCTGTCCCCGTCAGCCGTGCGCGGCTCCGAATTGTCGGGCCGCCGTTGGACATACGCTTCGTTTGCATCGGCTGGCCTTTGCCGCAGTTTGGGATGGCGAAGAGGCGGAAGTCGTCGCCGACGGCGTCTACGTTCAGGAAGAAGTCCCGCGTGTCGCTCATGAGGCCGCCGTCGCGGAACATCTCGCCGATCTCGCCGTTCTTGATCTCATATATCTTCATCGCCGTGATCCGGAAGTTCTCGCGCGACTCCGCGATCGATGGGATACGGTGCCCCACGACGTAGTAGCCGTCCTCGACCTCGCGGATGATGTCGTGCGGATCGCGATCACCCGGGGCGATGGCGGTGTTCGACATCCGAATTAGGGGCACGAGCGAAGCGTCGGTGGCCTTGTAGTGGCCGTTCGGCTCCGCGCCGACGATGGCGGCAGTCTGGCGGCTATTCGAGAAGCCGTTGAAGATCCCCTTGTCGAAGTGGTAGATGCGGCGCGCCGGCGTCCCCTCGTCGTCATACATGTAGTGGCCGAAGCCGTCGATTGTGGGGTCGCTGAAGGCGGTTACGAGGTCCGAGCCAACACGCTGGCCGAGCTGGTTCTCTTTCAGGCTGCGCAGGAACCACGAGCGCCCTGCGTATCCGGTCTCGAACTTGAGCGCGCGGTCCAGCTCCGTCGGGTGGCCGACGACCTCGTGGCAGAGGAGTGCGTTGTAGTGGGGGTCGGTGACGACGACGACCTCCTTATCGGTCGCCTTGAGCGGCTTGCATGCAGCCAGCGCCACGGTATCGCGCGTAAGCTCAAGCGCGAAGTCCATCAGGTGCGGGAACTGGATGAACTCCTCCTCGATGCCGTGCGTGATCAGCTCCCAGCCGCGCTGATGGCCCGTGTAGTCGTACAGCTCTTGATGCCCGTCGGGCCCCTGTGCGACGACGAAACACATACCCTGCGTCACGGCCATCGCCTGGTCGATGTTCGCGCCTTCCGTGCTCACGAACAGCTGCCGCTCCAGCTGGGTGCCGGCGGAGACGTAGTTGAAGGCGACGCCGGAATCGATGCCCTTGACGCGCTCGGAGACGTCGCGAACGTACTTGACGGCGTCCTCCAGCGGCACCTCGCGCGGGTCCATCTCGTACTGCGCGTCGATGGTGTCCTGCCGCACGTCTATCGGCGCGAGCGTGACGTCTCGGAGGGCGTCGCCAAGCGTGCCGTGGCGGCTACGGGTCCCGTCCTTGGCGCGGGCGTTGGCGATCGCGCGCTCGTAGGCGTGGTCGAGAGCATCGCGCAGGCGCTCGTTGAGGCGCGGCAGGTCCGAAGAGCCGACCATCTCGCCGACGTAACCGGGCGCCGAGACGCGATCGCCGGCGATGACGCGCACACCGAAAGCGAAGCCGTAGTCCTCGCCGCTGAACTTGTCCATCCCGTTCTCGGCGACGGCCACCTTGCCCTCGCTGGCCTCAATTCGCACATCGGCGTAGCGGCAGGCCCGCTTCGTCTTCGGGTATGACGACACGAGGTCAAAGACGGCCTCGCGTATCTGAGGGATGACGTCGATGGTGACCTTGTCGGGCATGCGGGACCTCCGGCTGATGCTGGTTGGGCGCTACGGGGCGATTGTAAGGCGTCAGGAGGAGAGGCGGAAGGGTCAGGTGGAGACGGTGTCGCGCCACTCGTCGACCTTCATGGGGTCGAGGCGCTCAATACCGTCGATAAGGTCAAAGCCGCGGTCTGCTGTTGCGATGCGTGAGCTGCCAATTCGGAACATTACCGACGCGTGCACGAGGTGCCGAGCCGATAACGAGGGGTAATGATCGGCGAGCAGCGCTGCCCGCTCGACGTCACCGGCAAGCATCGGCTCAATGCGGCCTGCCATGAGGGCGGTGAACTCTTCGATGGAGTCGCGCCCAGCCGGCCAGTGCCGCAGTGCGAGATAGCGGTGAAGCAGTTCTTGTAGTACCTCTGCGTCCGTTACAAATGCATCCGGGTTGTCAGCGGCAAGAGCCAGGATCCGCCTGGACGGCTCGCGCATCGGCTGATAGCGTCCCGCGGAGTACGTTTGAACGTTCGCGTCAAGGAAGACCGGGGTCATGGGCCTCGTCAAGTTGGCGGTTGAGCTCCTCGGAATCAGGAACGTCCTCGATTTCCATCTCCGAAATGCGTCTAACCGCCTCCTTACGGCGCCATTTCATCCATTCTTCGTACCCTTGATCCATGAACCGGCGGGCCGTCTCGGAAACTGTTTGGCCTTGGTATTTTGCCACGCGTTCCAGCCGTGCAAATCGCTCTTCATCTATTCGCAGCTCAAGTCTTCGGGTTCCCATCCGTACATTACCCTCCGGACAAAATTGTACGGCAATGTATGTACGGCGTCAAACGTACGGCAGTGGAACCTCGCCTAGACGTTGATACTGGCCGGCAGCATCGTCTCGCCCATCAGGTAGCCGTCGATGCCGACGGCGGCGTCGCGGCCCTCGGCGATCGCCCAGACGATGAGCGATTGCCCACGGCACATGTCGCCCGCGGTGAAGACGCCTGGCACGCTCGTCATCTTGTCGCGGCCGGCCTTCACGTTGCCGCGCGCGTCGAGCTCGACGCCGAGCTGCTCGAGCGAATAGCGCTCGGGTCCCAGGAAGCCCATCGCCAGCAGTAGGAGGTCCACGGGCTCCTCGAACTCGGAGCCCGGCACCTCATTCATCGCCAGCTTGCCCGTGCCGTTCTCACGCTTGAACTCCACGTGGACGCCGTGCAGCGCCTTGAGCACGCCGTTTTCGCCGGTGAGCTTCTTCGTAAGCATGGCGTACTCGCGCACACCGCCCTCCTCGTGTGCCGACGAGACGCGATAGATGTTCGGCCAGGTCGGCCAGGGATTGTCCGAAGGGCGATGGTCGGGCGGACGCGGCAGCAGCTCGATTTGGATGACGGACTTCGCGCCCTGGCGGTGGACGGTGCCGAGGCAGTCCGCGCCGGTATCGCCGCCGCCGAGGATGATGACGCGCTTGTCTTCGGCCGAGATGAAGTCGGCGTCCGGGATCTCGTCGCCGGCGCCGCGCTTGTTCTGCAGCGGCAGGTACTCCATCGCGAAGTAGACGCCCTTCAGGTCGCGCCCCGGCACGTCGAGATCGCGTCCCCATGTGGCGCCGCCGCAAAGGGCGACGGCGTCGAACTCCTTCGCGAGGTCGGCTGCGCTGACGTCGGCGCCAACGTTCACGCTCGGGCGAAAGATGACGCCTTCCTCCTCCATCTGCCAGAGGCGGCGGTCGAGGAAGCGCTTCTCCATCTTGAAGTCCGGGATGCCGTAGCGCATGAGGCCGCCGATACGGTCGTCCCGCTCGAAGACGGTGACGGTGTGGCCGGTGCGGGCGAGCTGCTGGGCGCAGGCAAGGCCGGCCGGACCGGAGCCGACGACGGCGACGGTCTTGCCGGTTAGGCGCTCGGGCGGCTCGGGCTTCACCCAGCCTTCGTCGAAGGCCCGTTCGATGATGCTCAGCTCGACCTGCTTGATTGTGACGGGATCGTCGTTGATGCCGAGAACGCAGGCAGCCTCGCAGGGAGCGGGACAGAGGCGGCCGGTGAACTCCGGGAAGTTGTTCGTGGCGTGCAGGCGGTCGATCGCCATCCGCCACTGCTCGCGGTAAACAAGGTCGTTCCAGTCCGGGATGATATTGCCGAGCGGGCAGCCCTGATGGCAGAAGGGGATGGCGCAGTCCATGCAGCGCGCGGCCTGCGCCTTGAGCTTCTCGACTGGAAAGTGCTCGTACACCTCGAGCCAGTCGTGGACGCGCTGCTCCACGGGCCGACGCGTGGGCGTCTCCCGCTTGAACTCCATGAAGCCGGTCAGCTTACCCATTCGAAATGCGTCCTCTGCGATCCATTATCAGGATTATAGAAGCTGAGGCGAAACGACCCGAAGCGCGAGATGTCCATGGGCGGACGCTCGTTGATTGCGAGGCAGGCTAGGATTTCGCCGATAAGGGGCGCAAACTTGAACCCGTGGCCGCTGCAGGGCGAGGCTACAACGAGCGGCCCAAACCGGTCGATCACAAAGTCATCGTTGGGCGTCGACGTGTAGAGGCACGTCTCAAGAGAAGTTGGCTCCGGCGCGACAGCGGGCAACGTCTCGCGGACGAACGCCGTCATGCGCTGGACGGCATCCGGATCGTCCTTAGCTGGATCATCAGGAGACACCTCGCGCCCGGTCATGTGGTGACCGACGCGCGCACCCGGCGACCCGAAGCGCGCCGGCATCGCGAACAGAAATTGCGGCGAGGCGCTCCGGTCGATGAGGATGGGGAAGTCCGTCTTTTGCGGGTAATAGACGATCTGCTCACGCGTCACGCGCAACTCTGGCGGGTTTATACCGGCAGTCCGAAGATGGCTACCAGTCCATGCGCCCGCAGCGAGCACACACGTTCGGGCCGAGAGGCGCTCACCTTCGACCGAGATCACCACGCGATTGTCCTCGATCCCCTCGATTTGCGCTGCGCTTCGGGCGCGGACGACGGCCCCGCGCACCTTGGCCAACCTTGCCATTGCTGCTACGGATACGCTCGCCGCGATCACCCCGGTATCCGGCGAGAAGAGAGCAGGATGTGCTGTCCGCACGCCCGGGTAGAGGGCGGAAGGATTGTTGACAATCTCGTAGTCCGCGCCGGATGCCTCAAGCGCGTACGCGACCGGCTCCAGCCGCTCTGCCGGACCGATATCAATACCGCCTGTAATATCGAGCAGGGACTCGCCTGCCTCCCGTTCGAGCTCGCGCCAGAGAGGCAACGCCTGCTGCGCCATGCGAACGTAGAGGGGGTCGCCGTAGACAAAGCGGAAGACGCGCGTGGGCCCGTGCGATGAGCCCCGGTCGTGGCCTAGTTCGAACTGCTCCAGAAGGAGGACCTCGCGGCCGCGACTGGCCAGGCGCCATGCGACGGCCATACCCATCACGCCACCGCCGATGATCGCTACGTCAACGGATTTCAAGGAGCTTCGACTTCCGGTTTGAGTGGTGCGATCGCTGCCGCTAGCCCTTGGCCTTCTCGGCCGTGGCCGTCTGAGCCTTCGCCCCGTTTGTCTTGCGGCCGTTGGTTTTCTTTCCGTTGCCCTGGGACTGCGCCGCCTGCACCTCTTGCTTCGCCGCGTCGAGCTGCTGAGCGATCGCGCGTTTGTAGTCGATCGGCATCACCTTGACGAACTTCGCGGCAAGCGCTGGCCACTCCGCCAGCATGCGCTTACCGACTGCGCTCTCAGTGTATTCGAGGTGCCGCTCGATGAGGCCGCGCACGAGGTCGAGGTCTTCCGGCTCCTCGAGCTTCTCGAGCTCCACCATTTGGAGATTGCAACGCGTGTGGAAGTCGCCATCGGGGTCGTAGACGAAGGCGATGCCGCCGCTCATACCAGCGGCGAAGTTGCGGCCGGTGCGACCGAGGATGACGACGCGGCCGCCGGTCATGTACTCGCAGCCGTGGTCGCCGGTGCCTTCGACGACGGCCATTGCGCCGCTGTTGCGGACGGCGAATCGCTCGCCGGCGACACCGCGGGCGAAGAGGCTGCCACTCGTGGCGCCGTAGAGGACAACGTTGCCGATGAGGATGTTCTCTTCCGGCACGAACGTCGCTTCCTTCGGCGGGTAGACGATGATCTTGCCGCCGGAAAGGCCTTTGCCTAAGTAGTCGTTCGAATCGCCTTCCAGCCAGAGCGTCATACCCGACGGGACGAATGCGCCGAAGCTCTGTCCGGCGGAGCCTTGGAAGCGGATGGTGATCGTGTCGTCCGCAAGGCCATTGAAGCCGTACTTCCGCGTCAGCTCGCTGCCGAGGATCGTGCCGACCGTCCGGTTTGTGTTGTGGATCGCGTGCTCGATGTCGATCTTCTCGCCGCTCTCGAGAGCGCTGGCGCAGAGCTGGAGCAGCGTCTGGTCCAGCGCCTTGTCCAGGCCGTGGTCCTGTGTCGTGACGCAGTGCGTGGCGATCTCGGGACCGACCTCGGGCCGGTAGAGGATTGCCGAGAGGTCGAGGCCTTGCGTCTTCCAGTGATCGATCGCCTTGCGCATGTCCAGCAGGTCGCTGCGGCCGATCATCTCGTCGAGCGTGCGGAATCCGAGCTGAGCCATGTATTCGCGCACCTCTTCGGCGATGAAACGGAAGAAGTTGACGACGTGCTCAGCGCGGCCCTCGAACTTCTCGCGCAGCTTCGGATTCTGGGTCGCGATGCCTACAGGGCACGTGTCGAGGTGGCAGACACGCATCATCACGCAACCCATGACGACTAGCGGCGCCGTGGCAAAGCCGAACTCCTCGGCGCCCAGCAGCGCCGCGATCACGACGTCGCGGCCCGTCTTCAGTTGCCCGTCGGTCTGGACGATGATGCGGTCGCGCAGGTTGTTCAAGACCAGCGTCTGCTGCGTCTCCGCCAGCCCGAGCTCCCAGGGGATGCCGGCGTGCTTGATCGAGGTGAGAGGGCTGGCGCCGGTGCCGCCGTCGTGCCCGCTGATGAGGACGTGGTCCGATTTCGCCTTCGCCACACCCGCGGCCACGGTGCCGACGCCAATCTCGGCGACCAGCTTGACGCTGATGCGGGCGCGCGGGTTCGCGTTCTTCAGGTCGTGGATGAGCTGGGCCAGGTCCTCGATCGAGTAGATGTCGTGGTGCGGCGGTGGGCTGATCAGCCCCACATACGGTGTCGAGAAGCGGACGGCGGCGATCCACGGGTAGACCTTCGCGCCGGGAAGCTGGCCGCCTTCGCCGGGCTTGGCGCCCTGCGCCATCTTGATCTGCAGCTCGTCCGAGTTCACGAGGTACTCGCTGGTGACACCGAAACGGGCAGAGGCGACCTGCTTGATCGCCGACCGGCGGAGGTCCCCGTTCGGGTCGGGTGTGTAGCGGCGGCGGTCCTCGCCGCCCTCGCCGGTGTTGCTGCGGCCGCCGATGCGGTTCATCGCGATCGCCAGCGTCTCGTGCGCCTCCGCGCCGATAGAGCCGAAGGACATGGCGCCGGTAGCGAAGCGCTTGAACAGGTTCTCGGCTGGCTCCACTTCCTCTATAGAGATCGGCTCCCGGCCCAGCTTGAACTCGAAGAGCCCGCGCAGCGTGCAGAGCCGCTCGCTCTGTTTGTCCACCATCTGTGTGTATTGCTTGAAGATCTCCCACTGCCCGGTGCGCGTCGCGTGCTGGAGGCGGAACACCGTCTCCGGGTTGAAGAGATGGAACTCGCCGTCGCGGCGCCACTGGTATTGCCCGCCCCAGGCCAGCTCCGTCGACGTGCCCTCGCGGTCCGGGAAGGCGCGCTTGTGATGCGACACGACATCCCGGGCGACCGCGTCCAGGCCGATGCCGCCGACGCGCGAGGCCGTATACGTAAAGTACTTGTCGATCAGCTCGCGGCCGAGGCCGATCGCCTCGAAGATCTGGGCGCCGCGGTAGCTCTGGATCGTCGAAATTCCCATCTTGGACATAATCTTGACGGCGCCCTTCTTGCACGCCTTCAGATAGTGCTGGACGGCGTCCTCGTACGAGATATCGCCCTCGAGAATCCCCTCGTCGCGCATGTGGGCGAGCGTGTCGATGGCGAGATAAGGGTTGATCGCGCCGGCGCCGTAGCCGAGCAGCAGCGCGAAGTGGTGCGACTCCCGCGCGTCGCCGGTCTCGACGACGAGACCGATCTGCGTTCGCTTCTTCTCGCGCACCAGGTGGTTGTGCAGCCCTGCCACCGCCAGCAGCGAGGGGATAGGCGCCCATTCC
>WNGA01030482.1_pt1 | contig 10983 bp, 8 predicted proteins | sample 5400061 | NCBI WGS metagenome assembly WNGA01 (sample SAMN13153366, study PRJNA577476) | soil metagenome | isolation source: 100 cm soil or saprolite under grassland replicate 2 | place: USA:California | collected 2016-06-15
CTTCCAATGTTCCCCAGGCAAGTTCCAGACGCGGAACACGTTCAGATTTAGGACCTACGCCATCCAACCAATTATAGTTTGATACAAAATTGCCGCCCGGATATCTGACAATGGTTGGATGAAGATCTTTTACAGCAGTCCTCACATCTTTTCTATAGCCATTCTCATCCGAAAGTTTTGAACCCGGTTCATAAATACCACCATACACACAACGACCCAGATGCTCAACAAAATTTCCATAAATATGTTTAGCAACTTCACCTATTGTTCTGTCTAAATCAACTTTTATTCTTGCATTTTGTGCGCACAGCTCAATTACTATCAGGCATGTGAATAACAATCCGACTCCGATAAATTTTATGAATCTTCTGTAAATCATTTTATGCAATAATTATTATTTTGAATTCACACTATGTAGTGATTGTATATTTATTCCGGTTGTCTCATTATCCATGGCCAATCATTATACCAGTTTATTTTTTCAATTCTCAACTTTGATCTTCCATTATCATGAGCATCATATCCATGAAACACGAGATAATCTGTTCCATCAAAAGTGTATGCTCCGTTGTGCCCTACACCATGCCAGTTTTTATCTCCTTCAAGCACGAGAGAACCGCCGCCAAGATTCAGCGGCACTCCATCTCTGTCCACATAAGGACCGTAAACTTTTTCGCTTCTTCCTGCCATCATTTTGTATGTGCTCTTTTCACCACGGCAGCAATAGTCAAATGATACAAAGAGATAATAGTATTTTCCTTTTTTAAAAATGAATGGTGCTTCGATAGCCGCATCGCCAGCAACAGAATCCGGTAGCATAAAATCTCTTTTACGGGATGCAACGGTGTACCATGTCTCAGGTTCTGCGATTGCTGTTAAATCATCTTTCAGTTTTACAAGCTTAATGCCATTCCAAAAAGAACCAAATACTAACCAGGGTTTATTTTTCTCATCCATGATTAAATTCGGATCAATTGCATTCCACATATCTCTGCCCGGCACTGATTGAATTACTTTTCCATGATCTGCCCATTTAAAATCTTGTGAAGAAGGATTCAGTGTTTTGTTTGTAGCCAAACCAATGCATGAAGTATTTTTTCCAAAAGCAGACACAGCATAATACAAATAATATTGACCATTGTGATAACTAATATCCGGCGCCCATATATGACCTTTGAAGCCAGGCACCGCATTAACAGCCCATTGCGGTGCTTTATCAAAAACAGGTTTTTCCTGCTTCCAGTTTTTCATATCGGTTGATGAAAAAACAGAGATGCCCATGCCCGTGCAAAAAACATAGTACACACTATTCTGCTTTATCATCACCGGATCATGCACAGGAATATTTGTTTGCAATGGTTGTGCATGAACAACAGATGCCGTAAATAAAAGCAATAAGATGTATAATGAATGTTTCATTCTTCAAAAGTTTCAACTGTTACAAATTTCTATCGTTTACAAGTTCTAATCACATTAATTCGAAACATCTTCTTCAGTATAGTATATGTTGCTAAGATTTCCGGATACAGGCACCGGAGTTAAGAGCAATATTTTTTTGTCTTCATCAATTGCGATCATTGATCTGCTGTATCCGCCCGGATGCAGCTTTCCATTATATTTTATAATTGTTTCCTTATACTTCCAGGAACCCTTTCCCAAATTTGTGTTTACCATTAACCCTCCGCCAACCATATTATCATTTTTAATTGTTCCTTTTGCTGAAACAACGAGTGTTCCGTTTGCACCTCCGGTCTTAGTCCAAATGATATATGGTGTGCCCGACATAAAATAGCCATTGCTGCTGTCAATGATGCGTGTACCAAGATCTGCGGGATTACCCCAGTTAATTCCATCGTTAGAGAAACGGTAATAGATTGGATTGTTTTCAATTCCAACAACCTCATAAACCATTATGTATTGTTGGTTAGGAAGTTTTGCTGTTACAATCATGCCGGGTCTTTTTATCCCATCCGGCACTGCAACATCAAACACAGGCTCACTCCACGTTTTACTGCCATCATCTGAAACTTTATGCGCTAATAACTGGTTATAATTTTGTGCTTTATATCTTTCATCAGAATAAAAACAAACCAGCCTTCCCAGTTTGTCAAGCGCAAGAAAAGGCTCCCATACAGGATCATTAACTTTTCCTACTGCATTATGACTTTCTATAGAAGTATCTGTTGGAGGCAAAGTTGGACCAATTCCTCCGCCCTTTACAATACCGCTTACATACTGCCAGTTGAACCCGCCGTCAGTGCTTTTAAATAATAAAAGTTCTGTAGATGAAAAATCTTTTGGAATAGAACTTCCTGCGCATAAAATAGTTCCAGGAGGCATACCTGCAACTTGTTGAGGCAACTCAAACAACTGAGGCTGATAGCGCATGCCATAATGATTTTTTGTGTCAGTAACTTGTGAAAATAGTGTCCATGATCTACCATTATCGGTGCTGCGATAAATGGGAAAGGGAAGGTTCTTTATTCAAGTCTATATAATGTTCAAATGTTGCTAAAATATTTCCCTTCCCTGCTTTATAGTTTTCCAATTTTATTAAACGCGGATACATGGCACCGGGTTCGGGATTTCCCTTAGAATCATATAAAATTTTGGGTTCGGTTTTTTGCGATTGTGAAAAAATCCTATTTGTATAGCTGCACACTATAAAAAAGACGAAGGCAAAAAATATTGAACTTGAATTTTTCATTATAGTTTTTGTTAACCTGCTTTTGTTTTTATTTATCTCAATGAATGCAATTTTTTTCCGGCTGCATCATTCATGGCATCGCTTGTGAGCCTGTGCCCGATGCATATCGACATCACTCCTATGTACGTTCTGTTCTTTATTCAACACCTTAAAATCATAATTAGTAATACTACATTTATTCGTATAGAATATAGAATCATTTAATCGTTAATCTGAACAAGCCTGTTCCGTGTGCATTTATCTTTTGCTGATAATTGTTTTTGAAATCACCTAAATCTTTTTTATTCCATAGATCTCTTACCGCAACTTTTTCTTTCAAACCAAGCAATGCAAAACCTACTGAAACATCATGTGCAGTATCGCTTATGTTGAACATGCCGACATACATATCCTTACTATTAAGTACATGCGATACCCACACCATGCTGCCATCTTTTTTTATACAACTGTTTTGGACTCTCGCCCTGCTGATTTACTGCAAGCACTTCATCGTTGGTGAATAATTTAGTTTCGATTTCTCTATTCTCCGGCAGGTTACCACCCAGCAATAGCGGTGAACGGTAAATACACCAGAAGGTCATGTGGGTGTACAATTCATCTTCATTAAACCTGCTGTACCGTTCAGGACCAACAGGGCCTCGCTTTGAAAGCTTACCAATCTGTATCATGTCACAATCGGGCCAATGACCGAGACCACCAACACCTTCCCAGCTTTTTGCATAATCAAACATCTTCAGCATCTGAGCCCAGTTATCCCAAAAATCATCTGCCATGCGCCACATGTTCGCGTATTGCTTTACATGCTCCGCCTGCTTAACAGGCGTTTCTCCCGGTGAAAGGCTCAACACAATTGGTCTTCCACAATTGTCAATTGCTTTTTTATAACCTTCAATTTCTGCAACACTGTAAGGGCGAGCAATATCATCAACTTTTATAAAATCAACATCCCATGCTACATATAATTTAAGTATGGAATTAAGATATTCCTGTGCGCCTGGTTTCGACATGTTCAAACCATACATGTGATTCAACAATGGACAGGTTGAAGATGTGTCGGCAATCATATCTGCGGTGATGCCATTCGTTCCCATCACCCGTGACTTTGCCCAAACTGCCTGTCGCGGAATGCCTCGCATAACGTGAATGCCAAACTTCAATCCAAGCGAATGAACATAATCGCTCAACGGCTTAAAACCCTTGCCACCAAAGGCTGACGGAAACTTGTTTCCATTCGGCATCAGTCTTCCATACTCGTCCGTTGTTAACCAGGGAACATAAGAACCATCTTCAAGTCTTCGTTGAAACGGATTGCCAATCGTACTTCCGGGAGGATTATCATAAGACCATAAAAAATCAACTACGATATATTGCCAGCCATATTGTTTTAAATGCTGTGTCATATAGTCTGCATTCGCTTTCACTTCATCTTCATGCACGGCAGAGCCAAAGCAGTTGTAACTGTTCCAGCCCATTGGCGGTGTTTGCGCCAACTGGCTGAATACAGGATGTGAAAGAATGGTAACGATACTAAAGACAACAAACTTTAAAAGGGTTTTGTGTTGTTGGTCAAGCGACCAACAGCGGCAAAATAATCTCATGTTTGTCGTCTCACGTCTCACGATTGAAATGATTCTTTTTATCATTACATCATCTTTACTCTTATCACATTGAATGAATAAGGCGCTGCAGTAAGACTAATGTTATTTCCTTTCACACCAATTGTTGATTCTTTCGGTGATACATGCTGTGGATCATCGAAAGAATTCATATCATCAAGATTTCCTTTTAACACTGTCAACGTTCCCTGTAATGCCAATTTCTTTGCACCATCCAGCGTCATAGTATTCACCTGTTCTTTTGGAGATGCGTTCACTACTTTAATGATCACTTCGTTTGTTTTTTTATCAATACAGGCGCTTGCATACAAACTATCCTGTCCTGCAACTACATCATTGTTCATGGTGATTGGGATCTCTGTTGTTCCTTTATTCAGGGAATATAATTTTTGTACATAGTAATCTGTTGTGCCGTAAGAGCGAAGGTTATCGACCCAAATTAAATCAGGAGTCCATTGCCATCCTTCTGCATGTGCAAACAAAGGTGCGTATGATGCCATACTTACAACGTCTGCATTCCGTTCAAGACCAGTCATGAAAGCCGCTTCCGATAATGCGGTAAGCCAGTTGTTCTTATTATTCACACTTACTGTTTTATCACTTTGCGCTGCATACTCACCGGCAAATACTTTGGAGCTCTTCCTTTCATAATTATCATAGCGTCTTGCATTCTGGAAAAACCATTCAGGGCGACGATAGTAATGTTCATCAATAATATCTGCATGCATCTTACGGAGTTCACTATTCAAATAATCAAAACGATCACCGTTAGGATCAGTACCGGAACTATTCACCAGTTTAATGTTCGGGTATTTTGCTTTAACGGCTTTTGCAAAAACTTTCAAACGCTCAATGTATTGTGGTCCCCAATTTTCGTTACCTACACCAATCATTTTTAAATTAAAAGGTGAGGGATGACCCATATCTGCACGAACCTTTCCCCACTTTGTGTTTACATCACCATTTGCAAATTCAATTAAATCAAGTGCATCCTTCACATAAGGATCAAGTTCACCAACAGGCACAACTTCAGCGGAGTTGAACTGGCAAGCCATTCCACAATTCAGGATGGGCAATGGTTCTGCACCAATATCTTCAGCTAATTGAAAATATTCAAAGAAGCCAAGACCAAATGTTTGAAAATAATCCGGTGTTGGACGATGTGTAAATTCAAAATTCCAGCGGTTAATAATGAGCTGCCTGTCTTCAAGAGGTCCAACCGTATTTTTCCAGCGATAGCGTTGCGAAAGATCATAACCCTCAACAATACAACCGCCGGGAAAGCGAATAAAACCGGGTTTCATATCTGCAAGCAATTGCACCATATCAGCGCGCATGCCACCGGGACGGTTCTTCCAAGTATCACCGGGAAAGAGTGAGATCATATCGAGATCAATCACACCATTGCCCTCAAACCATATATTCATTTTTGCTTTGGGCTCTGTAGCATTTGCAGTAAAACTTGCTTTTGTTTTATGCCAGTCTCCCCCCGTCTCTGTTGGTGTAACGGTAGTGCCGCCAAGATTTTTCCCGGTACTGTCAACCAGTTCAACATGCAATTTAATTCCTGCTTTCGGATGCCGGTTGTAACCCTTATGAACCGTGGGTTTGCAGTGTTTTCTTCTTTGCGGTTAACAACGAGCACCGCTCCTTCATTAAATTGTTTTTGATGAACAGTCCAACCCATCAGGGGTTTAAAAAATTCGAAGGAACGATTTTTTACAAGCTCTGCATAAATGCCGCCATCGGCGCCGAGATTTATGTCTTCAAAAAATACACCCCACATCGTTGGTTGAATCTCCGCCTTTGGTTCATTTACTTTTACTGTGAGTGTTTGTTGTGCATTTAGTGAAGTAAGAAATAAAATCATTGCGATTGCACAACTTATTATTCTGTTTGTTTTCATAATAGCTTTATTAATTGTGAGTGGTCAGTAGTGAGTAGTGAGTGATGAATCCATAAAACTTACAACTCACCATTCACTACTCACCTCTTTATTTCTTCTTTCCCCATACGGCAGTGCCTTCATCATTCAATCCTGTAAAAATTATTGTGTTTGCTTTATGTTCCCAGTCTCTTCCTTTTTGCACAAAAACTTTATCTGTGTTGCCATTGCTCCATTTCATTTCAAGCCAGGGTGCAGTGTATGCCCATTTACTGTTTGCATCTCCGTTCAATGTTCCGTCTGATGCAATAGTGAGTGCAACTGATGTTTGAAAATCGGGTGATACTTGTTCTTTATCATAACCCGGCACCACGCGATAATTCAGGACGATCCGTTCCCAGTCGCCGATAATGGAATCTTTTGCAACAGTGCTGTTATCTTCCCATGCATAACGTTCAGGGGATACAACAGGCCAGTTATCACTTGTCCAGAACATTTTACGCACATGCAGATTCATAAAATAGCTGTTAACACCCGGTCTTGCATTGTGTGCCATATAATATTGCCCGATGCCATCATCGAATACACTGCAATGACCTGTGCCCTGCCATCCACCGTGATCATTGAATTTGTAAGGAGCCAGAATCATCGGACCATGATCAACGTTTGTATTGACATCAATACCATTATAATCATAAAAAGGACCTGCAGGATTATCGCCTCTGCATACGCGAACATTGTATTTTGTTTGCAGCCAGTCGTAAGAAATAAACAGGAAATATTTATTGAGACTTTGATTGTAAATGATTTCTGCACCTTCTATGTTGCCGTTGTAAACACCATTGGTAAAACCGCGATTGGCAATGCGTTTGCCTTTATCACCCGTAGTTGCAGCAAGCCCGGTTGTTGGATCGAGTTTTAAAATATAAATGCCATCCCACGCAGAACCATAGTACATCCAATGTTCACCTGCAGGAGTTACTACAACAGTTGGATCAATGGCATTTGTTTGCACGTCGTTGTTATTAAGCGATGTAACAACAAGACCCTTTTCTGTCCAGGGTCCTTCAGGATTTGAAGCGGTGGCAAGACCAATCACACTTAAACGCGGAGCGGGTGAAGAGAGGGAATAATACAAGCGATATTCATTATTCACTTTCATTATATAGGGTGCCCATAATGCATCATAAGGTTCTGAGCCATGAGAATGAATGAAGTCTGCTCCCTGTTTTGGTAAGTCATAAAATACCCAGCCAGCAAATTGCCACTCCACCAGGTCTTTAGATTTTCTTACCTGTATCCCTGCAGTAACTGTTATTCCATAACCTACATCAGTGCTGTAGCAATAATAATAGTCGCCAAATTTTTTGATGGATGGATCATGAACATTGTAAGGTCCCCATTTTGAATACATAGAAAATGATGCAACATCTTCGTAAGTATCGTGAATGGAGTTTATATCAAATGGGGGCGGCGGCGGCGGTGGTGTTGTTGTATCTGTACCACCGTTGCCAGAAGAAGAACCTGTTTTTGAACAGGAGATTTGAGTAATTAAACTCGCCAAAAAAACCATGTAAAGAAAAATATTTTTATACGGCATGTTATTGTTATTCACTAATTATATAAAGTAATTTTTATTTTTTGAACGAGCTTTTGCACTTATAGCATTGCCTCTTGTGTCACTCTCTTGTACGTTCTGAACTTTGTTCATCACTTGTCTGAACCACGATTTAACTAATTTGGCTGATTATCCTGAGGGTGAAATGTACTATTAGTGTACAACAAGGCTAAAATCCTGGTTCAGACTCATTCCCTAATTCCTTCGCTTGTCATTATCACACGTTTCATGGTCCCGTCATTATTGTAGTATAACTCATCTATGCAAACAGAACGGCGAAAACTTCCGCCATTCGGTTGAATGCCGCCATTGTGATAAATGAAATAACTCTTTCCTTTAAAATCTATAATGGCCTGGTGATTGGTGTTGCAATTACCAGAAAGTTCATTCAAGATTCCTTTAAACTGCCAAGGACCTTCTATGCTGTGACTCATAGTGTACGCCGTTTTCTCGGGGAATTGATAAGCATAAGAAAGATAATACCAATTATTGCGCTTGTGTATCCATGGCGCCTCTGTAAAGTTGGGCAGATCAATTGTTTTTATTTCTCCATCCAACTCTCTCATATTCTTTTTCAGTTTCGCGTAATAGCATTTCGTATTGCCCCAGATAAGATAAGCCTGTTTGTTATCATCAATAAAAACTGTTGGGTCAATATCATCCCACATAATATTGGTGGCCTTAGTCATATCATTTGTAATGAGTGCAGAGTCACGTGCATCTTTAAAAGGTCCTTCAGGATTATCAGCTACAGCCACACCAATTGCTTTTCCCGGAATTGATCCATGCTCTACTGCTGCATACCAATAAAATTTTCCGTTGCGTTCAATTACCTGCGAAGCCCATGCATCACCCTTTGCCCATGCGAAATCTTTTACATGCAAAGGAACCGGATGCTCTTTCCAATGAATCATATCAGAGGAAGAGAAGCAAAGCCATTCATTCATTACATATCCTTCTTTAGGCGGAATGGCTTCATCATGACCTGTATACAGATATACCTTGTCTTTATAAACAAGTGCTGAAGGATCGGCAGTGTATTTATTCGTGATAACAGGATTACCTTTTACAATAAATGATGTACCAGCGGAATTGTTTTGAGCTGATGTGATGGATGCAAAAGCAAACACGTAAAGCACAGAACAAAAGCATGCAACAAAGAAGTTATATTTTTTGATTGATGTTTTCATTATTCATATATAGTTGCCACAGAATTCACTGAAACACTGAATTAGAAATTTGAAATCATTTTCAGTGTTTCTGTGCATCAGCGGCTTTGAAAATAATTCTTCGTGTTTCTGGGCTTCAGTCTCAATTTTATTTGGCCCACAGGTTACACTGAAATACCGAATTAATTCTTTCTGTGTTTCTGCGTCTCGGTGGTAACAAAAACTTTTCTCAATTTTATTTAAGCTCAAGCACCACGACGGAGGCAGGTGGCATTTTTACACTTAAGGCATTCCCCCTTAAAGTCGCACCACTGAAAGTTGCCGGTTTTATTTTTTCAGGATCATCGAATGTGTTGTGATCCTGTATGTGAGCAGAAGTCAAAATTCTTCCCGTTACATTTTTGAATGAAGCACCGTTTATATTCACTGTTACTTCCTGGTTTTTGTTTGGATCAATATTCACCAGTGATATATGCGTTAATCCATTCTTATCTTTCGATGCAGAAACTGATACCGCCGGCAGTGTATTGTTATTTAAAACATAATTATCTGTTTTCACCCTGACCGGTATCATCGTTGCATCGTGGTGCACGTTGTACATTTCCATTACATGATAAGTAGGCGTAAGAATCATCTTTTCCTTATCAGTTAAGACAACAGCTTGCAGCACATTGACCGTTTGTGCAAGGTTTGCCATGCGAATACGATCTGCATGATTGTTAAAGATATTCAGCGTAACACCTGTAATCATTGCATCACGCATAGTATTTTGCTGATACAGAAAACCAGGATTGGTGCCTGGCTCAACATTGTACCAGCCACCCCATTCATCAACAACCAGCGCTACTTTTTTCTGCGGATCATATTTATCCATGATGGCAGTATGGTTAATAACGAGTGAATCCATCCATAATGCACTCTTCATGGTTGCAAAATATTGCTGCTCTGTAAAATCGGTTGCAGATCCTTTGTGATTCCATTCAACAGTTGAGTAATGATGTAATGCTACGCCACTAAGCATATTGAGGGGAATATTTTTCATCAGTGTTTCCGTCCAATGATAATCTGCATCGCTGGCGCCTGAGGCAATACGCATTAAGCCCCCTGTATTTTCCCAATCTGATATGAAAGTGGCATATTTGCGATATTCATTTGCGTAATACTCTGCAGTCATGTTTCCCCCGCAGCCCCAAGCTTCATTGCCTATACCCCAGAATTTTACTTTCCACGGTTTTTCTCTTCCGTTTGTACGACGCAGATCACTCATTGGACTTTTGCCATCGAAGTTTACGTACTGCACCCAATCTGCAAGTTCCTGAACAGTACCACTGCCCACATTGCCGGAGAGATATGGTTCAGCATCGAGTAGTTCACACATGCTTAAAAAATCATGTGTTCCAAAACTGTTGTCTTCAGTGACTCCGCCCCACCATTTGTTTACTATAGTTGGTCTTTTATTCTTTGGTCCTATGCCATCTTTCCAGTGGTAGGTATCGGCGAAACAGCCTCCAGGCCAGCGGAGATTGGGGATTTTCAATTTTTTCAGTGATCCCATAATATCATTTCGCACACCATTAGTATTTGGTATTTTACTGGTATCACCAACATAAAAGCCACCATAAATACATCTCCCTAAATGTTCTGCAAAATGCCCGTAAATATTACGGTTGATAATTTGCTTTGCAGAATCAGTTTCTAATACAATAGAAGTTTGTGCGGAAGCAACTACAATCTGAAAAAGGACAAAAGCAATCAGAAATAACTTTTTCATATGATGATAGTGACTTTTTATTTTTTATTTCTGTTCTTTAGAGCAAAACATTTTACTTTATCATTATTTACCGCAGCCACCACAACTTTTCCTTTATTCATTACATTTATCAGCTTCATATCTTTTACATCACCATCTAAAATAAAACCACTCTGTACGATATTCCCGGAAGTAAAATTACCTTTGCCATCGCTTTTTAATACGAGCCCGTACGATG
>WNGA01012449.1_pt1 | contig 10982 bp, 9 predicted proteins | sample 5400061 | NCBI WGS metagenome assembly WNGA01 (sample SAMN13153366, study PRJNA577476) | soil metagenome | isolation source: 100 cm soil or saprolite under grassland replicate 2 | place: USA:California | collected 2016-06-15
GCCGACCGAGCTTCACGGGGACGCCCACGTAGAGCCCCTTCACCCCGTACGGGCCGTCCAGGTAGGCGGCGCACGGCAGGATCTTCTTCTTGTCCTTGAGGATGGCCTCGATCATCTCCACCGTGGCGGCGCCGGGCGCGTAGTAGGCGCTGCCGGACTTGAGCAGCCCGACGATCTCGGCGCCGCCGTTCGCCGTGCGTGTGACCAGCGCCTGGATCCGGTCCGGCGGCAGGAGATCGGTGATCGGGATTCCCGCCACCGTCGAGTACCGGGGCAGCGGCACCATGCTGTCGCCGTGACCGCCGAGCACGAAGGCCGTGACGTTCTCGACCGAGACCTCGAGTTCCCGGGCGATGAAGGTCCGGAAGCGCGCGGAGTCGAGCACGCCGGCCATGCCGAGGACGCGCTCGGGCGGGAATCCGGAGCGCTTCCACGCGAGCTGGACCATCGCGTCCAGCGGGTTGGTGACGAGGATCAGGATCGCGTTCCGGGAGCGGGCGACGACCTGGTCGACGACGGCGCCCACGATCTCGGCGTTCTTGAACAGGAGGTCGTCACGCGTCATCCCCGGCTTGCGCGCCATGCCCGCCGTGATGACCACGATGTCGGAGTCGGCGGTCTCGTCGTAGCCGTTGGACCCGGTGAGCGCGCAGTCGTAGCGGTGGATGGGCCCGGCCTGGGCCAGGTCCAGGGCCTTGCCGTGCGGGATCCCCTCGAGGATGTCCACGAGGACGACGTCGCCCAGCTCCTTCTCGACGGCGTACTGGGCGACGGTGGCGCCGACATTGCCGGCGCCGATCACGCTGATCTTGGGGCGGGGATGGAGCACGCTGAACACCTCCGCCTTGCCGACCTGCATCGCCATCACAGCGTCTCCATGCTCTTGATGACCGCGGTGCCGAACTCGGAGCACTTCACTTCCTTCGCGCCCTCCATGAGCCGCGCGAAGTCGTAGGTCACGACCTTCTGCTGGATGGTCTTTTCCATCCCCGCGATGATCCGGTCGGCCGCCTCGTTCCACCCCAGGTGGCGGAACATCATCTCGCCGGAGAGGATCACGGAGCCCGGGTTGACCTTGTCCTGGCCCGCGTACTTGGGCGCGGTGCCGTGGGTGGCCTCGAACAGGGCGTGGCCGGTGTCGTAGTTGATGTTGGCGCCCGGCGCGATGCCGAGCCCTCCCACCTGGGCGGCGGTGGCGTCGGAGAGCAGGTCACCGGTCAGATTGCAGCACGGGATGACGTCGAACTCGTCGGGCCGCGTCAGGATCTGCTGCAGGAACGCGTCGGTGATGGCGTCCTTCACGAGGATCTTCCCGGCCGGGGGCTTGCCGCCGCAGTCGTCCCAGGAGACGAGCCGGTCGGAGAACTCGCGCTTGGCGAGCGCGTACCCCCACTTCATGAACATGCCCTCCGTGTACTTCTGGATATTGCCCTTGTGGACCAGGGTCACGCTCTTCCGGTTGTACTCGATGGCGTAGCGCATGGCGGCGCGGATGAGCCGCTCCGAGCCTTCCCGGGAGACGGGCTTGATCCCGATCGAGGAGCTGTTGGGGAAGCGGATCTTGTCGACGCCCATCTCCTTCTGGAGGAAGCCGATGACCTTCCGGCACTCGGGGGTGCCGTCGAGCCACTCGATGCCCGCGTAGATGTCCTCCGTGTTCTCGCGGAAGATCACCATGTCGATCTTGTCCGGGTGCTTCACCGGCGAGGGCACGCCCTTGAAGTAGCGCACCGGCCGGAGGCACACGTAGAGGTCGAGCACCTGGCGGAGCGTCACGTTGAGGGAGCGGAAGCCCTCGCCCACGGGCGTGGTGAGCGGTCCCTTGATGGCGATCAGGTACTCGCGGATGACGTCGAGCGTCTCCTGGGGGAGCAGGTTGGGCGGACACTCCTCGCCGTACACCGCCTGCGCCTTCTCGCCGGCGTAGGTCTCGACCCAGGCGATCTTGCGCCGTCCCTTGTAGGCCTGGGCCACCGCCGCGTCGAGCACGCGCACCGAGGCGTGCCAGATGTCGGGGCCGGTGCCGTCGCCCTCGATGAAGGCGATGATGGGGTGATCCGGCACCTGGAGCTTGCCGTGGCTGATCGTGACCTTCTCGCCTGCGGGGACCTTGACCTTCATGGTGTTCCTCCGCACGGGGCGGGCACCTGGGCTGTCGCCCGCGCTCGCCGGACTCTCACGCTGCGTTCACCTCTCGCGCGCCGGGAGCCGTGTTCAACCGACGCCGCCGCGCTACTTCAGCGCGTTCAGGGCGGACCCCGCCTTGAACCAGCCGATCTGCTCGTCCGTCATGCTGTGGTGGCAGTGGATGGTGACGGTCTTGGCGCCGGGCTTGTGGACCACCACCTCGACCGGCTTCCCGGGGGCGAGGGCGGCGAGCCCGCGGATGCTGACGCGGTCGGACTGCTCGAAGAGGTCGTAGTCGCCGGACGTCGCGAGCACGAGCGGCAGGATGCCCTGCTTCTTGAGATTCGTCTCGTGGATGCGCGCGAAGCTCTTCACGATGACCGCCCGGCAGCCGAGGTAGCGCGGGGACATGGCCGCGTGCTCGCGGCTCGACCCCTCGCCGTAGTTCTCGTCGCCGATCACCACCCACCCGACCCCCCTCGCCTTGAGGTCTCGCGCGATCTGGGAGAGGGTCTTCCCGCTCTCGCCGGTGATCGGGTTCACGCCCTTCCCGGGCTCTCCCGTGAAGGCGTTGAGCGCGCCCAGGAACATGTTGTCGCTGATCTTGTCGAGGTGCCCGCGGTATCTCAACCAGGCGCCCGCCGGCGAGATGTGGTCGGTGGTGGTCTTGCCCTTGGTCTTCACCAGGATCGGCAGCTCGCTGAAGTCCTTGCCGTCCCAGCGCGGGAACGGCTGCAGGAGCTGGAGCCGCTCGCTGTTGGGCGCCACCTCGACGGCGACGCTGTCGCCGTCGGCCGCCGGCGCCTCGTAGCCTTCCTCTCCCGTGACGAAGCCGTGGTCCGGCAGCTCCTCCGCCTCGGGCGCGGTGAACCGGAACGGGCGGCCGTCGGCGCCGGGCATGGTGCCGTGCACCGGGTCGAACTCGAGCGTGCCGGCGAAGGCCAGCGCCGTCACGATCTCGGGGCTGGTGAGGAAGGAGAGGGTGGCCGCGCTGCCGTCGTTTCGGCCCGGGAAGTTGCGGTTGAACGAGGAGACGATGGTGTTGGTCTCCTCGCGGCCCACGTCGGCGCGCTTCCACTGCCCGATGCACGGCCCGCAGGCGTTGGCCAGCACCGTGCCGCCCATCTTCTCGAAGGTCTCCATGATCCCGTCGCGCTTGATCGTCTGGTAGATGCGCTCGGAGCCGGGCGTGACCAGGAAAGGCGTCCGCGTCTTGAGCCCCGCCTTGAGCCCCTGCATGGCGATGTGGGCGGCGCGCTTCATGTCCTCGTAGGAGGAGTTCGTGCATGAGCCGATGAGGGCCGCCTTGATCGAGGCCGGCCAGCCTTCCTTCCTCACCTCGGCGGCGAGCTTGGAGACGGGCCGCGCGCGATCCGGGGAATGCGGGCCCACGATGTGGGGCTCGAGCTCCGAGAGGTCGAGCTCCACGACCTCGTCGTAGTGCTTCCGGGGGTCCGCTTGCACCTCGGGATCGGCCACCAGGTGCTCGCGGTACTGCTCGGCGAGCTGCGCGATGTCGGCGCGGTCGGTGGCACGGAGATAGGCGGCCATCCGGCCGTCGAAGTGGAAGAGCGAGGTCGTGGCTCCCACCTCCGCCCCCATGTTGCAGATGGTGCCCTTGCCGGTCGCGCTGATGGACTCGGCGCCGGGACCGAAGTACTCGATGATCTTGTTGGTGCCGCCCTTGACGGTGAGGAGGCCGCAGAGGTACGTGATCACGTCCTTGGCCGAGGTCCAGCCCGAGAGCTTGCCGGTGAGGCGCACGCCGACGAGCTTCGGGTCGAGCACCTCCCACGCCAGCCCGGCCATGGCCTCGCCGCAGTCGGCGCCGCCCACGCCGATGGCGGCCATGCCGAGGCCGCCGGCATTGGGCGTGTGGGAGTCCGCGCCGATCATGAGGCCGCCCGGGAAGGCGTAGTTCTCGAGGACCACCTGGTGGATGATGCCGGCGCCGGGCTTCCAGAAGCCGAGCCCGTACTTGCGCGAAGCGGAGCGCAGGAAGTTGTAGACCTCGTTGTTCTCGGTGACGGCCCGCTTCGTGTCGTCGGAGGCGCCGCTCTGCGCCCGGATCAGGTGGTCGCAGTGGACGGTGCTGGGGACGGCGACCCGCTTCTTCCCCGCCTGGATGAACTGCAGCAGCGCCATCTGCCCGGTGGCGTCCTGGAGCGCGACGCGGTCGACGCGCAGCCGGAGCTGGGCCTTGCCCCGGCTCCATTGCTGCTTGTCGAAGTCGTCGGCGTGGGCGACCAGGATCTTCTCGGCGAGCGTGAGGGCATGGCCAAAGCGGCGGCGGGCGCTGGCGAGCCGGACGGGCATGGATTCGTAGAGCCGCCTGATCTGGTCAACCGCCATGGTGGGCCTCCTCGCCGTTCAAATCCGCGCCCTTCCGAGCGTACACAGACGTATCGCCTCCCACCCCGCGAAGGGCAAGAGGCGACTTGGGCAATCCGGAGCTAAACGTAACACGCAGCCCCCACGGGGTCAAGCGAACGGCGGGTCGTCGGGTACTGTACTAAAACAATTTGCCCTAGTGGTTCTGACAGATGCGACAGTTGCAGCGGCGGCCATAGACCTCGTCACGGTTTGTGTAATGCCTCATGCCGACCAGTCGGCCACCCGCCAAATTGATGCGAGAATAGACAAAGTCAAAGAGCTCGGTCTCCCCGTTTTCACAAAATCTTCGAGTAGCGTAGGCACAAACATCGACAACCTGCACCATGCTTGTCAGGCTGCTATCTACAAAGAGCGGCGTTTCGACGAAAAGAGGCAAATCCCCCCATCGCGTTCCGCGCTGATGGTACAACCGCATGAGTTCGGTCAGGCGACTTGCCATATTCTCGTTCTTATCCTGAACGAAAAACCCGAACACTCTGGGGTGGGAAGATTTTCGAGGAACCTATGAAATCTGGTCAGGATTTGCGTGAAGGCTTCTTCAAATGGAGGCGTCCGAGGCAGCTTTCCTGCAAATGTCCGCTTATCTGTACACTCGCCGAAGATGACACAATCATCCCAGCGGCTCACTCGCTCAGCGATCTGATGGAGAACATCACGGCGCTCGGCCAACGTAAGATGGATATAGGGTTTGGTCTTCCTGAAGTTTTTTCGATCCTCCTTGATGCTCTTCTCACCGTACCGCGTCGCCTTCTTCACTAGAAACGCGAGCCGCTCACGCTCAACAGCCGAACGTCGTTCCGCGGCCCCCATCTGCTCAAACCCAGGAATTCTCTCCTGCTCCAAGTATCGCCGCGACATCCAGCCAGTATGAACCTCCGCTTGCTCAAGTCCAAAGCGCCGCTTGATAAGCGTGATTTCTGCGTCCTTGATCCGCCACTTTTCTGCTGGAATGGAAAGCCCGAGTAGAATGAAGTGGCTGGTGCCGGCACCGAGTTCGGGGACGCCAGATTCATCGAGGTAGCAGATGCGCACGCATGGCTCCGAGACCACAAAAAAAGCGTCCGGGGCGGGGCCGTTCGGCCCCGCAAGAGGCGCTTAGCGTCTCACCCGAGCGCAGTATCCTTATATCCAGCCGACGCGTCTCCTGTCAAGCCCCGCCCGATTCCGTCCTTCCTCAGGCCCCAACGGGCGGCGGCGCCTTTCTTGCCGATCTCCGAGAGCTGGGCGGGCGTGAGGTTCTTGGCCCGAGCTTTGCCCCCCCGTTTGCCGCCCTTCCGGCCGAGAGCGACCGCGTGCGGATTCTTCGCCATGGCCGGAGTATGCCTGAGCGGTCAGCTAGTGTCAAGGTCATTCTGCTCGGCAATGCCTAAACGCTTAGGCGTAGTTGGGGCATGGAAAGCTAAGAAGCTCTGGAACGCTGGGAACGGCTCGCGCGTGACTAATGCGGGCTACGTCGTCAAAGTCCGTGGCCGAGTCCCGGCTGGAATGGAGCCCGCCGATGGGACCGACCAAGAAGGCGCCGCGACCGGTGTTGACCCCGAACTCTCAACGACAACACCTCACCGGCGCGCCGGGGCGGTGGCTTCGGCCACGATGTGGATGACCCGCAGACCGAACTTCCGTTCGGCCCGGTGCACGAGATCCAGCTTCAGCCAGCGGGAAATGCGCGGCGGCAACGTGCAGATGACGAGGGTGTCGTAGCCCGGGTGCGCGAGCACCTCGTCGGCGATCGCCTGCAATGGCTCCGGCGCCCCCACGGCCGTCCGGAAGACCCGCGCCCGCGCCGTTTCCTCGAGGAGCGTCCTGGCCGCCTCGGCGCGCTGTCTTGCCACGTCCACCGTTTCGCCCTCCCACGTGAAGCTCGGGCCGGGCAATTCCGGCACGAGCACGGCAAACTCCGCGGCGGGATCCTCCGCGACCAGGGCGCGCACGGTGCGCTGGAGGTCGGAGCTCAAGGCGGTCTGATGCGTGACGACGAGATACCGCGACATGGATGCGCCTCCGTCATGAACCGAGTCGTCGAGGGCCGCTCCCGTCTTCCATTCGCTACGAGATAGTCCACAGCAGGTACGCCGTCATGGCCGTTCCCAGGAGGGCGGCGCCATAGCACAGGGCGGCGATGAGCTCGGTCAGATGCTTCAGCTGCAGCCCATCGTAGAGCGTGTACCGGAAGCGATGGGCCCAGTGAAAGAGCGGCAAGGAGATGAGGACGAAGAGGTAGAGCCGGATCACCGGGTGCGTCACGAGGCGGTGGAGGACCTCGTAGCGGGGCGGTTCGAGCCAACCCAGGGGAAAGGCGAGGCCGGTCAGGAAGAGATGGACGGGAAAGAGGAGCGCGGCGACCGTCCCCCCGGCGCTGAACAAGAGCCACAAGAGCGGCGTGATCCGTTCGAGCATCTCTTCTACCCGCGTAGCAGCGCGAAGGCCACGAGCCCCGAGAGCACGAGCCAGGCCGCGTAGTTCGAGCCGAGGATCACCCAGTCGGGCACTCGCTTGCCGCCGAGCCGCACGACCATGGCCTTGGGGGTCAGGTTGAACCAGGTGATGGCATGGAAGAGGACGAAGACGAAGGCCACCGTATCGAGGGCGAGGAAGAGCGGCCTCTGGAGCCGGGCGAGGAACTGCGCATACGCCTCGGGCCCCTGGGCGACGGCGCGGAGCTGCCACAGATAGACCACGGCGAAGAAGGCCACGAAGACGCTGGTAAGCTCACGCAGCACGAAGCCGGTGTAGGACCGGTTCTGCAGCCACCACCAGACCGACACGCGGCGGCGGTACCACCGGGGATGGTACAGGGTGTAGTGGGGCTCGGCGCTCATCTAGCACCTCGGAGGGGGGCTCCGCCCCCCTTCCGAACCTCCCCCCGAACCAGATTGCGCGGGCGAAGCCCGCGCTCGAAGCGGAACGCCCAGCGGTTGGTGGTAGCGATGCGCGTCACGTTTGGTTACCCGGACAGGCTCCGCGCGCCCCGCGGGAGGAGCAGCGACGTGACCCAGCGCGTCGCGGCGGTCAGCTTGTACTGCTGGATGGCGCCCGCGGGATCCACGTGCTTGGGGCACACCTTCGTGCACTCGCCCACGAAGGTGCACTGCCAGATGCCGTCGTGCTCGGAGAGGATCTCCAGACGTTCCGCTGCCCCCTGGTCCCGGGAGTCCAGGTTGTAGCGCTGGGCGAGGGCGATGGCGGCGGGACCGATGAAGCCCGACTCGAGTCCGTAGATGGGGCACGCGGAGTAGCACAGCATGCAGTTGATGCACATGCTGAACTGCTTGTACGTATCGAGCTGATCGGGCGTCTGGAGGTACTCGCCCTCGGCCGGTGGCTTCTCCTCCCTGCGGATGATCCAGGGCTTCACGTGCTTGAGCTTTCGCACGAAGTCGGTGAGGTCGACCACCAGGTCGCGCACCACGGGGAAGTAGTCGAGCGGTTCCACGCGAACGGGACCGGGCAGGTAGTCGGACAGGAAGGTCGCGCACGTGAGCTTCGGCGTGCCGTTCACCTTCATCCCGCAGCTGCCGCACACGCCCATCCGGCACGACCACCGGAAGGAGAGAGTTCCGTCCAGGTTGTCCTTGACGTGGTTGAGGGCATCCAGCACCACCCAGTCCTTTCGAAAGGGGATCTCGTAGGTCTGGAAGGTCGGTTCTGATTCCTGTTCCGGCCGATAGCGCGTGACGGCGAGCGCGACGGTGGACGCCATCCTACCTCCCGTAGACCCGCTTGCCCGGCGGCCAGCGGGTGATCGTGACCGGCAGATACTCGATTCGCGGAGGGCCATCCTCCGCACGGTGGGCGAGAGAGTGCGCGAGGAACCGCTCGGCGTCCCGCTGCGGATAGTCGGTGCGCTGGTGCGAGCCACGCGACTCCCTGCGCTCGAGGGCGGACTGGACGATCGTCTGCGCCACGTCCAGCATGTAGGACAGCTCGAGCGCCGCCGTCAGCTCGGTGTTGAAGGTGTAGCTGGTGTCGTCCAGGGAGAGATCCTGGAACCGCTCCTGGAGCCGCTTCAGCTTCCCCGCCCCTTCCTTGAGGACCGTCTCCGTCCGGTAAATGCCTGCACTCTCCTCCATGATCTGGTGCATCTCGGCGCGCAGCGTGGCGATCCTCTCCTTGCCGCCGCCCTTGCGCAGGAACCTCGCCTCGAGCCGCTCGTGTTCGTCGTCGGCCTGAGCCACGAGGGACGAGCTCACCCCCGCCTGCTCGGCGGCGAAGGCGGCGGCGGCCGTGCCGGCTCGCGCGCCGAAGACCAGGATCTCCGTGAGCGAGTTGGAGCCCAGCCGGTTGGAGCCGTTGATGCTCACGCACGCGCACTCCCCCGCCGCGTACAGCCCCGGGAGCGGTGTGGCCCCGTGGATATCGGTGTGAATGCCGCCCATCATGTAGTGGACGACCGGCCGGACGGGGATCATCTCCTTCACCGGATCGATGCCCACGTACTTGAGGCACAGCTCCCGGACGAAGGGGAGCTTCGTGTCGATCAGCTCCTCTCCCAGGTGGCGGATGTCCAGGTGGACGTAGTGCCCGTACGGTCCCTCGAGCGTGCGGCCCTTCTCCTGCTCCTTGACGAAGCACTGCGAGAGCCGGTCGCGCGGGCCCAGCTCCATGGAGCGCAACACCGGCTTGGGCGTCGGCTGGCCCAGGTCGTAATCCTGGAGGTAGCGGTAGCCGTCCTTGTTCAGCATCCAGCCGCCCTCCGACCGCGCCGCCTCGGTGATCAGGATCCCGGTGAACGGCAGGCCGGTCGGGTGGTACTGGACGAACTCCATGTCCTTGACCGGCGCCCCCGCGCGATAGGCCAGGGCCATCCCGTCGCCGTTCTTGATGTTGGCGTTGGTGGTGAAGGGAAAGACCTTGCCGCAGCCCCCCGTGCAGAGGATGACGGCCTTGGCGGTGATGGCCCGGACCTGCCCGGTGCCGAGCTCGATGGCCACGACCCCCTGACACCGTCCGTCGTCGACGAGGAGCTTCGTCACGAAGAACTCGTCGTAGCGCTGGATGGCCTCGTACTTGAGCGTGGTCTGGAACAGCGTGTGGAGCAGGTGGAAGCCGGTCTTGTCGGCGGCGAACCACGTCCGCTCGATCTTCATCCCGCCGAAGGGCCGCACGGCGATGTGGCCATCGGGCTCGCGGTTCCAGGGACAGCCCCAGTGCTCCAGCCGCAGCATCTCTTCCGGGGCCTCCCTCACGAAGGCCTCCACGGCGTCCTGGTCGCTGAGCCAGTCGCCCCCGGAGATGGTGTCGTAGGCGTGGTGGGCGAGGCTGTCATCCGCCTTGATCACCGCGGCGGCTCCGCCCTCCGCCGAGACCGTGTGGCTGCGCATCGGGTACACCTTGGAGATCACGGCGACGCGGAGTCTCGGATGCGTCTCCGTCACGGCGATGGCGGCGCGCAAGCCCGCCCCGCCACCGCCCACGACGAGCACATCGCAGGTGAACAGATCCATGGCTCTCCATCGGAAGGCCCGACGCGCCTTCCCGCCTTCGTTTCGATGAGGACACTACACCGCCGCTATACCCCCGGTCAAGGCTGATCAGAGAGATTTCCCGATGCGATCTAACCGGAGCCGGTGGGTTGAGCGATCCCACGACCAATGGATCGTGAACGCCCGTCCTACGATCTTCTCCCGCCTGAGAAATCCCCAGTAGCGGCTGTCCTGCGAGTTGCCGCGGTTGTCGCCCATCACGAAGTAGGAATCAGCCAGCCGCCGAAGTGCTCACTTCGACGCCGAGGGCCAGAAGACCAGTCGTCCGGCCGCGGACTGCTGCCTCCCTGGAGCGACCCGTCGACCGCGTATGGAGTTCGACGCTTCGGGCCAGATCGAAGCATAGCCTCCTGGGCGCTGCGATCCGAGTTGTGAGTTCGATTCGCGAGCTCGTGGTCGGTTTACCGGCATGCTCCGCCGCCGGGGCGAGCAGCGCGAGCCCCGGCCCGTTGAAGCGTGGCGCTGTGCGTCTCGATCGACAGGGCGTGTCACCCAGCGCGGCCCTTCGCGATCAACGCGCGCACCGCCGGGACGAGTTCGACCGGCACCTCCATCGCGGTGTGGGTGGTCGCCTCATAGGCGGCCTCGTCTTCGGCGACGCCTTCCTCGTCTGACTGCGTCTCGTAATGCTCCAGAACGCGCCGAACACGCTCCTCGTCCCAACCAGCAGGATACGTCGCTTGTCTCATTGCCCCCTCCTGCGCCGACGCCGAAGCGCCCTCAGCGCCTTGCGCCCAAGTTGGTACGCTGTGATGACCAAGACGGAGTCGGGGACAGGGGTCGGGCACGTGGATGATGCGGAGATACTGCCCCGCCCGGGTCCGACCCAGGGCGACCCGCGATCCTTCCCGTGCCGGTCGATCCTCCACGGGCCGTCGAAGCACCTCTTCGACTTCGTGCTCCGCCACGCCGTGCCGGCAGATGTGCGGTAGTTCCGTCTCCGCATCGATGTAGTAGCGGATGACCACGTCAACATGC
>WNGA01023383.1_pt1 | contig 10981 bp, 13 predicted proteins | sample 5400061 | NCBI WGS metagenome assembly WNGA01 (sample SAMN13153366, study PRJNA577476) | soil metagenome | isolation source: 100 cm soil or saprolite under grassland replicate 2 | place: USA:California | collected 2016-06-15
AGCGTGTCGAGCCTGCAGCACCAGTTCAAGGCGGTGACTGCGATGAGCCCGGTCCAGTTCCAGAAACAGCTCAGGGGGCTGGCTGTCGTTGGTGACCACGCCCCCGCGCACCGGCACGCGCCACGTCTTGCGGCCGCGCTCTAGCTCCCAGGCGTAGAGCGTCCCCGTCGTCTGCGCGCGGAAGGTGATGCACTCGTGGCGCAAGAGGTCCTGGGGCTTCTCGGGCGTGCCGTGGCGCTCGAGATAGCTGGGTGCGCCCACCACCACGAAGCGGAAGGCGTCGGTGAGGCGCACCTGCACCATGTCACGCTCGATGGCCTCGCTCAGGCGCACGCCCGCGTCGTAGCCCTCCGCGACGATGTCCACGAAGCGGTCCTCGATGTCGACCTCCACCTCGACGCGCGGGTGGCGTGCGCGAAAGGTGGGCAGCACCGGGTTGATGACGAAGGCCACCGCCATCCGTGGGGCCGAGAGCCGAAGCCGACCCACCGCCTCCCCGGGCTGGGCCCCCACGTTGGCGAGGGCAGCCAGCGCCTGGCCGAGCCCAGGGCCTGCCGTCTCCAGGAGGCGCCTTCCCGCATCCGTCAGCGACACGCTGCGCGTCGTGCGGGTGAGCAGCACCACGCGCAGCTGATCCTCCAGCTGCCGCACCGAGTAGCTCACCGCGGACCGCGAGACGCCGAGCTCGCGCGCCGCGCTGCTGAAGCTGCGCAGGCGCGCCACGGCGAGGAACGCCTGGAGCTGGGGAAAGGGAGCGGTCTTCATGGCTCTCGGTCATCGAGCGGGCCTCCGTGATCTCGCCACAAGGCGAGCCGAACGGCGACGTCGCGGTCGTCTACTACTCGCGCTCCGGCCACACGGAGGCCGTGGCCCGCGAGATCGCGCGCACGTTCAACGCGCCCATCGCCAGGATCGACGCGGACTACCCGCGCGACTTCTCGGGCCAGGGGCGAGCCGTCTCGGACGCGAGGGCGCAGGCGCTCCCACCGATCCGGGTCGAGCCCATCGACCTCGCTCCGGCGCGCCGCGTGTTCCTCGTGTCGCCGACCTGGATGTTCCGCCCGGCGACGCCGGTCTGGGCCTACGTGGAGCAGGGCCGACCTCACGGGCAAGGAGGTCGTGCTCGTCACGACGGGCAACAGCCGCTTCGAGCAGGCGGAGACCGACGCGTTCGCGAAGCGGGTCGAGGCGCACGGCGGCCGCCTCGTCCGCCACGTCTTCCTGCGCCGCGGCCGCATCTTCTGGCAGATGAGCCGCGAGCAGCTCCTGAAGGCGATCCGAGCGGAGCTGGAAACATTCAGGTGAGGAGGTGCAGCATGCGGGTCGGCATCCTCGGTTCGGGGCTGATGGGCGGCAAGCTCGGGACGCTCTTCGCGCGCGCCGGGCACGACGTGGTGTACCTACCGAAAACCCCATCCGCACGAAAGCAGTTGAGCCGCAGCGTCTTGCGCAGGTAGCGTTCGTCGGGTGTTGAGCTTGACGAGGATCATTCTTCGGGCCGCCAGGTCATCCTTTCGGCCGACGCGGGAACTCGCTCTGGAGAACCTGGCACTTCGCCACCAGATCGGGGTCCTCAGCCGAGCTCTCGGCGATCGACCGCCTCGCTTCGGGAGGTGGGACCGCGCGCTGTGGATCATCCTGGCCCGCCGTTGGGATGGGTGGCGGTACGCCCTGGCGATCGTCCAGCCTGCCACGGTGATCCGGTGGCATCGCGAGGGGTTCAAGCGCTTCTGGAACCGCAGGAGTAAGGCAGGGCGCCGGGCCTCGCGCCGGTGGGACGAGGCGAGCTCAGGATGCGATGGAGATAGGGTGGGATGGCGGAGCGCGCAGGGCGTCGCTAGGGACCTGGCAGCATGGCTTCGACCGCGCGTTCGACGTTCGACACCCGCTACGACCAGATGTTCCCGGTCCTCGATCCGGCCGAGATCGAACGGCTGCGGCGCTTCGGCGAGCGGCGCGCCTTCCGCGCAGGCGAACGGCTGGTGGCGACCGGGGAGGTCAGCCCCGGCATGTTCGTCATCGTGAGCGGCGAGGTCGCGCTGAGCCAGCACAGCGTGCTCGGCGGCGACCAGCACATCCTCACTTACGGCCCCGGCTCGTTCACGGGGGAGCTCGCCCAACTCTCGGGGCAGCCATCGCTCGTCGACCTGCGAGCCACGAGGCCGGTCGACGCCTTCGTCATCCCCTCCCGGAGACTGAGGGACGTGCTCGTGGCGGAGGCCGAGCTGGGAGAGCGCATCATGCGCGCGCTCATCCTGCGGCGCGTCGGCCTGCTCGAGAGCGGCGTTGGCGGGCCGGTGATCGTCGGCCGGGCCGGAAGCGGTGACGTGCTCCGGCTGGCCGGATTCCTGTCGCGGAACGGCCATCCGCACCACGAGCTCGACCCGGACACCGACGCGAGCGCGCGGACGCTCATCGAGGGCTTCCACGCGGACGCGGAGCACCTGCCGATCGTGCTCTGCCCGAACGGCTCCTTGCTGCGGAATCCGAGAGAGGTCGAGCTCGCGAGGTGCCTCGGCCTCGTCCGAACGCTTGATCCGAAGGAGATCCACGACGTCGCGATCGTCGGCGCCGGGCCCGCGGGTCTCGCCGCCGCCGTCTACGGCGCATCAGAAGGTCTATCCCTCATCGTGCTCGACGGCCGCGCCTTCGGAGGGCAGGCGGGCGCGTCGGCGCGGATCGAGAACTACCTCGGGTTCCCGACCGGGATCAGCGGGATGGCGCTCATGGCTCGCGCTTACAACCAGGCACAGAAGTTCGGCGCCGAGATGGCGATCCCCGACGAGGTGGTCGGCCTGGAGGAGAAGGAGGGCCGCGACGCGGCGCGATTCGAGATCCGCCTCGCGAACGGTGAACGGATCAGTGCTCGCGCCGTGGTGATCGCCAGCGGCGCCAGGTATCGGCGCCTCGACGTCGAGAACCTCGCGTCGTTCGAGGGCGCCGGCGTCCACTACTGGGCCTCGCCCCTGGAGGCGAAGCTCTGCGCCGGGCAGGGGGTGGCGCTGGTGGGGGCCGGCAACTCGGCGGGACAGGCGGCGGTGTATCTCGCGAGCGCGGTGGCCAAGGTGTGGCTGCTCGCGCGCGGCGGGAGCCTCGAGGCGAGCATGTCCCGCTATCTCGTCGATCGCACCGGGGGGCTGCCGAACGTCGAGGTGCTGCTCCAGACGCAGGTGTCCGCGCTCGAGGGGGACCGCGGGGTCCTGGAGGCCATCCGCTGGCGCCACGTGCCCTCGGGGAAGGAGACGCGCCGAGCCATCCGACATCTGTTCCTATTCATTGGTGCGGAACCGAACACGTCGTGGCTCTCCGGGTCGGGCGTGGCGCTCGACGCCAAGGGGTTCGTTCGAACGGGCGCGGACGTCGCCGAGGGCCGGCAGGCGCTCGAGACCAGCCGGGAGGGCGTGTTCGCGATCGGCGACGTGCGCGCGGGCTCGACCAAGCGGGTCGCCGCCGCGGTCGGCGAGGGCGCGCAGGTGATCGCGACGGTTCACGCGTTCCTGGCGCGCACGGGGGCTCGGGGCGCGGAAGGAGCGCGGCCGCCGGTTGCCGGTCAGGGAACGGCCTGAGGGCGACAGCCTGGCCACTGGACGGTTGCAAATCCGGGACGACCGGTTGGCTGGTGGCCCTATCGCAGGATGGGACGGTGCGTTCGAGCCGTCACGAGCCGGGGGACGTACGGACCGCTCGTCGCTTGCACTCCGACGGTCACGATGATGACTTTTTCGCTCGTTGCGAACGGGATGCGCGGGATATGAGAGCACGCCGGGTATTCACCGACGCGATGCTCGCGGGCGCGCTCGCGGGCTTCCTGGAGCCTTCGGCCGGTGACGAGAGCGGGGCTCGACGGATGACCGCCGAAGCGGCTCCACTACGCGTCGAAGGTGAGCTGCCTTCCCTCGCCGGCGCGACGCTGTGGCTCAACTCGCAGCCACTCACCGCCGAGCAATTGCGCGGGAAGGTCGTCCTCGTCCAGTTCTGGACGTATACGTGCATCTACTGGCGGCGCACGCTCCCCCACGTTCGCGCGTGGGCCGAGAAGTACAGGGATCAGGGGCTGGTCGTCATCGGCGTGCACACGCCCGAGTTTGAGTTCGAGAGGAACCTCGAGAACGTCCGCCGCGCCGTGAAGGACATCGGGATCGACCCTCCGGTCGCCGTCGACAGCGACCGCGCGATCTGGCGCGCCTTCGAGAACGAATACTGGCCGGCGCTCTACTTCGTCGATGCCCAGGGGCACGTTCGACATCACCAGTTCGGCGAGGGCGACTACGAACGCTCCGAGCGGGTCATTCAACGGCTCTTGGCGGAGGCAGGGCACGACGGCGTCGGTCGCCAGCTGGTCACGGTGCAGGGCGGTGGCGTGGAAGCGCCCGCCGACCTGGCCGACCTGAGGTCTCCGGAGACCTACGTCGGCTATGGGCGCACCGAGCGCCTCGTGGCTCCTGGGGGTGCGCCTTGGGACGAGCATCACCTGTACACTGCCCCCGCGCGGCTCGGGCCCGATGAGTGGGCCCTCGAGGGCGCCTGGATGCTGCGCAAGCACGCCTCCGCGCTCGACGAGCCCGGAGGGCGGATCGCCTATCGCTTCCATGCCCGCGACGTCCATCTCATCATGGGGCCGGCGGAGCGAGGCGCGTCGGTGCGGTTCCGCGTGCTCATCGACGGGCGGCCGCCCGGCACCGCCCACGGCATCGACGTCGACGAGCAGGGGAATGGCACGGTCACCGAGCAGCGGATGTACCAGCTGATCCGGCAGCCGAAGCCCATAGTGGATCGGAAGTTCGAGATCGAGTTCCTCGACCCCGGCGTCGAGGCGTTTGCGTTCACGTTCGGATGAGGCGGCGACCGGGTGTCGCTTCGCCGAGGGGAGGCCACGTCATGAGCGAAGACATCGACCCCGGTCGCCGCCGCCTCCTCGGCGCTGCAGCCATGACGATCGCCGCCGCCCGGCTCGGGGCGCTCGGGTCCGCGAGCGCACAGCCGAGCGGGACGCGACCGGCGGCTCCGTCGGCGGCGAGGCCGGGGGCGAACACGTCCTTCACGTCGCTGAAGCAGGTCGATGCGGGCCTCCTGAGCGTCGGATACGCCGAGGCCGGTCCGAGCGGTGGTCCCGCGGTCATTCTCCTGCACGGCTGGCCCTACGACATCCACAGCTACGTCGAAGTCGCCCCGCTCCTGGCTTCGGCGGGCTACCGGGTGATCGTCCCGTATCTGCGCGGCTACGGCACGACGCGCTTCCTCGCGAGCGACACGTTCCGGAACGCCCAGCAGTCCGCGGTTGCCGTGGACATCGTCGCGCTCATGGACGCGCTCCACATCGAGAGGGCCATCGTTGCCGGATTCGACTGGGGAGACGCGATCCACATGCCCTCCGCGTCGCGACGGCGTGCTCAATGGGGCGCCCAGAGCGGGGCGTGTCGGTGTGAGCCGCAGGACGACGACCGGGCACGCCTGCCGTCTCACGTACGGAAGGCCATATTTGCGGACGGTCGGTGTGCACCGTGGTGGACTGCACGCCGAGCGCAGTTGCCAAATAAGCGGGCCTCTGACGCTCACAGGGAGGGGAGCCGATGTTCGCGATGAGAGGTGGCCGTGCCGCAGGGCTGTTCGTGCTCGTTGCTGTGTGTTAGCCGCCGCCACTGTGGTTCGGGCGGCGACCGACACCGCGTCCGGCAGAGCGACGCCTCGAAGGGCCAGATGCCGCCGACAGGGGCCGCCATGATGAAGATGGACCCCGAACCGCGCGAGCCCCTCGCGCATGTCCTCGATGCTGAGGTGTCCGTAGGTCGAGGCGGTGAGGCGGACGTCCTTGTGGCGCAGGATGCGCTGCACGTGCGACCGGCCCAATGGGCCGGAGGTCAGCCCCGGATCCACGCGGACGCGGGTTACGCGTTCCTATCGTCCGGCGTCACCGTGACCTGCGACGCGTTCCTGGCAGACGCCGCACGGCTCGTCGGCGCCATCGCCGATCATGGAGGGACCTGACGTGCTCGCTGTCGTCCACGTCCCGGAGCGCGAACGACCATGCGTCAAGTGGCGTGCGTGGGGTCGGGCCGGCGGATAGGACCGGGAAGTCGTCCGTGACGTACTGACCGGGGGGAACCCGCTACGGGTCGGCGCGCGGCCGCCTGCTCTTGAATCCTCGCGTTATCACCACGACGGACCTCGGCGGCTCGCGACCGACCTCTGCACTCGCGCACCGAGCGGCGCCCGACGAGCAGGGCGGTCGCGAGCGCGAGCAGGCGAAGGGGGCCTACCCCTTGTCCGTGAACTCCGCGGGGGTGAGTTGCTGGTTCTTGTCGCGGTCGAGGCGGTCGAAGAGCGCCTCGTAGAACTTCATGAACTCCTCGCGGCTGACATAGCCCGATTTGTCAGTGTCCATCATGCTCTCGACTTGTTTGGGGTCCATCTTCATCAGGGCCGGATAGGACGGCATCTTCTTCTCCTTCTTCGCGGCGTCCTCGGCAGCGGCCCGCGACGGTGACGGAAAGAGCGAGATGGTCAGGGCAGCGCCCGCTGCGACGAGAGCGAAGCGGGCACGAGCGATCTTCGATGCGTACACGGTGACCTCCTGTGGGATCCGGAGTGGTGCCGTCCGAACCTTCACGTAAGTGTAGGCAAGGCTCCGGGGCGTTACAGGCGCCGCCGCTGGCTCTTCAGGAGATACGGGCGGTCGCGTGCTCGGTGCTGCTCGGCCTCGGCGCCGCGACCCTTCAACTTTGCGCCGCGTTCCACGGGCGCTCGGTTGCTGCTCCGCGAAAGCGCGGGCGCAGAGGGCAGCCGCCTCGGCAGCGAGCGCGAGGACGTTCGGCGACTCGCGCGCTCGGCTGCGCCGTCCATCACGACGGACCTCGTCGTCCCCTCAATGCGTGAGCGGCGCCGCGCCTTCGGACGGCACGGAGACGCGCTGCGCACCGGACTGGATGAACTCGAGCAGGTCGGCGTTGAATTCGTCGGCCCGCGTGGTGGCGAGGCCGTGCGGGAGATCCTCATGAGCTCATCCTCCGCCCCACTGTCCACCCCCGAAGGCCCCGTCTCCGTCTCCGGTGCGCCGAACCTCCCTGCGGGGTTCACCGACACGTTCACGAGCCGGTACATCAACACCGGTGAGCTGCGCCTGCACGCGGTCATCGGACGGTCGACCAGCGCGGTATGGGGCTGTCCGACAAACCCGCGGGCGGGTACGACACCGGCACCCTCGCCGGCGACCTGGTCGCGCTAATGGACGCGCTCGGCCACCAGCGGTTCGCCGTGGTCGGCCTCGACACCGGATTCGTGATCAGCTACGCGCTGGGCGGATCACCCGGACCGGGTCGACCGCGTGGCCCTCGCCGAGATCCCCGGGCCCCCGGGGGCGGCTCCCTCACCGCCCCTGTTCGTCCCCCGGGCCGATCAACGACCGGCTCTGGCACCTCCCCTTCAACCGGATCGACAAGGTGAACGAACAGCTCGTCGAGGGACGGGAGGACGTCTTCTTCCGCTGGGAGTTCGACGCGGCCGCCAAGAAGCTCCCCGACGACGTGGTCAACTACTACGTCCGTATCCTCTCCAACCCCGACGCCCTGCGCGGCAGCTTCGGGTGGTACCGGGCGCTCGATACGACCATCGCACAGAACGAGCAGCGCAAGACCAAGCGGCTGACCATGCCCGTCCTGGCGATCGGCGGAGCGGCAAGCTTCGGTGAAAACGTCGGGAACGCGATGAAGCTCGTCGCGGACGACGTGCAGAGCGTGGTCATTCCCGGCACCGGCCACTGCGTCGCCGAGGAGGCTCCCGACGAGATGCCGGCGGCGCTGACCGCGTTCCTGGCCGCGTACCGGGACGGGTCGGCCGCGGCGCACACGCCCAGGCCGGATGCTGCCGCGGTTCCCTAGGTGACGGTACGAGACGCTCCGGCGCGACGAGGTGCGTCCCGTCCTCGATGCGCTCCCACCGCTGAAGCGTGGGAGCCCGTGGCGCGGAGCGGCGGGCCGGCGGTCTGCCTCTACGCCGGCGCGCGTCCGGGCGAGGCGATGGGACTCTGGAAGGAGGACGTCGATCTAGAGGCCGGGACGCTGACCATCCGCCGTTCGTGGATGCACCCGTGGCCGAAGGACGTCGATCCGCGCACCGTGCTCATCGTCCCCGAGCTGAAGCCGTAGTACCTCGTCGAGGCGATGGAGCTCTCGGAGAACTACCTCGTCTTCCCGCGCGCCGCGCGCGGATGGCACGTCGTTCGAGCCCGATACGCGCCGGCTGCTCATCGATCACCTCCGCCGCGCGCTGCGGCGGGCCGGCCTCGTCGTCGGGTACGACCACACCTGCCGCCGGTGCAAGGCGAAGACGCGAAAGAGCGGGGACGCGAGCGCAGTGTTCACATGGCGGCACCAGGACGCCGAGCAGCGGCTCTGCTCCGAGTGCGGGATGAAGCTCTGGGCGGAAGGCGTGCCGCGGGAAGTGCGCTTCTACGATCTCCGCCACACGCACGCGACGCTGCTCCGGAAGGCGCGCGTGGATCTCGGGACCGTGCAGAAGGCCCTGGGCCACTTAAGGCGCTCACCTTTCGGACCCCCTCCCTCCCGATCGGCCCCGGCCCCCAGTTGCCCAGCACTGCGGCGACCGTGACTGTCGAGGGGAGCCGTTCCGTGCGCACCACCGGCGCACCACGGCTCACCACAACCCGTGCGCACAGTGCGGATCGTGCGCCGGACGCGCCGGAGCCGACCCTCGTTGATCTCGAGCGGTTACGAGCCGGTGCGGGCAGTGCGAACCGGTGCCATGACCCCGAGCCGCGATTCGGGACCAAGGGGTCGCAGGTTCACCACGACGGTCTTTTCGGTCGTCGGGGTACCAGGGCGGGCGGGGAGGTCGATCGGCTTCCGAGTCGTCATGCGGGCTCCATGTGGGATGACATCCTACCAGGAGCCACTGACGCCGTGCAACGCTTGCGTTTCGGAACGTAACTCAGGCGTTTCAGATCCTGCGGGCCGCACGCCGTTCGCGTTGCGCGGGTGCTCAAGCGAGCCGCTTGTTCCGGTTCTGCGGTTCGCTGCGGATCGCGGTCCAGTACTCCTCGCGGACGTCGTCGTCGATCTCGGTGGGGAGCCGCTCGCCGTAGAGCCGATCCTGCCCATCCCCTCTGCAGCCGCTGATCCAGTAGTGCTCGCCGCTCTCCACGTCGAAGTAGTTCGCCTTGAATCCGCTTCCCTTCAGGCTCCGGAACTCCCTTCCGGCATAGAACACCGTGGCACCTGTCTTCGAAAACGAGACGCGCCCGATGCGGGCTGGGCCGGTCAAGCCACCGGCCTTGCACTCGATGTACATGATGCGGGTTCTCATGGTCGTCAGTCGTCAGTCCTTCGTCCGCTCGGACGCAGAACTACTTCCGAGGCTGCTCGCCGAGTTTCGCCACGCGAGCGGCGCGGACGAGCTCCCGCAAGATGACTGACGCCGTCACGCCGCGACGCTTCGCGAGCGCCTGGAGCTTCGACATCTCCTGGTCGTCGAGCCGCACGCGGTAGACGTGGGTGCGGGGGCGGCGGGTCGCCTGGGGTTCGTAGACGACCTCCTCGCCGCCGGCGTCCATCGCGTCGTCGAAGTCGTGGGAGAGCCAGAAGCTCTCTTCCTCGGCCGCGGTCGCGAACTTCGGGAGGGGCTTGCCGGGCGCCCAGAGCTTCTTCGCCTTCTGCTGCTTCTTCTTCATCGCCTCACCGTCTTTCGCCAAGCTTCATAACGTTCCACGGACTTGTCGGACAACGGCCAGCAGGTGATCGGGCGCATGACGTCGCCTGGCCGGGGCGCCGCAACCACCGCCAGGTATCTGCCCGCGCAGGTGCGGCCGTAGAAGAGCCGCCGCGGCTCGTCGCCCTCCTCCCGATCGAGGTCGACGGCTCGAGTGGGGTAGCAGCGAGCCCGAAGAACCTCCTCGACCGCGGGACGGCGGCAGCGCCCGTGTTCCGCGAAATGGCTGAGGTTCGCGGGGTCCCACTCGACCGCGGACACCTTCATGGGAACAGCATGCGCCAAGCGCCGTAACGTGGTCAAGTGGACTACGGAGCGCCCGGCGCGGGCCCTGTGATGACCGCCGCTACCTCGCGCCCAGGAGCTTCACCGCCCTACCTTGCTCAAGGTCCTCGCAGCCATTGAGCGGCGCATCGCGGACCTCGACCGCATCCTCCGAACGCGCCGCGCCACGCTTGCGGCACGTGCAAGGGCGCCGAGCTGCATCGCCTGCCGGGACGGAGTCCTCTGCGAGCTCGACACGAAGCAGCGAATGACGTGAGGGTCACGTCCCACGCTGGGCGAGGGAGTACACACGGACCGGGCGCGTTCGCCGCGAAGTGGATCTGCGCATCAAGGAATCGCGTGGACCAGCCGCCGGAGCCCGTCCGGAAATACCGCTCGCCACTGAGCCTTTGTGTACGGGATGTGCGCCCACCTGACCGTCCACGCCCTGTCCGATCGGTCGTGTCCGTTGTCCTTCTGCCAGATGAACGTATCCATGCCCGCGTCCAAGCTCGCGGAGCCCCGCGTCACGAGGATCGAGTTCAGGGCCGGTAAGTGACATGCGCGGCAAGGACTGGCCAGATCGGACGCGCGGGCCCCGAGGTCGTCGTCGGGCCGCAGGAACCTGGCACACCGTCGCGCGACTCGGCCTACGCGGCCGCGCGCCAGCAGTAGCGATGGTGGAGTCCACCGACCCGCGGTCGGGCGTGCACAGCCGCCGGCGTCGCTGGGCACGGCTCGAGGGGACGAACCCATGGCGCATCTTTGTCGAGCCCGAGATGCGTGCGGTCCGTGAGGTAGTACCCGATGTACTCGCCGAGAAGGCGATGGAGGTGCCGATCGTCGAGCACGATGATGTGGTCGAGCAGCTCACGGCGGACGGTGCCGACAAAGCGCTCAGCCACCCCGTTCTGCCAGGGGCTGCGGTAGCTGGTCCGGGTCGGTTCGATGTTCATGGACCGCACCGCCCTGGCGACCTCCGCGGAGAAGATCGTGT
>WNGA01024296.1_pt1 | contig 10981 bp, 8 predicted proteins | sample 5400061 | NCBI WGS metagenome assembly WNGA01 (sample SAMN13153366, study PRJNA577476) | soil metagenome | isolation source: 100 cm soil or saprolite under grassland replicate 2 | place: USA:California | collected 2016-06-15
CAAGCCAAAGAATTCCGGGGTCACCCACACCCCCAGTACTGATTGGGGAAACTCGTCACCTCGCAACGTCAGCCCGTCGTTGTCGCTGTACGCGGCCAGGCGGGCGAACAAGTTGGTTTGCTGGCGCACGTCCCGTAGGGCGAGTGGATTGATGCCCGGCCACCAGCCCCGTTCCTTGTGCACGACTCCGAGTTGCACGAACCGCTCCGGATGCCGCACCGGCAGCGGATCGAACACTGCGGTCTTGACGACGCTGACGATCGCAGTCGTGGCCCCGATGCCGAGCGCGAGCGTGAGCACGGCCACGGCGGTGAAGCCGGAGTTCTTCAGCAGTTGGCGGAAGGCGAATTTAAGGTCATTCATGTTCCGTTGTCCGTTGTCAGTAATCAGGCAAATCTCCAAACCCCAACTTCCAAACATTGAAGCATGCGCGGTCGGCGGTGTTTGGACTTTGGGAATTGGAGCTTCTGTGGAATTGGGAGCTTGGTCCTTGGAATTTTCATTCGTATCTCAGCGCCTCCATCGGATCGATCCTCGCCGCGCGGCTGGCGGGCAGCCAGCAGGCGAGGATCGCGACAGCAAAGAGCGTTCCCGCAGTCACAAGGAACACCGCCGGATTCCACGCCGAAACGGCGAAGAAAAAGCTTTGCACCAATCTTGCCCCGCACAGCGCCAGCATCAGTCCGCCCATAGATCCGGCCAGTGCCAGTTTCATCCCTTGTCCGAACACCCGGCGGAACACTCGTGCGCCGTCGGCGCCCAAGGCCATGCGAATGCCAATCTCCCGCGTTTGCTGCGAGACGAGGAACAGCAAGGCCGCGTATAATCCGACCGCCGCGATGACCACACCCAGAGCGCTCACCGTGCCCGCCGCTCCCATCAGCCGCCGCTGTGGATAGAAACTCAAGCGAACCAACCCCAGAAGGTTTCCCTGGTTCTCCAGCAAGAGGCGGGCATCGATCGCCTCGAGCTCCCTCGCGATCAGCCGGCTCGTCGAATTCAAGTCCATTTTCGCTCGAGTCAGCAGCGTCAAGGGAAGCCCCGGTGCCTGGGTGAATGGGACGTACACCATGTGCTGCCCATCCTCGGTCAAACTTTGGTAGCGCACGTCTCCCGCCACGCCCACGATTTCAAACGCGCTGCCGTCCGGCCTGCGGATTTTTTTGCCCAACGGACTAGCCTCGGGCCAGATTCGGCGCGCGAACGACTCGCTGATAATGGCGACTTGTGGACCGCCGGGGCGGTCCGTGTCCTGGAAGTCCCGGCCGGCACGCAAGGGAACCCGGAGTGTTTGGAAATACCCGGGAGAGACAGCGTTGAGCCGCAGGTTGAAAAATTCACTCTCCGAGCGGGGTTCATACCCTTCAAGATCTCGTCCGGATACACCCAGCCCGGAGTAGCTGCCGCCGGTTGGAAACATGGCCGCGAGCGCGTAACCTTCGAGCGCCGGCACGTTTTTCAAACTTTCGTGGAAGCGTTGATACATCACGGTCTGTTGCTCGCGGTTCAGGTTCGCAGACCGGGCATTCACACCCAGAAGCCGCACGTTGTTCGGCTCGAAACCGAGATGGACCTTTTGCGCCTCCTTCGCCGAACAGTAGAACAAACCGGAGATAACCAGCAGCAGGAGCGAGACCGCTTGCTGCGTCCCGACGAGCCATTGGCGCGCGCGGCCAGGGCGCAAGCCGCCCGGCAGCCCTGCATCTTTGAGCAGCGGCGCCACATTGCCTCGCGTAGCCGCCAGAGCCGGGACGAAGCCGCAGAGTAGGCCCGCGGCGGCCGATAACCCTAAAGCGAAAGCAAATGTTCGCCAGTCCAGGACGAGCGTGAGATTGAAATAGGGTGTGATGGCGAGCATCGATTCGAGCGCGGGCCGCGACCAATAAACCAGGAAAATGGCCAGCATGCCGGCGAGGGCAAAGGTGGCGATGTTCTCGGTCAACAGCAGCCGCAACAACCGCTTTCGAGTGGCACCAATCGAAGCGCGGATCGCCATCTCACGCAAGCGGGTCGTGGCCCGTGCCAGGAGCATTCCCATGACGTTGGTGCAAGCGACGAGCAGAAACAGCAAGGCCCCAGCGGCCAGCATCAGCACCAGACGCACCGCCCCAGGCGTCGCCGTCATAAAGGAAGTGCCAACGCGCAGGCACTTGAAGCGCGTGTACATGAAATCTTTGGAATGGGCTGTCTTGATTTGATTACCGATCACACTCAGCGCGGCCTCGGCCTGCCTGCGCGAAACCCCCGGTTTCAGTCGGCCCGTCATTGCCAGCCAGCCAGTGCCCCGGCTCTCCAACCAGGAGGGCGTTGAGATCATCGTCAGTGGCACCCAAACATCGCACTTCGAGGGCATCGCCGTGCCGTGGAATCCGCCGGGGGCGACTGCAATGATCGTGTAGGCCTGTCCGTTCAGTTCAATCGTCCGGCCGACCGCGTCTGGCGATTGGTGAAATTGAGCGCGCCATAGGGCCTGGCTGATGACGGCAACCGGGTTCCGTCCCGGCACGGCGTCTTCATCGGTGCTGAAGAATCTTCCTACCGAAGGTTGCAGGCCAAGGACTGAAAAATAATTCCCCGATACATACGCGCCGGAAACGGTCTGGATTCCGGCTGCCAGGCGCAGATTGAATACGTGCGAACTCGACTGCGCGAGCAGACCTTCGAACACGTCATTGCGATCACGGTAATCGGCATAGTCCGGATACGAAAACGGTTGGTAGGAGTCTGACCCGGGGTCCGGCACCGCGAACAGGTCGTGCAAGCGGCTCAGTTCGCGCACTGACAGCGCGTGAAAATACAGCGTGTCGATGAGGCTGAAGACCACGGTGACCGTGGCAATGCCGAGTCCCATCGTCAGCACGGTCACGGCGGTGAAGCCGGGGTTTTTCAGCAGTTGGCGGATGGCGAAACGAAGGTCGTTAAACATGTCAGATAGGATTTCTGAGAGAGATTTTCGACGAGTATCAACGCTTCGAGCGGCCACGGGTTCCCGTTCGTCTCAGCATAAAGATCATGGTTGAGACCGGCGCGCGCGATTGAATCCAGCTGCTTTTGCATCGGGCGTGCCAAAGGCCGAAATGGGCGTTCAGGTCCAAAACGACAGCAAAATCAACAACTTAGTCGGCGCGACGACTCGCAGACGACTGACCTCGGCGTTCGCGCGTGGGATTTGGTCGTCCCAAGAATGGGACTAATCGGCGGCGAGATGCCGTCGGCGTGGCCGGATATCAGCGGTCGCTTTTGCGCTCTCCATGTATCCAGTCTGCCCCGCCCGATCCGTAATCCCAAACCGCAGCTAGACGGTTTGAGAAGAGACAATCTCCTCAATCTGTCTGACAAGATCCCTTAGCTTTTTCGGTAAGGAAACACCGTGACTAAAAGAATTGTCCCGCAGAAAAGCGTTCCCAGCTTTATCCATTGCAAAGCGGGTAAATGAATAACGAGCCACGGGGCTGCCGCCATGAAGCTCGACAAGGCGAAAAAGACGCCAGCCAGAAACGCCGAGCCGATCCAAATCAATATCGCTCTCCTCAACAGTGGGCGAGTTGGGTGGTTGCAATTGAAGCCCCGCGATCGCCGCCTGCCCTTATTCGCTCGAGCAATCGCGACCCCTGCAAGCACGAGGAAGGCGAGCCAAAGGAAGACGGCTGCTGCGATTGTAGGCACACGCCACAGCGAAATTTCGGGCATTGGCTGCAGTGACCGGTCAATGAAGTTGGCGATCTGTCGAAACTCGCGAACATTGTTCACGTTGGCAAGCACAGCCCAGCCTGTTCCCGCGTCCAGATCAACGGTTACGCGCGCAGCATGGCCCACGGCGCCGCCTTCGCTGATCAGCGTTTTGTGCCCGTCGACGTCCAAAATCTCCCAACCCAATGCATAGTGGCCGATTCCTGGCGTGATGAGCTGATGGAATCCGGCGTCGGAAATGAGCCGTTTCCCATCCAGCACACCCCGCCCCAGCATGAGCCGAATCCATTGCGCCATGTCACGCGCACTTGAATTGATGGCACCCGAAGCCGCGACGTTGTTCAGGTCGTGATCTTTTTCGGGTTGCGGATTCTTGGCTGGAAGATGATAGCCGATGGTGAAATCAGGCGAGTCTCGCATTTCCTGCAACGATGTGTTGCTGGCCTTCATGCCAAGCGGCTTGAAAATGGAATTCGAGATCACTCCCTCCCAAGTCGAATCATTGGCTCTCCCGATGCACTCGCCCACCGCGCTATACATTACGTTGTTGTATTGGAACGCAGTCCTGAATCTTGCGGTCGCCGGCTTCGACATCACGGCCTTGATAACTTCCTCACGACTCAATTTATCGTTCTTGTGCCACACCTCGTCATCGTAGGCCGTTAGCCCGGTGCGATGCGTAAGGAGGTCTTTCAACGTTACCTGGGCATCAGCCGCCGGGTCCGCGAGCCGGAAGTAGGGCAAGAATTTCCTGGGCGAGTCATCGAGTGAGAGTTTGCCCGCTTCAGCGCTCATCACGGCCGCGGCACCGGTGAAAGCTTTCGTGCACGAACCGATGCCGAACAACGAATCCGAAGTCACCGGAAGCCGCTTTTCGATATCGCGATATCCAAAGCCTTTGGTGCGAATCATCCGGTCGTCGTTGACGACGACAATTGCGAGACCGGGAATACCCAACTTTTGACGTTGTCTCCCAATGGCACTCTCCAAACGGTGGACTCGGGATTGAAACCTTCCAACGTCTTCCCGGTCCTCGCCAGCTCCTGCCAGAAGTTCAATTTGCAGAATCAACGTCAGGCTGGCCACGTGGAACAGTCTTAGACACCGGCGCAAAATTCTTTTCATCCGTTTCGCCTGGCGATCTGGCCCGGTGTTGATTTGTGTGCGTGCTCGCCGCAGCAAGGATGGTTGATTTCCAATCCGCCGGCAACCTTCGGAACACTTGGCGTTGGATCTGAAATTTCAGGGATAGGGTCGAAGTTTGATGGCGCATCTTCTAGTCCCACCGCCATGAATAATCGTAGTTCGGAGCGGGCTCGTATTGGCGAGGTTCTCGAAGCCCATTCCAGTAGATCCTGACGATCGCGATGTGCCCGTCCGCGAAAGCAAGGACGTTGGGCGCATCGGTGTATGCATCCTTCTTCCTCCGGTGCAAGGAGTTGCCGAAGAACGCGGTGTATTCTCCCACCAGCACCGCTTTACCGGGTTCTCTCACTGCGCCGAGCCGAGCCCCTGATCGCGGCGCATAGAAAGGTCCGGCTGATTCAATACCGTTGTAGGTGTAACTCGTGAAGTCATGGAATGCATCCAGGTCATGGTCCGCCGGACAGATGAACACTTTGTCCTTGGGTGAAGACGGTCCAGTCAGGCCGGCATAGCTCTTGATAAGCTCTTTGTAGAACGCTCCGACCCCATTGGGATAAGAGTTGGGTTCGGATAATTCGGGTAAGCGGTCGTCGTTGTCGTCCACGTAAAGTCGGAGCGCGAGATTGACCTGTCGAAGGTTGCTGATGCAGGCGGTGCGCCGTGCCGTGCTCTTTGCCTTGCTCAGCGCCGGCAATAGCAAGCTGGCGAGCACGGCGATGATCGCAATCACGACCAGCAGCTCGATCAGCGTGAATGCAAAGGCTATCGTTCCTTTGAGAGGATTCATTTTCCGCGTTGCGCTGCACCGTTCATCGAGCGACGGCGTCACTGGCAAGTCCATCATTCCAGGGTGTTCTGTTTGGTGATCTGCATTCCCTGTTGTTTGATGTAGTCGCCTTGGAACACGCGGCCTTCGCCCAGGGCAACATGACCGTGGATCGGACATTTGACGACGATCAGATTTAGACGGTTATCCTTCGCTCCAGGCGAAACCATCACATAACTGACGTTGCTGGGCCGAAAATTTGTCCACTCCGTCTCTTCGGTTCTGGCGTCGTCGCCGGGACAGGTCAGATACATCGGGGAAGCCAGGTAAATCTGCAACGAATTCAGGTCGCGCGGGAACGTCTGATCGTGCGCGGCGGCCCACTTTTTGAGGGCGGCGGAGGCCTGCTTGAGATTGTCCACGCAACCGATTTTGGCGATTTGCTGTTCTTGATCCGGTGTGAGTTTTCCAGACTTGAGTTCCGCACGCCAGCCGGTTGGCTGGTTCGCAACGCCCATTGTTTCAACAGACGTTGTTTTCGATTTTTGTTCCAGGCTTTGATGCACGATCACAGTGGTAACGCCGCCAGCCAACACGACCGCACCAGTCACTGCTGCGGTTTTGAGTTTTGTCCAAGCCATAAGCTTTATGGTTCCTTTCACAAGGGTTGAAGTTGAAGTTGCGAGGATGGCACTTTTGCCGATTGCCGTGGCGGCGACCGACGTCGCCAGTCCGGCCGGCGCAGCCTGGGCTGCACTCGCCGAAAGCGCTGCCATAAGAAGTCCGGAACTCGCGGCAATGCCTCGCCTGCTGAAAATGCTCCGCAGCTTTTCCACAGCCCGGTGAACACGCTTTCGCGCCGCCTCCTCGCTGAGACCGAGAGCTTGGCCGACTTCCTGAAGACTTCTTTCCTCCATGAATCGCAATACCACCGCGTCGCGGTCCGTCTGGCCGAGGTGGCTCATGGCTTCCTCCAGCAGCGGGGCGATCTGCTTCCAAACCGAATCGGGCTTCGTAGGGTCCATTTTCGACAGGTCTTCGAGACGCTGATGTCGCCGACTTTCCGTCCTGAGCATTTGGGCCGCCGCAAAACGTGTGGCCCGATACAACCAGCCGGCCATGACGGTTTCTTTCGAGAGGCTGCGCGCCTTGCAAGCGAGAAGAATGAACACGGTCTGCGTCACTTCCTCTGCCTCGTGCGGATTGGAGACCAATCGGCGCGCCGTTGAATAGACCAGATTAACATGGCGGTCCACGGTACTCCGGAAGGCATCCTCTGAGCCGTGATCGACCCATTCTTGCATGAGTTCCATGTCGTCCATAGCTTCGATGCTCAATTGTTAGGCCGTCCGCTATTTGCTCGGGTTTTGCGCCACCATCCCCAGCACGTCCCCGCGCTGAGCACCGAGGGCCATGCGAATCCCAATCTCTTGGATGCGCTGGCTCACGGCGTAGGTCAGCACGCCATACAATCCAACGGCGGCCAGCAGCGTGCCGAGCGCGGCGAACACGAACATCAGCCGGGCGGCAAAGCGTTGGCCCGCCAGCGAGTGAGCCACGATTTCTTCGGCGGTGGACACGCGGGTCATGACGAGTTCCGGGTTTACCTTCTGGATCGCGGCTCGCATCGCGGGCGGGACCGCGGCGGGATTCTCCTTCGTGCGCACCATCAACGCGACACTGCCCGTGGCGAAGTCGGTGTAATGCACGTAGAGGATCGGAACGGCTGCTTCCCGCAACCCGTGCTGTAGAACAGAACCGACGACGCCGACGATTTGGCGTGCGTATCCCGGTCCGCCCTTCTTCGAGTCGGGAACGCGAATGATTTTTCCGATGGGATCCTCGTTTGGAAGATGACGCTTTGACAAAGCTTCGTTGATAATCCCGACGGCCAGAGCGTTTGTCTCGTCGCGCGCATCGAACGGGCGGCCCGCGAGAAGGGGAATGCCCGCGGCGGAAAAATAATGCTTGGTTACCAGCCAGAAATTCACGGTGGGCGCGCTCGCGTCGGACAATTCGGGGTTTCCATCGATCGTGATCCGAATTGGATTCGAGAACACATCGTTGAGAAGTTCGATGCGCGATCCGCCAACGCACTTCACGCCGGGCAGGGCGGAAAGCGTTTCGAGCAGACGTTGCCCAGTTTGCCGGTCCGGCAAATGTCCTACGCGGAAACAGACCCCTCGGCAGCGACGGAAAAACCAAATGCTCTCGCCAATTTCTCCATTGCCGCGCGATGTTCTGGCGCGGCATCGTTGGGAACGGCCACCTTCTGACGAACGCGAGCCCACCAAAACATCTCGGCGTAAGAGTTGCCAAATGTTTCGATGAGTCTGTCGGCATAATGGAGTTGGGGAGCCTTTTCGACGGCGAGGTGCTCCCTTGCCGCAAGGAGCGACAGACGGTCACGCGCCAGGAACGCTTTGGTAGCCACCACCATAACGTTCCAGTTCGGACCGAGTTCGCGAGTCGTTTCGGGACGCACCGCCTGTTCCCAAACTACAGGGCAAGTCGATCGTGATTTTCGGCGGGCACGGCTATCCCCGTGAAGTGGTGGGCGGCCCGACGTGGAAGGACCTTGCGGGGTTAAATCTGGACGCCGCAGTGGCGCTCAACATCGCCTGTTATACCGGCGTCACGGAAACCGGGTTCGAAGAGGACTGGAAAAGCCGTGTCGTGCGGAAAAGGAAGATTCCGACCAATGAAAGCTTCGCTCTGGCGTTATTGCGCACCGGAGTCATCGGTTATGTTGCTTACCCATGCAGGCGCCCTGCCGGGCCGGAGTTGTTCACGGAAGTCAGCGCCTTCGTGGCCGAGGGGATGAGTCTCGGTGATTCTCGGCGGCGTGATCATGACAGAATCGTGCTCGGATTTCTCGGGTACGGGACGAGTCGAATGGAATCGAAACCCGTTAGGGACGGACAAAAGCTCGAACCGCCGAAGGATGTGGTGCGGGAGCGGATGTTGGAGCCAGGAGCCGGAGGCATTCTTTTCGGCGACCCAGCGCTCGTCCCGTTCAAGGGCGAGACGAATGGCGCCCCGGTTGTAGCGAGGACTGCGCATTACCAGGCTGCCAAGACACTTGTGGTGGATGCCGAAGTCGCACCGGAACATCTCTTCTACTTTCGCAGTGAGCCCACCTCACCCTGGGATGGACAGGCAGGAGAAGCCATGAAGGTTTATACAAGGGTGTCGCTGCCCGCAGGTTACGTCAGCAAGGTAAGCATCGAACATTTGAAGATGGGTCTCGTCCCGCTCAAGTCTCGCTTGGTGTGGGCCCTTGAGAGCGACCGCGACCAACGTTTCATCCATCTCAAAGCGATCTTCCCTCGGCCAAAAGTGGTTCTCGGTACGGTGAGGGCAGAATTTCAGATATGGCTAACCGACGATTCTGCCAGAGCCCTGATCCAACATGCGGATCCGCTGCCAGCGACAGAGCCGCGGAATTGAGGATCATTCTTGTACGTTGGCGGCAGAAATCAGACCTTGCGGACTGACGCCTTGCCGGACTTTGTGTTGTTCGCGGAAACGGCTAACGCACTCGCAGCGACAAAGAGGCGCGCTTACAAGAAGGCAAAGAACAACGTGCCTGTGGGAGTTGATGTTCGGTCGGACGCAACCTGTCCGGCTAACGCGCACGAATTGAGCTGTCATTTCGCGTGTGCTGGTGGCGAGTTCGTGCCCGGCGCAAGAACCGCAATCTCCGTCAGGTCAATGGTTGCTTTGAGCAGGTCGCCGTCTCGTTTCAGCGTCAGTGCGAGTTTGGTTCCCGTTGGGTTGTTGCTTGAAGGGGTCAGGAAAGGATCACCAGGTTCAACGCTCCATTTCTCGCCGGGACCCGCGCGCCACGTTGCAACATCGCGCTCATCCAGCTTCAATAGCACATCGCCGTCGCGAATCCCCGCAGCGTAGGCCGCGCTACCGTCCAGCACCTGGGCGACGAGTTCATCGCTTTGCACGCTTCGTGGCACAAAGACCAGCGCAAGCCGGTCTTGCTCGAACGAGGGCGGTGACGCCGGGGTTCTTTTGGGCCGTAGATAGGCAACGCCTCGTTTGCCATCGATGATGAAGTCCAGCCGCTTGAGCGCTGCCATCCCGAAAGTCGCGGCGTGTTCTGTCCGGGTTTTGTCCAGACTCCAGGTATCCGCTTCCTCAACCACCACGTCGGTCAGCTTCAAAGAGCCCAGAGAAAGCTCGTCCGACCAGGCTTGTTCCCGCACGATCAGTCCGGTTTGGACCATGTAACCCATGATGAGCCTCGCCGGCTGGTTTATGTGGGCAGCTCTCCAATCCCGCCATTTTTGCGGGGCGAGGCCTACGCCGGATTCCGATCCGGTATCGACCAGAATAACTCCTTTGCCGCCGTCAGGATTTTCAGTTGCCAAGGCCAGAATGCCCCAGTCCTTTCGCAAGGCAAACTTCCTCCACCCAGCGGCCTCCTTCGGCACTTTGTGAAGCAACCTGAACTTTTGGTTTGAAGCATCCAGCTCAATGATCTTGTGGCAGACAATTCCCCAGCCGACGTATCCATCGAATCCGCGTTGCCCGAACCTTTCTTCAATCTCCTGCGTCACGTGGGATGGCCACTCAATTAGGGCCAACTCTCCTATTGCGCGCGTGACGCTCCAAAAGGACCAGCGTAACTTTACAGTGCATTTCTCGGTCGCCGCGAAGGGTATTTGCCCGACGGCGGTTCCCTCGTATGGGTGGACCTTCAAACCCAGTCGCTCCGCTGCCGGACGGAAGAGCACGATACTCTGACCCGCCCCCGTGTCGAACGCGAGTCGGGCGGGCTTGCGGTTGATCTTCGCCTCGACCCAGAGATGGTTTTCGGCCAGAAGTATTTGTGCGCAGCAAAAGGTGCAGATCAGGATGTGAATGAGCGTTCTCATGGGCTTGCTCCGGGCAGCGCTGGCGAGCAAGGTTTCAGCTCCTCATCTCCTCCGATCCTGGGTGCTGCGTGAGTCGAGCCGCTCTCGTCAATGAGCGGCCCGACACTTGTGCGCTTCAGATACATTATTCGTTTATGCCGCTCCAATTGGCCGGCGGGGAGTCCCGGCAGGTGTTCGTGAAACCAGGCTTTGATCGGCTCGGCGATCTCATGGAACCAATACCCGATGCTTCCGTGATCCGCGTCGGCAACCAACAGGCTTTTCGATCCGGGCGGCGCCGTTTGCTTGAGCGCCTTCAGATCGTCGGTGGAAGAGATGTTGTCTTTTCCGCCGCCAACCAATAGCACCGGCATCGTGATCTGGCGCAAAGCTGCTGCGCCAGACCAATCGGCCCAGTGGATGTCCAGCCGCGCCGCCACAAGAGACATGGCTTCTTGAAGCGCCAGAGGTGAAATGGACGAGTTGTGTTCCCTGGCCATCCGCTCGA
>WNGA01037381.1_pt1 | contig 10981 bp, 10 predicted proteins | sample 5400061 | NCBI WGS metagenome assembly WNGA01 (sample SAMN13153366, study PRJNA577476) | soil metagenome | isolation source: 100 cm soil or saprolite under grassland replicate 2 | place: USA:California | collected 2016-06-15
GGCATGTCGAGCGCGTGCGGCACGTGGTAATCGTAGAAGTTGGGCGTGAGCAGATTGCCCTCCTCGTCGTACGTGAAGATCTCGTGCGTCGCCGCGCCGAGCGCCTGCGCCGTCGCGCCGTGGACCTGGCCCTCGACGATCTGTGGATGGATTCGTTTGCCGCAGTCGTCGACCGCCGCGTAGTCGACGATCTCGTAGACGCCGGCCTCGCGATCGACCTCCACCAGGCACGCATGAACCTGCGTCGCGTACGTGAGCGTCAGGTTTCCGTACTTTCGCTCAACGTCGGGTTTCTCGAACGGCGGGCGGTACACGTACCGGACGTTGAGCGTGACGTCGAGGTCTTCCGGCAGGCCGGCGTTGTTCGCATTCAGGATCGCACCCAACGCCATGAACGGCAGCGCTGCTTCCGGATTGCCCTTGATGCGCGCCTGACCCTCAGCCAGCTCGATGTCGCCCGGTGAGCAGCCGAAGACCGCGGCCGCGAGCTGCTTCATCTCCTCGGCGAGCTTCTCCGTCGCGCCCTTGACGGCGCCGAGCCCGGTGACGGCGAACTGCGAGGCGTACGTGCCCGAGAAGCCGGCGGTCGAATTCCAGTAGGTGTCATGGCCGGCCCGGACGTTCACGTCATCGGGCGTGCAGCCGAGGATCTCCGCGACGACCTGCGCCGTCGTCGTCTCGTGTCCCTGCCCCTGCGGAACCGTGCCGAGCGTGACGACGACCTCTCCGAAGATGTCGAGCTTGACGGTCGCCACCTCGTTGTTCCCCGAGAACTGCAGCTCGGGGTTCAGGATCATCGACTGCCCGAAGTTGTTCGTCCCGGAGTCGAGCGTCGAGCCGATTCCGATGCCGAGCAGCTTCCCCCGCGACTCGGCGTCGCGTCGCTTCTCCTCGATCGAGTCGTAGCCGATCAGCTCGAGCGCGATGTCGAGGCAGCGCGCGTAGTCACCGGAGTCGTAGATGCAGCCGTTGGGCGTCTCGTAGGGGAACTCCTCGTGCTTGACGTAGTTCTTCTTGCGCACCTCGATCGGGTCGAGGCCGAGCTCGTTGGCGACGATGTCGACGATGCGCTCGGTCAGCCACAGGTGCTGCATGCGTGAGTAACCGCGGTTTGGCGCCACCGGCGACTTGTTCGTGCAGACCTGCGTGAAGTCGACGCGGACGTTGCGCCACCGATAGCAGCCGGGCGTGACCTGCGCCCAGATGATGCATCCGAGCGGCTCGTAACGCGGGAACGCGCCGCAGTCGTCGACCGCCCGGACGGAGAAGCCGAGCATCGTCCCGTCCGCCTTCACGGGGACGGTGACATCGAGGAACGTGCGCTCGTTGCCGTGCGTGTTGGCGGTGTGCTGGTCGGTGCGCCACTCCGTCCACTGGATCGGCCGGTTGAGCTTGCGGGCGAGCAGACAGCAAGCCGTGAACTGCGGATGGAGCGTGATCTTGTTGCCGAAGCCGCCGCCGATGTCCTGGCTGACGAAGCGGAGCTTGTCGAGCCCGACGCGAAGCGCCGGCGCCATCCAGATCGCCCCCACTCCCGGCATCTGGTGGTTGCCGTAGATCGTCCACTGGGCGGTGCCGCGGTTGTACTCGACGAGGCAGCCCGAGCATTCGAGCGGCGTCGACGAGAAGCGATCGAAGTGCAGGCGCTGGATGCGGACGACGTGGTCCGCCTCCGCGACTGCCGCGTCGAAGTCACCCCAGTCGAAAACACCCGACCAGACGGTGTTGGAGCCCGCGTCGTCGTGAAGGATCACCTCGTCCTTCAACGCCTCCTCGCCGTCGAGAACGATCGGGAGCGGTTGGTAGTCGACCTCGACCAGATCGGCCGCGTCGCGCGCGAGCTCGCGCGTGCGCGCGACGACGGCAGCCACCGGATCGCCGACGTGCCGCACTCTGCCGACCGCCAGCGCATAGTCCTTGATATGGGCACCCGGCGGCGTCGAGAGCTCGAAGAACGGATCGGTGAGGATCGCGACCTCGTCGCCGGTCAGCGTCCCGTGCACGCCGTCGAGCTCGAGTGCCTTCGAGACGTCCACCGACCCGATCCGGGCGTGCGCGTACGGTGACCGCACGAAGTGGACGTAGCCCATCTCATGGCGCTTCATGTCGTCGAAGAAGACGCCCTCGCCCTGGACCAGGCGCTTGTCCTCCTTGCGCGGCACGTTCTGGCCGATGAAGCCGCGCTGTTCCTCCCCTTCTTCGACGACGAGCGGCCGCTCCGGAGTGACGGTCGTCTCGGTCATTCCGCAGCCGCCCTGATCGCCTCGACGACGTTCACGTAGCCCGTGCAGCGGCAGATGTTGCCCTGGATCGCCCTGCGGATCTCCTGGTCGGAGGGATGGGGGTTCGCGCGCAACAGCGCCGTCGCGCTCATCAGCATCCCGGGCGTGCAGTAGCCGCACTGGAGCGCGTGGTGGTCGGAGAAGGCCTGCTGGAGCGCCGTCAGCTCTCCCTCCTGCGCCAGTCCCTCCACGGTCTCGATCCGTGCTCCGTCGGCCTGGACCGCAAGCAGCATGCAGCTCTTGACGAGCGTGCCGTCCATGATCACCGAACAGGCGCCGCAGTTGCCGGTGTCGCAACCGACGTGGCTCCCGGTCAGCCCCACGTCATCGCGGATGAAGTGGATGAGGAGCCGTCGCGCCTCGACCTCCCGCTCGTAGGTCACGCCGTTGAGCTCGACGCTGATCGCCTTGCGCGCGGCGGGTTCCATCAGTTCTTCCCTCCGGCCGCCTGCTCGACCGCGCGGGCCGCGAGCACTTCCGCCAGGTGTCGGCGGTACTCGGCCGACGCATGCACGTCGGAGGGTGGATTCAGGTTGGCGCCGCGGACGGCGGTCTTCACGGCGTCCGGCTCCGACGACTCTGCCTGCACGACGACGGGGACCGCGTCGACGCAACCGATCACGATCCGCGGCGATCCGCGGTCCATCGAGGCGGCGGCGTTCACGATGCACGTCCCGTCCGCGCCGATCGCAACCGACGCGAAGCCGTCGTTCTTCCCCGGCGGGACCGACACCTGCGTGAGGAGCTCTCCCGGGCCCGCCGCGGTCATGTAGACGCCGAGAAAGAAGTCCTCTGCGGGAACGGTGCGCTCGCCGTCCTGGGCGGCGATTGTCATGGTGGCGCCGACCGCAACGAGCAGCGGAGGCAGGTGATTCGTCGGATCGTTCGAGCAGACGTTGCCTCCGATCGTGCCTCGGTTTCGCACCTGCACGTCGGCGATCTGGGCGCAGACCTCGCCGAGGATCGGGCGCGCCCGCGCTTCCGCCGAGTCGATGATCTCCGCGTAGGTGGCCATTGCACCGATCTCCACGGTGCCGTCAGGGCTCAACTCGATTCCGCGCAGCTCGTCGAGGTCGGCCAGGTCGATGAGGACGTCGGGCGAGGCCGCCCGGGCCTTCATCACGTTGATCAGCGTCTGGCCGCCGGCCAGCGCCCGAGCCCCGTCATGCTCTGACAGGAGGCGCACGGCTTCCTGAACGCTCGCCGGACGAGCGTACTCGACCTCCCTCAGGAGCATGCGCTATTTGCGCAAATGCAGGTATCTCTGTCAAGAACGAGCCGCCGGCCCGCAGCCTCTTCCGAAGCGAAAGGCGAGGGTCCCCCTCGCCGCCGTCCGAGTCATGCAAAACCGCCGGAAAACAAGCGCGAAGCGCGTTTTCCGGCGGCAAAGCTCCCCAGGTTGGACTCGAACCAACAACCCTCCGGTTAACAGCCGGATGCTCTGCCAATTGAGCTACTGGGGACGGCAGCGGGCTAGTTCGGAAGCGCTTGCGCCGCCGCCAGTTCTTCCACCGCGGCGAGGATTCTGGCGAGTGCAGCCTGCAGCTCGAGTGTGCGACCCGGATCGGCGTCGATGAGCTCGCGGCGGATGTGGCGCTCGCGCAGACGGAGCAGCAACTCCTCGGCTGTTCGCTCGTCGATCCCTTCGGCAGCGGCCCGCGCGTCGAGCTCTGCCACGAGCCCGACAAGCTCTCCTTCCGGCTCGACGCCTGAGACGAGCTGCTCGCGGAGGCTTCTGTGCGGATCCGAGTCGAAATGCTCGGGCCCGAGCTCGGCGAGCACGGGGACGAGCGAGCGGTGCGCAGCGACCCCCGCGAGCGCGTTTCGCTCCAGCCGATCGCCGGCATCGAGAAGGCGCGGGGAGACGCGCCCCGTCGCCGACGCGGAACCGCGCGGCGCAAGGCCCGCCTGTGTTTCTTTGGGGAGGTCGAGCTTGTCCGCCGCGTACCGGATGGCGTCCTGTCGCTCAGGGGAGTCCTCGAAGCGCGCGAGTACTTCGCGTACTCGAACGAACGACTCCTGGCGGTCGGCGGCGCGGTCGATCTCGAGGCGGACTCGGTAGCCGAGATAGCTTTCCGCACGGCCGAGCCGCTCCTCGAATCCTTCGGCGAGGTCGGCCGGATCGAACCCGGCGGGAAGTGCGACGACGCGGACGTCGAGTCCCTGCGCGGCCGCGAGCTCCATGCCCCGCAACGTCGCCGCCTCGCCGGCGGCGTCGCCGTCGAAGCAGAGCCACACGCGCGTCGTCAGCCGCCCGAGCTCCTTCAGCTGTCGCTCGGTCAGCGCGGTTCCCATCGAGGCGACCACTGGCTCGATCCCAGCCTGGCGCAACGCGAGCACGTCCGTGTTCCCCTCGACGACCACCGCTCGCTCCTGCTTCGCGATCGCGGCGCGCGCCCGGTCGAGTCCGTACAGGAGGTCGCCTTTCCGAAAGAGCTCGCCCTCGGGCGAGTTCACATACTTTGCGCGCAGCGGATCGTCCTCGCGCAGCTTCCGCGCCTGGAAGCCGAGCACGCGTCCGCGTGCATCGGAGAGCGGGAAGAGCAGCCGGCCGGAGAAGTAATCGTTGCCGCGCCGATTGACGAGTCCTGCGGCGAGGAGCTCGTCACGCGTGAAGCCGCGATCGAGCGCCTTGCGCGTGAGCGTCGTCCCTCCGAGGGCGAGTCCGAGCCGGTACTCGCGACAGACCTCCTCGGCGAGGCCTCGCCCTGCGAGGTAGTCCCGCGCGAGCGAGCCCGCTTGCGAATCCCAGAGATATCGCTCGTAGAACGACGCGGCCGCGTCGAGCACCTCGAGTAGACGCTCGCGCCGACGGCGGCGCGCGTCCTGCTCCGGCGTCGTCTCCTCGTACTCGACCTGGACGTTGAACCGATCCGCAAGCCATTCGATCGCGCCCGCGAAGTCGAGCTGCTCGGTCTCGCGAACGAACGTGATCAGGTCGCCCTTCGCACCGCAGCCGAAGCAGTAGTAGAGCTTGTCGACCACGTTGACCGAGAAGCTCGGCGTGCGCTCCTCGTGGAACGGGCAGCGGCCGAGGTACCGCGCCCCGGCCTTGCGGAGCTGAGTCCGCGCGGAAACGACCGAGACCATGTCGGCCGCCGCCTTGACCTCGTCAACGGAGGCGTCTTTGATCCGTGCCACTAGGCGAGCTCCGCGACGTACGTGAGCGCGAAGCGGTCGGTCATGCCGGCGATGAATTCGACGATCTGCTCGGGCTCGTCGCCACGCTCGACGAGATGGTCGAAGATGCGGCGGACGGTGGCGCGGGCTCGCTCCTGCTCCAGCCTCGCGTGCGGGCCCAGATAGACATGCTCGAACATGAACTCTCGTAGGGCGTACATCGCGCCGCCGATCTCGTCGCTCTGGACGATGTCTTCTGCCTCTTGCGAGCTCTCGACCAGGTCGTGGACGAGCGTGTCGATCCGACGCGAGCCGCGGTCGCCGAGCAGCGCCACCTCTTCCTGAGGCAGCCCGGCGGGGTCGAGGATCCCGAAGCGCACGGCATCGTCGATGTCGTGGTTGATGTAGGCGACGCGGTCGACGATCCGCACGACCTTGCCCTCGAGCGTGGCCGGCTCGCGGGCGCCGGTGTGCGTGAGGATTCCGTCGCGCACCTCTTCGGTGAGGTTGAGCGACTCCGCGATCTGGAGCGAATGCTCGTTGTGCCGGAAGTTGCGGCCGAAGTGCTCCCGCAGTGCGAGGTCGAGCGCCTCTTCGCCCGCGTGGCCGAACGGCGGATGCCCCGTGTCGTGACCGAGCCCGACCGCCTCGACGAGGTCTTCGTTGAGTCTGAGCGCCCGCGCCACGCCCCGCGCGATCGCCGTCGTCTCGAGCGTATGGGTCATGCGCGTGCGGTAGTGGTCGCCCGCGGGATCGATGAAGACCTGCGTCTTGCCCTTCAGCCGGCGGAACGGCTTGGAGTGCAGGATCCGGTCGCGGTCGCGCTGGAAAGGCGTGCGCAGGCGGCAATCGTCCTCCTGGCGGAGCCTCCCCCGCGTCTCGTAGGAGCGGACGGCGAGCGGCGAAAGCCACCGCTCCTCGTGCTCGCGGACCTGTGCCTCGAAGGCATCCGCCACTCTTCCTGCCAGCTCCGGCATGCGTGATTCAGGCTAGATGATGATCGGGACGGTTCCGCCGTCAGCGCTCCACGCGGCACCCGTCACGTAGGAAGCACGGTCCGAGCACAGAAAAGCGATGACCGCGGCGATCTCCTCGGACTCGGCTAGCCGTCCGAGGGGGCGTCCTGCGCCAACTGCCGCCAGTACTTCCAGACGCGTCTTAGTAGAGCGCGCAGCTTGCTGGTCGGCGAGGCCACCTTCACCGAGCCATGCTTCGGTCGCCGTCGGACCCGGAGCGACCGCGTTGCAGCGGATTCCGTCCTTTGCGTAGAGATCGGCCACGAGCCGCGAAAGGGAGAGGACTGCGGCCTTGGTGACGGAGTAGTTCGGCATGCCTGTGGAGGGCCGCTTGCCCGCCGTCGAGGAGACGTTCACGATCACGCCGCTGCCCGCTGCCCGCATCGCCGGCAAGACCGTGCGGATACAGCGGACATAGCTCATCACGTTGAGCTGCCACATCGTGTCCCACTGCTCGTCGGTGAGTTCCTCGAAGCCGATCTGGTACGCCTCGCCCACGTTGTTCACGAGGCATTCGACCGGGCCGAGGGCTTCGGCGGCTTCGGAGACGAGCTTCGCCGCGGCCGCAGATTCCGAGAGGTCGCAGGCCACGCCGAGAGCCGCGCCAGCGTCGTCCCGCGCGCGGTCGACACGATTCTGGTCGCGTCCCGTGACGACGACACGTGCTCCTTCGGCCCCGAGCAACCGCGCCGTCTCCAGGCCGATTCCCGACGTAGAGCCGGTGACGAGACAAACCCGGTCGCGCAGGCCAAGGTCCATGGGGCGGTCGCTAGCCTAATCTTCGTGACTACTCTTCTCCTCGTTCGGCACGGCGAGACAGACTGGAACCGAGACGGGCGCTGGCAGGGCCAGTCGGACACGCCGTTGAACGAGCTCGGCCGCCGGCAGGCCCGCGAGCTGGCCGCGACCCTCGACGGCGTCGACGTCCTCTACTCGAGCGACCTCGCGCGTGCACGGGAGACCGCCGAGATCGTCGCCGACCGGCTTGGGATCGAGATCCGCGTCGACTCCAGGCTGCGCGAACGTTCCTTCGGCGCGTGGGAGGGCTTGACTACGAGCGAGATCGAAGATCGTTTCAGCGAATCGCACGGCCGCTGGCAGGCCGGCGAGGGCTTCGGGGCGGACGACGCAGAGCCGTTCGACGTCTTCGCCGGCCGCGTCGGCGCGTTCCTCGATGACGTCCTCCACCGGCATCCGCAGGAGACCGTCCTCGTGATCGGCCACGGTGGCTCGATCCGGGTCATCCATGCCCTCGCGACGGGCCTCGACTACGTTCGCGACCACCGCCTGATCCCGGCCGTGGCCAATTGCATGGTGGCTCGATACGCGGCTAGGGACGGAAAACTGGCGCCAATTGATTGACCCGGTGAAGGACTAACGAACTAGTCCACACCGGGACCAGCCGCGAGCGGCGATTAGCTCGCGGTTAGAGAGTCGCGCCATCTTCTCGCGGACGACCGACGAAAGGAGGAGGGAAAATGAGTCGAAGAGTCATTGCCGCCGTCGTCGTTTTCATGCTCGCGCTCGGCGCAAGCGTGGCCTATGCGGCTACGCAGACAACAGCGTCCGCCGGCACAAACGTATGCGTGAATGACACGAACGGGCTGATACGGGTCGCGGAGACCTGTCGCGAGGGGGAGCATCCGCTAACGATCGGCGGAGGGGGAGGTATTCAGGCCACTCAGAACGGCACCTTCACTGTTCCGTGGGGGGAGACGGGCACCGGCAAGATACTCCCGCTCACCGGCGTAACGGTGTCGGGCAAATGCGACGTCTTCTCGACCCCGTTCGGCGGCGACGGCGTGAATGCTCGCGTGCTCATCGAGGCGCCGGCCGGGAAGACGATGGACTTCTTCCCCGGTGAATTCAATGCCGACCCGAGGGGTGTTTCATCGATTCTTCTCCCTCCGGCGGCCTCTTTCTTGCCGGGGATGGGGACGCATGCGTCGACCGAGTACGCCATCCTGACCGCGAACGCTGCTACCGCAACGATCACTATCGGTGGGTACGCAGATCCGGATTCGAGGACGTGTACGTATTTGTGGCAGGCGGTCGAGGCGCTCAACTAGCCGAGGGAGACGAGGCCGGACGGGCGGGCCGAGGGGTAGGGCGTCTCCATTCCTCGGCCCTGCCCAGCGCTTGCCAAACCACCACGCGATTTCAGCCGCAAATACGGCAGCCACGGCAAAGGAGAAATGGGGCTTTTGGCTAGGCTGGCGAGCATCGAGGATTACACCAACTTTGGCTAGGCTGGCGAGCATCGAGGATTACACCAACAAGTACAAGGGTGAGCAGGTCGAGGTCGCCCTCTTCGGCGGCGAGTACCAGGAAGGGGTGCTCACCGCCTACTGCTACGTCGAGGACGTGGCCCACATCGAGCTGAACGGACACATCCTCGTGCCCTTGCAGAACATCGCCTCCCTGCACTGCTCGAGCCGCTGCGACGCGCCGGACGACGACTGGCCTCCGCGCGGACTCGAGCAGGAAGACGGCAACTAGACTGGGGCCGCTTTGGGCGGCCGGCTGTTGGTTCTTCGCAACGTACTGAAGGCCTGGGCGCTGCTCATCGGCGCCTGCGGCGCGCTCGGCCTGCTCGGCTGGGGCCTCGGCGGATACCGACTGCTCTCGATCTTCGTCTTCTGCGGTGTCCTGCTTGCGGGAGCGCTCTACTGGTACGCCGATCGCGTGGCGATGGGCCTCGTCCGCGCACGCGAGTTTCCTGTCGGCGAGGCGCCCGGCCTGCATTCCACCGTCGAGCGGCTCGCAGCGCTGGCCGGCGTCGCGAAGCCGCGGCTCTACCTGATCGAGGACGGACTTCCACGCGCGCTTGCCGCCGGTCGTGGACCCCGCGGCTCGGCGGTCGCCGTGAGCGCCGGGTTGCTCTCGGCCGCCTCCCCGGCGGAGCTCGAGGCCGTTTTGGCGCACGAGCTCGCACACGTGCGCCATCGCGACGTCGTCGTACAGACCGCGGTGGTCGTGCTCGCCGCGACGTTGCTCGAGTCGACCAGGATCGGCGGCTGGTTCCAGCGGGTCTTGCTCTGGTTCCTCGGACCCGTTGCGGCGGCGTTCGTGCATCTCATGCTGTCGCCCAAGCGCGAGTTCCTCGCCGACGGAGCCGCGGCTGCGATCTGCGAGTCGCCGCACCCGATGGCCGATGCGCTCGTGCGACTCGATCAGGCCGCTGAGCTCGTCTCGTTTCGGGGCAGTCCGGCGACCGAGCCGCTGTACACGGTCAACCCCTTCATGGAGGAAGGCGTCGCGGCGCTGTTCGTGACGCATCCGCCCGTCGGCGAGCGCGTGCGCCGGCTGCGCGAGCTCGACCCAGACTGGCGTGAGAAGCTCCGCGCCGCGTGAGAATTCGCGAATCCGAATACCGGGACCGCACCACGCGGCTCGCAGAAAGCCTCCGCGAAAGCGGGCTCGCAGGTGCCGTGCTGTTCGACCCTGCGTACGTCCTGTACTACGTCGGCTTCGCATTCGTTCCAACCGAGCGACCGATGGCGTTCTTGCTCAGCGCGAACGGCGAGGGTGGAATGCTCGTCCCCCGGCTCGAACGCGAGCACGCGCAGGCGAATGCGCTCGTCCAGCACGTTGCGGACTATCCCGAGTACCCGTCGGAAGTGCATCCGATGGAATCGCTGCGAACGTTGCTCGAGGAGATGGAGCTTCGAGGGCCGCTCGGCGCCGATCACGACGGCTATCCCTGGGTTCTCGGCTACCGTGGGCCGTCGCTGACAGAGCTCACGGGATCGACTCCGGAAAAGATCACTGCGTTCGTCGAGGATCAGATGTCGATCAAGAGTCCGGCAGAGGTCGCGCTGATCCGCGAGAGCGCGAAGTGGGGCAACCTGGCGCACGTGCTCTTGCAGCGCTATACGCGCCCCGGCCTGACCGAGGTGGAGGTGTCGCAGCGCGCGAGCAACGAGGCGACACTGGCGATGCTCGACGCCATCGGCCCGATCTATCGCGCGCAGAACCCGTTCTTCGACGGCGCGAGCGCGGGTTATCGCGGACAGATCGGGCGCAACGCGGCGATACCTCACGCACTGACGGCGAACATCACCTTTCAGGCCGGCGACGTCCTCGTCACCGGAGCGAGCGCGCCGGTCTGGGGCTATCTCTCTGAGCTCGAGCGCACGATGGTCATCGGCCCACCCTCGACGGAGCAGCGGGAGCTGTTCGATCACATGGTTGCGCTGCAGAACATCGCTTTCGAGGCGATCAAGCCGGGCGCTCGCTGCTCGGACGTCGATCGCGCGGTGCGCGCCTACTACGACGAGCACGGCCTCTGGGACTACTGGAAGCACCATGTCGGGCACTGCATCGGGCTGCGCTACCACGAGGGGCCGTTCCTCGACATCGGCGACGAGACCGAGATCAAGCGGGGGATGGTGTTCACCGTCGAACCGGGGCTGTACGCGGCGGGGCTCGGTGGCTTCCGTCATTCCGACACGGTTGTCGTGAGCGATGACGGAATCGAGTTCTTGACGTACTACCCGCGTGACCTCGAGAGCCTGACGCTTCCCGTCTAGGGAAGCTCGCCGGGAAGCAGCGACCACATCA
>WNGA01015282.1_pt1 | contig 10980 bp, 8 predicted proteins | sample 5400061 | NCBI WGS metagenome assembly WNGA01 (sample SAMN13153366, study PRJNA577476) | soil metagenome | isolation source: 100 cm soil or saprolite under grassland replicate 2 | place: USA:California | collected 2016-06-15
CGGCGCTGCCGCTCGGGCGACGCCGCGACACCGCCTTCGGCCGCCTCGACGTCGACCTGGCCAAGAACGCCGCACCGCGCGTCGCGCTGGTCCAACGCGAATGGGCCTCGCTGTTCTCGAAACGCGCCGGCTGCATCTCCATCGTCGCCGGCTTCGTCGATTTCCCTTCTCTCTGTCTGAAGTAGCCCCTACGGCGCCACCGTCACCCACACCGCGCCGCCACCGACCGCGATCCCCTGCGGCCGGTGGCCGACGCGAATCGTCGCCACGACCTTTCCCTGCTCGGGATCGAGGCGCGAAACGGTGCCGTCGCGGCTGTTCGCGACCCAAACGGAGCCGGCGGCGAACGCGATCCCGAGCGGCCCGTCACCGACCGGGATCGTCCCAGACGAGTTGCCGGTGACGCGCGAGACGGCATCGTCGGCGAACGCGCTCACCCACACCGCGTTTCGGCCCAGCGCGATCCCGCGCGGTCTGCTCGCCACGTTGATCGTCGCGACCTGCTCAGCGGAGTGCGGATCGATCTCGGAGATGCTGTCGCCGCCGCCGTTCGCGACCCAGACCGCGCTCGGGCCGAGCGCGATCGCAGCCGGCTGCGAGCCGACGTAGCCGCGCTTGAGCACACGCGTGCCGTCGTCGTTGATGCGCGCGATTGTCGAATCGCCGAAGGCAACCCAGACTCCAGCGCGGCCGTCTGCAACCGCACCGTCCGCGGTCGCATAGCTGTAGCCGCGACCGGCCACGTGAACCGCCTCGCCGACACTGCCGAACGCAGGATCGACCCGCGCGACGCTGCCGAGGCCTCCGTACGCGACCCAGATACCGTGCGGTCCCGCGGCGACACCCGTCGGCACTCCATCGAGAGGAAACGTCCTCGTCACCGCTCGCGTCCGCAGATCGATCCGCGAGAGCGTCTTGTCGTCGACGTTGCCCACCCACACCGCGCCGCGTCCGACGGCGACCGCGCCCGGCTCCATGCCGACGCCGACTGCACGCACCACGTGATTCGTCGCAGGATCGATCACCGCCACTGAGTTCGGCGGAACGCGCACGCCCGCTTCGCTTCCCGGCCACAGCGTCTCCGTGAGCGCGGCGATCGCGGCGAGGGCGCCGGCCGCCGCGGCGACCGCAACCCACCGGCGGCGTCGCCGTCGCCGCTTGGTCGGGGAAACGACGTCCGGCCGCGGAATCCCCGCCGGCAGCTCGAGCGCGGGATCGTGGTTGAGGATCGCGCGTTCGAGCCGCTGCAACGCGGCGCTCGGCTCGAGCCCCAACTCCTCGACGAGCGTCCTCCGCGCCTCCTGGTAGACGCGCAACGCATCGGCCTGTCGACCGGCGCGGTAGAGCGCGAGCATCAGCTGGCCGCGCAGACGCTCGCGCAGCGGATGCTCGGCAACCAGCGTCTCCAGGTCGGCGATCACGTCGTCGTGCGAACCGAGAGCGAGATCGCAATCGATCCGCTCCATCTCGGCCGCGAGCCGCAGCTCCTCCAGCCGGGCCGCCTCGGTCCGCGCCGCCGACTCGAGCTCGATCCCATCGAGTGCCGGTCCCCGCCAGAGCGCGAGCGCCTCGGCCAGCAGGTTCCGCGCCGCCTTGGTCTCCCCCGCCGCCGCCCGCTCGCGCGCCTCCGCGACCAGCCGCTCGAAACAGGCGGCATCGAGCTGCTCCGGCTCGACGCGTAGCGCATAGCCGGGCGGCCGTGTCGCGATCGGCTCGTGGCCGTTGCGAGCCAGCGTCTTCCGCAGCCGAGAGACATGGACGTTCAGCGCCTTGCCGGCGGTCGGCGGCGGCGACTCACCCCACAGCTCGTCGATCAGCCGCTCGCGCGAAACGACGGCGCCCGCGTGCAGCAGCAGCACCGCGAGCAGCTCCCGCTCCTTCCGGGACGGAAGCGGCACCTCCACCTCGCCATCCAGCACCTGCAGCGGCCCCAGGATGCGGAACTCCATCCCGCTGTTGTACCGCCTCGCCCGAGACGGATAAAGGGCGGCAAGGCGCGGCCTTTATCCGCCCTTAGCCGCCGCGTTATCGGCCTCCGCGAGCCTGGGCTAGTTCCGTCACTCAGTAAGGAGGCCGAAATGAAAAAGCTCGGCATCGTCGCGGCCGTGTTGGCATTTGGGGCGTTCGCGGCCTCAGCATCGGCGGCGGCCCCGGCGACGTACTCGCTCGACATCAGCCGCACGTACTACGCGCCGTTCACGAGCGCACATTGCGGCATCCCCGTCTATATCACCGCAGACGGGTCGGTAGAGATCACGCTGTTTTACGACCAGAACGGCAACGTCGTCCGCGAGATCGATCGTTCCCCCGGCTTCACGGACACGTTCTTCTCGCCCGCGACCGGCCTGTCGTTCACCGTCCACTCGCCGTTCGTAGCGATGTACGACTACGGTGCGGGCGCGACGCTGGGCGGCGCCGCGACGATCACGCTCGTCGGCACCGAAGGTGATGCCGGCGGGCCAGGAACGGCCGTCACAGCGGGACGCGTCGTCATTCCCGGCGTTGTCATCGGCTTCTCGCCCGAGGGCATCCCGTTCGTGGACGCCGCGGGCGAGCCGACGTTCCACGGCACATTCCCAGACTTCCTGACCACGATCCTGCCCCAGCGCTGCGAGGCACTCGGAGGGACGTCGGACCTGTGAGGCACGCGAGACGCGGCGATGAATCGTCGAGTGACGCCGAAGCGATCGGGCCCGTTGACTTCAGCGGCGAGGTCTGGACGGACGCGCGCGGCTACGCGACCGTCGCATTGCCGCGCGCGGCCGGCCGCCTGCACGGAAACGTTGCGTACGAGCTCCGTCCCTCGACCGATGGCGTCGTGGCCGAAATCGCGGCCGAGCTGATGGACGGGCGCTTCACCATCGCCACCGACGAGCCACACGTGAAGGTCGCCTGGCGCGTCAGCGGCCGGCGCATCGATCGTGATCCGCAGCCACCCGAATCACAGACGGAGGAGACATGAGCAACGACAGATCCATCGGCAGACAGCGAACGCTCTTGCGCGCAGCGCTGCCGGCGCTCGTTGTCATCGCCATCGCGGCGGGCAGCCAAGCAGTTTCCGCCTCAGCTTCCGCCGGCACAAGCTACGCCGTCGCTGACCTCGGCACGCTCGGCGGCGCCACTAGCCAAGCCACGGGCATTAACCATCGCGGTGTCATCTCCGGGTTAGCGACGGCGAGCAGCGGCGCCACCGATGCGGTGCTGTGGCAGGACGGCGAGATCGCCGACCTGGGCACGCTCGGCGGGACGTTCGGCGTCGCGATCGACGTCAACCCGCGCGGCCAGGCGGTCGGCGTCTCGACCAATGCAAGCGGCGTCAACCGCGCCTTCCTGTGGGACGACGGCACGATGAGCGATCTAGGCACCCTCGGCGGCCCGATTGGGCGTGCCAACCGAATCAACGCGCACGGCGAGATCGTCGGCTTCTCCAGCACTGCTGCCGGCCCGATTCACGCGACCTGGTGGTACCGCGGCTCGGTCACCGACCTTGGCACCTTCGGCGGGCCGTTCAGCCTCGCCGCGGGGATCAACGACGCCGGCGATGTCGTCGGCGGCGCCACCTACGCGGGCGGGCTCGAGCGCGCGGTGCTGTGGGCGCACGGAGCGATGCTCGACCTCGGCGCGCTACCGCCGACATACCCCGACAGCCGCGCGATCCGGATCAACGACCTCGGCCAGGTGGTCGGCTGGGCAGCCACCGCCCCAGGGGCCGGCGAGGTCATCGTCGGCGAGACGCACGCCGTGCTCTGGACGGACGGGAGCGTCGTGGACCTCGGCACGCTCGGCGGCGCGACCAGCCGCGCCTATGGCGTGAACAACCACACGCAGGTGGTGGGGACGGCACGAACTGCCGCCGGCTCCGAGCACGCCTTCCTGTGGCAGGAGGGTCTGATGGTCGACCTCAACGACCTCGTCCCGGCCGAGAGCGGCTGGACGCTGACGACGGCGTTCGGCATCGACCAACAGGGCGCGATCGTCGGACTCGGCAACCACAACGGCCAACGGCGCGCGTTCCTGCTCATCCCGCCGACTAACGCCGAGTGACCACGTGGAGGAGGCGGAGGCCACCGACGAGCCACACGTCAAGGTCGCCTGGCGCGTGATCGGCCGGCGGCCGAAGCCTCGTAGCAAGGAGGAGAAATGAAGAAGCTCGTGCTAGCTGTCGCACTCGCAGTGCCGCTCGCTTTCGCAGCGGTCGCTTCCGCCGACGCGCCGGCGATCGAGCAGCAAACGCTGCACCGTTCGATCCCGAACTTCATCCAGTGCCCCGGCTTCACCGTCGCAGGGGAGTTCGACGTCGAGCGGACGGTGATGACCTTCGTCGATCAGAACGGGACGCCGATCCGACAGGTGATCCACGTTCACTTCGTCGGCACGCTCACCAATACCTCAACTGGGAAGTCGATCCCGGACGAGGGCAACCAGATCGTCACCACCGATCTCGTCACGGGTACGAGCACGGTTGACGGTCGCGTCCGCGTCACCACCGTCCCCGGCGAAGGCGCGATCCTCTTCCAGGTCGGGCGGGTGGTCAGGGATGCCGCCGGCAACGTCATCTTCTTCGCCGGCCAGAACGACTTCCTGACCCGCGACTTCGAGGACTTCTGCGCGTACATGGCGACGCTTTAGGCAGGTGCGCCGCTCGCGTCGTAAGGGAGGAAGAGTGAACAAGAAATTCGTTGTCACATTCGCGTGCGCCGGTGCTCTCGCGCTCGTGGCGCTCGTCGCTGCTGCGAGCAACGCGCACGCTGCCTTTCCGGGAGAGCCGGGCCGGATCGCCTTCATGAGCGACCGGAGCGGCAACCTGGACATCTATACCGTCAAGCCGAATGGTAAGGACGTCGTCCGGCTGACGGACAAGCCGGCGGCTGACGAGTTCCCGAGCTGGTCGGCAGACGGATCGAAGGTCGTCTTCACGAGCACCCGAGACGGCAACGCGGAGATCTACGTCATGAACGCCGATGGCAGCGGCCAGACGCGACTGACCGACGACCCGGGCTTCGACGAGAATCCGGTGTTCTCGCCCGACGGCTTGAAGATCGCCTTCGACAGCACGCGCGATGCGCCAGCCGGTACCTGTCCGGGTAGCGTCATCCCGCTCGCCTGCTTCCCGTACACCGAGATCTACGTGATGGATGCGGACGGCACCAACATCGTCCGCCTGACGACGAACTCAACCATTGACCGCTTCCCGATGTTCTCGCCCGACGGGTCGAAGCTCGCCTTCACGAGCAGCCGCGACGGCAACACCGAGATCTACGCGATGAACACCGACGGCAGCGATCAGACTCGGATCACCAACCGCCCCGGCGGTGACTCCCAGCCGAACTGGTCACCGGACGGAACCAAGATCGCCTGGCGCTCGACCTCCAGCCCGAGCGAGACCGCCACTGACGGCGACATCTGGGTGATGAACACCGACGGAAGCGATCCGGTACAGCTCACGACCGATCCGAAGGACGACCTCCGGCCGGCGTGGTCGCCATCCGGGACGAAGATTGCTTTCCGCTCGCTGCGTACGGGACCCAAGGGCGACATCTTCGTGATGAAGGCCGACGGCACGAAACAGGAGCAGGTGACGGACGATCCCGCCTTCGATGCGTACCCGGATTGGCAGCCGCTCGCGACCGAGGACGACGGCGACTGAGGAGGAGCTATGAGCACCAAGCCAATGGTCACAATCGCGTGAGCTGGTGCAGACCCCCGACCGACGCCGCCGGACACGCTCGACGCGGCTGCCCACGCATCCGGCCGCAGCAATGACAACGCGCCGTCGATCGCCGAGCTTCACTCGCGCGAGTCGCTAACCGGCGGCCGGTGCGGGATCCGGCCCAAACTTCGCTTCGCGCGACACGCAGCAGGTGTTCGCGTCCACAGGTGCGCGAGATACGTTGCGTTGACCTTCCGGGCTCGCTCTCGCAGCAATCCTTGCCACGGAGCGAACACGCTGTCCAAGCAGACAACAAAAGAGCCGATTTGCAGGCCTTTAGATGGGCGGTACTGGGCTCGAACCGTGACCCCAGCTTGTCGAACTGGCAACGTGCTATACAGCTGTTGGCGTCCGTGGCAGATACTGCGCTATTTGCAGGAGCTTTGCGCCTTCAAGACGTGCCGCGTTCGCGAGCGTTTGCATCCTCTTGCGTGGGCTGGTGGTAGCACGCGGTAGCACCGTCAGCGCGTAAGCGCCGCTAACCGAATGGCAGCCCGTTTCGCCCCGACCCCATCTTGCGAAGTCCCCGCGGAATCCGGTCCGGCTCACTCCGGCGCACGCGCCTCGCACAAGCGGCGAACCGAATAAAAGCACCCTTCAGGCTCAGGCCGGCTCGCGAGCCTTGAAGCCGCGCTGCGTGCGACTACGGACTGATGTGTGGGCTGGATCCGCCGGTAGGTCGACACTCGCTTCGGCTCGATCCGTAGCGGACGAGCAGCGACCCGGCGAGATCGCCGCGTGCACCAAGACGCCGTAACGGCAGGAGTTCATGGTGGTGACGAGCCAAACTCACGTCATCGGATCTGGATCTCGTGAGGTGTAATCCACGGATCGACCCCCGTCGCTCCTGCTCTTTACATACCGCTCGTGTTCCCCCGACACGGCACGCTCCGGGAAGTCAGCGTCCCGCCGCTCGAGAGGCGAGTACGCGTTCGAGCTCTGAGCGCGCCACGAACACGAGGCGCCCGGGCCGTTTGGCGTACGACTCGTTGAAGGAGTAGAACAGGCCGCTCGGGGAGAAGCGCGCGAAAACCGGTTCGGTCGCAGTCGGGGTATCGATAACGATCTCGTGGCCGTCGGAGAGACGCAGGACGTGGACGGCGGTGCCGACGACGTAGGCGGCGAGGTCTCCGTGCGCGCCCTCGAGCTCGGGAGCCGGCCCGAATCCTCGCCGCACCGGCCAGGAGCCGACGCGCCGACCGCTGCTGAGGTCGACGACGTCGAGCCGCGCGCTCTCCAGGACGACAAGACGCGGCCCATCGAGTGCCGCGCCGAGGACTCGGCCGAACGCGAACGTGCGAATCTCCCCGCTGCGGAGGAGGACGCTGACCGCGTGGCCGTCGCGCAGGACCGCGATCCGGCATGCATCGAGGGAGACGACGGTCGCCGTGCCACTGAACGTGTGCACGATCGCCTTTCGGGCCCCTGTCGTTTTCCAGATGCGGCTCCGCGCTTGGTACACGTCGCCGTGAGCGGTCGTGCCGAGTATCCCGACGTCGAAGGCGATCTCGTTCCCGTCTTCCGCGAGCCCGTCGAGGAATGAGCCGGAGAATTCGCCGTCTTGGGTGTGGACGATCTCGACCGCGCCTCTGCCGGCGCGCACGAGCCGCAAGGTGTCGTCCTCGCCGTAGGAGATCGCCGGGTTGTCGCACCGGTAGCCGATTCCGCCCGCGGTGAAGAAGACGCCGGCGAGGTCCACCTCGTATGCGCTGCCGCACCCAGGGATGCGGATCTGTGATGCGGCGCTCCGGACCGGATTCCAGACGACGATCGGCCCGAGCGGGCCGCGAAAGTCGCGTGGGCCGCCGAGCCCCTGCGCGACCGCAGCCCGGTTGCCGGAGGCGGCCAGCGCCACGATCGGCAGACTCGTCGCGATCGTGCGGGTCCCACGCAGGGTGACGAGGGGCGGTCTCGGCGCCGGCGTGCCGGTCACGGTGCCCGCGACCCAGACGTCGGGATGATCCGAACCGTCGTCGGGGAATCCCTGCGTGACGGCGCGTTGGTCGCTGCTGTCGGCCTTCACCGTCCAGAGCTGGTTGTGAAAGTCGCCGCGGCCGAGAGCGTTGCGCGTGTAGACGATGCGCTGACCGTCGGGCGACCAGGCCACGCTGGTCTTGCCGTAATGAGTCGTCGGCGTCCTGGTCAGCTGCCGGCGCCGCGCGTGCGCGACGTCGAGGACGACCACCCCTCTCTGACCCGAGAAAGCGATTCGCTCTCCCGTCGGCGACCAGGCCACGTCTCGCGCGTTGCGCGCGATCAGGCGGAGGCCGGTTCCGTCGGCACGAACCACATACAGCTTCGCGGGGAAGTAGTCAGCGTCGAAGAGCGAGATCCACTTCCCGTCCGCCGACCACCGCAGTCGCGCACCCGGATAGACGTCTCCGGGTAGCCGCAAGAGGCGCAGCCCCTGGCCGCCACGCGCCGGAGCGGTGTAGAGCGCGTCGTTCGAGTCGCCGATGAAGAGGACACGCTTGCCGTCCGGCGACCACGCCAAGCCGAGGCCGTTCGAGCCGTCCGCGATCCTGTGGCGAACACCACTCTTCACATCGAGCGCGACGACGTCTCCGTGGTCCGTCACGAAGGCGAGGCGCTTGTCGTCCGGCGACCACGACGGCACGTTGTCGCTCGCCAACCCCGGAAGCCGAATGGTTCGCTGCGCGCCGGTCGCCGGCGTGAACACGTACCTCTCGTCCGACGGATAGGCGAGGACGAGCGCCTTCGTCCCATCCCGCGTCCAGATGACCTCTGCCTCTTCGGAAAGGTCGAGGAGCTTCGTCAGTTTGGTTCCATCCGGCCGAACGGCGTAGACCGCCACGCGACCGCTGCGGTCGCTCTGAAAGACGATCGTCCCCGCTTTCCGCCCGTGACCCCCGCACCCCGTTGCGATGACCGCAAGAACGGCCGCAGCCACGAAGCCCGCATGCACCACGGCTGACACTTTAGAACTCGATGCTGGCTGCGTACACGCGGACGAGGCGGACGACTCACGGATCGACCCGGTCGCTCCCGCTCTCTACGGTCTCAGGGGAAGGGCAGCGCGATGGAGGAAGACGACGGTCGCCGGATCGGGCCGGAACGGCCACACCTGAGCTTCCGGAACGCGTCGAGGATGGACCGCGTAGAAGAGCCCGGCGCTCGTCAGCGCTGCGTCGACGCGGCTTCTGCTCTTGCTCCGGATCGTCGCCTCGCGCCCGTCGCGCACACACAGCAAATGGATGTCGGTTCCCACGGTCCACGCGACGAGCCCGCCGGCGACGCCGGCGAACCTCGCGTGACGGCCGACGCTGAAGGCACGGCGGAGCCGAAAGGACGATGCCTCGTAGACGAGGAGGCGGCCTCTGCGCAGGACGACGAGATCGCGCCCCGAAAGCCCTGCGCTCGGGTGCTCGAGTAATCCCGCGGACAGCAAGCTCGAGGCGCCACCGCGGGGCGCGACGCGCCCGAGCACGCGGCCGTCGGGCCGCAGCAGCGCGACCTGCCCGTCGGCCCGCTCGACGACGATCCGCCTGCGGTCGACGGCGGCCGGCTCGCCGGCGCCGGCTCCGCGCACGACGAGCGCCTTGCGCCGTCCCTCCAGGCGCCAGAGCCGCGCGCGGCGGGGCGGCGCCGCGCCCTCGAACAGGTACGTGGAGAAGACGAGCAGGCTGCCCCGGCCAGCGACCCTGCCCGGCAGCGTCCCGGGCTGGTCGGCGTAGGTGCCCCCGCTCGCGAGCGAGAGGCCGCGCCCGGGGCCCAGCGGCAGGACGCGGATCTCGCGTGTGAACTCGAGGGCATGGCCAAACGGGCAGTCGAACGCGACGCGGCCGGCGAGGACGGTGACGCTCTCCGGCTGGTCGCACCCGGGCAGCGCCAGCCGCTGCATCCGCCCGCAGACGAGCGCCACCTGCGAGCCGGACGCCGCGAGGACGGCGACGGGAAACGGCATCCGGAGCGCGGCGCCGTCCCGCCCGTGCGTGACGACCAGGCGGTAGGGCGAGGGGGCGGGCGTGATCCGCCCGCGCAGCCAGGCGGGCGCCGCCGGCTCGACGCCGTCCGGGTAGTTGCTCGTCAGGCGGCGCATCCCGGTTCCGTCCGGGCGGATCGAGCGCAGCTCGGTTGCACCGAGCGGCGCGCCTGCTAGGTACACGACCCTGCGGCCGTCCGGGGGCCCAGCCCGGCTCCCAGCCGTAGCCGAGCACGCGGCGGCCGCTCCCGTCCGCGTTCATCACGGCCAACCCCTTGTCCCCCGTGAACGCGACCTGCCGACCGTCCGGCGACCAAGCGATCCGGCTGTAGTCCGTGTCGGCGTCGACGCGCCGCACGCGTCTCAGCACGCGGCCGTTCGCAACGGAGAGCGTGACGAGATCGCTGTGCGTGAACACCGGAGCGTGCTCCAGAAGCGTGAGCGTGCGCCCGTCGGGCGACCAATGCAGCTGCTCGACGTCGCCAGCGAGCCGCCTCAGTACGTGGAGGTGGCCTCCGCTCGCATCGACGACGACCACGGCGCCTCCGCCTCCGCCGCCGCCCGCGAAGGCGAGCCGCTTCCCGTCGGGCGACCACGCCGCGCTGCCGCTTTCGCCGCCGCCCGGCAGGTGGCGCTTGCCCTTTCCGTCCGCGCCGATCACGAAGAGCCCGGGCTGCCCGTCCGTCAAGAAAACGATCCGCTTGCCGTCGGGCGACCAGGAGGCCGTCCCGGGATCCCCGGCGCCGAGATCCTTCCGCCCGCTGCCGTCCGCGTTCATGACCACGAGGCGGTAGGCGTTGCCCGGGAGGCCGCCGGGAAGAAGGAGCCTGCGCCCGTCCGGAGATGCAAGCAGCGATTCGCCGAACGCCAGTTCCGGGCTCGCGCCGATGCGCACCGGCGCCCCGCCGTCCCGGCTGACGACGTAGATGCCCCAGTCGCCGTCAAGGAACGCCGGGAAGACGACGTTCCACTCGCCGCGGGACGCTCCTCCGCAGCCAGAGGCGAGCAGGAGACCTGCCAGAAGCAACGCCGCGGCAGCCCTTCTCGCGCTCAGGCCCGAAGTCTAGAAGCGCGCGACGATTCATACGTCCGAGGCGCACGCAGATCTTGCGCGAGCTACAGCCGGATCTCGATTTCGTGAGGTGTAAAGACAGGGCTCAACCCCCGTCGCTCCCGGCTTCCCGGCATTGCATCGCGACGCCCTAGCGGAGTCGCCGGGGCCATGAATCGCCTGAGGGTCTGCATCGGCACGGGTTGCGGTGACCGGCTAGTTTCGCCGCGAGCGCGCGAGCCTCGCGGTACCGCTCCACCATTTGCACGCGTTGGC
>WNGA01036370.1_pt1 | contig 10980 bp, 7 predicted proteins | sample 5400061 | NCBI WGS metagenome assembly WNGA01 (sample SAMN13153366, study PRJNA577476) | soil metagenome | isolation source: 100 cm soil or saprolite under grassland replicate 2 | place: USA:California | collected 2016-06-15
ACCCGGCCGCAGCGGGCGGTGCTGGGCACGGATCTCGGCCATCGCCGCGGACCGGTCGTGGTGCGAGACCAGTCGGCCAGACTCCAACAAGAGCTCGTGGACGTCGGTGTACTTCCAGGCAGGGTGGAAGCCCATGTGGACGTACAGCTCTCGCACGAACCCGTCACCGAGCAGCAGCCCGCCGGTGAACGGCACCGGCACGGAGACCGGCTCGTAGCGCACCTCGCCGAGCTTCTTCTCCGGCGCCGCTCCTAACAGCGAGCCAGGCGGCGAGTCCGTCCCGATCGCGAGCGAGGTCAGCACCAGCTCGCCTCCGGAGACGTCGTACCGGCAGTGGTAGCCGCGCCAGCAGGCCGAGCTGATCGCCCTGACCTCGAGCCCGTACGACGCCGGCTCGAACAGCGGACCGCCGTCGAAGCCGGCCAGCGCGAACTCACAGCCGTCCCACAGCACGCGGTCCAGTACCTGTGCCGTCACGGAAGCCCACCTGCGCTCATGTCCAGAACGTACGGCTCACAGGGTCACGGACGACAGACGCGCCCGCCCGCGTCCGAGGAATGAGATCCACGAACGCGGGCGGGCCGTCGTACGACGGTCAGAGCGTGCAGCTGGTCAGGTTGGCTGTCGCGGTGGCGCCGCGGGCGACGGTGACCTGCTCGGTCTCGGAAACCGTGCCGTCGGGGCGCTCGCACGTCAGCGTCCACGGCTCGGTGCCGCCGTCCTGGACGACGATCGGGCGGGTCGATGGGTTGACGTGCCACGTGTACGTGCCACTGGCCGGCACAACCAGCGTCGACTCCAGCGTGTCCGGCACCAGCGTGCCGTTCCACGTCTTGGTCGACGTCTGCTTCTTCACCCGCAGCACGGCCCCGGCCGGCGCGGTGCCGGTGATGATCGAGTGCCGCGCCGGGTTGACGGTGGACTCGGCCGCGATCAGGAACGCCTCGCGGTTGCCCTTGCCGGCCAGCTTGCGGCTGCCGTAGTAGAAGTCGACCACGTTCGAGAACGCAGGGTGGAACGAGTTCGAACCGTGCTCGAAAGTGAACGCCAGCCCGCCGGTGTTGTAGTACGACCAGTCCTCCGTCGTACCCGTCGTGTCGTACAGCTGGTACCCGAACTCGCTGCTGTACCCGTTCTGCGCGGCCATCTGGTCACCCAGCGCCTTGTACATCGTCTCGTCCGGCGTCACGCCCGCCGACGCGTAGCCGGGCTCCCGCAGCACCAGGTTCGAGTACGTGTGGTTGGTGATCAGCGTGGTCACCTGCCGCGAGGAGACCAGGTCCTTGATGTTCTGTGTCTCCGGCTCGCTGAACGGGCCGGCGCCGCGGTACGTCTCCGACGTGGTCGACGTCGACGCGCCCGGACCGCCCCAGAAGCCGGAGTAGTTCCGGTTCGGGNNNGCACTCACCGGTCGCCGGGAGCTGCCCGTCGTGGATGCGACAGTCCTTGCGCTTCATCTCGTACGTCTGCGAGCGGCTCACGTTGAACCCGTCCTCGTTTCACCACCGGGACGAACACGATCCGCTCGTTGTCGAGGATGTTCTTGATCCGCGGGTCGGACGAGTTCTTCAGCACGTCGTACGCGAACTCGACGGTGAGCTCACCCGACGGCCACTCGCGTGCGTGGTGCAGGCCGAGCAGTGCGAACGTCGGCCGGCCGTCGCGCGCGGCCACGTTGTTGGCGACCTCGAGCGCCTTGACCGTGCGGCCCTCGAGGGTCGGGTGCGGCAGGTTGAAGACGCGCGCCTGCGAGGGGTACGACGCGGCGAGCGCGTCCAGGTCGCTGTCGTAGTCGGCGAGAGTCCGGTACGACGTCCGGCCGCTCGGCAGCGGGCTGACCACCCGCTTCGCGGCGTACGCCTGGTCCGCGGCGACACGCGCGCGGTCCGACGCGACCATGTCCGCGTCGAGCACGGTCCAGGTGAAGCCGGCCGAGCGCAGCACCCACTGGTCGGCGGGCCGGTGCGTGACGACGTCGACGGTGGTGCGCGAGGCGGCTTCCGCGAGATCGAGACCGAGCCGGCTGAGCCGGACCTTGTCGGCCTTGGTCGGGGCGTTGACGCGGATCAGCTGGACGGTGTCGCGGTGCGGGGAGTCGGCGGTGGCGCCGGACTGGCCGAGCGGGACGGAGACGGCGACACCGGCGAGGGCGAGTGCCACGAGGGCATGCCGAATGGATGGACGGGACATCAGACCTCCAGTGGGCGGTTGGGCGGAAAGTCCGGTCTGTGGGACCGGACCGTAGTCGCCCGGACGCCCGCCGTACAGGTTGAACTGGTAACGCGCGGGTTTTCCTCCGCCGCGCCATCACTCCGCGAACACGGATAAAGCCTGGACAGATCCGCTGCGTAGTCGGTTCACTTGCTCGAAGTGGCGTCCTACGGGGGATGCGCCGTCTCGGGGGGATATCGCACATGGGCTTCGGTCCGTCGCGTGCCGTGAAGGCCGCGCGTTTCGTCGTACTCGGTCTTTTCGCACTCGCGGCCTGGGCGGTCGCACAGGGAACCGCGCACGCGCTGCCGCCGTACCCGTCACCACCGCCCGACTTCTCGCACCCGGGCACCTACCACGACACTTCGTGGGGTGCGAACGACCCGGTCTACAGCCCGATCGGCGGACAGCGGGACCGGCCGATGCTGGTCGTGCTGCCGCGCTTCAGCGACGTCGCGAACACGCCGGGCGCGGACGAGGCGTGGGCGCAGCGGCGGTTCTTCGGGGGCTTCCCGAGCGCGGCGGACTGGTTCAACCAGATGTCCGGCGGCGACCTGATCCTGACACCGGCGCAGGAGTCGTCCGGCACCGCGAACAACGGCGTGGTGATCGTCAACGCCGGCACGTTCAGCTCCTTCGAGGGCCTCAGTGACACCGCACGGTCGCGCCGGGTGCTGGAGCTCGCCGACAGCGCGGTGAACTTCGCGACCTTCGACGCCAACAGCGACGGCACCGTCGACGACCTGGAGCTGGCGGTGGTCAGCGTGCGCACCGGCAACCCGGTCGCCGACGACCCGGCGACGCCGGCCAACGAGACCAACACCGACGACTGCGGCGCGACCCGCAACGCCTCGGCCGGCACGTTCGACGGCAAGACGCTGACCAACCACGCCGTCGGGCTCGACACCACGCTGACGAACCTGATGACCGAGGTGCACGAGCTCGGCCACCAGACCACGCACATGCGCGACCTGTACGGGTTCGGCGTCGGCTCGTGGGCGATCTCCGGCCCGACCTGCGGCCCGCCGGACAGCCTGCTGTTCGGCCCGAACGGCTGGGAGCGCGTGCACTTCGGCTGGGGCACCCCCACCGTGGTGGTCCAGGACGGCTACTACGACGTGCCGGACACGGCGGCCGCCGGGCGGTTCTTCATCCTGTACGACCCGTCGAAGGGCACCGACGACTACTTCGTGGTCGAGAACCGGCAGGCGACGCCGAACTCGTACGAGCAGTCCGTGCACGACAGCGGCCTGGCGATCTGGCGCTCCGACGACGCGGTCTGGGAGTCGGGCAGCGACAGCACCCGGCCGATCGAGATCATGCGCCCGGACGGTACGACGACCGGCGGCTGCGGCAGCGGCGGCTGCTACGGCGGCAGCAACATCGACGCGTGGAACCCGTGCGACACCGGCACCCCGCAGCGGACCATGTCGCGCACCTGGCGCGACGGCACCGCCTCCCGGGTCGCGGTCCGCGCGATCGGCTGCAGCGGCGGCACCATCCGCGCGTACTTCGACGTCCGCGGCCCCGGCGTCATGGTGGACGCCGCCACGGCCACCGCGGGCACCCGCACGATCGACGTCGTCCCGGACGAGGCGAACCCGCTGTCGTTCACCGTCATGAACACCGGTGAGACGACCGACGCGTTCGCGTTCACCCTGCAGGGGCTGCCGGCCGGCTGGACCGCGTCGACCAGCACCCAGACGCTCGGCGCCGGTGCCGGCTCGACCGCGAACATCACCGTCACCCCGCCGGCCGACGCGCCGACCTCGACCTTCGACGTCGAGGCCGTCGGGCGCAGCACGACGGCGTCCGGGATCACGTCGACCAGCCCGCTGAAGCTGCACGTGGTGCTGCACCGGACGCAGCTCGACTACACCGGAGACACCTCGCAGCCGTGGGGTGAGGGCGCGGGCTTCGCGGCCACGGTGAAGGACGCCGACGCCGGTCTGGCCCCGGTCGCGGGCGCCCCGGTCACCTTCAGGCTGACCGGTGCCGGCGGCACCCAGGAGGTCACCGCGACGTCCGACGCCACCGGCGTCGCGCAGGCGAACCCGGCGCTGACGGTTGCTCCGGGCACCTACACGCTGACCACCTCGGTGCCGCGGTTCGGCAAGCACGCCGCGGCGTCCGTCACCACGTCGTACACGGTGGAGCGACGGCCGACGGCGGTGGTCTACAACGGCTCGTCGACCGCGCAGTACTCCGACCCGGCCGCGGTGTCGGGGGTGCTGACCGACGCCATCAGCGGCGCCCCGCTGACCGGCCGGACGGTCGGCTTCACGCTCGGCACCCAGTCCGCGTCGGCGGTCACCGACGGGACCGGTACGGCGGCCACCCAGATCGTCCTCGACCAGGCGGCCGCGACCACCAGCGTCGAGACCGCTTTCGCGGGTGACGACCTGTACCTGCCGAGCTCGGACAGCGACCCGTTCACGATCACCAGGGAGAACCTGACGTTCGCCTACACCGGTGACACGCTCGTTGCCCTCGGCAACACGCCGGTGCTGTCGGTGCAGGCGACGCAGGAGGACGACGGCTACCCGGGTGACGTGTCGCTCGGCGCGGTGCGGTTCGACCTGGCGCCGACGCTGACCTCCACGCCGTACGACTACACCACCGGCCTGACGGCCGCGGGCGCCGGGACGACCCCGGCGACCGGGCTGCCTGTGGACCTGTGGACGGTGACGCCGTCGGTTCCGGCGGGCAACGGCTATTGGCAGGGCACCGGACCGGCGGCCGAGCTGGTCGTGTTCGACCCGTCGGCGCGGATCGAGGGCGGCTTCGGTGACGACACCGCGGGGGACCGGGTGCAGCTCGAGCTGAACGGCCGGTACGACGCGGCGCTGCGGCCGGTCGGTGAGCTCCAGCTGCGATCCGGCCAGGGCCGGTTCAAGGCGACGGGGTACGACTGGATCGTGCGCGTGGACGACCGGGCGATCCTGCAGGCGGACGGCCTGCTCGACGGTGCGCCGGCGACGTTGCGGCTGCGGCTCACCGACGGCGGCGAGCCCGGCGTGGGCGCCGACTGGTTCAGCGCGCGGCTCGGTGCGTACGACTCCGGCCAGGTGGGGCTCACCGGTGGCAACCTGCAGATCCGCTGACCGGCTGGCCGCCGCGGCACTGGTCGTGGCGGCCGGCCTCACGGTGGCGTCGTGCTCGGGCGACGACCGGGGTAGGACGCCACCGCCCGGCCCGGTCAGCACCGTGCCGACCTCCCCGGCCGTCACCGGCGGGCCCTCCAGCACCGGGCCGGTCACGCCGAAGCCTCGGATCACCACGCCGGCACCGCCGCCGTCCACGGCCACCCCGCAACCCCGGCAGACTCCGCGCCCGTCCGGCCGGACGGCTCCGGACGCTACGGCCGGGCCGCTGCGGGTGACCCGGATCGTCGTCGACACGAGCTCCGGCTGGTACGTCGTACGGGCGAACCTCACCAACACCTCGGCGGCGTACCTCAACGACGTCGTACTGCGGTGGTCGGCGCGGTCGTCCGCCGGCGGTGAGCTGGCGACGGGGACGTTGCTGGTCGCCGGGCTCGCCCCGGGCGAGACCGCCAGCGCCTCGTCGACCGAGGCGCCCGTCGCGGGCACCGTGTGGTCGTGGATCGCCTTCACCTACCAGGGGTGACCCGAGGCACACGTGGGGGATCTCACCAGCCGTGGGATACCCGCCGGTCACGACACGTCATACCGTGGAGGATTATGAGCCACCAGACCGAGTCGGGCTGGGACTTCGAGCCGGTGTACGGCCCGCTCGACGGATTCGACCCGGCCACCAAGCTCGGCGCGCCGGGCGAGTACCCGTTCACCCGCGGCGTCTACCCGACGATGTACACGCAGCGCCCGTGGACGATGCGCCAGTACGCCGGTTTCGGCACCGCGGCGGAGTCGAACAAGCGGTACCACCAGCTGATCGAGCACGGCACGATGGGCCTGTCCGTCGCCTTCGACCTGCCGACGCAGATGGGGTACGACTCCGACGCGCCGGTCGCGCACGGCGAGGTCGGCAAGGTCGGGGTCGCGATCGACTCGATCGAGGACATGCGGGTGCTGTTCGACCAGATCCCGCTGGACCAGGTCTCGACGTCGATGACCATCAACGCGCCCGGCTCGGTGCTGCTGCTGCTCTACCAGCTGGTGGCCGAGGAGCAGGGTGTGTCCGGCGACAAGCTCACCGGCACTATCCAGAACGACGTGCTGAAGGAGTACATCGCCCGCGGCACCTACATCTACCCGCCGAAGGAGTCGCTGCGGCTGATCAGCGACATCTTCGCGTACTGCAAGACCGAGCTGCCGAAGTGGAACACGATCTCGATCTCCGGCTACCACATGGCCGAGGCGGGGGCGACGCCCGCGCAGGAGATCGCGTTCACCCTGTACGTGCGCGCGGCCGTTGCCTCCGGCCTCGATGTCGACGAGTTCGCGCCGCGGCTGTCCTTCTTCTTCGTCGCCCGGACGACGTTCCTGGAGGAGGTCGCGAAGTTCCGCGCCGCGCGCAGGATCTGGGCTTCCGTGATGCGTGACGAGTTCGGCGCGAAGAACCCGAAGTCGCTGATGCTGCGGTTCCACACCCAGACCGCCGGCGTGCAGCTCACCGCGCAGCAGCCCGAGGTGAATCTGGTCCGGGTCGCGATCCAGGGCCTCGGCGCCGTGCTCGGCGGGACCCAGTCGCTGCACACCAACTCGTACGACGAGGCGATCGCGCTGCCGACCGAGAAGGCGGCGCGGCTCGCGCTGCGCACCCAGCAGGTGCTCGCCTACGAGACCGACGTGACCGCGACCGTGGACCCGTTCGCCGGGTCCTACGTCGTGGAGGCGCTGACCGACGAGACGGAGGCGGCCGCGCGCGACCTGATGCGCCAGGTGGAGGACTTCGGCGGCGCCGTCGCGGCGATCGAGAAGGGCTTCCAGAAGAACGAGATCGAGCGGTCGGCGTACAAGATCGCGCAGCAGATCGACGGCGGCGAGCGGATCGTCGTCGGGGTCAACAAGTTCACGGTCGCGGAGGAGGAGCCGTACGAGCCGCTCCGCGTCGACCCGGCGATCGAGGCCCAGCAGGTCGAGCGCCTCGCCAAGCTCCGCGCCGACCGCGATTCCGAAGCCGTCGAGAAAGCGCTGGAGTCCCTGCGCGAAGCCGCCCGCGGCACGGCGAACTGCCTCTACCCTATGAAGGGAGCCCTCAAGGCGAAGGCCACCGTCGGCGAGGTCTGCGACGCCCTCCGCGACGTCTGGGGCACCTACGTCCCCGCCGACACGTTCTAGGCGAACCACCCCCTAGCCGTTCATTCGTCGCATTTCGTGGTGACTGTGGAAAACCGGTCAGGTGCAGGCCGCGGTCAGGTGACCGGTTTTCCACAGTCACCACGAAATGCGACGAATGAACGGTCAGGTGCGGGTCAGTCGAGCAGGGCGGCCGCGATCAGCACGGTCATGCCTATCGCCAGGGCGGATTCGTCCGGTGAGAAGTCCGGGGTGTGGAGGTCGGGGGCTACGTCGATGCCGGGGGTGCGGACGCCGAGCCGGGCCATCGCGCCGGGAACGTGCTCCAGGTACCAGGCGAAGTCCTCGCCGCCGAGGCTCTGATCCGTCGGCGCCACCGCGGCGGAGCCAAGGGTCTGCTCGACGGCGCGCCGGAGGACGTCGATGGCGAGTGCGTCGTTCATCACCGGCGGGACGCCGTGCGTCACCTCGGTGTCGATGTCGACGCCGTACGGCGCGACCAGCTGCGCGGCGAGCTCGGGGACCAGGTCCGCGGCCTGTTTCCACGCGCCGCTGTCGAGGCAGCGGATCGTGCCCTCCGCCTCACCGCGGGACGGGATCGCGTTCGCCACCGAACCAGCCGTGATCCTGCCCCACACCAGCGTCGCCGCCGCGCGCGGGTCGAGCCGCCGGGACAGCGTCGAGGGCAGTTGCGACACCAGCGCGGCCAGTGCCTGCACCAGATCCCCGGTCAGGTGCGGCCGGGACGTGTGGCCGCCAGGCCCGAGCAGCCGGACCAGCACCCGATCCGACGCGGCGGTCAGCGCACCGATCCGCAGCCCGACCTGGCCGGCGTCCAGCCGCGGGTCGCAGTGCAGGCCGTAGATCCGGTGCACGCTCTCCAGCCCGCCGGCCGCGATCACGCCGAGCGCGCCGCCCGGCATCACCTCCTCGGCCGGCTGGAAGATCAGCCGCACCCGGCGGTGGTCCATCACGCCGTCGGCCGACATCCCGGCCAGCACCAGCCCGGCGCCGAGCAGTGTCGCGCTGTGCATGTCGTGGCCGCAGGCGTGCATCACGCCGGCGGTCCTCGACCGGTACGGCGACTCGGCGGCCTCGACCACCGGCAGCGCGTCCAGATCGGCACGCAGCGCGACGCAGGTGTCACCGGAGCCGATGTCGCAGATCAGCCCGGTCCCGGTGGGAAGTACCTGCGGCGACAACCCGGCCTCGACCAGCCGGTCGTGCAGCACCTGCGTCGTACGTTCCTCGTGCCATCCGAGCTCGGGGTGGGCATGGATGTCACGGCGGATCGTGACCACCTCGTCCCGCACCGCGTCGACGCGGGATCGCACGTCGGTGCGGAGCAGGCTTCGCGCATTCGTCATCCGGCGATTGTCCCATCTTCGCGAAACTACGATTGAGTAACGAGGCCTCCGCCGGGGCATCTCTCCTGGCTGGGGGGTGATTCGGGGTTTATCGTGTCGCTGCGAACGCCTGTCTGGGCGCTCACGGATCGAGGAGGCATCTTGCGGCACACGACCAAGTTGATGGCGGTTGCCGTCACGGTGGCGCTCGTCCTTGCGGGCTGCGGGAAGAAGGAGAACACCGGTGCGTCGGGCAACGACGAGCTGTGCGCCGACAAGTCTGGGGCGGGTCCGAAGATCGGCCTGGCCTACGACATCGGCGGCCGCGGTGACCACTCCTTCAACGACCTCGCCGCCGCGGGCGTGAAGAAGGCGCTGGACGAGCTCGACGCCACGTGTGAGGAGTCCGAGGCGTCTCTGGACGAGCCCGACTCCGCCAAGGAGGAGCGGCTGCGGACGCTTGCCGAGGCCGGGTACAACCCGGTCGTTGCCGTCGGCTACGTCTACACCGAAGAGGTGCAGAAGGTCGCCAAGGAGTACCCGAACGTGAAGTTCGCGATCGTCGACGGCTTCGGCGAGGGCACGAACGTAACCAACCTGGTCTTCTCCGTCGAGCAGGGCTCGTTCCTGGTCGGCGTCGCGGCGGCCCTCAAGACCAAGGCGAAGAAGGTCGGTTTCATCGGCGGCGTCCGCGGCCCGATCATCGACCCGTTCGCGGCCGGCTACAAGGCGGGTGTCGCGGCCGTCGACCCGAGCATCAAGGTCGACATGAAGTGGCTGTCCGACAACGCCGACGCCAAGGCCTTCGCGAATCCGAGCGGTGGAAAGACCGCTGCCACCGCGCTGTACGACGGCGGTGACGACGTGGTCTTCCACGCGGCGGGCCTGTCCGGCAACGGCCTGTTCGAGGCGGTCGCCGCCCTCGGCGAGGACAAGTGGGCGATCGGCGTCGACTCCGACCAGTACCAGACCGCGACCGCGGAGCAGCAGAAGCACATCCTGACCTCGTCGCAGAAGCGCGTCGACGTCGCGGTGTTCGACTTCGCGAAGTCCTTCAAGGAAGGTACGACGAAGGCGGGCTACGACCTGTACGACATCAAGCGTGACGGCGTCGGCTACGCGACCAGCGGTGGCCACATCGACGACATCACCAGCAAGATCGACGAGTACAAGGCGAAGCTGATCTCCGGTGAGCTGAAGGCTCCTTCGAAACTCTGAGGGCTGTCGTCTCGGGCCCGGAGCGGGGACGCGGTAGCGTTCTGGTCCGGGCCCGAGGCACGTTCCGGCGACAACGGTGTCGCCGGAGGGAACTGGGAGCGTGGGACATCGACACCATCACGAAGACCGCGGCCGTCCGGCTCCGGGGGATCGGTAAGAGCTTCCCGGGTGTGGTGGCCAACCACGACATCGACATCGACGTCCAGACCGGCACGATCCACGCGCTGGTCGGTGAGAACGGCGCCGGCAAGTCGACCCTGATGAAGATCCTGTACGGCGTGCAGAAGCCGGACGAGGGCACGATCGAGATCAACGGCGAACAGGCCGCGATGAGCTCGCCGTCCGACGCCATCCAGCATGGCATCGGCATGGTCTTCCAGCACTTCATGCTGGCCGACAACCTCACCGTGGCGGAGAACGTCGTACTGGGCGCCGAGAAGCTGCACGGCATCGGCGACCGGGCTCGCGCCAGGATCAAGCAGCTGTCCGACGACTACGGGTTCGGCCTGTCGCCGGACGACCTGGTCGAGGACCTCGGGGTCGGCCAGCGGCAGCGGATCGAGATCCTCAAGGTCCTGTACCGCGGGGCGAAGATCATCATCCTGGACGAGCCGACCGCCGTACTCGTGCCGCAGGAGGTCGACGCGCTGTTCGGCAACCTGCGCGAGCTCAAGGCGCAGGGCCACACGCTGATCTTCATCTCCCACAAGCTCGACGAGGTGCTGGCCGTCGCCGACGAGATCACCGTGATGCGGCGCGGCACGACCGTCGCGTCCGTCCAGCCGGCCGGGGTCACCGCCCGCCGGCTCGCCGAGCTGATGGTCGGCTCGGAGCTGCCGTCGCCCAGCACCGAGGAGTCGACCGTCACCGACGACGTCGAGCTCGACGTCGAGAACGTGACGCTGGCCGGAGCGGGTGAGCGGATGCTCCTCGACGACGTCTCGCTGCGGATCCGCCGTGGTGAGGTGCTCGGCATCGCCGGT
>WNGA01027333.1_pt1 | contig 10979 bp, 8 predicted proteins | sample 5400061 | NCBI WGS metagenome assembly WNGA01 (sample SAMN13153366, study PRJNA577476) | soil metagenome | isolation source: 100 cm soil or saprolite under grassland replicate 2 | place: USA:California | collected 2016-06-15
CGCCGGCTCCAGCGCCTTGATGATGCAGTCCATGACCGTCGGAAACGGAATGCTGTACAGCCCCATCGCGGCGGTCGGCTCGGCGCTCAACAACTTACCTTCGGGAAGAATCATCTTGAGCGGCCGAAATGTGCCCTCGTTGGCCGGCTCCTCCGTCGCGATCAGGTACTTGAACGCGACCCGCGCGCAGGTGCGCCCACCGCCGAAGTAGCCCGAGTTGATGCAACCCTTGACCTGATCCGACATCTCGGAAAAATCGACGGTCATCTCATCTCCGGCGACGACGATTTTCACTTTGATCGGAATTTTTTCATCGCGCACGCCGTCATTGTCGAGAAAGGCTTCGTGCCGGTAGACGCCGTCCGGGATCGCGCGAATTTTTTGTCGGGTCGCCGCCTCGCACTGGTCGAGAATGACATCGAGGGCGCCGAGAAAGTAGTCGATCCCGTATTTATCGGCCATCGCTTGCGTCAGATCGCGGCCCAAGAGACAACCGCCCAACTGGGCCTCGATGTCGCCGAGCAATTCCAAGGGAAAACGCGTGTTGTTTTCGATGATGCGGTAAACTTCTTCGATGGGCTCGCCCTTCGACCATAGCTTGATCGAGCGCAGCTGCAAGCCTTCCATGAAAATATCGGTGGAAGAGTAAGATACCGAGCCGATGGCCGAGCCGCCGATGTCGATCCAGTGACAATTGACGGCGAAAAATCCGATCAGCTCATTGCTCTTGGGGCCGGCAAAAACCGGCGTGTACATGACCGTGTTGTTGAGATGTTGCCCTTGCACGGCGGCATGATTGCAGACGATCACGTCGCCTTTGTGCAAATGCTCGCGACCGTAGACCTCCAAACCGTCCTTCACTGCCATGCCGACGGAGTCGGCGACAAACACCGGCATGCCGCCGGTAGACTGGGCGAGCAGTTCGCCTTCGGCGCCCACGAAGCCGACGGCGTAGTCCTTATATTCGTAAATATACGGGCTGAATGCCGTGCGTGTCATGTTGGCGTCGATCTGATCGCAGATCGAAATGATGCCGTGGCGAATCACTTCCAGCGTGATCGGGTTGATTTCCGTTTGCTTCGGCGGGTGCTCTGATCCCATACGTTTCATCTCGGCGTTTTCCTGTTTGCGAAAACTTTTGCGCGATAGTTTCAAGGAACAGATGGGTTGTCAAGCAACCGTAAATTGGCGTAATTACTGTTACCGGCCGGGACGGCGGTCGGCCCAATCGAGGAGAACAAGCCATGATGCAATTGTTCGGTCGATTCCATTTATTGGTAGCGGCGGCGTTCTTCGGTCTTACATTGGCAAACCCGCATTCGTCCGGCGCCCAAGAACGGCGTGCAAAGTTGAGAATCTCCAACGCCGGTTTTACCATCACCGCCCTGCCGCTATTGGCTGCCAAAGATTGGGGATTATTCACCGCCACCGGGCTGGATATGGAGGTCATCCTGATGCAGTCCGCGCTGGTACCGGCAGCCCTGACTCAAGGCGACATCGACTTTCAAGCCGGCGTCGGACCCGCTTCCGTGAATGCAACCATGACTGGTTTTGCGACGCGCGCCATTTGGTTTTCGTCGGATAAAATATCCTATTGGCTCATGGCCAAGCCGCAATATAAAACTCTCGAGAGTTTGAAAGCGAAGAAAATTTCTATCACCGGGTTGGGCGGCACCGTTCACGTGGCCTTCAATCTGGCTCTGGAAAAACTCGGCGTCAATCCGAAAGAGTTTGTTCTAGTGTCGATCGGCGGACAACAAATTCAACAGCTCATTTCCTTGGAATCGGGCTACGTCGATGCGGCGCTCCTGTCGCCGCCGGTTACTTTCGGCGCGCTGAAAAAGGGCTTCGCTAAAGTCCTGGACGTCGGCTCGATGGTGGAAATGCCCGGCGGCGGCCTCACGGCGCTGGTCAAAACAATCCAAGAGCGGCCCGCCGAAACCAAGCGAGTCATCCGCTCGCTGCAGCAAGCCAAGGAAGAAATCCGCAAGTCGAAGCCTAAAACCCTCGACCTGATCGTCAAGCTTCTCAAGATGGATCGAGAAGCCGCGGGCGAAACCTATGATCAGTTCCTTACCACGCTCAGCCCGACTGGAATCCCTACACGCGTCGGCATAGACATTCTCGTCAAATCGGTTCAATCCCAAGGACGCCACGTCGACCGCAAAGTGGCGTTCAACGAAATCGCCGACGACCGATTGGCGACCGAAGTCGCCAGGGAAATGGGCTACAAGATTCCATAATTCAAGCAATCGAAATCTTTTCCCTCGCCCACTAAGTGGGAGAGAGAGCCTGTCCTGAGCGAAGTCGAAGGAGCGAGGGTGAGGGCAAAACGACGGAGGGCAAAAGTGCTAAGGATACATATGAATCGATTAACACCGCGAAAATTCGTCTGGCACATTTGCGTCGCACTGTTGCTAATTCTTCTCAACGCTCTCCCGGCGGCAAGCCAGGACAAGCGTGCCAAAGTTCGCATCTCAAACGCCGGTTTTACGATCACGGCATTACCGCTTTTAGCCGCCAAGGATTGGGGCGTGTTCAGCGCGAATGGTCTCGACGTGGAGTTGATCGTCATGAGCCCGCCGATCGCGGCGGCGGCCTTGGCACAAGGCGATATCGATTACGTCGCCGGCGTCGGGCCGGCGTCCGTCGCCGCGACATTGAGCGGCCTGCAATCGCGCGCGATCTGGTTTTCGTCGGATAGAATCTCGTATTGGCTTCAGGCGCCGTCGCCATACAAGACTCTACAGGACCTTAGAGGCAAAAAAATCGCCATCTCGGGAGGAGCCGGCGGCACCAACCATGTGGCATTGTTAATCGCGCTGGAAAAGTCTGGTGCAAATCCAAAAGACTACACGATGGTCGGGATCCCCGGACAGCAGCTTCAAGTATATTACTCGCTTGAATCCGGCTTCGTCGAAGCTGCTCTGCTCTCGCCGCCGGTCACGTTCAGCGCCGCGAAAAAAGGTTACTACAAAATCATGGACGTCGGCGCAATGGTCGAAATGCCCGGCGGCGGTTTGACGACGATGATCAAGACAATTCAGTCCAAGCCGGCGGAGGTGAAACGCGTCATTCACGCGCTCCAGTCGGCCAAGGACGAGATCAGAAAATCCAAGCCAAAGACCGTCGAGCTGATCGTCAAACTTCTAAAAATGGACAAGGAAGCCGCGAGCGACACTTACGACGCATTTCAAACAACCTTGAGCCCGAATGGCGTTCCAAACCGCGCCGGCATCGACAATCTTGTTCGATCGCTGCAGGCGCAGGGCCGCTTCACCGATCGCAAGGTCGCGTTCACCGAGGTCGCGGACGACCGCTTGGCGACTGAAGTGGCGAAAGAGTTGGGGTATAAACTGCAATGACGATCGAAGTCTCGCATGACCACTGAGCGAAGATGAAAATGCGACAAATGGATTTTTTCGCGGATTGGTTACTTCTCCCCCTGGGAGAAGGCTAGGATGAGGGCGTTCGAAGTGCGGTCACCCTCACCCTTGCCCTCTCCCGCAAGCGGGCGAGGGAAATCAAACGATCGAGCGGTGCGTTCATTCATGGATTTTACTGGATCGAGGTAAAGCGTGACTAATATAGCTTCTGATGTCCTCGTCGCCGGCGCCGGATTGGCCGGCTTCACCGCGGCGGTCCGCGCCTGCGAACAAGGCGCCAAGGTTTTGTTGATCGAGAAGAGCAACGGGGAACTGGGCGACGGCAATGTTTTGATGGCTTCCGGCAGCCTGCGCGCCGGCGGCAAAAGCCCGAAATCCGACCCCGCTGAGCTATACGAATTCGTCATGGCAGAGAAAGTCGGCTATCCCGATCTCGTCAGAGGCTGGTCAGAAACTTGCGGACGCGCCATCGACTGGTTAGCGAGCGCAGGCGTCGGCCTTGAGGAGACTGCGCCGGGAAGAATCTGGTTAGATCAAAATAGCGAAATTTCACTCGCGCCGGTTTATAAAAAAGATGTCGGCACGCGCGCGCTCACCAAACTTAAAGAGCGATTCGTAAATCTCGGCGGACGCTATTTGAACGGCGTCGCATCAGAGCGATTAATCGTTGAAAACGGTCGCGTCTGCGGTGTTATCGGTAAGCAGGTGGGCAGCGAGATCGAATTGCGAGCACGCGCAATCATCCTCGCCACAGGCGGCTTTAGCGCCAACAAAGAACTGGTGAAAAAATATATCGGTCCGCACGCCGATGAATGCAAACTTCGCGGCTCGAAGCAGGACACCGGCGACGGGTTACGCATGGCGCTCGCCGCCGGCGCCAAGGCGGTCAACTTAAGATATTTCTATGGCCATCTAATCTCGCGCAAAGCGCTTACCGATGATCGCTTTTGGCCTTATCCTCGGCTCGATTCCTTTGTCGATGAAGGGATTCTCGTCGACCGCAGCGGCCAGCGCTTCGTCGACGAAGGCCGCGGTGACGTCGCCGTCGCCAACGATCTCGCCCGTTCTAACGATCCAACTGGCGCCGTGCTGATCTTCGATCGCGAAACTTGGGACGCGGCGAAAGACGATGCATTTTCTAATTTGGTAAAGACACCCGCGCCGAATCCCTGGCTCGCTGATAACGGCGGCGAGATCTTCTCCGACCATGCGATCACAGGACTGGCGAAAACGATCGGCGTCGATCACAGTCGTTTGACTGCGACACTGAGCGATTACAATCGCGCGGTCGAGTCGGGCACATGTCATTCTCTACCGGTTGCGCGAACCGGCAAGCCGAAGTTGCTGCGGGCGCCGTTCTACGGCTTGAGAGTCGTCCCCGGCATCACGTTCACGATGGGCGGAATTTTAGTGAACGGTCGTGCTGAAGCGCTGGATGAATCCGAAAAACCAATTCAGGGTCTTTACGCCGCCGGCGACGCCATCGGTGGACTCATGGGCGGTTACGGCGGCGGCTACACCGGTGGATTGATGCAAGCGGTGGTGACGGGCATCCTCGCCGGCGAAAACGCGGCACGGTCGCGGCTATAAACTATGCTGCCGAAAGCTGACGGGGTATTAAACTACTTACTTAGCCGTCACCCCCGCATGTCTCTAGCGGGGGTCCAGGCCGAACTTTCCTGGATTCCCGCTTAAAGCATGCGGGAATGACGGACTTCCGAAAAAGACTGCGAGGGAACGAGGTGAGCCGATGTTTCATCGAGCTGTTTTGAGTCGTACGTTCGGCATGCTCGTGGTCGCGAGCGTCATCACCGGCTTGTCAGTGGGCATCTCGCCTGCAAACGCACAAGAGCCAAAAACCAAAATCAGGATCGCCAATTCCGCCATGAGTGTCACTTCGCTCGCTTTGCTCGCCGCGCGTGAGTGGAAACTATTTTCCGAACGAGGCCTCGAAGCGGAGATCATTCTAATGTCGCCGGCGCTCACCGTACCGGCGATGATTGCCGGCGAGATCGATTACTTCGCCGGCGTCGGTCCAGGCGTGGCGAGCGCAAGCTTAAGTGGATTGCCTTTCCGCGCCGTCTGGGTTTCCTCCGACAAAGTATCCTATTCGTTGGTCGCGAACCCGAAATTCAAAACCTTGCAAGAGTTAAGGGGCAAGAAGATCGGCGTCACCGGCAGCCTGGGTGCGACCAATCACGTGTCGCTGGTGATCGCTCTGGAAAAACTCGGCATGTCGCCGAAAGATTTTAATATACTCGCGCTGCCGCCCACCGAAATGCTGCGCTCCCTCGAAAGCGGCTTTCTCGACGCGGCGTCGCTCAATCCGCCGACTCTGTTTCTCGCGCTGAAGAAAGGTTTCCCGAATATTCTCGATATCGGCTCGTTGGTCGAGATGCCGGGCGGCGGCTTAACTGTTTTAGCCAAGGACATTAAAGGCAAGCCCGACGAAGTGAAGCGGGTGATTCGCGCAATGCAGTCGGCTAAAGACGCGATGCGAAAGTCCAAAGACAAGAGCGTCGAGCTGATGATGCGCATCTTGAAAATGGACCCGGAGTCCGCCGCGGCAACATACGAAGTATTCTTGAAAACCCTGAGCGTCGACGGCATCCCCACCCGCGCGGGCATGGACAACTTGGTCAAGTCGATCCAGGGGCAGGGCCGGTTCGTCGATAAGAAACCGACGTTCAGCGATCTGGCCGATGACCGATTGGCGAAAGAGGTCGCTAAGGAATTAGGTTATAAAGTGCAGTGATGGTTACAACCGAGGATCGAGAATAGAGGATCGAAGATCGCTATCTTCTATCCTCGATCTTCCATCGTCGACCTACACACTTTCGGCTTCTTCTCTATACAGCCCCAACGCTTCCGTCGACGGCCGGTCGTTGATCGAAAACAGGATCGCGTCCTCGCCGCTCGTGTTTTCGTGCGAATGCCATTGCCACGACGGCACGACGAAGATATCGCTTTTGTCCCAATTGAATTCGTTGGCCGAGACCTTGGTCATAATAGACCGTCGTGCTCGTGTGCCGGTGCGTCTTGGTCTTTTCGTGCGGCCGCAGCAACTGGATCGAGCAGGAACAGGTCGGCAGGGTGTGTCCGCCGTCGACAGGGTTGGTATATTCCAAGATTACCCCGTCATAGGGATCGCCGGCGCTTTCTTTGAGCGCTTGCAAGCTCGCATTGGTTTCTTCCCACGGATAACGGTACGGCGGCGCCTGAAAAGAATTCTTGATCCAGGTGGGGCGGGCGTGGGAGAAAATCTTCGACGAAAAGTTTTCCGGCTTCTCGACTGGCTGTTGCTCCTTCTTAAAGTTTTCCTGGATCATTGCACCGAAATGAGTCACCAGCCTGACATCCAAGCCATCCAACCACATGACGGGTTCGGTAGAACCGTTAAAGTGGTCGTGCCAGGTCCAGTTCGGCGTCGTGATGAAATCGCCTTCGAACATCGGAAAGCGCTCACCCTCGACGATTGTGTAGGCGTTCGGCGTCCCTTTAACGATAAAACGGATCGCCGCCGCGGTGTGGCGGTGCGCCGCGGCGACCTCGCCCGGCTTTACCAGCTGCACGGAAATATGCACAGTGTTGGTCATGCCCGCGGCGAGCCCGGGATTTCTCATTTGGATCGTCCGTCGCCCCGCCTCGCCCGTGGTGATTAACTCCCCGGACAAGTTGAGCGCATGCATGATCTCGTTACCCTTCCACAAAAAGGGCTTCACGGTCTGTGACCACTCCGAGTGCTCCCAGTGGCCTTTCAAGTTTCGATCCTTCATCCATTGACTGAGTTCTTGTAGATCCATCAGGTCCCTCCCATGCATTAACAACGAAACGGTCGTGACTCCTCAATACAAACCGCGCACAAGCCTGTCAAGCCGGTGGCGGAATATCAATCAATGGGGTTAAAAACGGGACTGCGCCAGCGGGACCGGCGCGTGAAACAAGAAAAGAAATTAGTGACGTGAGCTAAACCGGTTGAGGCGTGTGAGATTGGTTACCGATGAACGCGCGATTTTCCACACCCGGGAAAATTTACGGACCCGTTGGGGCGTATGCCCCACCGCCGGCAGATTCAGCCCTTCGAACGCCCGATCGATGATCGACCTCGCGGCCACCAAGGCCCAACTGTCGGCGTCGAGTCTGTTTGGAAAAGTCAATTCCTCGGCGGCAAAGCAATGGGCAAAACTATGCACCCATATCTTGCGGTGCCCGGCGTCGGTATAAAGCCACACACAAGCTTCGGGCAGCCACGACTGCGGCGTGATTTCGTAGGAAGCGGCTTTAATACCGCAGCCCCGATGCTCCAAAGTATGACTTATGAGGTTTTCATCGAAGTCCACCAGAACACTCCAATGCTGAAAGCGGTTCAATCCACGTAAAAAGGAATTTTGAGCCTCGGGACCATTCAGACCGCAAAGGATATACCAATGGTCAGATAGGTATTTCCCAGGACTCGAGTGGAAGAGTTCGCCAAACAAGGATCGAAATTTGCTCCTAGCTTGTCAGCGCGGGTTCAATTTCTGACCGCTCCGGGGCTCGGTTTGACAGGGTATCGCGAATGTGAAAACTGGATCGAACGATGAAACTCCCAACCGCCACTGGTGAGCGGCGGTCGCTTCGACTGCTCCTTGGCCTGGTGGGAATATTATTTCTGTCGGGTTGCCTGACCGATCGCTTAGGCGGTGCTTTTTCGAAGACTCCGGAGGAACTGGACCACGCCGCCACGGACGAAACAAAAAAAGTGATCGACCAGGCATACGCCGGGATCGACCCGGCGAGACTCGTGGACTATCATACTCATATTCTCGCCGTCGGAACGAGCGCGAACGATGCGTTCATCAACGCAAAAATGCAATTCAACCTCGAACGGCTAAAGTTTCAGATCTACTCGAGCGCATCGGGCATCAAAAACATCGACAATGCCGACCAGGAATATGTCACGCGGCTCATCCGCTTGGCGCGTGGCAGCAATCGTCACGGCAAATACCGCATCCTGGCCTTCGACAAGCACTACAACGCCGATGGCACGGTCAATCTCGATAAGACCAACATGTACGTGCCCAATCAGTATGTCGTCGACGTTGCCCAAAAATATTCAGACATTTTTTTGCCGGTGGTATCAGTTCATCCGTACCGCACGGATGCGATCCAGGAGCTCGACAAATGGGCTAAGGCGGGCGTGAAATACGTCAAGTGGTTGCCTAACGCTATGGGCATAGATCCGGCAAGTCCAGTCATCGAGCCGTTTTATCGGAAGATGAAAGAGCACAACATGATTCTGTTGTCCCACGCGGGCGCAGAACAAGCAGTCGAAGCCGACGAAGACCAGCGCTTAGGCAACCCCGTGTTGCTGCGCAAACCCTTAGAGTATGGCGTGCGCGTGATCATCGCTCACGCGGCGAGTCTCGGCGAGTGTGACGATCTCGACAGCCGGGACGCAAAGAAGGTGAACTGCTTCGACCTTTTCTTACGCCTTATGGATGAGCCGAAATACCGCGGGCTGCTGTTCGGCGAAATCTCCGCCATGCTGCAATTCAATCGCATGCCGGTGCCCTTCGAGACGCTTCTCAAGCGTCAGGATTTGCATCCCCGCCTGGTCAACGGCAGCGACTACCCGCTGCCGGCGATCAATTCGCTGATTTGGACTCGATCGCTCGCGCGCAGCGGTTTTATCACTGCTGACGAGCGGCGATCTCTCAACGAAATCTACGACTACAATCCACTGCTCTTCGATTTTGTTCTGAAGCGTACGATGCGTCATCCGGAAACGAAACAAAAACTCGCCGCTTCTGTCTTCATGGCGAATCCGGGGCTGGAAGATTAGACTGGAGTGGGTGTGATTGGAATCATGGAATGATGAAATATTGGATTTTCAGAGTACCCATTACTCCAACATTCCACCACTCCAGTCTTCGTCACTCCATCACTCCATTCCGATTAGACCGTCACTTCGACCGTACAGCTCCGGTTATTCTCCACGCAGACGCCAATTTTCGCCGATAAGAATTTCCGAATCGTATCGATATTGGTCTGCGAGTGGCGCGATAATGGCAGCGTCGTAAAAGTACCGCCTTTCATCAGCGCCATCGGCACCAGCAGCTGATCTGCCAAATGCTCGCCCACCGCAACGTTTGCCGCCAAATACCTCCGCGTTTCGGTCACCACCCTGTCGGCGACGATCTCAGCACGCACGTTCCGTTCGCCGAAACCGGTGAAGACTTCAATGACGTTTGCGCACTCGACTTCCAGCAATACGATGTTGCCTGGGCCATGAGACGACACAGCTTCGGCGACCATGCTAGACGGTTCCCAGCCGAGTTTCTTCTCGACCACGGCGAGCTCGCGCTCGGCGATGCTGCGCGGCAAGTTGGCCACCAGCGCCCGCGCCGAACGGCGGCGGATCTCGCCGCGATTCGATAGTTCCAGCGGTCGCAGTTCAGACGGCGGCTCGATTGTGACCTTCAGCTTGCCGCCGCCGGCAGGGAAAAAGCCCGCCGCGATCAATTCCGTGCGGACCTGCGCACCGAGCCGGTTGACCAACGGCACGTAGGCCCTTTCAACAAAATCATACGGCGGCGCGGCGGGATTGTGCGTGCCGCCCTCCAGCGTCAGCGAGCTTGGCTTTGACGCCAGCATCAGCACCGGCAAGACGGTTTGCAGCACCAGCGTCGTGCTTCCCGCCGTGCCGATGGAGAAGTGGTAATCCCCAGGGATAATATCGTGCGGCACAAAGGTCAGTTCTTGAGAATTGATTTCAGCGCCGCGAACGTCGGCGTTGCCGATCCGTCGCGCGGCCTCAACGGCGGTGAGGTGCTGGCGTAAGAGCCCGGGCCGTTTCCGCCCAGCGCGGACCTTCTCGATGCGAAACGGCGTCCGGGTCGCCAGACTCAATGTCAGGGCAGTGCGCAAAATCTGCCCCCCGCCCTCGTTGTACGAACCGTCGATGGTAATCATGATGATAAAGAGTTGGAGTACTGGAGTATTGGAGTGGTGGAATGTTGGGCCGGATTGACCCATTACTCCAGCACTCCATTACTCCATCACTCCAATCCTCCCGCCTTCATCCCTTCACGCACACTACTTGCCGCAACGTGTGCGCGATCTCAACCAGATCTTTCTGCGCGTTCATGACGTCGTCGATGGGCTTGTACGCCATCGGCGTCTCGTCGATCACATCCGCGTCCTTGCGGCACTCGACGCCGGCGGTGGCCTTGATGTGATCGTCGATGCTGAAGCGCCGCTTCGCTTCGTTGCGTGACATCGCCCGGCCGGCGCCGTGGCTGCAGCTGTGAAAACTCTCATCGTTGCCGAGGCCGCGCACGATATACGAGCGCGCGCCCATGCTTCCGGGAATGATGCCCATGTCCCCTTTGCCAGCCCGCACCGCGCCTTTGCGGGTAACGAAAACCATAGAGCCGTAATGTTCCTCGCGTGCGACGTAATTGTGATGGCAATTGACGGCGGTCTCCGTCATCGTGAACGCAGGTAATTGGCCAGATTCGGCAACGGCGTCGATCAACTGCTCCATCATCAGCTTGCGATTGTACAGCGCAAACTCCTGCGCCCAGCTCACCGCGTCGACGTAGTCTTCAA
>WNGA01042188.1_pt1 | contig 10979 bp, 11 predicted proteins | sample 5400061 | NCBI WGS metagenome assembly WNGA01 (sample SAMN13153366, study PRJNA577476) | soil metagenome | isolation source: 100 cm soil or saprolite under grassland replicate 2 | place: USA:California | collected 2016-06-15
GTAGTTCGGTCATGGCTACACCTCCAGATAGAAATTGGATCTTTCATCAGGAAGTGTAGGCCTGCGGGACTTGCGATTGAGAATGATCGGGTTACTTAGCGAAGTTGCTTTTACCTGCGCGCAGCGCTTAGTTCAACAACTCATTGAACCGGAGCGCGAATAGCATTGCTTTCATGCGCGCGGCTGGGATGATTTCGAGGTTGTGTGCGCGCCCGGTTAATTCGGACGTTGGGCGGCACAAGGGCGAGCGCTCGGCAAGCGGGGAAGAGGTCAGTGAAGAACACGCGCATCATCGTCACTCACTACGGCGGGCCCGATGCACTTCGGGTGGTTGAAGAAGAGTACCCCGAGCCGAAGGATGGCGAGGTGCGGGTGAGAGTGCTGGCCGCAGGCGTCTCCTTGCCAGACATAATGGCGCGCGAGGGCGTTCATCCCGAAACGCCTGCGCTGCCTTTCACGCCGGGGTGGGATCTGATTGGTGTGGTGGATCGGCTCGGCGACGGTGTCTCTGGAACCGAACCAGGCCAGATAGTTGCCGCGCTGCCGATCAGCGGTGCGTACGCGGAGTTCGTCTGCCTGCCGCAACGTGAACTGGTTCCGGTGCCATCCGGGTTGGATGCCGGCGAGGCTGTCAGTCTCGTGCTGAACTACGTCACCGCGTACCAGATGCTGCATCGTTCGGCTCACGTCACATCAGGCCAGCGCGTGTTGATTCACGGCGCGGCAGGTGGGGTCGGCACGGCGCTCTTGCAGCTGGGGCGCCTCGCCAGGCTGGAGATGTACGGTACCTGTTCACCGCGAAGTGCGCCGGCCGTTTCCGACCTGGGCGCTATCCCGATTGATTATCAGCAACAGGACTTCGTGAAAGAAATTCACCGCCTCACGAGCGAGGGTGTTGACGTTGTCTTTGACGGCATAGGTGGCACGCATATATGGCGTTCCCGCAAGGCTCTGCGTTCTGGCGGGACGGTAGTGGCCTATGGCCTTACTTCCTCTCTAAGTGGAGGACGATTGGCTTCAGGTCGTTCAGGTGGTCGTCATCGCTTTCGTGGAATCGTCATCTTCGGGTTGTACATCGCTGGCGGCTGGCTTTTCCCGGGCCGGAAACGGGTGGTTCCCTACAGCATCCAGTGGCTTAAACGCCTGAGACCGGCATTGTTTCGTCAGGATTTGATCGCCCTGTTTGAACTTCTTCAAAAGCAAAAGATCAAGCCGCTCATCGCCCAGCGATTTCCTCTTGCCGAGGCCAGACACGCGCACGAGTTGCTCGGGAAGGGAGGCGTGACAGGCAAGATCGTGCTCGTGCGCAACGGGTCATCGCTTGGGTCAGGAGCGGCGTAACAACGGCATGCAGATGACGGCGCTTCGCTCCGCCGCTCATGCCGAGCGTTATGCTTCTTAGATTATTCTCGGAGTTGAATTGAACGATTCTATTCTAGCCCGCTGAAGTTTGCTGTCGATTTCAGCGAGGGGTGAAGAGCATGCACAAATTGCCGGTATTAGGCCATTCCATGGAGTCGCAACAATGGGAAAAGAATTGATTGCCAGATTCACACCGTTTCTAATGCTCACGAACGTCGCGATCGTCTTAAGTTGTGCGCCTTCCGCAGCGGGTCAAACTGTCAAAGCAACAGTGGTCTCGACCACGCTTGAAGCAACGACGTTCCCGCAGTGGTCGCAAGACCTTGGATACCATAGAAATCAGCTTTATCCGCTAATTCTTGACGCCTTAGGTCTTCCATTTGTGGAGGTGGATATTTCCGATGTCAAACTGTCGCTCATGCTCGATTCGGGAACAGCCAGAGGCTTTGTGATTACGAACCATGCACCTTCGGTTCCGCATCGCGTCGAGGAACGCACGGAAGAACTCAACGCGGACGGCAGTCACCGTGGCGAGTCGTTTCGAATTCGCGTCGAGAGGATATCTGTCCTTGGGAAAGTCTTCAGAAATGTCGCGGGAAGCCTGTCCGATTGGCGTATGTTCTCCTCCGAACCCTTCAATGGAACCGTGGGGCTCGACTTCTTCCTGGATCGCCGGCTGGCGAGAAGTTTATCGAGCGCATAAACAAGGACACCTTGCCACCGGCGGCCGACCAGTTACCAAGCCGCCAACTGGACCTATCTGGGCGAGACGCGCGGGCGTAGTCGGATGGACCAGCACCACGAAGCTCACGGGCGCGCGGTGAAGCGCATCTACATCTACCCGTTGTGCCGCGATGTGCAGCACCGACTCGCACAAGACTCCGCGCCGCGCTGGATCCCGTGGGAAGACGCGTGATAGTTAACGGTTACACCTCTATAAAAAAGGCGGACCACTGATGGAGGGCTTCTTCAGCCATCTGATGGATAGGGCCGCGTTTCTGAGTATTATGGAGCACTCTTGATAGATACTTAGGATGTTAGGCCGAGTAGATCGAGTGCGTCGTTCATAGTAAAGGAGGGTTGAAAATATGCGTGTCAATGCCGTGTGGTTCGGGTCGTCTGCATTCCTCATCGTAGTGCTGCTTCTCACGGCTTCTCTAGCTGCCGGGCAACAGACCCAAACGGCAGCGGCGGGCAAAACCAGAATCGTGCTGTTGGGAACCGGAACTCCCGGGCCAGATCCAGATCGGTCAGGGCCGGCTACGGCAATCGTCGTGAATGACGTCGCGTACCTCGTCGACTTGGGCCCCGGCGTCGTGCGGCGCGCTAGCGCGGCCTTTCTCGACAAAGGTATCAAGGCGCTCGAACCAACGAAGCTGCGCGTCGCGTTCGTTACCCATCTTCACTCGGACCACACGAAGGAGGCTCTCCGAGAGCTGAAGGGAATGACCGTGACGGTCAGGGTTGCTCCCAAAGCTGAGAGAGTCGGTTTGCTCGAGAGTCAAATCCGAGCGGATGTCGAACAACAACTCCGGGCAGCGCATGTGCCTCTGCTTGGGCACCCGAGAGACATAGTGTTCGCGGGGGGCAGGCGCGTGAATAACTTCCCGCCATTGCTGAGTGTACTTGTTGATGTCACGCCGCAGGGGGCGAAGGCGCTGGCATATGCGATTGAAGTCGTGGTGAGTCAGGATGCTTCCGACCCGCAGGACCCGCGCGCTAAAACGTCAGTGACAACGTGGTGTATCACCAAGGCTGGCACATATAACAAGCGCAGGCTGAAGCAGGTAACCAGGGAGATTGAAATTGCGGTTGATCAGTTTATTAGTGATTACGTGGCCGTGAATACTCTGGCGTCGCTCTTCCTCGCAAGCCCCGCAATGGCACAACGCTCGCGCGCACCACGTATGGTCTTGGTAGAGAGCGGATCGTCGATCCAAGATGCGATCGATGCCGTTAAGGACGAGGGGACCGTGGGCGAGATCCAACGCCCGCCGCGTCAACTGCCCCCGCCTACCGATATCGATCCTAAGCTCACCGAGGAGTTCCGCCAACTCGAACAGCAACTCTGTGATGCCATCCTGCACAAGGACGCCAAAATCCTGGATCGTCTTGTTGGCCCCGAGTACACGCTCCGCGTGGCGGACATTCCTCAGAGCAGCCTGCCTCGCGCCATTTGGATGGACAACACCCTTAAAAGACTCAAGCCCGAATCGTGCGAGCAACACCACTACGCGGCTCGCAAGCTCGCGGATGATCTTGCAGTCGTCAGTCTCCTCTGGACCCAAAAAGGCACTATCGACGGCCGGGACTTCAGCGGCGATTTCTACGTCGTCGACTTTTGTAAGAAAAGGCGCGGCGATTGGCAGATCATCGCGCGGTACTCCAGTCCGGTGGGCAAGCCACCCGAACGGCCACTCCGACAACTACCCGCACCTACCGACAGCGACCTCCAACTCACGGACTTGTTGCGTCAACTTGAACAAGAACTCGGTGAAGCCGCCCTGCACGGATTTAAGGACACAAAAGCCATGGAGCGCCTCGTTAGCCCCGAGTTTACTCAGCGAGTGTCGGATGCTCCTGAGCGCAGCCTCCCTCGCGGCCTATGGGGGCAACCGTCCGGCACCTACAAAATCGAGTCGATCGAGGGGCGTCACCATGCCGCCCGCAAGCTCACGGATGATCTTGCGGTCGTCAGTCTGCTACTGACTCAACAAGCCACTTCTGAGGGTCGCGACCGAAGCGGTGATTTCTATGTGGTGGACATCTGGAAGAGGAGTGGTGATCGCTGGCGGATGATCGCCCGTTATTCAAGCCCGATGGGCAAGAAATTCGACCGTTCACTACCGCGGTAAATATCCAATATGAACTCGAATCTATCCGATGAGCCACAAGGTAAGAGTTAGCCTTGAAGAGTTCCTGCGCACCGGAGTCCCCGGGCCGGTCGAGTTCGGCATCACCGGCGATGAAATCCTGGCGGTGTTCGGCGCCCCCGAGACCATCCTCACGCGGCGCAAGAGTCGAAGGCCTACGGGTGAGGTTGGGATTTATTAGAGCAGATGAAGAGTTCTCGCCGCCCGCCGGTCTATACAGTATCTCTCGTGACCTGCGCGCTAAGATGGAGAGGTAGTCGAGTGAACCGCTGCAGCCTGACAACGCCATGCCGCCTAGCGCAACGCAAGCCCCACTCCTAAAGTGAGTTGATCTGGCATGCAGGAGCTAATAGTGTAATGATTGCTTTTGCATAAGAACGTGGAGGTTATGCGATGACGGTTGACATAACAGATCAGGAAAGAGAATTTATGCTGAAACAGAGGATGGAACTGCTGGAAAGGTTAAGAGCAAAGTTGAGCTCGTCGCCCTCTTCCACCATGGCAGACTAGCGGTTGTCGAATTCAGGCATGAGACTGGATAGCAAGGCCCGCCTCAAAGGGGCGTGATGTCTACATTGTCGAAGGAACACCTGTCAAAGGTCCAGCGGAGAAATTGCTCTTCGATACGGAAAGCGGACTGCTCGTGCGCTGGGACATGGCGCGCAGAGATCCGCGCCGCGGGAACGTCTTCGTCAAGGTCCACTTAGATGACTACAGGCAGGTCGATGGCGTGAAGGTGCCCTTTAGCGTTCGTTTCGCCTTCGAATCTTTTGATTTCACGATCAAAATAAATGACTTGAAGCACAACGTCTCCATTGACGACGCGGTCTTCAAAAAACCTGGTACCAGATAGTTGGCCGGGCATTGGGGACATAGTTAGGGAACTTCCGCTAACATTCAAATACAGAGACGTTGAGATGGGCGGTCAAATCCGGACAGTAGACTTACGTTGGGCCTGATGACACTTGGCCTTCTCACCCTGTCTCTTTGGGACATTGGGAGCAGACACGCCAGCGTTGTCCTGTCATTACGCAGCTAACAATACCATTGCACCGGAGCGCGGGAGGGCGTGCTTTTCAATTAGCTTCATCAGGCGGTGCTTGAATTCTGTTCGCCCGCGCCCGGTGAATTCGATCGTTAGACGCTTCGGATTATCTCCGCCCTACCGTGAGATATAGCATGAGACGCAGAGACTTCTTGAAACAAACTACTCTCGTGGCCGCGACCCTCTCCGCACGTTCACTGAACACTTTCACTTTCGCCCAAATGGGATTGGAGCGAAGGGGCGCCGTTAAAAAGATTATTATCATCGGAGCAGGACTGGCAGGCCTCGCCGCTGCTTACGAGCTAACACAGGCAGGTCACGACGTCACTGTTCTTGAAGCTCGCAAGCGGCCAGGTGGTCGCGTCCATACTTTACGCGATTCCTTCGCCGAAGGGCTTTACGCGGAAGCTGGCGCCACCCGGATTCCAAATCACCACCACTTCACGATCAAGTACGCCGAACTTTTCGGCCTCACGCTGGATCCCTTCCAGCCGCTCGATGTGCCGTCTCTCTACTATGTGCGTGGGAAAAGAATCCAGATGACAGCCGAACAGAAGGTGGAATGGCCGTATGATCTGACAGCAGAGGAGCGGGCGCTTGGCGTGAATGGTATGCGGCAGAAATATATCTGGTCTATGTTGGGCGAAGTAGGGGATGTGACGGATCCTGGTTGGCCTTCACCCGATACAATTAAAAAATATGACCAGATGAACCGATCTGATTTCTGGCGCAGCCGCGGAGCATCAACAGAAGCCGTTGCCCTGTTGAGCTTAGGGGGCATTGACGATAGGGTAGAGACATGGTCCACCCTTTTTATGCTGCGCAATCACGCGCTCAATCAAAAGCTCAACCGTTATTACAAAATCAGAGGTGGAAGCGATCTTCTTCCGAAAGCCTTCGCCGTGCGGCTGTCCGAGAAGATCCACTACGCCGCGCCAGTCGTCAGAATCGAACACGGTGCGCAAGGTGTTAAAGCCGTCTTCCTAAACGCCGGTACATATCACACGTTGGCGGGGGATTATCTGGTCTGCGCAGTGCCCTTTGCGGTCCAGAAGAATATCGAGGTTACACCGGCTTTCACGGTGGAGAAGCAAAGGGCCATTGAGCAGTTGCCATATCTTTCAGCCTCGAAAATCTTCTTGCAGGCGAGGAAAAGATTTTGGGTTAACGAGGGCCAAAGTGGCTTTGCCACGACCGACCTGCCCATCGGCCAGGTGTGGGACCTGACCTACAAGCAGCCGGGCACGCGCGGCATTCTGCAGGCATTCCCAATCAGCCTGCACTCACGGCGAGTCACGGCAATGTCGGAGAACGAGCGCATCAACTTCGCGCTCGAACAAGTGGAAATGATCTATCCAGGTGTTCGAGATTATTTCGAGGGCGGCCTGACGAAATGCTGGGACGAGGACGAGTGGGCGCGTGGCGCCAGCTCTTATTACAAACCGGGCCAATTCAGCACGCTGTTGCCACACGTCGCGCGGCCCGAAGGTAGAATTCATTTCGCGGGTGAGCACACCTCAGTTTGGATTGACGGCTGGATGCAGGGGGCGCTCGAATCGGGCAATCGCGTGGCGCGGGAAGTGAATGACGCACTGTGAAGTTGCCTTATATCGACCGCCGCGTCTAACCAGCACTGGCAGCGAACTCGGTTTGAGGATGCGTTAGTAGATCTCTAGATTCATTTGAGGAGGCCCCACAGTGAACAGATTCTTAGTAATGCTAGCGACAGTGAGTCTTTCGACGGCGGCACTCGCCGTCGAGGCTCGAACAATTAATAGTTTGGTCGAGTCCAACAGGCAGCCGTGCTTCGTCTCGCTACGCTCGCCAGCACACGGCCGCCAGTTAGACTCCACGGCGCGAGTTCCCAATCGGGCGTCGCTCCCGGACCCGCAGATGCTACCCAAAACGCAGAAAGCCAAGCCACGACCGACGCCGGCAGCGGCGCCAAAGGAAGGTAGTAAGGCTCCGCAGATGGTGTCATTCACAGAGCTGGAGTGGATCGATCTCCCCGAGAGGAAGGGCATGCAGTACGCCGTGCTTTCGGGCGACCCCAGGAAGGGTGCGTATACGCAGATGCGGAAGGTCCCGGCCGGCACTGACAACCCGCTGCACGCGCACAGCAGCGAACTCAAGAACGTGATCATCAGCGGCGTCTGGTACACGGGGGTGGACGCGGCGTCGGCCAGAGATTTCGGCCCAGGATCGATCGTGATGATGCCCGCCAACTGGGTGCACGTGAGCGGCTGCCGCCCCGGAAACGATTGCGTGTTCTACCAGGAGGGCAAGGGCAAATTCGACTTCAAGCCGATTGCAGCCAAGGCTTCCGACGCGAAGCCCAGCAATTAGGAGGTGCTCGCCACACGTAGTCGTTACTTATGAGAACGTTGACATGTGCCCGGCCAAACAATCGAATTCTGCGCTCGTTGCCTTTGGATTTCGCTGCCGGCGCGTGCGAGGGTGGAGGGGGACGCCCGTGAGAACTGGGCGGAGCCTTCGAAGCACCGGGTTCCTTTACCTAATGATTGCTGATTGCCGTTTGCTGTCTCCTGATTCCTCTTACTGTTTCTGATTCTTGTTACCGCCCACCGCTGACCCCTCACTGCTTTTCTGCTCACTGGTCTGGACAGCGTTTCCGGGACTATAATGCCGCCAAACTTTATTACCAGTGTCGGAGGTAGCGATATGAACTTGCCTGTCGCCTCTCTCTTCCTTCTTTCGAGCGTCACGCTGCTGGCGCCGATCGCTCACGGCCAAACAACGCACCGTAGGGTAAGCAAAAGCACACTTATCAAGCCGCGTGGTGCGACTGTAAAGATCTGCCAGGGCCTGCCTATTCCGGCTGGCTACATCATCACAGCCTACATGACGACGTCGGCCTGCCCACATGGCGCATACGTGCTCAAACGACTGGATACAGGGTCCGAGAGTTCGATACCTGAAAAAAGAGCGCCGACAGAGTCGGAGAGGTCCGTAGCTACCAGAAAACAGAACACTGAGTCTGAGAGTTTGGTACCGGCGAACAAAAAACCGGTTAGAGCATCTGGGAGATCGGGAGCGGTGAATAGCGGCGCGCAAATGCCTGCGGCAACCGCTCCGTCAGGTTCGCGCCCGCGCCGGGCCGGCGTAGTACAAACGGATTCTGACGTTCCGTACTTGCACGGGATTGATACCACGGCACAAGCGAACCCACCGACATTGACCGGCATGACGATCGGTACACCGGTGAGTGCAGCTTCCAACGCCATTGCCGCACCTGGGCCAGAAGAGGTGGCTGAGGGCGACGTCGTGCGCGTCGATACGGCGCTCGTCACAGTTCCCGTGAGCGTCCTGGACCACCAGGGCCATTTCGTCGCAAACCTCCGGCGAGAAGACTTCAGCGTGTTCGAGAACGGCATCGAGCAGTCAGTTGCCTTTTTCGAACCTGCGGAAAAGCCTTTCACGGTAGCACTCATCCTGGACACCTCGGCTTCCACGCATTTCCACCTGTGGGAGATCAAAGAAGCGGCTATCGCTTTCGCAAGACAACTGCGTCCCCTACAGTCATTATAGAGAACGCTACCGCTGGCGATTCCACACGTCTCTACGATGCAGTTGACCTCGTTATTAAGGAGCGCTTGAACAAGATAAAGGGCCGGAAAGCTATCGTGCTTTTCACGGACGGCGTTGACACGTCAAGCTACCTTGCAACATATCAGAGCACCCTACGCGAGGTCGAAGAGCTGGACGCGCTGATCTACCCGATTCAGTACGACACGAGCGATTACCTGCGCGCCATCCAAAATGCAGGCCGTATTACAATCGTAAGCACTAGCAGCAACTGGCCCTTCCCGGGCAGAAGCTCTTCACAAGTAATCTATGGTGGCCCAGCCACTGGCGGCATTCCGCCGCCCGGAACAACCAAGGCCGACTATGAGCGAGCGGACAAATATCTCAATGAGCTCGCTGAGAAGACTGGTGCCCACCTGTATCAGGCCAATGATCCAGCGCAGTTGGCGCAAGCGTTCTCCAGGATTGCCGAGGAGCTACGTCGTCAATACAGTCTTGGCTATTATCCCGGAGTCTCTGCTGTCAAAAACGGCGAGCGCCGTCAGATCAAAGTGCGCGTGCATCAGCCCAACCTTGCTGTGAGAGCGCGAGATAGCTATGTCCGATCTTCTTCGGCGGGCCCAGTGCAATAGTGTCTGAAGCACATAGCCGTCCGATATTTGTCGTCGCGTTCGCGGTGCACTCTGTCGCCCGAGGCTGCCATCTTCCGTGTCCAGGTCGCCGTTTGTTGGCGCACATGAATGTCTACTCCGATATGTAATGTCCTCCTTTTGGGATCACACACCGGGAGTTAACCGCTCTCGGCTCGCGGGCGCCCGCTTTATAACATCGGTGTTATGCCGCTTAGCCTTAAGTAAGATGTTCGAGAAGTACACGGAGAAAGCGCGGCGAGTAATCTTCTTCGCTCGGTATGAGGTGAGCCAGTTTGGCTCAAAGTCTATCGAACCCGAGCACCTATTACTCGGCTTACTTCGTGAGGATAAGAGTCTCGCGGAATGCTTTCTTCCTGCGGATGTTTCAATTGAAATGTTTCGCGAGCAGATTGAAGCGCACATGACTAAAGGGGGAAGAATCCCAACGGCGGTGGAAATTCCCTTGAGCGATGTGTCTAAGGGTGTCCTAAAATATGCCGAAGAAGAATCCACGAATTTGAGGCATAGATATATTGGGACGGATCATTTATTGCTGGGTTTGCTGCGAGAGAAGCATTCCATTGCCGAGAGGGTACTGCGGAGTAATGGGGTGAATTTGTCTGATGTCCGGCAACAGATAGGGAAGCGATATGGATGAGGGCAAGGCGGGGTATCTGTGAACGGGCGTCATAATAACGGCATGGGCCCTACCGGAATCAGCCTTGGATGTAATCCGACAGCTTGAATGCCTCCGCAGTTGTCGCCCGGTGGATACCGATATTTCATAACCGTACAGCGCAGCATATCAACTCATTCGAGCCGATGCCGAGTTAGCCAGCCTCTCATGCGAGGCTTGAATGATTTCGGCGTTGTACGCAGCGCGGCTCAATTCCAGCATTTCTGCGGCTTACGTTGAGATTGGAAAAGGGGAAATGAACCGATTGAGAGAAACCCTTTTACTAACATTCGCGCTAGCAAGCAGTTTGTTGCTGTGTACTTGTGCATTTGCTCAATCTGCTGCCGACAACCGCACGCGGCGTGTCAAAGATCAGACTCTCACTTCAACTTCTCTACCAGCTATCCGCGTGAAATTTGATAAGGCCTTCAAGTACGTTGGCTCACAACAATTTATCCTGTATGACAGAACACAAGTAGAACAGCATTTCTTCATAGATGCTGACAGGCAGCAGCGTTTAAAGCGCATGTACATGGTGCAGTTTGAAAGTTATCTGCCCAATATCAGTGGCGCATACAATTATACTGTTACGAAACCCCTTAACCTTGCCGGCCAGAGCTATATTGTGGACGCTGAAATCGTGCCGAACGTGCCAGCCGCTATTAAGCAAGATGCTCAATCAGATGTCGCTCGCGCCGCTTCGTTTTTGGAGGGTAAAGGCTACCGTATTGGAGAAGGAATCGTATTTCAGCGTTTTGTTCGCTTGGTAGATGAAGCCAAACGTAGCGAGTTCATTCTGCTTTACGTTGAAGATTTAAGTGGAGCAGGCATTGATGCTGCTGAAA
>WNGA01060514.1_pt1 | contig 10979 bp, 10 predicted proteins | sample 5400061 | NCBI WGS metagenome assembly WNGA01 (sample SAMN13153366, study PRJNA577476) | soil metagenome | isolation source: 100 cm soil or saprolite under grassland replicate 2 | place: USA:California | collected 2016-06-15
CTCGTCGGGCAGCTTGAGCAACCGGACGAACATCGTCGGCACCCACTGGGTGTGCGTCGCCCGGTACCGCTCGATCGCCGCCAGGGCACCCTCCGGGTCGAAGCGCTCCGCCACGAGCGCCGTCCCGCCGCCGCGGTGCGTCGTGATGAACCACTGGAGGGGGGCGGAGTGGTACAGCGGTGCCGGCGCCATCGACGTGACCGGCTGGTCCATTCCCCACGCCTTGGCGAACTGGTTGAGGAACGGCGACACGTTGCCGACGGGCGCGCGAGCGAGCTTCGGTCGAATGCCCTTCGGCCGCCCCGTCGTGCCAGACGAGTAGAGCATCGCGATGCCTTCGAGCTCCTCGACGAGCGGCTCGGCGGGGAAGCGAGCGACCGCGGCCTCGTAGTCGTCGTAGCCGTCGATCGATCCGCCAACGACGAGCCGCGTCGTCACCGCGGGCGGCATCTTCCCGGACAGCTCGCGCGCCATGTCGCCGAGCACCGCAGACGTGACCAAGGCCTGCGCGTCGCAGTCGTCGAGGATGTACGCGACCTCGTCGGCGTTGAAGTGCGAGTTGACCGGCGCGTACACGAGCCCCGACCGCTGCGCCGCCCACGCGACCTCGAGGTACCGCGCGTTGTTCTCCATGCACAGCGCGATGCGGTCACCGAAGCGGAGGCCGGCAGCGTAGAGCAGCTGGGCCAGCCGGTTCGACCGGTCGTCCAGCTCCTGGTACGTCACCGTCTCGCCGGTCTCGACGACGATGATCGCCGCCGCGTCGGGCGTTGACCTCGCGTAGAACCCGGGCCACACCGCGCCTCCCAGCTGTGCCGACCGAGGATGCGCCACGCCATCACGCTCCGTTAGAGGATCTCGAGGATGTTACGTTATCCGCGAGCGGTATCGCTACCGGCCAGCAGAGTTACCCGACGCCCCGGGGGTGGGTGTGAAGATCACCGATGTACGGGCGACGGTGCTGAAGCCGCTTCCGACGGCGTTCCGGTTCATGGACCAGATGCCGCCCATGACGTTCGACCACGTGCTCGTCCGCATCGCGACGGACGAAGGCCACGAGGGGCACTGCATCACCTACCTCACGGTGGCGAGCACGATCGACATCTGCCTGTGGGACCTGCTCGGCAAGCATCACGGTGAGCCGATCTACCGGCTCCTCGGCGCCGCTCGTGATCGCATCCGGGGCTACGCGAGCACGTACTCCTACGACACAGTCGAGGAGTACGTCGATCTCGCGCTGCAGTGCAAGGACGAGGGCTTCACCGCGCTGAAGCTGCACGCCCACGCCGTGCCCGACAAGGACATCGCCGTGTGCCGAGCGGTTCGCGAGGCGGTTGGTGACGCGATGGACCTCATGCTCGACCCGGTCAACATGTACGACCGCCAGGGGGCCATGCGCGTCGGAAAGGCGCTCGAGGAACTCGGATACCTCTGGCTCGAGGCACCCCTGCTCGACACCGACCTCGACGGCCTACGCCACCTGCGCCAGCATCTCTCCATCCCCATCGCCGCCGCAGAGAGCGTGTTCCAGGGCCTGCGCGCCTATCCGCGCTTCCTCACGGGCAACCTCGTCGACGCGCTGCGCAGCGTCGGCGACTTCATCGGCGGCATCTCGGCCATGCGCAAGACGGCCGCGCTGTGCGAGGCGTTCAACGTGAAGTACGAGCCCCACAGGTACGGGACGACGCTCATCCAGGGCGCCCACCTTCACGTCATGCTGTCGATCCACCACTGCGACTTCGTCGAGGTACCGGTGCCGCAGGGCGTCTGGGATCTCGGGATGCGGGACGTCATCCGCATCGACGCCGATGGGTACGTCTCGGCGCCGCAGCGGCCGGGGCTCGGCTACGCGATCGATCCCGACCAGATCGACGACCTCATCGTTCGCGAGCTCTGAAGGCGTCAGAGGCGGAGGGGGACGCGGTCGGGGTCGAGGTGCACATCGATCAGGAGCGGACCGCGACGTCGAGCGAGCGCGTCGACTACGGCGTCGACGTCGCCGCGAGTCTGCCATCGCACGGAAGCCGCTCCGAGCCCCGTGGCCACGGCGGCGATGTCCGGCCACTGCTGGAGGCTCAATCCGGTGTCGAGCTGGTGGCCCCGCAGCTGCGCATGCTCGGCGCCGTAGCACCCGTCGTTGAACACGACGACAACGAGGTCGAGCTCGTACCGCGCCGCCACGGCGAGGTCGGCGAGACCGCCGAGCATGAACCCGCCGTCGCCCACGAGCACGACGGTCGTGCGATCCGGCATCGCCACCGCCGCGCCGACACCTGTGCCCATCCCGAGGCCGATCGACGCGTAGTTGAACGTGTGGACGAGGTACCTAGGCTCCGGCACGAACAGCGCTCTGATGGCGGCGAACCAGAACCGCCCGGTGTCGTAGACCAGCGTGCGATCGCGTGGCAGGAGGCCGTCGAGCTGCCGGACGACCCAGTCGATCTCGACGGTCGACGCGTCGGCATCTCCGTGTTCCACCGGTCCGTCGGCGCCGCCGGGCGCCGCAGTGGACGCCCACTCGGCCGCGACGTGGTCGAGCTCCTCGCGCCAGCGGAGGAAGGTCTCGGCCGTCGTCGCCGCGTCGCCGACGACCCCCACGTCCACATCCGCCCACCGACCGAGACGATCGGCATCGATCTCGCAATGGACGACGCGCTTCCCGGCGAGCAGCGCCCCGCTGTCGGTGGTGAACCGGGTGAGACCGGCCCCGAACGCGACGACGCATCCGCCCTGGTGATGACGTCGAGCGTCGCGTCGCTCGACAGGCTTCCGAAGATGCCGACGTTCCTCGCTTCACCGGCGAACAGGTCCTTCGCCAGCAGCGTGGTGGCGAGAGGTGCGCGCAGCGCATCCGAGAGGCGCAGCAGCAGCGTGCGCGAGCGCGGGGACGCCGCTCCACGACCCGCGAGGATGAGGGGTCGGTTCGACGACGCCACCAGCCCGACGGCATCGTCGAGGACGGCCGGATCGGGCGCGATCGCCTGCTGTCGGAACGGCGTGACCGGCCCACCTCCGTCGCCGGTCTCCTGGGCGCCGAACTCGACGGGGATGTTCACGACGATCGGCCGGCGCTCGACGTGCGCGCGGCGGATCGCCGCCGAGATGTCGCGCACGAGCGTTGCCGAACTGCGGACGTGCTCGAAACCGGCGCCCGTCGGAAGGACGATCGCCTTCTGGTCGATGTCCTGCGGGTGCGCGGCGATCGACGTCGGCGTGTCGCCGCACACGAGAAGCATCGACGTTTCGTTCCTGCCGGCTTCGGTGAGCGCCGTCAACGTGTTCGTCAGCCCGGGCCCGTGCGTCACGGAGGCGACGCCGAGCCTGCCGGTGACCCGTGCGTATCCGTCCGCCATCGAGGTGGCGCTCGCCTCGTGAGCCGCCGCGACGTACCGGACGCCGCAGCGCTCGATGAGGCGCTTGACGAGGTAGCTGTTGCCGTCGCCCACCACGGTGTCGACGCCGTGGTCGGCGAGGACACGGGCGGCAGCCTCGTGACCCAGCATGCCGGCTCGCTCCTCTGCGCTCGATGTCGGACGCGCCCCTTCGCTCGCCGAGAATGCGGGCCCGGATCGCTTACAGGCGACAGGAGTCGCCGTCAACGACAGCGCCTTCGGCGGCGCCTGCACCGGACATCGCCATACCCCTCGGAAGCGCTCCGCTCTCGCCATCCAGTGCACTCGAGACCCCGCCGCCTGGTCGACGACCACAGCCGACAACGGAAACGGGAGGCGACTTGAAGATCAGTGGCGTGAACCTCACGGCCTTTTCGAGGCCCTTCGCGGAGACTGGCCAGCTCAAGATCAAGGACATCGAGCCGTCTCATCTCGAATGCCTCGCCATCGAGATCACGGCAGACGAAGGTGCCTCCGGCGAGGCGATGTGTGCCTTTGGCGCGCGCGCCATCGGAGCTTCCATCGCGACCCACGTCCGGCCGCTCCTAGTCGGCAGAGATCCAGCTCGTCGCGAGGAGATCTGGCACGAGATCGCGCACTACAACCGTCTCTGATTCATGCCGTACACCGTCATCGGGCTGATCGACGTCGCACTTTGGGACGCGTACGGCAAGGCGACGGAGCAGCGCGTCTGCGACCTTCTCGGGCACGTACCGCGACACGATCCCGGCGTATGCGAGCTCGATGACGCAGCCGTCGATCGACGCGTATGTCGAGGAAGCGGTGAAGAGCAAAGAGCGAGGGTAACAAAGGTTCAATATCCATGTCGACGGCGATCCTGACCTCGACATTGCAGTTTGTCGGGCGGTCCGGGAGGCCGTCGGCGGCGAGTTTCCTCTCATGGTCGACGCCGTCGCGGCATATTTTGATAGCGAGGCGAAGTGGTGACACCGGCCTCAAGCCACGAGACTGAACCGCACTGCGGGTTGGTTTTCGGCCACCGGGTTCGGTGACCACGGGCCGTGAGCGTACCTGCGCTGGATTTTGACCATGAGGATGGCGCGGACGCCGGGCACCGACCAGCGCACACCGACGTCGGTGCGGCGGTTCATCTCCCGCATGACCCGCTCGAGCACGCCGGTGCCGAGCTCGGGCCGTCCCTTGTCGCCGAAGAGGAGCCGTCCGGCGCCGGGATGGGTGAGGAAGGTGAACACCTCCTCGGTGGCGGCCCGGAGGTGGGCCGCTGCGGCCCGAGCCCCGCAGGCCTCGGCGTCGTCGATCAGGTCGGCGTAGGCGGCCCGGGCCGCCTCGAGGTCGTGGTGGCGGTAGGCGTTGGTGAGCAGGGTGTCGAGCTGGGTGGCGAAGTCGGTGGCGAACTCGTGGCTGGCCCGGTCGGTGTAGCGAGCGGCCCGGTAGACGCCCCGGCCGAGGTGCGCCAGGCAGCGCTGCACGGGGACGCCGGGGAACCGTTCGGCGGCGAGGCCCGACAGCTCCTCTTCGCCGTCGACGAGGATGAGCCCGGGGCGCAGCCCAGCGAGCAGGTCGCCCATCACCGGCCATCCCTCGCCGAGGGTGGCACCGAGCAGCCGGGCCTCCACCGACACCCGCCGGCCGTGACGTCGCCGGGCCACCAGGCCGATCGCGAGGTGCAGGGCCACGCCGCCCTTCGCCGTCCCGGCCCGCTCCCCGGGCCCGTCGAGCAGCAGCACCGGCGCCCGCCTCGGGACCGACCCGCTCGGGAGCCATGGCGATCACGTCCCGCCGGATGGTGCGCGCCGACACCTGCGGGCCGGCCAGCTCGGCCAGCAGCCTCGACGCCTTGGCGTAGGCCACCTCCACCGCGAGCGACGCCGCCAGCTCGCTGAGGCGCTCGGTGCGGCGCTGGTGCGGTGCCAGGCCGAGCAGCTCGGGCGCCGGGGCGAAGCGCCGGCCGCAGGCCGTGCGCGGCTTCGGGCGGAACCCGCGGCGGCGGAACCCTCGCCGGCTCGAACAGCCGGTGCAGGCCCAGGGCGCCTCCAGCTGGCCGTCGTCGGCCAGCGGCAGGCCGAAGGGCCCGAATAGGGACGGTTGCGCGGCTCGCTGGGATGTCGGTCCGGACGTTGCGGTACTACGACGAGATCGGACTCCTGCGGCCGCGTGTCGAAGCGCGGCTGGCGCAACTGGAGGAACGTGAGATGTCTGACTACGACATGGTTGTGAAGAGTAAGCTTCCAGTGTATGCATACCCGGTCGAGTCGGTTCGGCGTGCGGCTTATCTCGCCATGCGACTCTTCGACGTGCTTGATCGATTGGAGGCTGCAGGCGTCGACGTGACCGCCGACGAGGTTGCGCGCATCGCGGACGCGAGTCACCAGATCGCGGCGGCGGCCATCGCTCGGCATCGCACCGATCGGGCCGGCGAGTGAACGGTACGCTGGCGCGCTGAGCCTCCGAGGGTGCGCCGGCACGCTGATTGGGAAGGACGCTGATGCCGCCGGCGCTCAGGCCCGCAGCGTCCCGAGATCTACCATGGCCGACTGGACGTAGGCATCGAGCCAGTTCACGAAGACCAGCTGCTCCTCGATGAGACCATCGCGCAGCCTGTAGACCGCGCACTCGTAGGTTGTGAACGGCTGCCCGTTTCCCTCGAGTGTCTGTGTTCCGGTCATGATCCCCGAGAGCTTCCCGACCACACAGACGTGCGTGTCGTCGCCGAACATCAGGCGGACATCGACGGTCCAGGGATCCTGGCGGCGGAAGTTCTCGACGATCGCGTCACGGCCGCGTTGCACGCCGCCAAGCGACTCGGGTACCCCGGACTGCCGAACGACGGCATCGTGCGCGTAGGCGCTGGCGAAGGCGGCGTCATCGCGGTTCCGTACGGCAATCAGCAGCGACTCGATGGCGGTCCGGTTGGATTCGACGCTCATGCCGTCATCTCGGCGACTGTGATCGTCTCGAACAGCGTTGGCGTCTTCATCGAGAGACCTCCCCCGAGCCCGTAGGAAGCGTAGGTCGGATTGAGTGCCGTTTGCCGGGGGTTCGGCCGTGTCCGGTCTCGTCAGCCGAAGCTCGACGCATGACCTGCGTCGCCGAGGCTCGTGACACTGTTGGGACCAGCTCCTCGGCATTCGGACTGCGTTGCGGGGTCGGCAGGGCTCGAGCGTGCACGGCCGCCCGCTATGGTCGGCGCGCGATGCTGAGGCGCGAGATCGTGCCGCTTCCCGAGCACCTGTATCCGCTCGACGAGTGGCGGATCGTTGAGCTGCGGTTTACGCCCGAGCACTTCGGTCGCGCGGAGACGCTCTACGCGCTGTCCAATGGTTATCTCGGCATGCGGGGAACGTTCGACGAGGGACGCCCGGTGGCAGCGCCCGGGACGTTCCTCAACGGGTTCCACGAGACGTGGCCGATCGTCCGCGCCGAGGAGGCGTACGGTCTGGCCCGGACGGGCCAGACGATTGTTGCTGTCCCCGACGCGACGGTCCTGCAGCTGTATGTGGACGACGAGCCGCTGTTCCTTCCGACCGCACGTTTCACGCACTACGAGCGTGTGCTCGACATGCGGGGTGGCGTCCTCACCCGTGAGCTGGTCTGGGCGACGGCGGCCGGCAAGCACGTGCGAGTGCGGTCGTCGCGGCTCACGTCGCTCGAGCACCGGCACGTCGCCGCCATCGAGTACGAGGTGACGATGCTCGACGACCGCGCGCCGCTGGCGGTGGCGTCCCGCGTCGTGAACGAGCAGGACGTGCGCACGGAGACCGGCGAGCGGCGGCGGGCGACGCTCGATCCCCGGCTCGGCAAGGCCTTTGCCCACCAGGTCCTGCACCAGGAGGTCGGCGAGACCGACGGGCACCGGTTCCTGCTCGGCTACACGACTGCGAACAGCGGGATGACGATGAGCGTCGCTGTCGACCACGTGGTCGACAGCGTGTCCCCCTACGAGACGTCCATCGCCCTCGAGGGCGACATCGGCGAGGTCGTCGTCACCACCCACGCGCAGCCCGGGGCGCCGATCCGGATCACGAAGTACATGACGTACCAGCACTCGCGGAGCGTCCCCGTTCCCGAGCTGGTGGGCCGGTGCCGGCGCACGATGGACCGTAGCGTCGCCGACGGCTTCGAAGCGCTGGTGGAGGCGCAACGTGAGCAGCTCGATCGTTTCTGGGACTGCGCCGACATCCGGGTTGAGGCCCGGTGGGGTGAGTGGAACGTCCGGTTCCAGCAGGCGGTGCGCTGGAACCTCTTCCAACTGGCGCAGGCGTCGTGGCGCGCGGAGGGCGCCGGGATACCGGCGAAGGGCCTGACCGGGCAGGCGTATGAAGGGCACTACTTCTGGGACACCGAGGTGTACGTCGTGCCGTTCCTCGCCTACACCCAGCCGCGCATCGCGAGGAATCTCCTACGGTTCCGCCACTCGATGCTCGACAAAGCACGCGCCCGCGCCATGACGATGGGCCGGCCAGGCGCCCTGTTTCCGTGGCGCACGATCAACGGCGAGGAGGCGTCGGCCTCCTACCAGGCGGGAACCGCCCAGTACCACATAAACGCCGACATCGCCTACGCCATCCGCAAGTACCTCGACGCGAGCGGCGACGTCGACTTCCTCGTCGACGTGGGAGCCGAGATCCTCGTCGAGACCGCTCGACTATGGGCCGACCTCGGCTTCGTTGGGCGGGACGGCCGCTTCCACATCCACAGCGTCACGGGCCCGGACGAGTACACGACGGTGGTCAACGACAACACGTACACGAACGTGATGGCCCGCCTGAACCTCAACCTAGCGGCCTCCGTGATCCGGTCGCTGCAGCGGGACCGGCCCGACGGCTACGTCGCCGTCGCCCACGCCTGCAGCCTCGCCGAGGGAGAGGTCGAGGCGTGGGAGCAGGCGGCGACGGCGATGTACGTCCCCTACGACGACCAGCGCGGCATCCACGCCCAGGACGAGAGCTTCCTCGACCGGGAGGTATGGGATCTCGAGCACACACCGAGGGAGAAGTTCCCCCTCCTCCTCCACTTCCACCCGCTCGAGATCTACCGCTCCCAAGTGCTGAAGCAGGCCGACGTCGTGCTCGCGATGTTCCTACTCGGCAACGAGTTCACCCTCGAGCAGAAGAAACGCAACTTCGAGTACTACGACGCGCTCACCACCGGCGACTCGTCGCTGTCTGCGTGCATGGAAAGCATCATCGCCGCCGAGGTCGGCGACCAGCGCAAGGCCACCGAGTACTTCGCGTACGCCCTCATGATGGACCTCGCCGACGTGGCCGGGAACGTCTCAGACGGCGCCCACATAGCATCCGCCGGCGGGGTGTGGATGTCGATCGTGCACGGGTTCGGCGGCGTCCGCGACTTCGATGGTCACCTCGCGTTCGACCCTCGCCTGCCGACGCCTGTGAGGTACCTCGAGTTCTCGCTGCGCTTCCAGGGCCGCCAGCTGCACATCGCGCTGACCCACCATGACGAGCGCTACGCCCTCCACGAGGGTGAGCCACTCGAGATCACGATCCGAGGCGAGCGCCACCTGCTCGTGACGGTCACGCCGCCCGTCCGCAGCACGTGACGCGCTCGGAGCCGACGGTCATGCCGGCGCGGCGCGGCGGTAGACCGGTCCTTCGTCGGCACGCCCGCAGCGCGGACGGTCCCGCCGAGCAAGGGCAGGTTGCCGCATGTGGACCTCCTGGACTCGGTCACAGAATGCCGCCCCGTTCCTTGTAGGAGGCGATGGCGTCCCAGTCGAGCCCGGCCTCGAGCAGGATCTCCTCGGTGTGTTGGCCGGCCTCGGGCGCAGGCGACCGGGGCGCCGGAGCCTCGCCGTCGAACTGCATGGGCGGGGCCACCAGCCGGAACTCCACGCCATCGGCGCTGGTGACCCGGGGCAGATACCCGTTGGGCTCGACCTGCTCGTGATCGTGCACCTCCCGGGGGGTCAACACCACCGCCCACACCCCGGTGAACCTCTCCAGCCGCTGCCGCCACACGACCCCAGCGGGGCGGCCGCGAAGATCTCGTCGAGGGCGGCGACGCATTCCTCTCGGTTCTGGTAGCGCCGGGCCGCATCGGCGAAACGGTCATCGTCGACCAGCTCCGGGTGGCCGATGAGCTCGCACAGCTCAGCCCAGTAGCGGTCCGATCGCAGCAGCACGAAGTGCAGCCACCGCCCGTCGCTGGTGAGATACCAGTTGACCAGCGGGTTGGGGAGGTTGACCCAAGCGTCGATGGCGGTAGGGACCGCCCTTACGGGCGGCCCCCCGCACAGATCCCAGCGTGCGGAACTACCGCACTGGGCTCCTGCTTCGGGTGTTGGCGTCGAAGCGCGCTTCCGGGTAGGGGTGCATGATCCGGGCGGGCGGGAGCCATCGGGTGGCGATCCGGTCCATCCGAGCCCAGTTGAGGCGACTTCGCTGGCTCCGGCGCCGCAGCGCCTTGTACCAGTGACGGGTCGCTTGAGTCCGGAAGGCCGCAACCGCGTTGATGTTGCCAGGCACGGCGTAGTAGGCGAAGTGGCCACGAACCACACTCGCCAACCAAGCGCCTTGCACCGGTAGAGGCTGATGCCGGCGGCGCTTCAGTTGGTCCTTGACCTCCTTCAGCTTCGCCCGCCGTCGCTTCGAGATCGTGATGCGCTTGAGGAAGAAATGCCCGTCCCTGGCCTTGGCGCAGATGTGCGTGAAGCCCAGGAAATCGAACGTTTCCGGCTTGCCCAAGCCACGCTCTGCTCGCCGTTCTGCCGCGTAGCGGCCGAACTGGATGAGGCGTGTCTTGTCCGGGTGCAGCTCCAGACCGAACCGGCTAAACCGCTGCCGAAGATCGGCGAGAAACTGCTTGGCGTCACCCAGATGCTCGAACCCGGCCACGAGGTGAGTGGCCGGGGGGAATCGCACCCCCCGGCTCTCGCAGAACCCGGCGTGAGGGTCTCCCCTCACCGGGCTCCCACAGGCCGACCTGGGGCACGCGCGATGAGATGCCAGTGAGCGAAGAGAGCGGGCTGGCGCTGACGGACAGCTTCCAGCCACGCCCAGGCCCGCTCGGGCCTGCCGCGCAGCCGCTTGTACTTCTGCATGGCCCATCTGACCAGGTGCTGGTCGATGCGCAGTGCGATGAGATACAGCCTGGAGCGATAGAAGGCTCCGTAGTAGCCGATCCAGCCTCTGACCTGGGGATTGATCTCCCTGGCGAGGTCGGACAGGTCCGTGTCACTGCGACGGCTGAGGTGCCAGGCCCTGATCTTCTGGCTGACCGCCTTGGTCGCCTTGGTGCTCATGGCAGGGTTGAAGCCAATGAACAGGCTCTGCCTGCCGAGAACCGTGCGTCCCCGGAAGGTGTAGCCGAGGAAATCGAAGGTGACATGCTCCGAGTTTCTCCGGCGTTTCGTGTCTTTGCAGTACACGACCTTCGTCTTGTCGGGGTGCAGTTCGAGACCGAGGGTCCCGAGCCGTCTGGCGATCGCAGCCCGGAGACTTCGGGCCTGCGCCTCGGTGTTGCAGTGGACGACAACATCATCGGCGTACCGTTCGAACGGGCAGCCCGGGTATTCCCGGTCCATCCAGCGATCGAACGCGTAATGCATGAAAAGGTTAGCCAACAACGGGGAAATCGGTGATCCCT
>WNGA01012457.1_pt1 | contig 10977 bp, 9 predicted proteins | sample 5400061 | NCBI WGS metagenome assembly WNGA01 (sample SAMN13153366, study PRJNA577476) | soil metagenome | isolation source: 100 cm soil or saprolite under grassland replicate 2 | place: USA:California | collected 2016-06-15
CCCCCGCCCTGGCCGCGGCCGACGTCGGTATCGCCATGGGCGCCCGGGGGGCCGACCTGGCCCGTGCCGCGGCCGACCTGGTGCTCACCGACGACGCCTACCCCACTGTGGTCGCCGCGGTCGGCAAGGGTCGCAACATCGCCGCCCAGCTGCGCCGCGCGGTCGCGTTCTACCTGGGCGCCAAGCTCGCCCTCGTGCTCGTGCTGCTGGCCGCCCTGGCCGGCGGTTGGCCGATCCCGTTCGCCCCGGTGCACATCGTCCTGCTGGAAATTTTCATGGACCTGGGGGCGTCGGTGGCGTTCGTCGCCGAACCCGCCGCCCCCGACGCGATGCGCCGGCCACCCCGCCCGCCCGGCGCCCGGTTCCTGGACCGGCCCGAACTGGCCGCGATCGGCGCCGTCGCCGCCAGCCTCACCCTCGCCACCTTGCCCGCCTACCTGCTGCTGGCCCATGCCGGCATCGAAGTCGCCCGCTCGGGCGCGGTGCTCGCTTGGTTGGCCGGGCACGCGCTGATCGCCTGGACACTGCGCACTCAGCCGTGGCTGTCCTGGCGGGCCAACCCCGCGTTCCCCGCCTGGGCCGCCACTGCCCTGGCCGCCGGCCTCGTGCTGACCACCACCAGTGCCGGGCGGCTGTTCCACTTGACCCCGATGACCTTGGCGCAGCTGGGCACCGTGGCGGCGCTGGCGACGGCCGCAGTCGCGGCCGCGTACCTGGCCGAACGGCTGCTGCGCCTGTCGTCCCGCCTCTAACAAAGTCCGCCGACGTCACCGAAGGGATGTGTTTGTCGATGAGTACACCGACGGCGATGATCTGCCCAAAATGCCGGGGACAGATGACCTCCTACGAACGCAACGGCATCACCATCGACCAATGCACCGAATGCCGTGGCGTCTTCCTCGACCGAGGCGAGTTGGAGCGGCTCATCGACGCCGAAGCCGCCTACCACACCCGCAGCGCGCAACCCTTGCCCGGTACCGCCTACCAGCAACCGGACTACCGCGACCGCGACTACCGCGAGTACGACGATGACGACTACTACCGGGGCCGCGACAAGCATCACCGCCGCCGCGGCGGCTTCCTCGGCGAGCTGTTCGATTAGCAGGCAGCATCATCGGTCGGCTCTGGGGGCGCCGAAGGCGGCCAGCGGTCCTCGCGGACCCGCCACGACGACACGGACCGCCGTGACCCGGCGGTGGCCGGGAATCCGCAACGACGTCGGTGCCGGACCGTCAGCACCGGCCGGCTCGCAGCGCACCGCACGCCGTCGGCCCAGAACAGAAACCAGACCAGCAAGGGGTTAGCCCGATGGGACAGCAACAACCGGCCGACCGCCGACGTGCCTGGCGCAGGCGCAGGCGCAGGCGCAGGCGCTGGCCCGGCTGGCTGACCGCACGGCTGGAGCCCGCTGGCCTGGTCGCGCTCTCCGCCGGCTTCGCCGCCGTGACCGCGCTCGGCGCCGGGTCGCCGAACTCCTCAACGGGGTGCTCGACGGCCAAGGCGTGGCTGGTGTCGGCAAACCGGGCCACCGAGGCCCCTCGATGAGCAGCGACGCGGCGCGTGGAACGCTGTGCGCGGCGCGGCTCGCGGCCACAGCCGCCACCACCGGCCCTCGCCGGCGACCAAGGCACTCAAGGACGCCCGGTGGGCGCTGTGGAAGAACCCCGAGCACTTGACCGACCGCCAAACTCGGTGACAGTGCGGCCGGCGAAGCCGGGATGAGCGACCGACCAGCGCGGTGAGGCCGCCATGGCGTCGGCCAGGGTGAGTCCGTTGTTGTGGATGGGCACGTGAAGCTTTCCAACCTGGGGAGGCGGCTGGTCGCGGCTTTGGCGGCGAGGGCGTGTCGGCTGTCCACATAGGACGAACCTCCTGGCGCCTGGGGTCGGCTGAGTTCGGGTGCCGGGGCGTGCGGACGGCCACCCGGGCCGTAGCGACAGCCAACCCGGCTGCCGCTACGACCTACACCTCACCACCGTGACCACTGGCCGCCAAGGCGTGTCGAAGAAGACGAAGTCCACCAATCCGCGACCGTGCGCAGAGCTTTAGATCAAGCTGGTTCAGTTCCTCCGGATCACCGCTGCGCCGAGACCCTGCCCGGTCGGCTGGATCTCTACCCGCGCGCTGCTAGCCGCCCGTGTCGCCGTGCTCGCGCTGACCACGCTGAGCGGAGTGGGTGCGTACATCGCCTCGTCGAAGACGGTGCCGATGTGAGGGTTCCCGACCGCGAACACGGTGGTGGCGGTTCCACCCGCGGTGAACGAGGTCGAGATGTAGTCGCCGACCATCGGTCCCTGTGAAGTGCTGGCGATGTCGGTCAGCGACATGGGCCCCGCGAGCTGCAACGGGCTTCCCCAATGGCTGCCTCCGTCGGGTGAGGAGATGAAGCCGACGTCGAGCTGGCAGGTCGCGGTCGTGCAGGCGGCGTTCGGGTAGTAGTAGTAGGTGAGCGCAAGATGCGCCGTCGCCCCCGAAGTCGCCGGATCGACGCCGAGGCCGGGGATGAAGTGATCGACGGTGCTCGTCACGTCGTCGATGGGCACCCGCATCACGGGCGACCAACTGGCCCCCGTCGAGGATGTGCTGAACACGATGTCGTTCGAGGAGCAGTTGGCCCGGAAGCGGCAGTCCTCCCACGCCACGTAGACGTTCCCCGTGCCGTCGACCTCCGCCGTCGGAAGCGGGCTCGTACGCAGGTCGCCGGCGACCGGGTGGAAGGCGATGCGAGAGACCGTCACCGCCCGGGTCCAGCTCGCGCCGCCATTCGTCGAGCGGAACGCTGCGATCGTCCCGTTGATCGTCTCGAACGGCACGACCACCGTCCCGTTGGGCTGCACGACCGGCTGTCCGCCGAGCCCGTGCGGCCGCCCGGCCGGCGCAACGGGCGTCGACCACGTGCGTCCGCCGTCGGTCGAGGTGCTCATGTACTCGAGGTCTCCCTGACCGAAGTCGTCGAACTCGGTGTAGCAGTGGCCGTAGAAGGGGCTCGCCGACCAGTTGTCGCAGACTGTCCAGTTCTTGTCGAGATTCGGGCTCCTGACCGGCGGCGGCGGGATCGTCACCGGGTTACCGAAGCTCACGCCGCCGTCGGTCGACAGGCTGACGAAGATCGTGGGGACGACGCGGCTCGGGAGCAGCGGGATCGAGGAGACCATCCAGGTGTCGTGCCTGGCGTCATAGGCGACGCTCGGGTCGCTGACCCGCTCATACGGGCTGTTCGGGTCTGCGAACGCGCCTGCGTTGAACGTCAGCCCCGGCAGGAAGCCCGGGGTACCCCACGTCGCGCCGCCGTCGGTGGACCGGGCGTAGCCGATGTCGCTCGCGCCGCCGTTGAAGAAGCGCCCGACCTGGAAGGCGGCTACCACCGTGGAGCCGAACGCGAACGTGTCGGGCTCCACCTCGGTCGCGTGCTGGCTCGTAGTGTTCGTGAAGGGATCGCTGCTCACCTGGGTCAGCGTTACCGTGGCCGCGGCTGCCGGCGCGGCCAGGGCGAAGAGCGTGACGGCCACAAGGGCTCCGACCCAAGCCGCCGATCTCGAGATGTGTCTGCCCGTCATCGCGACGCCTCCGAATGTGTAGTTCACAGAACTTGGAGAGGAACGTCCTCGTGCGCTCGCCCGCCTCGCCAGCAGCTCGCGGATGACCTGACAGGACGACGGCCCGTCCTGCCCCAACGGCGCGAGTATTGCGCGCTTTCTCAGCGGACACAATCAACCAACGGGATGGTGCCGGGCGGCCATCCGCAGCATCACCAGCCTCGGCGAGGTCACCCCGGCCGATCTCGACGACTACCAGGGCCCAAACACGCGCCGGCCAAGGACGCCGAGCGAGACCGGATCCTGCAACTGTGCGCCGAGGGCCACTCCATCGACGAGATCGCCGCGACCCTGCGCACCGAACAGATCCCACTCAACCGCACCGGGATCAGCGAAGTGATGGCTCCTGCAGCAGGTGCAGGACGGTGAGCTGGTGCTGCCCAAGGACCCGGTGCCCGAACCGCCTAGGCGGCCAGCCGCCCTCGGCCGGGCCGACGACACCACGCACTTGGCAGCCTTCCTGACTCCCCGGGAGCGGCAGGTGCTGGGCGGGCTCGTCCGCGGGCGCAACACCATCCGGCTGGCCAAGGAACTGGGCATCGCCGAGACCACGACGCGCTACCACGTCCAGTCCGTACTGATCAAACTTGGAGCGCACTCCCGGCTGGAGGCGGCCACCACGGCGGTACGATTCGGCATGATCGACCCGCAGACCGGACGGTGGCTCCTGCCGGTCGCCTGACCGCACGGCATCTCAGCCGGCCGGCAGGCGGCGGGTGCGCCGGGCGTGTGCGGTGACGATGGCTCCGCTGACGAGCAGCACCAGCAGGTTGAACAGCAGGGTGCGGGCGTACGCGCCGCGCGCCGCGGTGGCGACCGTGTGCTCGGCGGCCCGGGTGACCTTCGCGTGCCAGCGCGCCGGCCCGGCGCAGTGCAGCGTCGCGCCACCCGCCAGCCCGCGGGTGGTAGGCCCAGGACGGCGGCTACTGATACTTCCATGAGAAGCCGGTCGGATGGCTGACCATGGGGTGGGCGGCTTGGTTCAGGAAGACGGTGACGGCGACGGCGACCGCGATGAGGCCGAAGGTGCGGTTTCGACGGACGAGTGTGACCGAGCCGATAGCCACGGCGAACACCGCGTTGCCGTTGGCGTTGCCCGCCGGCACCCGGTCGGTGCGGTACACAACGGCGTCCACCTTGCCGGTCGCGGAGACGAACCGGTCCGCGCCCGGCGCGCCGGCCCGCAGGCGGAGGCGCCGAGCAACGCGAATAGTGACAAAGCAAGTACCGGTGCAAAGGATTTGAACTTCGACATGCTCGGATCGTCTACACCCGTGACCTCACCGCCCAAGAATGGGATGAGTTACTCGCCCATTTCCAGCTGCGGAAAGTCGCTCTCGGGACATGCGGACGCGCTCACGGAACCCCGGGCGCGCATGAAAACGCCTGCGGAGCTCGAAGTGTTGCTGGAACTCGCGCCACTCGTCGTCGGTGGGTTCGCGGTACTCGGCCGCTGGTCGCACCGCGCGGCGTGCGTCGACGAAGGGCCGGTAGGAGCGGACGAGGTCGTCCTGGAAGGCGGCCTCTGGCGACGTCAGATATTCCAACTGTCCGAATCCCCGTGTCTATCGAGTCGACGATGGCGCGTTATCCGCGTCGGGCTTGAGGATGATGCGGGCGATCTCGTCGATGGGAGCTGCAGGGGAGATGCCAGGTCGGTGTGAAGTCGTGGGGCGCCGAGGGGCGTGAGTTTGGGCCGGGTGGGCGTTAGTCACGGGGGAGGGCCTCAGGGGCCGACTCCGTGCGGGCGGCGCCCACGCTCGCGGCCGTCACACACGCCATCGCCAGCAGTTGCAAGGGCGTGAGCCACTCGCTGAGCAAGACCGCGGCGGCGAGGGCAGCGGCGGCCGGTTCCAGGCTCATCAAGATGCCGAACACCCGGGGCGGCAGGGTGCGCAGCGCCACCATCTCGAGGCTGTAGGGGACCACCGAACTCAGCAGGCCGACCAGCGCCCCCAACCCCAGCAGACGAGGCTCGAGCAGCCGCTCGCCGGCCGCCACCACCGCGAACGGTGCGATCGCCAGCGTGGCGATGGTGCTGGCCACGGCCAGCCCCTCGACGCCGGCCCAGCGGCGCCCCGTGGCCGCCGTCGAGACGACGTACAGCGCCCAGCAGCCGCCGGCGAGCAGCGCCAGACCGAACCCGACGGGGTCGACCTTGGTGGGGCCGGCGCCGAACAGGGTAATGCCGAGGGCGGCCAGGCCCACCCACACCAAGTCGCGGGGCCGCCGGCTGCCGACCGCGGCCAGCAACAGCGGACCCGCGAACTCGATGGTGACCGCCACACCGAGCGGGATGCGGGCGAACGACTCGTAGAACGCCCAGTTCATCGCGCCGAGCGCGAACCCCAGCGCCAGCACCGGCCACCAGCCGGTGACCGGCCGTTCGCGCCGCCGCGGCCGGACAAAGGCGAGCAGGATCAGGGAACTGGTGATCAGCCGGAGGAACACCATCCCCACCGGGGGAATCTCGCCGAACTGGCCTTTGGAGACCACCGCACCAAACTGCACCGAAAGGATGCCGACCAGAACGAGCCATACAGGAGAAAGGCGGGGCGTGGACACGCGGTTCACTCTATGAGCGGCAAACCCGAACGCGTCGGCGATGGCCTCCAAGCTGGCCCAGTCGCCGGCGCTGGCGCGCTGCCAGGCGACCGCGACCGCGATGTGGATGCCGAGCATGCGGGCCAGGACGGCGGCGGGCAGTTCGGTGGCGAGTTGGAACAGCGCGGTGGAGCGGGACTGTGCGGGGTTGAGCCCGAGTTGACGGAGCCGTTCGGCGAGTTGGAAGGCGCTGATGGGTCGGCCGGGTTGACCGCCGGGGAACATCCACGGGGAGGTCCCCGGAGCGCCGATGGTGGCGTGACCGCGCTGGGTGCGGGCCAGGTCGCGGACGAGACCGGCGAGGGGTGCGGGGAGCACGACCGGTTCGCGGCCCAGCCGGATCCGGGTGTCGTCGCTGATCTGGACGTGGTCGATGGTCAGGCGGCTGATCGCGGCCGGCTGCTGGGCGTAGAGCAGGACGAGCAGGCCGGCGACGCGGTCCTCGGGATTGAGGGTGTCGTCGTGCAGCAGGTGACGGGCTCGTTCCCAGCAGGCCTCGGTGTCGATGACACCGGTGGGCCCGGCCCATCGGGTTGCGGGCAGCTCGAGGTTGGTGAGTTTGTTCCGGTTGGCCCAGCGGATGAAGGTCTCGGCGGCGCGGCCGGTGGCCTTGTCGTTGGCCAGCCAGGCGTCGAGGTCGTTCTGCCGGGCGGTGGTGAGCGTGCGGCCGCGGCTGGTAAGCCAGTCCAGCAGCGTCACGGCCGCTTGGCCGGATCGTTTCGCCGCGGTGAACTGGTGGTGGGTGGTGCCGGCGCCGTTGAGCCGGCCGCGGAGGCGGCGGAGCACGTGCCCGATGGCGTAGCGGCGCAGCAGGTGCTGCTCGTCCGGGATGGGCCGCTGCGCGATGGTTCCGGTGATCCAGCGTTGCAGGCGGGTCAGCTGCTCGTCGCGGGCCGGGAGGGTGCCGATGGCGACCAGGACGCTGCGCAGGTGCTCGACGGGCTTGCCGGGCGGCAGGCCGTCGAGGGCGTCGTGTGTCAGTGGCTGCCCGGCAAGCGCGAGCAGGATCTGCGGAGCGGAGCGGCGCTGCGGTTGAGCCAGCCTACGACGGTGGCGGGCCGGTCGGTTGCGGCGAGGGCTTCGTGCAGTGCCCGCAGCTCGGGACGTATGCCGCCGGTGTTGTCACCAAGGACCTCGCGCAGCCGGCGGTGCACGGTACAGCGGGCGCACCGGACGTTGCGGCCAGCGAGCCCAGCAGCCGGTAGGTGAGATTGATCAGCTGACGCCGCTCGCTGATGATCGCGTTCAGGCTCGGATCGGGCCGGTCGCGTCCTGGCCCGGATCGGGTGCTCATGGTGCCGCCGGCCTCCCTCACTCGCAGGTGCCCTCACCAGTTCGACGAGACATCGCACCGAAATGTGAGCCGGGCGGGTCGCCTGACATTCCGAGGGGTTGTCTCGTCGTACTGGTGAGAGGAACCCGCCATCCAGACAACAGGAAGCTCAGCGACATCATGACCGGCCTCTGCATCCTGCGATCGCGCCTGACCGGCACCAAGACCACCCCCGCCGGCACCGACTACACCCGTCGGCGTGGGCGCTTTCCACAGCACCATCCGGCCGGCCTGATGCCGTGGTACGCGCGGCCGCTGAGGCGGACGTCGTCGAGACCGTACGATTCACCCGCGCGGAAGGCATGCCGCTCCAGCTCCATGCGACCGGACAGCGCACGACCGTACCGTCGCGACACCGTGGGCGCCGCGACCAGCCTGGTCCGCCAGATCGGCTTCGCCCCTCGGCCCGGGCTGGCCATCCCGATGTGGGATCGCCGATCGCCACCTGCGACTTCGAAACCGAGGTCGCTCACCACCTGCAGGGAGAACCCTCATGAACATCGCTTTGTGGATCATTGCCGGACTGCTGGCCGTGGCCTTCCTGGCCAGCGGCGTCATGAAGCTGGTCCAGCCCAAGGAGAAGCTGCCCGCCGGCTGGGGATGGGTCGAGGACTTCAGCGCCGCCAGCATCAAGGCCATCGGCGCCCTCGAGGTGCTGGCTGCGGTGGGCCTGATCCTGCCCGCCGCGTTGGACATCGCGCCGGTTCTGGTGCCGCTGGCGGCCGCCGGTGTGGTGTTGCTGATGATCGGCGCGATCATCACGCACGTCCGCCGCCACGAGACCCAGGCAATCGTGGTGCCCCTGGCCCTGCTCGCCCTGGCCGTCTTCGTGGCGTGGGGCCGCTTGGGCCCCCAGTCCTTCACCGGCTGACCCAGCGCGGTGTCCGGCACCCCCGGCTCCGGCGGCACCCGCCGGCATCACCAGAGAGAACCGGAAAGGAACCAAACCAATCATGGAACCGGTAAACGCCGCAATCACCTACGACAACTCCACCGGCACCGTGCACGCCCTGGCGCGAGCCATCGCCGAAGGCGCGGAAAGGCCGGCGGACAGGCCGTCGCCGAGGCGGCCACCACCGCGGTGAACCCGTTCGATGTGGTGCTGAGCTCGGGCACGTTCGTGGGCAAGCCTGCCCTTGCGTGCGCGGCCGGCTGCGATGGCACCGGCCGCCGCCACGGCACCGGCCGCCGCCACGGCACCGGCCGCCGCCACGGCGGCGCCCGTCGCAAGACGCTCATCCGGATCTAAGGCGGCCCCGCCCGGGTTCGCCCCCGCAAGCCACCGCCCGCTCCCGCAGGATAACCACTCCACCGTTCATCTCGACCCGAGGAGAAGCCAAATGTCCACAGCCCAGGAAACAAGCAACAAGGCGACGATCCGGCGCTTTGTTGACGCCATCAAGGGCGGCCCGGAGCTCATCTCGCAGACGATCGACGAGATAGTCGAGCCCGACGTGGTGTTCCACGCACCAGTGCCGACCGGCGCGACGGGGGCGCAGGCGCTCAAGCAGGTGTGGCCGGTGCTGCTTCGCGCGTTCCCGGACCTTCACGTTACGGTCGAGGACCTGATCGAAGCGGGGGACAAGGTCGTCTGCAGGAACACGGTTACCGGGACCCACCAGGGTGAATACATGGGCCTGCCGGCAACCGGCAAATCCATCACCTACCACGAGATCTTCATCTGCCGCCTCGTCAACGGCCGAATCGCCGAGATCTGGGGGGTCGTCGACGTCTTCTCCCAGATGAAACAGCTCGGCATGATCCCCGCCTAGCCAAGCCCCGTTCACCCGCCTTGAGCACGATCGTCGTCAGCGGAGCGACCGGCAAGATAGGTCGTCATGTCGAGTCAGGAATGCTTGAGCGTGGCGAACACGTGCGCGCGCTCGTCCCCCACCCGCGGAGGACCAGCCTCCCCGACGCACCAAACTGGTGCCGGACGACATCCGTAAACCACCCAGGTTCGCCGGTCACCTCCGACCGCTTCATCGCGCTGGACGCCGACCGCCTCGAGGACGCCGCCGGCCAGGCCGACCCCAGTATTCGACACGATCGGCGGCTGTGCCGGAACGCCTTCTCGGCCTGGGTGATGGGCAGCAGCCACTGCACCCGGATATGCCCGCCCGGCACGGCGCAGGTCTCCAGTTTCGGACCCCATGGATATGGCAGGCTGACCAGCAGGTGGTCGCACGCCGATCCGCGGATCCACGGCTGTCCGATCGGCACGGTGTGGCCAAGGTCGAGCGCGTGATCATGGCCGGCGGCGTGGTAGTACGCGATCATGGTCAGGGTCTCGACGTGCACGTCATCGGCGGCGATTGGGGCGTACAGCACGAACTCCAGGCCGTGGCCGTGCTTCTGGGTGGCGTCCCAGAGGCCGGCGGTCACGTAGAGCCGGCCGCCCTCTTGCGGGGCCAGGCTCAGGATGTGCAGGGTCGGCAGTCGGTCGCGGATCGGACCGGGGGTGGGCGCCAGGACGGCGACGTCCCGGCCAGGGAAGCGGTCGTGGAGGTGCTCCACCGGATGTGCGCGTTTCCGCGCATCCGGCTCAAGCCGCCGTGATATCCGAGCCCGGCTTATTCGACCGCTGGCCCAGAAAGATCAACTGCTTAGCATTGTTTTGACCGGACGCTACGGATGAGCCTTCTCGGTATGGTCAGTCACGGCAGGATCTCGACGTACCCGTCGGTTCCGTGCACGCGGATCCGCTGCCCATCGGGGATCAGCCGGGTGGCATCTACCACACCGACGACGGCCGGCAAGCCGTACTCCCGGGCGATCACCGCGCCATGGGTCATCAGGCCGCCCACCTCGGTGACCAGGCCCGTGATCGCGACGAACAGCGGCGTCCAGCTGGGGTCCGTGTAGGCCGTGACCAGGATGTCGCCCGCTTCCAGATCGGCCTGCGCCATGTCCAGGATGACGCGGGCCCGCCCTTCGATGGTCCCGGCGGAGACCGGTAGGCCGATCAGGGCACCGGCCGGCACGTCGTTGCGTCGGTACGCCCCGGTGATGACCTCGCCGTCCGATGTGAGCACCCGGGGCGGCGTGAGCGCCTGGTACGACCTGAACGCGTCCTTGCGCCGGCAGATGAGCTGGTCATCCACTCTGTTCGTGCGCGCGACGTCGTGGAGCTCTGGGAACGTGAGGTAGAAGATGTCTTCCTTCTCATGAAGCACGTGGGCCTGCACGAGGCGCTCGGCCTCTTTCAGCAGGGCCTGCTTGTAGACGAAGTAGCGGCTGACCATGCCGTACTTCGGGTACTCCCGGTAGCCGATGAAGGTCCGCACCCGGTCGATCATCCGCTTGGCCTCGTCGGCCTTCCGCTCCCCGTCCGGCAGGGCCCGCAAGCGCTCCAGCACGTCCTGTTCCTTCGCCCATGCCTCCTGCCGCCCTTGCTCGAAGCGCCGCGCGCCGGCGCCCGGCTCGAAGTTCTTGATGTTGCCG
>WNGA01013265.1_pt1 | contig 10976 bp, 11 predicted proteins | sample 5400061 | NCBI WGS metagenome assembly WNGA01 (sample SAMN13153366, study PRJNA577476) | soil metagenome | isolation source: 100 cm soil or saprolite under grassland replicate 2 | place: USA:California | collected 2016-06-15
CGAGGAGTTTCGCAGCTACGCGGAAGCGTGGACCCAGATCATTCCACGCTGTGGGGGTGATCTCGTTGGGTATTTCCTTTCGCATGAGGGCACGAATGACATCGCGTGGGCACTGATCCCGTTCGATTCTATGGGACCTCTCGCGGCCCGGGCGCCGGTTGCGCGGCGGGAGTCGCGCGATCTGGGCATTGGTCATCCTGTTCGTCTCGGCGATCGGGCCGATCCTGTACCTGATCGCCGGCCGAGCTGAGTCGCCGGCCCGGGACCGATCCGCCTGAGCCACTCGGCGCTGCGGGTCGCGAACCACCGCCCGGCGCCATGCCCGGTTGGTCGCCGGCGGGATCGATCGCACCGCCTACGGCAGCCGCCGCCCCCGCGCCCGGCAGGTCCTCGGCGGGCCCTCGGGCGGCCGACGCAGTTGCCCCGCCCACGCGCGCCACGGCACGGGCCCCGGGTGCGGCTGTCGGGACTCAATCCGACGCCGCGGCCGCGATCGCTTGCGACGGGCTCACGAAGCGCTATCCGGGCGTCCTCGCCCTCGACCATCTCGATCTCGTGGTGCCTGAAGGGTCGGTCTTCGGCCTCCTCGGACCGAACGGGGCCGGCAAGACGACGACGCTCCGGCTGCTCGCGGGGCTGAGCCCCGCTACTACGGCTGGTCGACCGGTCGTGAGTTGGTCAGTTTGGCCGGGCGACTGCATGGCATGCGGGGCTACGATCTCGAGACTCGGACCGCAGAGGTCATGGCGCGGGTGGGACTGACCGACGCGGCGGACCGCCGGGTCGGGACCTATTCGGGCGGAATGCGTCAGCGGCTCGGGATCGCCCAAGCCCTGGTCAACAATCCGAGCGTGCTCATCCTCGATGAGCCGGTGAGCTCGCTTGATCCCGAGGGCCGGCGCGACCTCCTGGCGCTGATCTTGGAGCTGCGGGGATCGGCGACCGTCCTCTTCTCGACCCACGTCCTGGCCGACGTCGAGCGCGTCTGTGACCGGGTCGGCATCCTCGACCATGGCCGTCTGATCACCGAGGGCCCGCTGGAAGCGCTGCTCGCCCGCTACGCCCTACCGATCTACCGCATCGAGCCCGAGGCGGACCAAGCCACCGCGATCGACCAATTGGCGACGGCGCTTCGGTCGGCCGACTGGGCAACCGGTGTCACGCTCGAGCATGGCCAGTTGCGGGTCGCCGTCCGCGACCCGGCCCAGGCCTCCCGAGCGCTGCTGCTGGCGATCGTGGCGGCTGGCGTGACGGTTTCGAGCGTGGAGCAAATGCGGCCAACGCTCGAGGACGTCTTCCTGCAGCTCACCGGAGGCGCTGGTGCCAACTCGGAGGCCGTCGCGTGAGCGGGTTCTGGGTGCTCGTGATGAAAGAGTTGCTCGAGGCCTGGCGCACGCGCCGCCTTCCGGCCATCGCCGGTGTCTTCATCATCGTCGTCGGGATTATCTCGCCGCTCACCGCCCGCTTCCTGCCGGAGATCCTCAAAGCCGCCCTCGGCAGCCAGCTCTCGATCCCAATTCCCACTCCAACGGCGCTCGACGCCGTCGTCCAAGTGCAGAAGAACGTCGGCCAGCTCGGCGCGCTGGCTGCGATCGTCCTCTCGATGGGCGCGATCGCTACGGAGAAGGAACGCGGTACCGCCGCCTTCCTCCTGACCAAGCCGGCGAGCCGGGGAGCGTTCATTGCCGCCAAGCTCGTCGCCCTCGGCGCCGTCCTCGGCGTCGCGACCGTCATGGCGATGGTCGTGGCCTGGGGGTACACGAGCGTGCTCTTTGAGCTCCAGCCGATCGTCGGTTGGCTCGACTTGGCACTGCTGGCGTGGCTGTCGCTAGCCGTGTGGGCCTCGATCACGTTCCTGGCATCCACCGTCTCGGGTTCGGCGATGGCCGCCGCCGGGTTTGGAGTGCTTGCCCTAGTGGGGCTGTCGCTCATCGCGATTGTCCCGCAGGCGGCGCGCTTCCTCCCGGCCGGCCTGGACGAACCGGCCCGGGTCCTTGCGATCGGCGTGAACACACATCCCGCCGCGGCTGGCACCGGTCTCGGCGGCTCCGCCACCGCCGCCTTCGATGCCGCCATCCTCGCCACGGCGATAGTCGGCTGCATCGCGATCGTGGCCGCTTCGACAGTCCTCGCCTGGCTTTCCTTCCGGCGGCAAGAGTTGTAGCGTCGGTTGCTCCGAGCCGACGGCGGCCGGACCTTGGCCGCGTAGTAGGACGATGGGCGACCTGCAACTGCGCCGATCCAAGACCCGCCGAATGCGAGACGGCCTAACCGAGGGCCTCGGTCGTCGGTCGGAGCTCGAAGAGCGGATGGCGTCGAGCCTCGGTGACGTACTCCTCGAGCGCGTCGTCGATGCGGATCCGGTACCGCCACAGGGCCCCGATGGGTGGCCGGAAGCGTGGCCCGAGCAGCGCACGAAGCAGGCGCTCGTAATTCGCCAGGCTATCGAACGGGATCAGTGCCCACGCGATGTCATTCGTGCCCTCATGCGAAAGGAAATACCCAACGAGATCACCCCCACAGCGTGGAATGATCTGGGTCCACGCTTCCGCGTAGCGGCGAAACTCCTCGCCCTTGGCCGGGTCGATCTGATACCTGATGAGACACGTGACCACCTAGCCTGTGCTCCCTCTGACTGCCCAGCGCAGCGCGGGACAACGTACAGGGAAAGGCGCGACGTCGCTTCGACCATCATCGAACGATGAGCGTCACAGTTACCGACTAACTGCCTGCCTCTGTTGTGATCGGACGCAGTCGTCGTGGCGCCGCCGATTGCGGGCAGGACGTGGTCGACGCGCGCGCTTGCGTAGTCTCCGTGGAATGTTTCGTGGGCGATGAACCGTCGGTAGAACGCGGGAGGCGCGAGCACCGACCGCAGGTGCGGGCGGCGCTCCTCGAAGCGCTTGGCGTGCCAATGGCTGGCAGCCCTCGGTCACATTCTCCGTTGACGGTCCGTCACCCGATTGACGACTGCGACCGCCCGCAAACGTGAACGAGGATCGAAGATGCCCGAGGCTCCCGCATTCATCCGCCACTCGAATCCCCTCACCCGGCGGCTCCTCCGGCTTGGGCTGCCGATGGGCCCGAACGTGCTCCTGACCGTCCGCGGCCGGACGAGTGGTCTGCCGAGATCCGCACCGGTCGCCGTCGCCGAGATCGATGGCCGGCGCTGGGTCATCGGCGTATACGGCGACGTCCAGTGGGTGCGCAACCTGCGGGCCGCGGGGGAGGGCCAGATCTTGCTCCATGGCCGCTACGTCCCCGTCCGCGCCCATGCGCTGACCCGGGAGGAGGCGCTCGTCTTCTACCGGGACACCCTGCCGGGATACGTGGCGACCCTGCCGTGGTTTGGCCGCGCCTTCGTCCGGCTCCTGTTCCGGCTTGCGGCTCCCGCGGTCACGGGTGACCCGGCCCGAGCTGCCGCGACGCGTCCGGTGTTCGAGCTCCGGCTCGCCGAGGGCTCCCAGACGCCCTAGCTTGAACTACCGTTGCGGCGACCGGAGGATCCAGCGCGGGACGGAGCGCCGGTAGCTTTCGTACTCCTCGCCGAACCGACCGCGCAGAGTCGGCTCTTCGTACGCCACGACCAGAAGGTGGAAGCCGAGCGCGAGGGCGATTGCATAGAGGAGCAGCGGCAGCGAAAGGAAGAGCCAAGCCTCGCCGACGACGATCAAGAGGGCGCCGATGTAGATTGGGTTGCGGACCCACCGGTAGGGGCCCACGGCCACGACTCGCCGTGGGGCATCCCGGACCGCGGGCGTGCCGCGGCCCGCGGCCACGAAGACCCAGAAGCACCAGATGTCGAGAACGAGCCCGGCTCCGATGAGGACGGCCGCCGGCCACGTGGTGGGCTCGGGCGGCACGCCGCCACGAGTCAGGATCAACCACGGCACGTACACGCCGCCCGTGCCTGGCACGAGGAGGACGAACAGGAGGTACCCAAGGGCGCGGCGCATGGCTGAGCCTGTCAGCTTCCGACTGCTCTCGCCGGCTCCGCGCAGACCATACCCTCGCTGAAGCGCGCGTCACCGATGCCCAATGTGCGGCTGAAGCGCCCCCGCAGGTTCTCCAGCGCGATGATGTGGGTGAGCTCGACGATCTGGACCTCGTCGAGATGCGTCCGCAGCGCGGCGAAGAGCTCGTCCGGCATCTCGGCCGGCGTCTTGCTCATGGCGACCCCGTAGCGGAGCACGAGCTTTTCGAGATCGGTGAACAGCGGACTCGCCCGATAGGCCGGTAGCGCCAGGAGCTGCTCGTCGGTTAGGCCAAGGGCGGCGTGCGATGCTCGAACCGAGATCGATGCCGTACTCGCAGCTCGTCATCATGGCCGCCTTAAGCTTGGCCAGCAGCCGCAGCCGCTGGTGGAGGTGATGCAGCTTGGCGGTCGCCTGCTCGAGCCCCGCGCCGGGTGAACGCGAGTACAAAGAGCGCGACAACGACGGCACCCCAGCCGCTGACCGAGGGACATGCCTGCTCCTGTTCGAAACGGCGATGCGCCTCCAGAGTCTCCGAGCTGTGGGGACGGCGGCTGACTCACAAGCCGCCATGGGACTGACGGCTCGTCGATCGGAAACGTGACCGGCTGGGATCGCCACAATCGACGTCGGCGTCGCAGCGTGGATTGGCTCGAGCCGCGCGGCTAGACGATCCCCCGGTCACGTCGACGACCTCCGTTCCGTCATCCCGGTAGATCCCGACCTCGGACTAGGCGGAGGCACGACGGCGTGAAGGTCATCGTCTACATGACGCTTACCGCAAATGGTTACTTCCCCGTCGCCGGCGCGGGTCAGACGCTGCCGAAGGAGGTACTGGCGGACTTTGTCGGACTTGTGGCGACGACACGCAACCTCATCGTCGGGCGGCGGACGTACGAAGGGATCGGGTCTATGGGGCCCGCGCGCGCGTTGCTGGAGCGAGTGCCGGTGGTGGTGGTCACGCGGGCGGCGGCCCCCGTGCCCGGAGCACTTACCGTTCCATCGCCGCAGGCGGCGCTCGATCTGTTTTATGAGCAGGGTCACACGACCGCCCTCGTCGCCGGGGGCGCCGAGGTTGACGGCCCGTTCCTGTCGGCCGGGCTGTTCGACGAGCTGCGCCTCAACATTCACCCGGCGATCGGCGGAGTGGGTCGCCCCGTGCCGATAGCAGACGGCGCGTTCACCTCACTCGAGCTGCGCAGCACCCCAAGGTTGATCGGAGAACACACGGTGCAGCTCGAGTATGCAGCGATGAGGTCGTGAAGCCGTGCTGGGCGCAGCGCTCGGTACGGCTCGATCACCGGGCTGGCCGGTGGCAGAGCCACTGAGCGAGGTCCGTCCATGAACCCGACCAATCAGCCACCGGTCACGCTGATCAACGTGTTCGAGCTCCCCGCGGAACGGGTGGACGAGTTCATCGAGCAGTGGCGCGAACGCGCTGGGCTTCTGGCGACGAAGCCGGGCTTCGTCGATGCGCGCCTCCATCGGGCACTTTCTACAGAGAGTCGCTTCCAGCTCATCACGGTGGCCCACTGGGTGAGTCGCGGGGCCTGGCAGGCGGCCACCGCCGATCCAGGCTTTCAGCAGCGCACCGAGGCCGTGAGCGCCGACGCGCGAATGCTGCGGTCCGCGGATCCGGCCCTCTACGAGGTGGCTGTAGAGCTCATCGCGCCATCGAGATGAGCGTCGGATATCGACGCTGCGTCGCGCTGAGGAGCATCTCCCCTACTCCTGCTCCGCCCTGGAGCGAAGCTACCGGCGGGAGCCGGTCGTGATCGGCGCACGGTACGACGGGACGCCGCTGACGCGCGTGCGCTGGGTGCCGGACCCGGAGACGGCCCCCAAGGTGGTCCAGGCGTTTCAGATGGCGGCCGAAGGCGTGACCTACGACGAGATCGTCGCCGCAACCGGCATCTGCGAGAACAAGTCCAGCCTGGCCACGATCCTCGCCAGCCCGATCTATCGCGGCGTTCGCGTCTTCAACCGTGAGACGCGAGTCGAGGGTGAGCACGGCCGCAAGCGGCGGCGGAACCCGGCCGAGGACATCGTGACCAGCGAGGTCGAAGCCATCGTTCCCGAGCAGCTCTGGACGAGGGTGCAGGAGATGCTGGTTCGCCGCCGGAAGGATCGGTTGGCGCCGCAGCGATACGCGGGCGGCTACGTGTTGACGGAGCTGCTCCGGTGCGCGTGCGGGTCGTCGATGGTGGGCACGAGCAATCGGTCATACCGCTACTACCGCTGCAAGGCGCGCTGCGGTCGACCAAGCGTGCGGGCGAACGATCTGGATGCCGGCGTCATGGACCTGATCCGCCGGACTCTGGTGACCCCGAAGGCTGTCCGGGACATGGTCCATTTGCTCAACGAGGACATCCAGATGCGCGCCGAGCGGCGTGCGCCCGATCTCGATGAGGCGAAGGCGCGGATTCGCAAGCTCCAGCAGGAAGACGCCAACTTGCGTCGTGCTCTTCGCAGCGCCGGCCCGAGAGCTTCCGAGCGGATCAACGTCGAGATCGAGGCGGTTGCGGCCGAGCTTGCAGCGGCCCAAGCGCGAATCGCCGAGCTTGACCAGGCGGAGCGGCCACTCCGGATCACAACCAACCTCGTTCGGCAGACGATCGACGACATGAACGGGATTCTCGACCACGCGCCGTTGGCGACGCGGGTGGCGTGGGTCCGAGACCTGTTCGAGCGGATCAACGTCGACAGTCGCGACGAGAAGGCTGTCGCCGTCTGGAGGGCCGCGACCGACGAGGGCGTTACCCGGCCGGATTCCGTATACGAGTGGCTCCGGCGGGACGGAGCGAACCTGTGTTCAAGCGGTTAACCGGCTCCCGAAGGCCAGGGCGGCGATGCTCGACTGGCGTCGACACGCGCGGCCAAGACTCGCCCCGATTCGTACGTGCGAGGCGCGCATAACTCGGCGGCGCTGGCATCGCCCACGGATCGGGAACGCACAGACCAGGGCCGGAATCGCTCCTAAGGCCGGCGCGTCTGCCATTCCGCCACTCGCCCGATCGTCAGTTTCCCACAGGATCGAGGCTTCGATCACCGCCGAAAATCGCGGCCGCACACCTGCCAGAGCCGGGAAAGCCAGCGGGTTCCGCCGGTCCGGAGGGGGCGCTGGTACGTGAGCGACCGTCTCGACCGCCAATTGGGCCCGCCGAGCGCGGCTGACCATCACCGAGTCGCTACTTGGGTGGAAGCGCAGCCGCCCGCCCGGGGGAACGCCGGGGCCAGACGAGGCGGGTGACCAGTGCCACGTTCGCCCGAGCCAGGCGGGCGAGCGAGCCAAACGGCCGCCGCGATGTCGCGGGCTGTTCGTGATCGACCGCGGCGAGCCGCTCGAATGCCACGCGAGCGGCGAGAACGGAGCTCATCTGAGGATCCATCTCATCCATTCCTTTCGAGCTGATGTCCATTGCGATGGAAGACAGCCTCGGTCTAAGGAGGCTCCTTGCCATCAGGGAGTTCCTCAGACGCCTCCTCGTTTTCGGGCGGCCGGTCGAGGGCCCTCTAGAATTGGTGCGCGATGGAGAGCGAGGGCGGACGGCCCACGGTGGGCCTTCCCAGGCAGCTGGGCCCGATCGTGGGGAGGCGCCGCGAGCTGGCCGAGCTCGAAGCCCTGCTCGTGACGGACCGTCTTGTCACGCTTACCGGGACCGGCGGGAGCGGCAAGACGCGGGTTGCTCTGGAGGTCGCCGTCCCGCTCGGGGATCGATTTCCGGACGGCGAATTCTTCGTCGACCTCGCGCCGATCCGCGATCCGGATCTCATGCCGGCGACGATCGCCGCCGCGCTCGGAGTGCGGAGGCACCCACGGCGGACGGTTATCGACACGCTCATCGGGAACATCGGCGAGCGCCGCCTGCTGCTGATCCTCGACAACCTCGAGCAGCTGCGAGGGGCCGAACCGGCGATCGCGGAGCTGCTGGGTAGCTGTCCGAACCTGCACGTCCTGGCCACGAGCAGGGCACCGCTCCACCTCCGCGGCGAGCGCGAATACGCGATCAGCCCGCTGGCCGTGCCTGACCAACAGGACCGCGCGTCGCTCGGCGAGCTGGCGCGGATCGAGTCCGTCGCGCTGTTCGTCCAACGAGCCCAGGCGATCGACGCTTCCTTCGAGCTCAGCGCTCTCAACGCCTCCGCGATCGGCGAGATCTGCCGCCGTCTCGACGGGTTGCCGCTCGCAATCGAGCTCGCAGCGGCTCGATCGCGCCTGCTCGCCCCGGACGCCCTCCTGCGTCGGCTCGACCAGCGCCTGACGCTCCTGACGAGCGGCGCCGCCGATGCGCCCGCCCGCCAACGGACGTTGCGCGACACGATTGCCTGGAGCTACGACCTCCTCGAGCCGGCCGATCGTGTCCTGTTCGCTCGGGTCGGCGTCTTCGTCGGTGGCTTCGACCTGCCGGCCGCCGAGGCGGTCGTCGTCGATGCGACCGATGGCGCGGGGGCCGACCTGCTCGAGCGGCTCGGCCGCCTCGTGGACCAGAGCCTCCTGCGCGTCGGTTCGGATCGCGAGAGCGAGCCGCGGTTCGGCCTGCTCGAAACCATCCGCGAGTTTGCCGTCGAGCTGGTCGATCCGCGCGAGGCCGAGGAGCTCAGGCGCCGGCACGCCGGCTATTTCACCGCCTTCGCCGAGACGGCGGCATCGACGCTCGGTGGGTTCGGCCATCGACCGCTCCCGCCCGGCGAGCGAACCGTGGTCGAGAGCCAGGGCCAGGCCCGCTGGCTCGACCGCCTCTGGCTCGACATCGACAACCTCCGCGCGGCTTTCGAGTGGGCGCGGGAGCGCAGCGAGGCGACGCTGCTCGCGCGGCTGGCGGTCGCGCTGGCACAGTTCTTCGGGAGCTTCGGCGATCACCGGGAGGGTGGCAGCTGGTTGCATGCCGCCGAGGAGCGGTCGGGCTCGCTCGAACCGGCCTTGCGCGCCGACTTTCTCCTGCAACTCGCCAGCTACGAGATCTGGCACGGCGGCGACCGGGTCCGGGTCCGCCGGATGTTCGCCGAATGCCTGGCGATCCGCGAGTCGCTCGGGGACGAGGTCGGTGCCGCCTTTGCCCTGATCCAGCTCTCGTCCGTGGCGGCCGATCTCGGGGATCGCGAGGAGGCGATGCAGCTCCAGCGCCGCGCGATCGCGGTCGTGAGCCGGGTCGACGACCCGCTCGAGGCGGCTCGCCTGTTCGTCTGGTTCGGGCTGTCGTTGATGCTGCTCGACCCGGCCGAATCGAAGGCCGTCGCGGAAGAGGCGATCAGGCGCGGGCGCGCGGTCGGTGACCGCTTGACGATGGGCCGCGGGTACGTCGGTCTCGGCTGGACCGCGCTCACCACGGGCGACTTCTCTGCCGCCGTGTCGGCCCTGTCCGAGGCGCACGAGCTGTTCGCCGAGGCGAGCGCGCGAGGCGAGATGACTCACGTGATCTCGACCCTCGGCGTCGCGCTGCTGCGATCGGGCGACTCGGAGGGTGCCCGGCGGCTCATCCGCGAGGCGTGCGATCGGGCCCGGGCCGTCGAGGTCTGGGTCCTGCTGGCTTCGCTCGAGGCGGCCGCCGACTGGCTCGGCGCGAACAACCTGTCGGTCGAGGCGACGGTCTGCTGGGCGGTCGTCGATACGGAGCGAGCGCTCGTGCCCGACCGGACGTACGGCAACGAGGCCGGCTTCTACGAGCTGTCGAGGGCGCGGGACCGGCGTGCCCTGAGGCCCGGTGCGTACGAGGCGGCGCGCGACCGGGGCGCGCGGCTGACGCTCGACGAGGGGCTGGACTATGCGATCGTGGGGCTCGATCGGGCGGGCGCCTTGACCGAGGAGGACCGACTGGCCGCCTCGGCCCGGCGAAGCCGCCACGACCTGACGCCTCGCGAGCGAGAGGTGCTCGCCCTGATCGCAGACGGCAGGTCGGACGGGGAGATCGCCGAGGCGCTGTTCATCAGCAAGAAGACGGCTTCGGTCCATGTGGCGAGCATCAAGGGCAAGCTCGGCGCGTCCAGCCGGGTGGAGATGGCGATGCTGGCAAGAGGCATGGCGCCGAACGACGATCCCCTCCCGGCGGGCGACGGCGAGAGGCCAGACCTGGTCGTGCGCGGCCGATAGGTCAACGAGCTGCTCGACACCGGCATCCGCCGCGGAGCCCGGCTATGACGCGACCCCGTTCGTCAGGTACTTCGTCGACTCACTTGTGCAAGCAGCCGACCATGTCCTCGAGCGCATCCGCGGCCTCGGTCTGGTCATGATCGCGATCCGCCGAGCGATCGCCTCGGGCAGCCTGCCTGCGCCGATGATCGACGGCTTGGCCTATGCCTGGATCAACCGCCACCTGCGCGCCCGAGACTACATCCGCGCCACCGGCCGTAGCCCCCAGAACACGACCCGCGACCTGCGGCGTGCTGTGGATGATGGCTGGCTGACGTCAGCCGGGGAGCGGCGGGCGAGAATCTATGTGCTCGGCCCCAAGCTTCTTGAGATCCCGGCGCTCGGTGAGATTGTGTCGGTGCCGACCAGTCCGTGACGCGAGTGTCGCGACTCGCATCGCTGTCCGCGCCGTGCTTTCCAAATGCTCTCCTGACCCTCCGCCCATTCTCCTGTACCGTGTCGGGTCGGCGGGGAGGCTCGCCGCCGGGAGGCTGGATCCGCAGGACGGCGTGTGGCCAGACGCTTGACGCGGACGGTCACAGCGAGGCGGAACATGGAGGACGCGATGGCTCGGCAGGGCGACCCCGATCTCCAGCGCGTGGTCGAATCGGCGATCGCGGAGGATGGCGTCGAATCGGCCGTGGTGTTCGCGCTACGGCCCGGTTCGTCCGCTCTCGAACTGGCGGCGGCGGCATGCATCGAAGGTCCTGCTCTTGAGCGACTGGCCGCGGCCGTCAGGAACCCGGCGCATCCGATCACTCGGACGATCGAGGACGATGCGGCGACGTTCGACGTCCAGCCAACCGCTCCGGGTGGCCCGGCACTGCGCAGCCACCTGCCGCTCGTCGCGCGCGATGACGGCCGACGCAGCGTGG
>WNGA01031463.1_pt1 | contig 10976 bp, 12 predicted proteins | sample 5400061 | NCBI WGS metagenome assembly WNGA01 (sample SAMN13153366, study PRJNA577476) | soil metagenome | isolation source: 100 cm soil or saprolite under grassland replicate 2 | place: USA:California | collected 2016-06-15
TAATAGCGGCGGGCGCGACCCCGTCGCGCCGGCACACCGTCCTGATTGGGGTCTGGCCCTGGAGCCGCGTCGTCCGCCGCTCGGGATTACCGATAGATGTCTTTTCGGTAGCGAACGCGCAAGATACGGACGATTTGTGATCGGTCTTCGATCTCGTAGAGCACGCGATACGCGCCCACGCGAGTTCTCCAATCTCGGCGAGATCCCTTGAGTTTGCGGCAGCCAGGGGCGAGGATTCTGCGCGAGTGACTGAATCTCCCGGATAACCTGTCGAAGACCTCCCGCTCGAGCCCCTTCAGATCTTTCTCTGCCTGACTTTCGAGCAGGACCTCATACACGCGAGGCGCGCTCTTCGAGAAAATCTTCGAGTCTTCGAAACTTCAGGGGCCTCCGACGGAGGGCTTCAAGAGCCTTCAGGTCCTCGACCTGCTCGAGTTGCTCGAGCATCTCCCGGTACTCCTCAATCTCGAGGATCACGGCGGCCGGTTTGCCGTCACGCAGCACGACTTCGGGTTTCCGGTGCCTATTTCGTTTGCTATTCGATCTCATCCTAGTCTCTCCCACCCGCCCATTCTCGCACATGCGAAAGAGGACCGGGTCTGGCGAAAGAGGACCGGGTCTGTAAGGTATGGGGTCAACCGTGTTCATCCTGTATTATTGTGGGTCAGGCGTGAAAGGGTACGGGTACGGGGTCAACCGTGTACGGGTACGGGGTCAACCGTGTACATCCTGTATTATTGAGTTATCGTGGCATGCCATACTTGCCTTGCATGTCTTTCATGTGAGGCAGAAAAATGTCTCACTCCGTTTCAACGGAGGCGCTGGGAGTCGCCGGCGGACGAGTCTTGTAGACCCGCAGAGCCAGACATGAGTACGTAGACCTGACCCAGGCGATCCAGACGATCTGACCTCAGGCGATCCAAGCGAGCGGTCGACTGATCCGGCGACGGCGTCAGGCGCCGGGGGTTTCCCAACGCAGTCCCTTGAAGCGGGAAAAGTCGGTGTCGAAAGAGGCAAGCACTACTAAGGTATGGGGTCAACCGTGTACATCCTGTATTATTGTGGGTCAGGCGTGAAAGTGGCAACGCCACAGATAATCCGGAGGCACGGAGAAGCTGGAAGCAGGTCCCGCTGCTCGTTGGAGCCAGGGATCAGAAGGGATCAGAAAACAGCGCTGAGAGGAATCTCCAGGCCTTCAAGAAGGACAGAACGGAGTGTCTCGCCCGTGCCGGCCAACGAGTCGCGCCGGAACCCCTCGCCGGAGTTGACCAGCACCTCGATCGTTCTCGCCTCTGGATCGGCGATCCAGAGCTCCCTGACGCCTTTTTTCGCGTAGAGCTTCGCCTTGGCGACCCGATCCCGAGTCTCGGTTGCCGGCGAAAGGACCTCGACGATGAGATCCGGCGCGGCGGAGATGAATTTGTCCCCCACGATCGAGATTCGGCTGGCAGACACAAACAGAATGTCCGGCTGGACGACATCGGTCTCGGAGAGAACAACATCGCAGGGAGCATCGAGGACCAGCCCCAGGCCGTTCTTCTCCACAAAATCGTCGATCAGCCGCTCGATGCGTTTCGAGACGAGCTGGTGGTATGGAGTCGGCGCAGGAGTCATGAAGAGGTCTCCGTCAATCACCTCGTAGCGGCGATCCTCCGGCAGGAGGAGGTAGTCCTGGTACGTGAAGCGAAGCGCGGTCGAAGCTGTCATCGAACCTATTCTACTGCCGAAGAAGTCTAAGGTCTGTGCTCGCGCTCAGTCTCGTCGAGTAGATCGAGGTCGCTCAAGTCCTTGGGTCTGCCTACAGCGCGCTTGTTGGCGATGAAGTCCTTCTTGCCGAGAACCGGGATTGCGAGCGATTCGACGCGAATCGTCGTCCGATTCGGCCAGGCCTGTTCGAAGGAGACGCCCGATATCGACGTCAGGATGTCGATTCGGCTAGGGGGGACGCCGATCTGAAAGACGGTGCCGGGCCGGAGGAGATCCTCCCGCGTCAGGTCGAACTGCGGAGCGCCGAAAGCCTTGAGCGCCGCGAGAACACGATCGGCGTTCGCTGACTCACAGCGGACCCAGATGTCGAGATCGCCCGTGGCCCGAGGGACGCCGTGAGCGGCCAGGGCATGCGCGCCGACGATGAGGAATTCAGCCCGAGCTTCGACGAGTGCGGACAACATCTCGACGAAGTCGCGGTTCATGCGTCTGGCCCTCTTTGAACATCCAGGCCTGAAGCGTCAGTTGCCAGACCATGGCAACGCGCTCGCTCTTGAAGAGACGTCTTGCGAACCGGATAGTCGGCCCGATTCATGGCGTAATTATATCTTCTTCACTTCGATCAGGACCTTCCCGGTAGTGGAGCGGGAGGCCAGGGCGCGGTGGGCTTCGGGGAGTTGGGCGAAGTCAAAGCGGGGGCCGGTGACCGGGCGAATGCGACCGGACTTCCAGAGGTCGAAGAGGGCCTCGGCTGCGCGTCGGAGCTCACCCGTCTTCGTCGGGAGCAGAGAGAGGTTGAAGCCGATCAGGATGCGGCAGGCCTCGACGAAGCGGTAGGGTGCGAGGAAGCCCATGGCCAGATATTCGCGGGCGGCTTTCAGGCTGGCGACGCCGCGGGGACCGGCGGCGGCGGCGAAGCCGTACAGGACGTACCGGCCGCCGAGGTCGAGCCGGCGCCAGAGGGAGCGGAAGAGTCTTCCGCCGATCGCGTCCAACACGACATCGGCCTTGCCGAAGTGTCGGGCAAGAAGCCTGTCCGCGGAGGCGTAGAGGCCGGCATCCAGAGCGCCGAGCTCGCGGCAGAGGGCGAGCTTGGATTCCGAACCGGCGAGAGCGATAGCCCTGGCGCCTCGAAGGGCGATGAGTTGCAGGAGCGCCGTCCCGACGCCGCCGGCCGCAGCCGTGACGACGACGCGGTCTCCTGAGCCGACCTCCGCACGGGCGAGGGCGTACCAGGCGGTCAGGAAGGCGACCGGCATGGCGGCGGCTTCAACGAGATCCACGCCGTCCGGGAGCGTGAAGACCCAGGGCGCCGGCACGGCGACCTTCTCGGCGTGGCCGCCGAAGAGCGGCACTGCGACAACGCGCTGGCCGGGGTGAAGATCCGCGACGCCCTGGCCGACGGCCTCGATCGTGCCGGAGATCTCCATACCCGGCACGAAGGGAGGTTTGGGAGTGCGCGGATAGACGCCCGCGCGTACGAAGAGATCGGCGAAGTTCAGGCCGATCGCGGCGGTTCGGACGAGGACCTCGCCGGGTGCCGGGACGGGGTCCGGGCGATCGCGCAGAATCAGGCGTTCGGGACCGCCGTAGCGGTCCACGAGCCAGGCCCGGGATATGCCAGCCATGCAGGCGATTATCTATAATGTCGAAATGGCCACGCGGTTGGATCAGCTCGAGCGAGAATGGGCTCGTCAATGGAAGAACGCCGCGGCGGCACTGGCGGAACAGAGGCGCCGTGACTTGCGCCTGATGACCGATGCCGAAGCGTTGGCCGCCGCGGAGAATCTCCTTTCCCTCGTTGAGACGGTGATTCTGAATCCCATCCGCAGCGTCTCTTCGGGGCTGGTCGAACAACAGGCGCTTCTGCATCGGCGCTCGCGCGCTTGAACCCGATCTTTGCCGCGGCTCTCGAAATCCAGGATTTCTGCCGCGGGCGAGACTGGCGGTTCTGCTTCATTGGAGCACTCGCGGTCCAGAGATGGGGCGAGCCCCGCCTGACCCAGGATGTGGACGTGACGATCGTGACCGGGTTCGGGGCGGAACCGCAATACGTAGACGATCTCCTCCGTGACTTCCAGGGTCGCCTGCCCGACGCGAGAGAGTTTGCGTTGGAGAAGCGCGTCCTCCTGCTTCGGAGCCGCGCCGGAATCCCCGTTGACGTCGCCCTCGGAGCGCTGCCCTTCGAGGATCGGGTCGTTCAGCGGGCGTCGCCCTACAGGATCAACGAATCGGTTGCGCTAACGACATGCGGCGCCGAGGACCTCGTGGTCCTGAAAGTATTTGCCGGCCGGGAGAAGGATTGGCTCGACGTCGAAGGGATAGTGCTGCGTCAGGGCAGCAAGCTTGATCGAACCCTGGTCTGGCGGGAGCTCAAGCCCCTCCTCGGACTGAAAGAGGACGTCGCTGCGGAACCGCGCCTCGCAAGACTCTTCGCATCCGATTAGGCCACCTCAGCGCACCCCTCACCGGCCTTCGCCGGGAGAGGGCCTTTCGATTCGAACCTCTCTGGTAATCCCGGCCGTGTGGCGCGGCGGCCCTGGCCCGCTACTTAGCTGTCTACGCTTCGCCGCGTCGCTCGCACGCCGCGACGCAAGACTCGCTACTACCCTGCTCGGCTAATCGGTGGGCGGAGGGTTTCTCATGTCTCCCTCTGAATCTGCCAGGCCTCTCCTGGCGCTCAATCGTCCCAGGAATGTCCAGGACCAGGCGAAGTTCCTCCACTGATATATACTGGTCTCGATCATGGCGACGGCGAGGCTATTTCGGAATGGCCGGAGCCAGGCGGTTCGGCTGCCGAAGGAGTTCCGCTTCGAGGGAGAGGAGGTCAATATCCGCCGCGCCGGCAAAAAGGTGATCCTCGAGGCGAAGAAGCGCCGGAGGTGGCCTCGGGGCTATTGGAAGAGCTGGGGAAAGGTTCCCGCAGACTTCCGGGCTCCGGAGCCGCTGCCGGCAGGCCATCCCAGCGTTGGCTTTGATTGACGTACCTCCTCGACACCAACATCTGCGTTTACGCCATCAAGCGCGAGCCGGAGGTGTTACGCCGCTTACAGTTGCGCAGTCCCGATGACTTCGGTGTCAGCGCCGTAACCGCCGCGGAGCTCTGGTTCGGTGCGGCAAAAAGCAGCCGGCCGCAGAGCACGTGTGCGAGCGTGGACGCTTTCTTGAAACCGTTCGAGGTCCTTCCCTTCGCCGGCGAGGCGGCCGAGGAGTACGCGGAGATCCGTCTTCAGCTCGAAAAGGCAGGCAAGCCCATCGGCGAGCGTGATCTGTTGATCGCCGCAACCGCGAAGTCTCGCCGGCTGACGGTCGTCACCCGCAACGTCCGGGAGTTCTCTCGGGTCCCCAACCTGAAAGTGGAGGATTGGCTCTGAGGGCCTGAGCAGGTCCGCGACCGCGTCCTATCCAGAACCAGCGCTCGGGACCGCCGTAGCGATCCACGAACCAGGCCCGGGATTGCCGGCCATCGCAGAGATCATCCGCGAAGTAGCAGGTTGTGAAAGGTCCAGAAGTTGCAGTCTCCACACCGAACGTCATGCCGAAGGAGAATCACTCTCTCAGGTACCTCGTCACCGGCGCCAACCGCGGGATCGGCCTGGCCTTCGCGAGGCATCTCTCGGAGCGAGGAGACCAGGTCCTCGCGGCATCCTGAGAAGGCCCGCGGCCTCGCGAAGCTTTCGCGCCTGGAGCAACTCGACGTCGCGGACGAAAAGAGCATCGCGAGTCTGGCGCGCCGTATCGCGGACCAGCCGCTCGACGTCCTGATCAACAATGCCGGCATCGGCGACGCGGGCCCGAGATTCGGACACGTTTCGATAGAAGAGCTCGAACAGGCTTTCCGCGTCAACGCCATCGGCCCGGTTGCCGTCACCCAGGCCCTGCTGCCCAGCCTGCGCGCCGGACAGCGCCGTACCGTCGTCAATCTCTCGAGCGGCCTCGCCTCCATTTCCGAAAACGAAAGCGGAGGCTGGATCGCCTATCGCGCTTCGAAGGCGGCGTTGAATCAGTTGACTCGCACCATGGCCGGCGAGCTCAGGAAGGAGGGCTTCATCTGTATCGCGATCTGCCCCGGCTGGGTCAAGACCGATATGGGCGGCCACGGCGCCTCCGTCTCCCCCGACGACAGCGTTGCCGCCATGCTCAAAGTCGTCGATCGCCTGAAACCTTCCGACACCGGCCGCTTCCTGGACCGCCGCGGCAAGCAATTGCCGTGGTGATCCCGGCCGTGTGCCTCGGCGCCTCTGTACTGCGGTATCCATGACGGAGTCGGCAAACCGGAAAACGATCCAGGCCGCTCAATAGTCCAATAAGCCACGAACGATCTCACTCACTTCCCAGGTCGGCGGCGGTAGCAACAACCTGTTAGACTGGCCAACCTGAACTTTGCGATCATCGACGGAACCCGGCGCGAGCAGAGGACAAGATAGTGAGACCAGAACGACGTCAGGTACCCAGGTATCCGTTTATCGCGAACGCGGAGCTGGTGGAAGAGCGATCCGATATGCAGATCGCTGTACGCGTGAGTGAGCTGAGCCTGGGCGGTTGTTATTTGGACATGATGAATCCGCTTCCCATGGGTACGCTTGTTCGGGTGAAAATCTCCGCGGGCGTCGATTTTTTCGAGTCTAAGGCGGAGATTCTTTATTCGCTTGCGCACCCGGGGGGCGTCGGGATGCGTTTCATCGATGTGGAGCCGCAGTACCTCGCCGTATTGCAGGGATGGCTGGAGAAAGCGGAGAGGGATCGGCAGAGACGCCTCGGTTAAGCTGACCACGATGTCGCCGATGCCGCGCACCTCAGATCCTCGCATCGACCTCGAGGGGTGAGCTCGCCACGGTTGTGGGGCAGGCTCCTGTTATCCCGAGGTCGCCGACGCGCCAAAGCCGCTATGGCGACGGCGCGAGCGCAGCGACGAGGGATCTGCTCCGAGAATATCAAAGGTCGCGAGAGCAGATCCTTCGCTTCGCTCAGAGCCCTGCCCTGAGCTTATAGGCATCCATCGGAGCAACCGGGGCTTCGCTCAGAGCTTGCCCTGAGCTGGAGGGCCTCGCTTGAACAGACAGAGCAGATCCTTCGCTTCGCTCAGGATGACAGGGAGGAGAGCGAAGGGATGACAGGGGCGGCAGGAGCGAAGGGATGACAGGTGGACTTTGTCCGCGAAGAACTCGGGATGCTAGCGGAACCGCCGTCAGCTGATGACGGCATCGCCGATGGAAGTGTCGGCGTCGGTTGGCAGAGATTCGAGGATCTCGGAAAGCCGCGCGCCGATGTGCTCTCCCAGCTTCCGGTAGCTCTCCCACTGCGCCTCGTCGAAGAACTGGTCCGAAGTCGGTTCCTGCGGAAACCGCGGATGGTTCGCCGCGTACTGCACAACATCCGAGGGCTCATTCCCGAGAAGCGTGGGCTTGACCAGGAGGAGCAGCCCGCGTTGACCGTCGGGATACTCGACCGCCGCCGCGGCGATGTGACGCGTCGCGCGCGGCGGGCCGGCGCGCGACGCCGCCTCCGCCGGTGCGGCCGGTTTGAGCTGGGCAAGCGTGCCGACGCGATTCTCATAGTCCCGCGCGATCTCAAGGAAACGGCCGCGGTATTCCTCTCCGGCAAACCGGATCTCCGTGTCGAAGTCGAGACGGGCTTTGCGGACCAGACTCCCCATGTCCTCGAAAAGACAGCCGGGGTCCGCGCCATTGTCCAGGATGATGATCAACGGCACGCGGCGCCGGATCAGTTCGTAGGCGCCCGTATTCTCGAAATGGCCCCCGTCGGAGAGATACCACCTTTTCAGAGCCGTCCCCGGAAACCGCGCGAGCAATTCGTTGAAAAGAAGCCGCTGCACAGGGAAGAGCGGAAGGCGGCGCGCCAGCCGCTGCAGAGCCCTCGGCGGTGTTTGAAACTCCCGGTTGGCGGGATCCACGCCGCTGTTCCACCAGTATCCCAGCCGCACATTTGCCATGCCGGACAGCAGACTCAGACCCAGGCTCGTCCGGTATCCGATTCCTGTCGTGAACGCCGCCCCGGAGATCCCGACCCACTCTCCCAGAGTCAGCGGCTCGACCTCGATCGGGTCGCCGGCGCGGTTCGGGGCGAAGATGCGAAACCCGCTCGCGGGCGAGAGCGACTCGAGAGTGCGCTTGCGCGTGAGACGGCCCGTCGCGATGCCACCGGCGCGACCGGTCCAGAGCGCATGATGCCGGACTCCGACACTCAATCCGAACGGCCCGACGGCCAGAGGCACGCCTTTCCGGTCGCGCTGCTCGATCTGCGACCGCCCGTCGATTGTCTCGTTGATCGTCGCGTTGATCAGGTGAAGAGGACCGCCGTGCCATTCCGGGTGGTAGTCCTCCCAGCTCACGGCGTCGCCGGGAACCGCGTCCGAGATTCTCATCCCCTCCGGCTTCCAGCGCGCGGGATTGGAAGCGCCCAGATAGGCGCGCGTCAATCGGGCGCCGTACAAGGCCTGGAGGGACGACCGGTTGAGAAAGGACGGTAGATGCCCGAGAATCAAGCAGACGAGCGCGAAAACCAGAAAGACCGCCGACGCCGCGCCCAGGCGCGGGCTCCAGAACACGATCCAGCCCTCGCGGAGGACCCGAGCAGAACCCGACATCACGTCATTCAGATCGTAAGTGAGTCGCGACAGGAACCCGAGCAGAGCGATGATGAGAAGGATGCTGCTGACACCCGCGATCAGGCTCACCGAGATCTTGGGCCGGCCGCCGCGGGTGAAATTACTGATGAACGGCGCCAGGCGCTTGCCAAACGTGAGGAGCGTAGCCAGAAGTGCGAGGACCTTGGCGGCATCCCATGCCGCCGGATGCGCGTGGAGGTTCTGACCGAGACTGTCTATCAAGGCCACCGCCGACACCACGCCGGTGCCCATCAGCGCCTGCATGAGGGCTCGGGAAAGTCGGTTGCCTCGCTTCCAGCGTGCCACCTCGGTTGGCGCGGACCAGCCCCCCTGCGCCGCCACGGCCGAGAGGACCGCCGCCAGAAGCCAGTATGCCGCCAGCGCCAGGAGAAATGCGTCCAGGCCTCTGGCGCCCCAGAAGAAAGCGGCCGCGATCACACCCAGGGCGGCGGCGACGAGCAGATCCCGTGCCCGTGTCAACCAGTAGGCCAGACCGGCCGGCACCGCCAGGACCGCGGCCGGGACCGCCGCGAGCAGGAAGTAATCACTGATCCACACGGCGTGGGCTCGGGAAGGATCGAAGCGCGACAGAAAGCCGGCAATGAATGAAGTCGGCCCGACGTCCAGCGCGTCAGGGCCGAAGACTCGACCGGCCACGGCCGCGACGAGGGTTCTCAGAAGGAGAAAGCCGGAGAGTCCCGTAACGCAGAATGTGATCAGGACGAGCTGAATCGCCGCCCAGTTGCGGAGCACGACCGCCCCGGCCAGGAGCGAGTCGCCGCTGCCGTTGGGCGAGAGATAGCGGCCGTTCTCCCGCAGGTGGGCGAGCGGCTTCGCGTGTGAATCTTCGAGGATGTTCGAGACCCGCTCGGCGGTCGTCGCCCCGAGTATGTCACCGTCCGCTCCCGCCTGATCCGTTGGATGTCCTGCCTGATCTTTCCTTGGATCCACATACGGCCGCAGATAGAGATGCCCGAGAAAAGTGCCGATGTATCCGCCGCCGGAAACGGTTGACAGGAAATCGATGCGGCGCAGGAAGTTGGACCGCGCCAGCGCCTGGAAGACCCCAAGGCAGAACGTCGCGCTTCGGATCCCCCCGCCCGAGCACGCCAGGCCGATCGGCAATTGCGGGTCCGCCGGATCCAACCCGGCCGCCTCGCGCCGCTTCTCCATGGCCGCACGCTCCAGCTGCTGGAGCCTGCGGGGGTACGCCGAATCGTTGTCGTCCGGCCGGGCCTCCTGCGGATTCTCCGAGTCTGTGCCTCCGCGTCTCTTCCAGAAAAGTTTCATTGGGTCAGCCTCACTTACCTCGGCGTCAGGAGTTTGTCGAGGTCAAACGTGATCCCGATATTGCCTCGGGTGTTTCTCTCCTTGATGAGCTCCGTGCGGTTCGACGCCGTGAAAGAAATGGGAATCGAAACACCCGAGTCGCCCACGGGAATGGAGTACTTGGCCTGGAACACGGCAATGTCGCCCGGCTGGTTGACCTTCCGATCGTTGATCAGGAGATCGATTCCCATCGGCTTCTGATGCAGGTGCTCATACAAACCGCTGAACGTGAGAACGCCTCTGGCGATGAAGGCCGGCAGGCGGCCGACGGCCACGTCCCATTTTGCGGCGACCTGAAAGTCCCGGAAGGATCCGTCCATTCCCGGCCGGGTCCGGTTGAAAAAATTCGCCGAGGCCGTCACCGTGTATTCGCTCTCCATCAGGCTGGCAACGTAGACCAGCCGGACCGAAGAAAGATCCGGAGCAGTCACCGCAGCCGCCGGTGTCGTCGGGGAGGATGCCGCCACGCTCACGACCGGCGGGCGGTTGAAGTCGTATTCCAGAGTCAGACTCGGGGCCTTGGAGATCTCCTTGTAGAGCTCTCGATTCATCGCGTCCAGCGCCAGCCTCGCGGCGCCGTAGGCTTCCAGCCGCTGCTCCCCGTTCGGGATCGTGGTCGTGAGCTTCTGGATCTCCTCGAGGTATGCCGTGAACGCGCCGGTCAGAACGGCCTTGTCCGGATCGCCCTTGTGTTTGTCGAAGGCTTCCATGGCCCTGTCCAGAGCGGCGTCGAAGGCCGGCAGCGCTGTCAGGGGACTCATCAGGTCGCGGCCCTGGTTGGCCACGTAGCGGGCGGACGCCGACGTGCTCAAGTCGCGGATCTTCCGCCAGTTCTTGGGCGCAAGGGGGTCCCGATCGTGGATGAGAATGATTCGCGCGCCGGCGTGGGAGAGTTGCTCGTAATCCGCGCGCAGCGTCGAGCCGCTGGTCGTGGCGGCCTGGTCTGTCCGGCTCGTATCGAACGACACCGAGAGGCTGACTCGCTGCAGGAGCGCCAGCGTGTTGTCGTTGGGTAGGGGGGTATTGGGCCCGTAGGCGTTCGCGAGGGCGGCGATCAGCTTCGCCGGGGTTGTGCGGAACGTGACGGTTGTGCCGTCGAAGGCCTGTATGAGGCCTCCGTATTCGACCGCGAGCCCGATCAGGGCGGGGACCGAGCCGCCGGACACGAGGCTGGTGGAGCCCGCGGCGCCGCTCGCCGCCCCCACCTGTTTGTCGATCCGGCGCCGTTCCAGGATCCCGGCGAACTTCTTGTCCAGGCCGCCAGCGCAGGCCCAGATCGTGGTCGTGTCGTTGAGTCTCTGGCTGAAGAACG
>WNGA01015068.1_pt1 | contig 10974 bp, 12 predicted proteins | sample 5400061 | NCBI WGS metagenome assembly WNGA01 (sample SAMN13153366, study PRJNA577476) | soil metagenome | isolation source: 100 cm soil or saprolite under grassland replicate 2 | place: USA:California | collected 2016-06-15
CGAGCGGGCATTCATCGCCGAGGCGGTGTTCGCGGTTCTGCGGCGCAAGCGCTCGCTCGAGGCGGCAGCCGGCTCCGCCGAACCGCAAGCGCTTGTCGCCGCCGCGCTGTTGCGCGTGCGCGGCCTTTCCGGGCGCGCTCTAGCGGGCTTGGTCGACGAGGCGCTGATTGCCCGCGTCCGCGCGGCGCGCAGCGAAGCACTTGCCGATGCGGTGCGTGCGGACTTGCCCGATTGGCTGTGGCAGCGCCTCGCTGCTGCGCACGGGCACGACGAGGCAATGCGCATCGCGCAGGGGCTGGCGAACGCAGCGCCGCTCGACCTGCGCGTCAATCTGGCGCGCCTCGGGCGCGACGCAGCGCTCGCGCGCCTCGGCGCCGACGGCATCGAAGGCTCGCCGACAGCTTATTCGCCGGCGGGTATCAGGCTCGCCGGCAAGCCTGCGATCAACCGTCATCCGCTCTTCCGCGACGGGCTGATCGAGGTGCAGGACGAGGGCAGCCAGCTTCTCGCCTGGCTGCTCGCGCCGCGGCGCGGCGAGATGATTGCCGACTACTGCGCCGGCGCCGGCGGCAAGACGCTCGCCGCGGCGATGCTGATGCGCGGCAGCGGGCGCATCTACGCGCTCGACACGTCGGTGAAGCGGCTCGCCGCGCTCGCCCCGCGGGCGGCGCGCGCGGGTATCAGCAACGTGCATTCGATCGCGCTCGACGGTGACAACGACGTGCGCGCCAAGCGGCTAGCCGGCAAGCTCGACCGTGTGCTGGTTGACGCGCCGTGCAGCGGCTTCGGCACGCTGCGGCGCAATCCAGACCTGAAATGGCGCCACGGCCCCGACGCGATCGGCGAGCTGGCGCAAAAGCAGCTGCGCATACTCGAATCCGCCTCGCGCCTGGTAAAACCTTCGGGCCGGCTGGTCTACGCGACCTGCAGCATCCTCGCGGAGGAGAACGAGGCGGTCACGGTCGCCTTCCAGGCCACGCATCGCGATTTCGAGCCGCTCGCGTGCGGCGAGCTGCTCGCGGCACAACGCATCCCGCTGGACACCGGCGAGCGCCTGCGTCTCTGGCCCCATGTGCACGGCACCGACGGTTTTTTCGCCGTGGCCTACAAACGGGCTGCCGAATGAACAATCCGTGAACCAATGCACACTTCGGCTCTACGTTCGAAAAGTCCTTTACACAACGGTGGTTACAGAAATTCGGACGGCCTGGCGGCATTCGCGTAAAATGGCGTGGCCGTCTCAATAACTACTATTAGAGCAAGCACTCACTGATGATATTTTCCGGTCTGCTGGATCTCCCCTGGTGGGGCTACGTGGTTGCCGCGCTGGCGCTGACGCACCCAGGCGCACCGCGCGCTCGACTTGCATCCTGCCGTCGCGCATTTCTTCCGCTTCTGGCTGTGGCTCACCACCGGCATGGTCACCAAGGAATGGGCCGCCATCCATCGCAAGCACCATGCTAGGTGCGAGACCGCCGAGGATCCTCACAGCCCGCAGATTTACGGCATCAACCGCGTGCTATGGGGGGGCGTATTCCTGTATGTGAAGGAGTCGTTCAACAAGGAGACGCTCGAGCGCTACGGTCAGGGCACGCCGGACGACTGGATCGAGCGCAACGTCTACACCCCCCTCTCGGTCCGAGGACTGTTTCTGATGGGCGCGGTCAATATCGCCCTGTTCGGCCTGGTGCCGGGCATGCTGATCCTGCTGACGCAGATCGTCTGGATTCCGTTCTGGGCAGCAGGGGTGATCAACGGCGTCGGTCACTTCTTCGGTTATCGCAGCTGGGACGTGCCGGTGCCCGATGCCAGCCGCAACATTTTGCCGATCGGCATGCTGATCGGCGGGGAAGAGCTGCACAACAACCACCATGCCTTCCCGGCGTCGGCGCGCTTCTCGGTGAAGTGGTACGAGTTCGATCTCGGCTGGATATACATTCGCATCCTCGAGGCGCTCGGCCTGACCACCGTCAAGAAGGTGGCGCCCAAGCCGCGCTTCGCCGAGCCGAAGGCGGCGGCGGATCTCGACACGTTGCACGCCGTGATCGCCAACCGCTATGACGTGCTGTCGCGCTATGCCAAGTCGGTGAAGCGCACCTACGCCGACGAGCTCGAGCGCCTGAGACACTGGTCGCCGCGCGATGCGGAGGTGCTGCGCTCGTTGAAGCGCGCGCTGCTGCGCGGCCAGGCGCTTGCCGGCGCCGAGCGCGCCCGGCTGGGCGAGGCGCTGAAGAATTCGCGCGCGCTCGCCACCGCCATCGCCATGCGCCACGACCTCATCGCGCTCTGGGAGCGATCCAGCGCCTCGAAGGAACAGCTGCTGCGGCAGCTCCAGGACTGGTGTCACCGCGCCGAAGCGAGCGGCGTTGCTCCGCTCGTCGATTTCTCGCAGCGCCTGCGCTCGTACGCCCTGGCCTAGCCAGGGTTTCGTCTTATTTCAGCTTCGTTTCTTTGTAGATGACGTGCTTGCGGGCTTTCGGATCGTACTTTTTCATCTCGAGCTTGTCGGGCGTCGAACGCTTGTTCTTGGTGGTGGTGTAGAAGTGGCCGGTGCCGGCCGAGGACTCGAGCTTGATCTTCTCGCGCATCATGCTTCCTTACGCCTGGCCTTCGACCTGGCCCTGATCTCGGCAAGCACCGCCTCGACGCCTAGCTTGTCGATGCGCCGCAGGCCGGAGGTCGACACACGCAGCCGCACCCAGCGGCTCTGGCTCTCGACCCAGAAGCGGCGGTAATGGAGGTTCGGCTCGAACGTGCGGATTGTCTTGTTGTTGGCGTGCGAGACGTAGTGGCCCTTCATCGGCTTCTTGCCGGTGACCTGGCAGACGCGGGACATCGGAATGCTCCAGAAAATCTTGAAAAGGGGCGGATTATAGCAAACCCCGCTCGGCGAACGAGATGGCCTGCGTCCCCGCGACAATGAAGTGGTCGAGCACCTTGACGTCGACCAGCGCGAGGGCTTCCTTGAGGCTGCGCGTCAGCAGTTCGTCCGCCTGGCTGGGCTGCGCCACGCCCGACGGATGGTTGTGCGCGAAGATCACCGCGGCGGCATTGGCGGCCAGCGCAGCCTTGACGATCTCGCGCGGGTAAACGCTGGTTTGCGTGAGCGTGCCGCGGAACGGTTCCTCAAATTTCATCACCCGGTGCTGGGCGTCCAGCCAGATGCAGACGAATACTTCGTATTCGCGCCCGCCCAGCGCGAGGCGCAGGTAATCGCGTACCGCGCCCGGCGACGTGAGCGCGCTGCTCGTGCTCAAGTTCTCTTTCAGGTAACGTTTTGCGAGCTCGATTGCGGCGGTGAACTGCGCGCTTTTGGCCGGGCCAAGCCCCTTGACGCGCGCGAGCTTCGCGCCCGCTTCGAGCAAGGGCGCAAGGCCGTGAAATTCGTCGAGCAGCTGGCGGGCCAGATCGACGGCGCTTTTGCCGCGAATGCCCGTGCGCAGCAGCACCGCGAGCAGCTCGGCGTTGCTCAAGCTGGCAGCGCCCTGCTCGAGCAGCCGCTCGCGCGGCCGTTCGGCCGCCGGCCAGTCCGAAATCGCCATGCCCGGGCCTTTCCCTTAGAATCGTCATCCTCTTAACGGCTCCCCGCCCCTGGCGATGACATTGAAGGGAAAGAGAATTCTGCTCGGCCTGACGGGCGGCATCGCCGCCTACAAGGCGGCTGAGCTGACCCGGCTGCTGGTCAAGGCCGGCGCAGACGTGCGTGTCGCCATGACCGGGGCCGCGACCCGGTTCATTACGCCCGTTACTCTGCAGGCGCTCTCCGGGCAGAACGTCTGGACCGATCTGTGGGATGCACGCGTCGCGGACAACATGGGCCACATCGAGTTGTCTCGCGACCGCGAGCTGATCTTGGTAGCGCCTGCGTCGGCTGACTTCCTCGCCAAGCTGGCGCACGGCCTTGCCGACGATCTGCTTTCCACGCTTTGCCTGGCGCGGCGCTGCCCGTTGATGGTGGCGCCGGCCATGAACGTCGAGATGTGGGAAAACGTGGCGACGGCGAGGAATGCCGAGACGCTGCGCGCGGACGGCGTGGTGATCTCCGGGCCCGCTTCGGGCGGCCAGGCCTGCGGCGAAATGGGCATGGGTCGCATGACCGAGCCCGCCGACATCCTCGCCGACGTGGAGTTTTTTTTTCAGCCCAAACGACTCCAGGGCAAGCGCGTCGTCGTAACCGCAGGTCCGACTGAGGAGCCGGTCGACCCGGTCCGAGTCCTGACCAATACCAGCTCGGGAAAGATGGGCTACGCGGTGGCGCGCGCCGCGCAGGAGGCGGGCGCCGAAGTCACGCTGATCAGCGGCCCGGTCTCGCTGCCGACGCCGGCGGGCGTGGCGCGCGTGGACGTGCGCACGGCTCGGGAAATGTTCGATGCGGTGAAGAAGGACGCAAAGTCGGCCGACGTTTTCATCTCGGTGGCTGCGGTCGCCGATTACCGCGTCAAACATCCGTCCGGCCAGAAAATCAAGAAGGCGAACGGCCGGAGCCTTTCGCTCGAACTCGAAGAGAACCCGGACATCCTCGCCTGGGTGGCGGCGTTGTCGAAAGGGCCGTTCTGCGTCGGCTTCGCCGCGGAAAGCGAGCAGCTGGGCGAGCACGCAAAGGAAAAGCGTGCGCGCAAGAACATTCCGCTGATCGCCGCTAATCTCGCGCACGAGGCGCTAGGTGCCGACGAAAACTCGATCACGCTCTACGATGACCGCGGCGAGCATCCGCTAGGTCGTGGTCCGAAACTGCAGCTGGCGCGCAAGCTGGTCGAGCACGTCGCCGGCATGCTGCCGCGGAAGAAATGAAAAAGCTGGAAGTGAAGATCCTCGACGAGAGGATCCGCGGCATGCTGCCGCGCTACGCTACCGCGGGCGCGGCGGGGCTCGACCTGCGGGCCTGCATCGAGGCTCCGCTCACGCTGCAACCGGGCGACAGCCAGCTGGTTCACTCCGGCATCGCGATCCATGTCGCCGATCCCGGCTACGCCGCAGTCGTCCTGCCGCGCTCGGGGCTGGGGTCGAAGCACGGCATCGTGCTCGGCAACCTGGTCGGCCTGATCGACTCCGACTACCAGGGAGAAGTGCTGGTTTCGGTCTGGAACCGCGGCCACGCATCTTTCACCATCCAGCCGCTCGATCGCATCGCGCAGCTCCTGGTGGTGCCGGTAACGCAGGTCGACCTCGAGGTGGTCGAGGAGTTCGCCGAAAGCAGCCGCGGAGCCGGGGGCTTCGGCTCCACCGGACGCTAAGGGGGTGCGGGGGTCAGGTGATTCACACCCCCGCTTCCTACGCAAGCATGTCCGCCCAGATGTTCTGGGCCCAAGACCAGCCGTAAACCGCTTCCTGCCCGGAGCGCGCAACGGAGACTCCTCCCGCGCCTTTCACCGGAACGATCGTGCCCTGCGCCGCGTCCCATTGGTGCACCGAGGCGACATGGATCACTTCCCTGTCGGAGACGAAGCTGTAACAGGTATTGTTCATCACCGGATTGACGCTGGGCTCGCGACCGTTCAACAGGGCGATCACAGCGGCCGCGCAGACTTTTGCCTGCGAATTCGCCATGTGGCCGGATTTGGGCATGCCGCTCGCTGAAAGCGTCGCGTCGCCGAGCACGTGCACGCCTTTCGCCGCCTTGGACTCGAGCGTGCGCCAGTCGACGTCGCACCAGCGGTTGTTGTGGGTGATGAGACCGGTCTTGACCGCGATGTCGCCTGCGCGGTGCGGCGGAACGACGTTCAGCACGTCGCCGGACACGTTCTCGAACTCGAGCTTCACCGCCATCGCCGCGGCATCCACGCCGATCGCCTTCTGATTGGGCCGATATTCGACCATGCCCGTGTAGAGCTCCTCCCAGGCGCGCTTGAAGAGCGGCCCCTTCGACGTCACGTCCGGATTGGCGTCGAGCAGCAGGATCTTGGAGCGCGGCTTAGCCTGCCGGAAGTAATGCGCGACCTGGCAGACTCTTTCGTACGGGCCCGGCGGGCAGCGGTAGGGCGCAGTTGGAATCGCGAGCACGTAGACGCCGCCGTCCTTCATGCCGACCAGCTGTTTCCTCAGCTCCACGGTCTGCGCACCGGCTTTCCAGGCGTGCAGCACGCGGCCGGAATTCATCGCCGCCTCGTAGCCCTCGACTTCATTGAACAGGAAGTCGATGCCGGGCGAGACGATGAGGCGCTGGTACGCGAGATCGCCGCCACGCGCGAGGCGCACGACTTTCTTCGTCGTGTCGACCATGGTGGCGTCGTCGTTCACGATCTGCACGCCGTGCTTGCGCAGCCCGTCGCGGCTGCGCGTCAGGTCGTCGAGCGACTTGCTGCCTCCCAGCACCAGGTTCGAGAGCGGGCACGAGATGAATGTGCTTTCCCGCTCCACCATCACCACGTCGATCGCCGGGTCCCACATCCGGATGTACTTTGCTGCGGTCGCCCCGCCATAGCCGCCTCCGATCACGACCACGCGTGCTTTGGACGGGGTCGTCGCGGCGCATCCGGCGAGGGAAACCGCTCCGGCGATCTTCAGAAAGTCGCGTCGTTTCATGGCTGCCTCACTTCTTCTGCGCGGCGAGATAGTCGGCGATCAGCTCGATCTGCTGGTCGGTATAGCCCTTGGCGAGCTGGTGCATGATGGTGGCCGGCCGCTTGCCTTCCTTGAATGCCTTCATCTGGTCGACCAGGAAGCTCTTCGGCAGGCCGGCAAGCGGCATGACTTCCTGGGTTGCACTGCGGCCGTCCGTACCATGGCAGTTGGCACAGGTGGCGGCCAGGCTGCGTGCCGCGCCGTCGTCCTGGGCAAGCGCGACGAGCGGCGCCGCTGCGGCGATGAGGAGCAGGGCTCTCATACGATCTCCATGGAAAAAGGCCGCAAGCAGCGGCCTTTGCTTGTTCCCCTAGCGCCGAATCAGGCGACCGGCGCCGCCTCTTCCTCGAAGTCGAGCTTGATCTTCTCTTCTTCGCCGAGGTCGATGCTGACCTTGCCGCCGTGCTGCAGGCGGCCGAACAGCAGCTCGTCGGCGAGCGCGCGCCGGATGGTGTCCTGGATGAGGCGCGCCATCGGCCGGGCGCCCATCAGCGGGTCGAAGCCTTTCTTCGCCAGGTGCTCCTTGAGCGCCCGGGTGAAGCTCACCTCGACCTTCTTCTCCTGCAGCTGCTCTTCCAGCTGCATCAGGAACTTGTCGACGACGCGCAGGATGATGTCGTGGTCGAGCGCCTTGAACGAGATGGTGGCGTCGAGCCGGTTCCTGAACTCGGGCGTGAACATGCGCTTGATGGCCTCCATCTCGTCGCCGCTCTGCTTGTTCATGGTGAAGCCCATCGAGTTCTTCGCCAGCGACTCGGCGCCCGCGTTGGTGGTCATGACGATGCACACGTTGCGGAAGTCGGCCTTCCTGCCGTTGTTGTCCGTCAGCGTGCCGTGGTCCATCACCTGCAGGAGGATGTTGAAGATGTCGGGGTGCGCCTTCTCGATCTCGTCGAGCAGCAGCACCGAATACGGCTTCTTCGTGATCTGCTCGGTGAGCAGGCCGCCCTGCTCGAACCCCACATACCCCGGAGGCGCGCCGATCAGGCGCGACACCGCGTGCCGCTCCATGTACTCCGACATGTCGAAGCGGATCAGCTCGATCCCCATGCAGTAGGCGAGTTGGCGCGCGACCTCGGTCTTGCCGACTCCGGTCGGTCCCGAGAACAGGAAGCAGCCGATCGGCTTCTGCGGGTTGCCCAGGCCCGAGCGCGCCATCTTGATCGCCGAGGCGAGCGCGTCGATCGCCTGGTCCTGGCCGAACACCACCGCCTTGAGATCGCGGTCGAGATTGGCGAGCGCGCTGCGGTCGTCGGTCGAGACGCTGCGCGGCGGGATGCGCGCGATCTTGGCGATGATCTCCTCGATCTCGGACTTGCCGATGATCTTCTTCTGCTTCGCCTTGGGCGCGATGCGCTGCGCCGCGCCGGCCTCGTCGATGACGTCGATCGCCTTGTCGGGCAGGTGGCGGTCGTTGATGTAGCGCGCAGAGAGCTCGGCGGCCGTGGTGAGCGCGTTGGCGGTGTACTTGACGCTGTGGTGCGCTTCGAAGCGCGTCTTGAGGCCCTTCAGGATCTCGACCGTCTCGTCGACCGAGGGCTCGACCACATCGATCTTCTGGAAACGCCGCGACAGCGCGTGGTCCTTCTCGAACACGCCGCGGTACTCGTTGTAGGTCGTGGCGCCGATGCATTTCAGCTGTCCGGTCGAGAGCACCGGCTTCAGCAGATTGGAGGCATCGAGCGTGCCGCCCGACGCGGCCCCGGCGCCGATCACGGTGTGGATCTCGTCGATGAACAGGATCGCGTTCGGGTTGTCGACCAGCTGCTTGAGCACCGCTTTGAGGCGCTGCTCGAAGTCGCCGCGGTACTTCGTGCCGGCGAGGAGCGCTCCCATGTCGAGCGCGTACACCGTCGACTTGGCGAGCAGGTCGGGCACGTTGCCCTCGACGATGCGCCGCGCCAGCCCTTCGGCGATCGCGGTCTTGCCCACGCCCGCCTCGCCGACCAGCAGCGGGTTGTTCTTGCGGCGGCGGCAAAGCGTCTGCACCACGCGCTCGAGCTCCTTGTCGCGGCCGATCAGCGGGTCGATCTTGCCGGCGAGGGCGAGCGCGTTGAGGTTCTGGGTGTAATTGTCGAGCGGGCTGTTCGAGGTTTCGGCCTGGCCTTCCTGCTCGGCGTCCTGGTCCGCGCTCTTCCCCTGGTGCGACTGCGGCGTCTTGGTGATGCCGTGCGAGATGTAGTTGACGACGTCCAGCCGCGCGATGCCCTGCTGCTGCAGGAAGTACACCGCGTGCGAATCCTTCTCGCCGAAGATCGCCACCAGGACGTTGGCCCCGGTCACTTCCTTCTTGCCCGAGGACTGCACGTGCAGGATGGCGCGCTGGATCACGCGCTGGAAGCCGAGCGTTGGCTGGGTGTCGACCTCGCGGTCGGCGGCGATGCGCGGCGTCTGCTCGGCGATGTGCTGCGTCAGGTTCTTGCGCAGCTCGTCCATGTTGGCGCCGCACGCGCGCAGCACCTCGGCGGCGGTGGGGTTGTCCAGCAGCGCGAGGAGCAGGTGCTCGACAGTAATGAACTCGTGGCGTTTCTGGCGTGCTTCCACGAACGCCATGTGCAGGCTGACTTCGAGTTCCTGGGCGATCATCCTGCGTATTCTCCTACGTTTCCTCCTGCCTTTACGTCTCTTCCATAACGCACTGCAGCGGGTGCTGGTGCTTCCGAGAGTATGCCGCTACCTGCTGCACCTTGGTAGTCGCCACATCGCGCGGGTAAACCCCGCACACGCCAATGCCCTCCCGGTGCACCTTCAGCATGACCTGGGTTGCCCGCTCCCGGCTCATGCCGAAGAACTTCTGCAGCACCACTACCACGAATTCCATCGGCGTGTAGTCGTCGTTCAGCAGCATAACCTTGAACATCGGCGGAGGCTTCAGCTTGCTGCGCTTCGCCTCGAGTAGGGTTTCGTCCTTTTGCTGCATGCCGCCTAGCTACGCGCCCTCGACGGCCTATCCTAATCAATGTGGGGGGGGCGTGCAATGCGGCGAAAGCAACCGGAGGGGCCGGATTGCGGTGTTTTTTCACGGCCTTGCGCGCGCGCAACAGTCCCGGCGCGTGCTCTTGACAGACGTTCTGCGGGGCGCGTAAAAGGGCGCCTGTGTTTGGATTCAGGCTGTCTGTTTGCCATAGGGCGACGGGGTCGTGGAGTTCCAGGCATGGCTCGGGTCAGTCGCCCGGTAGCTCAATCAACAATTGAAGAACTAGGGAGAGAGCATGGCAACAGGCACCGTGAAGTGGTTCAACGACGCGAAAGGCTACGGCTTCATCACCCCCGATGACGGCAGCGAGGACCTGTTCGCGCATTTTTCCGCAATCAACATGTCCGGGTTCAAGACCCTCAAGGAAGGCCAGAAAGTGAGCTTCGACGTGGTGCAGGGGCCCAAGGGGAAGCAGGCCTCCAACATCCAGAAGGTCTAGGCTCCGGCCGCTTTACCAGAACAAGAACAAAAAGGCCGCCCGCGGGCGGCCTTTTTTTGTCGCCGTGCCGCTCAAAAGTGGTGCTGCAGCCTCAGCCCGACGGCTTTGGCGGTCGAGGCCGGCTGCCACACCAGGAAGCCCGTACCTCCCATCGTGGTGCCGGCTTTAAGCGATTCCTTGAAGCGGTAGCTGTCGTAGTAGCCGCTCAGGGTCCAGTGCCTGCCGAAGCGATAGCCGATGTCTGCGTACGCGCTGGGGGCCCCGAGCGGATGCAGACGCGGGTTGCTGTCGAAGCCGACGTCGGTGAAATGCGCGTCTTCATCGACATAAATCGGATACTTCACCCCGCCGCCGACGAACCAGCCCTGCGCAGTGCCCCCGCCGAGCGCCGCCCCCAGCCGCCCATAGACGACGGACCAGTCTTCCGACTGGATCTCGGAGAATTTGCGGGTCCAGTAATCGAGGCCGAGGCCGGTAACCAGCTGGAAACCCCGCTCGCCGCTGAACCGGTAGATCGCGTTGAGCTCGTTCAGGATTCCCGAGTAGACCGTGGTGCCCTCGGCCGGCGCGCCGCTGAAGAGATAAGAACCGCTGTAGCGGACCGAGCCGCCATACAGCTCCCCATGGTAGGCCGCCACCCAGCCGCTCGCCTTGCTGTTCTGGATCCAGCTCGCGCCAATGCCTGCGCGCCCACCGGTCTCCGTGACTCGGGGGTCGGTGCTTTCAACCCACCTGAAGCGCTCGTAATGCACGTCCGCAGACCACTCGGCGGCTGCCTTGCCGGCGCCCGCAATGCAGGCGAGTGCGTACAGTGCGACCAGCGCGCGCTTCATGACCGCATGCGCTCGACCAGCGCCTGGCCGAACCCCGAGCACGACACCTGCTTCGCTCCCTGCATCAGCCTTGCGAAATCATAGGTGACGACCTTGTCGCCGATGGTTCTCTCCATTGCGCTGACGATCGCGTCGGCCGCCTCGACCCAGCCCATGTGGCGCAA
>WNGA01014692.1_pt1 | contig 10973 bp, 9 predicted proteins | sample 5400061 | NCBI WGS metagenome assembly WNGA01 (sample SAMN13153366, study PRJNA577476) | soil metagenome | isolation source: 100 cm soil or saprolite under grassland replicate 2 | place: USA:California | collected 2016-06-15
AGCCCCCCCGGATCGGTATACTTGGCCGCGTTGGTGAGCAAGTTGGCGACCACCTGCGCCATTCGCACCTGGTCGGCTTCGATCAGAAGACCGCGGCGTGGCACCGAAACGCGCAAGTTGTGCGACCGCTGCTCGAGCAGCGGGCTGGCCATTTCGATCCCCTGGGTAATGATGTTCGCAATCTCGACCGGCTCTCGCTTGAGGTCGATCTTGCCGCGGGTGATGCGCGACACGTCGAGCAGATCGTCGACCATGCGCACCAGATGTTGCACCTGCCGCTCGATGATCGTCCGCTCTCGCATGGAGGCCTGGCTGTCACGCATTTTCATCAGCTGGAGCGCGGTCAGGATCGGAGCGAGCGGGTTGCGGAGCTCGTGACCGAGCAGCGCCAAGAATTCGTCCTTCAGTCGATTGGCTGACTCGGCCTGCGCACGCGCAGCTTCGGCTTCGGCACGCGCCGTTTTGGCCTGCTCGAAACTGTCGCGCAGCGCTTGCTCGGAGTCCTTGCGCTCGGTGATCACCTCGGTGAAAAGAAGAAGACCGCCGATCGCTCCCGAGCTGTCGTACCAGGGGCAGACCTCCCAGCGCACCCATTCCATCGATCCGTCGGTGCGCATGAAGGCGTCCTCCTCGCACTTCTCGGTGGCCCCCGCGAGACAGCGCTCGTAGACCGCTTTCCAGCGCTCGGGCAGCTCGGGAAAAACTTGATAGTGGACTTGCCCGACGATGTTTTGATTGGCGAGTCGATAATCCTGCAGCCAGCGACGGCTAACCGCCGAGTAGCGCATCTCCAGATCGACCATGGCTACCGCGGCAGGCGTGTGCTCGATCAGCAATCGCAAACGATCTTCGCTCGCCCTGAGATCTCCCTGTACACGTTGCGTCTCTGCGCGATTCTCGGCAGAAGCTCGCCCCGCACACGGGTCTGAACTCGCCGGCCGGGCGTGCGGGTCTGCCGCGCGCTGGCGGCCGGACGCGGGGCCGCGGGGGCTGGCCTCTTCGCCCAGCTTCGTCATCGCATTTCCGTACCACACCAAAACGCGCAGACTTGCTGCGGCTCGTCGGACTAACGTTCCTCCCGAGATGTTCAGCTGTGGAATTTCGTATGCGGGAATGCGCAGGCAGGCGCACGGTTGGCGGCGTGACCCACCTGGATTACTCTCGCCCCAGCCATGAACTACTTCGCACGATTTCGCCACGCAACATTGGCCTGTGCCGTGATGCTCCTCGCCGCATGCGATCGCAGCCCCGCCGAGCCCGGTTCGACGGAAGGCGTGACGCAGAAGGTTCCCACGCCCCCCGCGCCTCCGCCCCCCTCGGCGACCAATCCGGTAGCGGAGGTGGCACCGGCCGCCGCCACGCCGCCAGCCAAGTCGTTGCCGGCGCCGGACGATGTCGCGGCCCCGCCGAGCGACGCCAAGAAAACCGCCTCGGGGCTTGCACTGAAGGTGCTGACACCAGGCAAAGGCAAGGAGCGTCCCGGCCCGGAGGACAAGGTCACCGTGCATTACACCGGCTGGACGACCGACGGACAAATGTTCGATAGCTCGGTGGCCCGTGGCGAGCCCGCCAGCTTTCGCGTGAGCGGCGTCATCAAGGGATGGACCGAGGCTCTGCAGCTCATGACCAAGGGCGAAAAGGCGCGCCTCTGGATTCCCGGCAAACTCGCTTATGGCGACGCGCCCTCACAACCGGGCATGCCGGCGGGCATGCTCGTATTCGACGTCGACCTTCTCGACTTCACGCAGGCACCCAAACCTCCGGCGGTTCCGCCGGACGTCAAAGCGCCGCCTGCCAATGCCAAGAAAACCGAATCGGGACTCGCCTACCGCGTTCTTCAGAAAGGAAAGGGCACACGTCATCCGACCGCGAGCGACCACGTGAAGGTGAACTACTCGGGTTGGACGACGGACGGCAAGATGTTCGACAGCTCGGTCACCCGCGGCGAACCTGCGAGTTTCGGGTTGAATGGCGTCATCAAGGGCTGGACGGAAGGGCTGCAGCTGATGGTGGAAGGGGAAAAAACGCGCTTTTGGATTCCCTCCGAGCTGGCCTACGGAAGCAACCCGCGGCCGGGCGCACCGGCAGGCATGCTCGTTTTCGACATCGAGCTGCTCGCGATCGAGTGACCGCCGGCTTCAGCGCGGCTTCAGCGCGGCAGGACCGTCAACGTCAAGCCTTCGCGAGCGACGACCGCCTGCGTGGCAGCCCCCTTGTCTTTCACCCATATGCTCGCGCTGACGCCGATGCGATCGAGCGCGGTGTCGTCGCGCTCTGGTTCGTGGTGAAAGAGGGCGACCGTCTCCGCTTCGGCCTGTCGCGCGAGCTCGAGCACGTCGGTGACGAGCGAGTGCCCCCATCCGTGCTTGGCGGGCATGTCGGCCTCGACGTATTGCGCGTCGTGAATGAGTAGCCCCACGTTGCGCGAAAAATGGGCGAGCGCCGCGAGCGACGTGGTGGCCGGCCCGGGCGGACACAGCTCGTTGTCGGTCAGGTAGCAGAGCGACGATTGATCCGCATCGTCGATGCGGAATCCTTGCGCGCCGCCGGGATGGTTCAGTTGAATGCGAGAGATTTCGGCCGAGCCGATCCGCCACCGTTCTTCGGTCGGATCGATGAGCTCGACGTTGGCGGGAATATCGACGGCGCGGACGGGAAAATGGATCTCGTCGAAGAGGATGGAGTTGTGCCGCAATCGCTCCTGGGCCGGGGTCGCGAGTGGATAAAGGATGAGATGGGTGTCCTTGCGCCAAATGGGGCCGAAGAAGGGAATGCCGATGATGTGGTCCCAATGGGCGTGGGTAATCAGCAAGCGGATGGGATCCCTGTGCGCCTCGCGCAAGAGCACGCGGCCAAGCTCACGGATACCGGTTCCGGCATCGAGCACGAGCACCGTGCCGTCCGAGAGTCGCACGTCGACGCACACGGTGTTTCCGCCGTAGCGCACCGTCGATAGCCCCGGCGTCGCGATGGAGCCCCGGACTCCATAAAAGGTAACGCGCATGAAGCTACGATAGAGCGAAGTTGCCCTACTGTGCAGAGATTCTGGGGCTCCGAGCTACGGGCGGTGCTACTCGCCCATGTTACGAGCGAGACGTCGATTCCCCACGGCGGGGCTTGCCGTTGCCTTGCCGGGATCCGCTGCTTGTGGTGCTGGAAGCCTTGCGAGCGCCGGTCCGCGCGCCGCCGCGAGGCTTGGCCGTTCGTGAGCGGGCTCCGGTCGCTCGTGTTCGCCGTGGGCCGGCAGCGGCCCGGGTGCGCGTGCCCGTGGCCGCTCGGCCGCGCGTTCCTTTCGCCGAGCGCATCGCTTCCGCCTCGAGCTGGGGAAGCTTGCGCTCGAGCTGGGCGCCGAGCTTCTCGAGGGCTTCCTCGCCGACCTTGCTCTCGAGCTCCGGGAAGAATTCTTTCTCTTCTTCTTCGATGTGCTTTTCGAGCAGCTCCTTCAAAACCTTGGCCCTCACCACGTACCGCTTGTCGCTCGGCGCGGTGCTTTCGAACGCCATCAGACCGTGACGGGCAAGCGTATGCTCCTCGTACGCCTCGAGGACCTTCTCCTCGTCGTCCTCGTCACCTTGAAAAGCGCGCGTCGCGGTCGGATAAACGAGCTTCTCTTCGATCTGCATGTGCAGCCTTAGCGCCTTCGCGACTTGCATTCCGAGCGCGCGAGATTCTCGATCGCCAGGCTGGTCGATGATCCGGTCGAGTAGGTCTTTTGCCTCCTCGTGCTGCTGCTTCAACAAGTCGATGATGTTCATCTGATCCTCCGGCCTTTCATGGAGTTTTCGTCCGTGATCGCGATGCGGGACCTGCGAGCCATAACCCGGGCCCGATACAAGCAACGTCCATTCCGCCGGGTGCAGATGGCGAAATCGATCCCCCTCTTCACGGCCCGGACGTTCCCGCCTCGCGCGGCGCGCACGAACTAGCCATGATGTGTGGGTTAGGCGTTCGGAGAGAGCTCGACGAGAACCCGTATCGGATCTCCTTCTTGCTCGAGCACGTCGACGGCGCACGCGGCGCCCGTTCTGCTGAAACGGATCTTGAGGCGCGTGTTGCCCACCCGAAAACGGTCGAGAACCACCTCACCGAGCCAGGCCGGTAAGGTCGGATTGTAGATCCGCAGCTCGCGCTTCGGAGCATCGGCGAAAATGCCGAGGGCAGCGCGCAACAGCAGGAACGGCGCCGCCGACGCCCAAGCCTGCGGAGAGCATGCAACCGGATAGCTTACCGGAAAGTCCGCTTCCGCGAGGCCCATACCGCAAAAGAGCTCGGGCAGTTGGAAGTGTCGAAAGTGCAGCGACGCTTCGTAGAGAGCTCGCAGCACCTGGAACGCATCGCGCGTCCAGCCGTAGCGGGCCATGCCGAAGGCAATGAGCGAGTTGTCGTGCGGCCATATCGAACCGCGATGATAGCTGAGCGGATTGTACGCGGCGTGCTCCGCGCTCAACGTGCGGATACCCCACCCGGACCACAGTCCGCCGACCAGAAGACCCGAGGCGATCTTGCGCGCACGCTCCGCACGCACAGCCGAACTGAAGAGCAGATGTCCAGGGTTGGACGTTCGTGTGATCGCCGGCACGCCCGCTCCGTCGATGGCCAAGGCGCATTCGCCCGACGCATCGAAGAAGAGATTGTCGATGGCACCGCGTAGCGCTTCGGCGCGGCGTTCAGCGCGCGGCACCACCTCGAGCCGGCCGATCCGCCGAAGGAGACGGGCGGCCCGCTCGAGACCGTCGACGGCGTAGCCCTGCACTTCGACGAGCGCGATGGGACCTGACACCAAGCTGCCGTCGGGAAAACAGATGGCGTCGGAGCTGTCCTTCCAGCCCTGGTTACGCAGCCGGCCGCCATGCCCGATCGAATAGGTGAGCAGACCCCGCGGATCGGCGTCGCAACGATCGACAATCCAGCGAACGGCGCCTTCTATGGACGGACCCAGCGCTTCGATGAGCTCGATGTCGTTCGTGAAGTTGACGTACTCGTCCGCGAGCACGAGGAAGAGAGGCGTCGCATCGACCGAGCCGTAGTAAGGACGATGGGGGATCTCGCCGGTGCGCGCCATTTCTCCGCGGCGGTACTCGTGCAGGATCTTGCCCGGCTCCTCGTCGCGTTCGGGGTTGGTTTCCTTGCCCTGGTAGCGCGCGAGAAAGAGCAGCGTTTCTTTGGCGGGCATCGGATGGAAGAGCAAGCTTTGAAACGCGCTGATGATGCCGTCGCGCCCGAATGGCGCGGCGAACCAGGGAATACCCGCGGTCACCGTCAACATCCCCTCGATGCGTATGCAAAGCGAATAAAGATCGGAAAGGCCGCGATCGATCGACTGGGTGAAGTAGTCGTCGTCGGTTTGAACGAGCGTCGCTTCGGCATGCCAGTTTTGGTGCGCTTCGCCGAGGCGCTGAACGTGCCGAGCGAAGGACGCCGGTGCGCGCGGGCGATCCACCTCGTCGCGACCCATCGTGACGGTATATTCCAGCGTCCATGAGCCGAGCGGCTCGAGTCGAACGCGGTAACTGGCGAAGCCCGCCTCGAAATGGTCGGGCGCACGGCCGTAACGCACGCGCGTCCGGTATTCGTGTCCGTCTCGCCCGGTGTAATGGAACTCATAGGTCGCAACGTCCACGACCGTCGGTGGATGCAGCCGGCCGATCGCCGAACGACGCCAGCCGCGAACCTGAAAGAGATCCTGGAAATCGGCTTCGTGGCGAAAGATCAGCGTGAGCTCGCTGGGCCGTTGGTTGTAGTTCGCGAGGTCGATTCGTTCGACCATGTCTTTGTCGATGAGCTGCCGTCGACGCAGGTGAAAAGACAGCTTGGGGTCGTCGAGTCCACCGCCGACCGCTTCGCCGGACAGCGACAGGTCGACCTGCGAAACGTACTCGCGCGTGACTTCGCTCGATAGCTCGCGAAAGCGGCAGCCGTCGATCTCGAGCGTCGAGCGCGAGAGGTAGCGTGTGTCGTCGTAAAAAAGACCGGACTCCGGATTGTCTTCCGCCCGAATGTCGCCGCCCGTGTTCAGGACTGCGAACGCAGCACCGTTGCTCAATACTAGGTGGGATGCTCCCCGCGAGCCCATGCGCCCGATTGGTTTACCCGATCAGGCGTGAAGGGCGAGGAAAGTCGTGCGCCAGGACCAGCCCGGACGAGCTCTGACGTCGGATCGTAGAAAAAAAGGCTTGCTCGTACTCGGCGGCCATCCGCCCGGCTGAAAAGCGCTCCCGCGCGCGGGCCGCGCACCTTCTCCGACTATAGCCCTGCACCGCATGAATCGCGCGGGCCATCTCTTCGACATTGGACACCAAGAGGCCCGTCACACCGGGGTCGATGATCTCGGGGAACGATCCGCGCGCAAAGCCAATCACCGGCGTGCCCGTCAACATGGCCTCGATGGCAATGAGCCCGAACGGCTCTTCCCATTCGATGGGGCAAAGTAGCGCCGAGGCACCTTGAAGGAGCGCGAGCTTGCGCGGATGGTCGGCCTCGCCGGCGACGCGGACCCTTGCAGCGGCCCTCTCGAGGCGCGGCTTCAGCTCGTCGTCGAAGTAAGAGTGATCATCCACCTTCTCGTGGACACGGCCGGCCAGCACGAGCGGGACTTTGGCCCGTAGCGCGGCGTCGATCGCATGGTGGGTGCCTTTTTCGGGAGCGAACCGGCCAAGGTGCAGCACGTACCCCTTCGAGCGCGGCGAGGCCGGGTACTCGCCGACGTCGACGCCGTGATGGATCACCGTCGCGCGACGGAGGGGGACTTCGAGCTCGAGTTGACGCCGACTGATGGCCACGAAGTGAACCTCGGGATGGGCGGCGTACATGCGCGAGAGTTTTTCTTCGCGGTGATGGTGCAGTGTGTAGACGACGGGAATGCCGAGATCGCGAGCGATGCGTAAGCCGACGGCGCAATTGATTTGAACCGCATCGAAGCCGAATCGATCGCATGCAATATCGTTGAGGCACCAGCGCATGTGTGTGAGCTCGACGGTGTCCGAGGGCGGCCACGTTGGCTTCGGATAGCACGCGCGCAGCTCTCCGGAAAATTCGGAGTCACCGGTGGCGAAAAGGGTGACTTCGTGACCGCGCGCGAGGAGAGCTTCGGCCAGGTGACCGCAGAAGAGTTCGGTTCCGCCATAGCCCTTCGGCGGAACGCGAACGGACGGAGTTGAAACAATGGCGATTCGCATGGATCGGTCCGCGCGTGTAGAATGTTCACACCACCACAGCGTTCTCTTCCGAACACTCCATATTTCGTTCCATCTTTTGCGCGCGCATCACGCGTATTTGCGTGCACCGCTGCAACACGGTTCCCCTTTCGGGTTTGCGCGCGAGCGTTCAGCGGGCCGCGGCGACAGAAATCACGCCGCGGGCATTGGCCCCGTGGGGCCCCCCACCTTCGTCGCTCGCGCCTGCTTCACCGCCGTCGGTGTTGATGCCCCCGAGGGAGGAACCGGCATCGCGACGACTGAAACCAACATCGACGTGAGAGGTACACGCCACGGCCACGAACGCGACGAGCGTCGGACCGATGGCCACGAGCGCTCTCACGGTAGTCTCTCGAGAGCCTTCTCGACGACGGGCAAGAAGACGCTATGGGCGAAGCGACGCCGAAATCTCTGCCCGGCCGCGCGTGCCGCGTCCTCGTCTTTCGCCAGTACGAGGGCCTGAACCCGCATGCTTTCACGCTCCTCGACGAGCTGCCCGCGGGGGAACGAGCGCTCGTGAGTTCGCAGCGCGGCGAGAGCGGCGACGGTGTCGCGACGGACGAGGGCCGCGCGCGCGGCGTCGAGCACCGTTCGTTCTCCCTTCAGATCCGCGGTCGCGCCAGCGCGCATGGCCGCCGGAACCCTCGTACCGCGCTTCACGCGATCCTGAGGGAGGACGTCGGCGTCCTCCGTCGGCGGGACATCGTCGGCGCCCGAGAGGTGCACCGGCATACCCGCTGCACGCTCAGGTGAAGTTGCAGCTGCAGGCGCTGTCACCGCAGGCCGCGCCGTGATCGCTGCCGTCGCCGCCTTCGTCGGTGGTGTCGGGTGCGACGACCGAAGAGCGAGCGACAACGCCAAGCCGCCTGCCCCGACGGCCAGCAAGGCACCCAGCACCAGCTTCCATCCGTAGATCGTCGACGGATGAAGCGAAGGACCGCTCTTGGGAACGAAATCCCATTGCCCCACGTTATTTTCGGCGGACGGCGTCGTCATCGCGCCCCCCAACCCGAGCTTGTGATCGAGATGTTGCGCGACATCCATCCTGAGCGCGTCGGGAGGATCGGCCACGCGTCGATCGGCCTCGATGAAGCGGCGCATGTCGGAAGGCAAAAAGGGGCTGCCGTCACTCATCGATCCCGAAGCCTCGCTTGAATTCGCCGCACGGCCGCCACGAACTGCCCGCGGCCCGTGCGGAGCCGGTAATACATCGTCTTGAGCGGGATGCCGAGGGCGTCGGCGATCTCCGGACCTGGAACGCCGTCGAAGTCGTGAGCGACCACGACCGCCCGCCGCTCGAGGTCCACCGCCGCCAATGCCTCGCGCACGATCATTTGCTCCTCGTGCAGAGCGAGCAGCTCGTCGGCCGAGGGAGCGCCGTCGATGGTTTCGATGTCGGCGCGCGCGCTTTCGCGGGAGTGCCGCGCCAGGCGCAGGTAGTCGGCAGTGACCCGGAAAGCCACGCCGAAAATCCAGGGGCGAAGCGGACGACTCGAGTCGTAAAGATGAAGACGGTGATAGAGGACGATGAAAACGTTCTGCGTGACGTCGAACAACTCACGCTGGGGAACGCCGAGTCGCCGCAACGTGTGCCACACGTACGAGAACTCGCGATGGTAAAGGCTCGCAAACTCCTCTCGGTCGGGCGGAAGGCCCGTCACCGCGGGAAGAGCTGGTTTGCCCATACCGAGCATTTGGGTTCTCGAGTTGGGATTTCTCAATGAAAGCGCACCAGGGCCGCGAGCCCTAACGAAACAGCCACGGTGGAAACGGCCCACGCTGGCTTGCGGTCGACATCGAAAGTATTGCCGGTCAAGACCCCATCGAGGTCGATGAACGCACGAAAGCGGAAAGGCTCCGTCAGTATAGCCTCCCACGTGAGGCGCGCGCCAACGCTCGCGAACAAGCTGGCGCCACCCGCATCGACGGCAAAGCCTTGCCCAGACCCATAGAGACGTCCGGTACGGCCGAAGCCGCAAAATCCCCACCTTTTGAGGCGAGCGCAGCCGGCAAGCGTAAAAAGGAGGGGCGAGACCCTGATGGATCCGCCACCTCCGGCCATCGTCATCGTCGCGGGGAGGTCAACCCGCCCCTCTGCTTCCAAGGCAAAGCTCGACCCCGCCCATCCGGCTCCCAAGCTCGCCCCCGGGACGATGCCGGAACTGAATCCGGCCGCAGCAAGGCCGGCGACGGAGAGCTGCCAGCCCGTTTCGCCCCTGAACGCTTGCGACGTTGCCGGCCTGGCGGGCGTCATTCCTTCGGCCGGCGCACCTGGCTCGGCGTCTGGAGGCCCTGCGCCTTTCGATTCGGATGGCGAAGGAGCGGTCGCCGTCTCGCCCGTGCCGGAGCGCAGAGGCGCGGACGTCGGCGGGTGAGAGGGAGTAGGCGTAGGTGTGGCTCCGCTGGGGGGACCAACATCCAGAGCTCGCAGCGGATCGATGGCAATGCTGATCGCGAGAGCCATCGCTTTGGCCAGCTCGGCGCAATCGCCTCCGCTGGATTCGATGGCGCGTGCACCAACGTTGCCTCCCTGTGGATCCTCGAGCCGAATCTTCCCGCGAAGTCCGCGCGCCGTGCGAGTGATGGTCACGTGAAGCGTGCTTTCGCCGGTGGCAGCGAACGGATCGTAGCAGAGCGATCGATCGATGTAGACGAAGCGCACGCGCGCAGCCTCCGCTCCGAGCGACGGCGAGCCTGCCGCGATCGCCGCGGCGAGCAGCCAACACCTTCCGCAAACGCGCATGTATCGTTACTATACGGTGCGCCGTCGGACTTGGGTGAGCGCGCTCAGTACCAGCGATGCCACAAGATATCGAGGCTGGTCGTGCCTCGATCGCCGACCTGCGCGCGAAGCATCCACCTCGGCCGAAAACGCCAGTCGAACGCGAATTGGTTGACGTCCTGTTGCTGTCCGTATTGAGACGCGCCGAACCTGCGAAGGTACTCCACACGCACCCGCTCGGTGAGCTCGACCGACGCCGAAGCCAGCGTCGCGGTACCCGCCTTGAGGCTCGTGCGAATGGGAATGATCGATTGGCTGAGCAACTGATTGATGCCCGTCGTCAAGATGGCCGAACCGACGCCGGCCGCCGCGGTACCGGCGCCCGACGATCCACCGCCTGGAGCCGACGCGCCGGTCGTGCTCGACGTTCCCGGCGCCGGTTCGCCGAACGCCAGGGTGGCCAAGAGCTCGCTTTCCGGTTTGGGTGGGTTGCTCCGCAGCGAGAGCTTCATTTCTTTGGCGGTGCCTCCGACGTGCACCATGATGCGGCTCGCCGACGCGTCCCCCCCCTCGTAGACCGCGTCGATGTCGAGCGAGGGATTGCCCGGATCGTTGCCACCGAAGCGAACCACGCCCCGTTCGATGTTGAAAACTCTGCCCGCCACAGGGATGCGTCCCCCGAGGATCCGGATGGCGCCTTCCAGCTTGGCTTCGCCATCCATCGTCAGCTTCGGGTTGGCCGGTGGGCGGGGCGTCATCACTTCGACCTTCATATCATCGCGGCTCACGCCGACGTTGTTGCCGAGCTCCACGGTGACGATCATGCGAATGGGCGGACGATTGGCCTCCGGGGGCCCTCCACCTACGGCGCCGTCCTTGGCGTTGGTCTTGGGTGGTGGCCCGAGCGGCTGGTGCAGCACGACGAGCGGGTTGTCCTCCAGTTTTTCGAGCTTGGCCGTACGCTGCGGCGGCATCTCGGCACGAAGCGTCGGCGCGCGCACGGTGACCAGCATCTGGTCGTTGGTGAGCTGACTGTCGACGTAGATGTCGCCGTAGAC
>WNGA01012463.1_pt1 | contig 10972 bp, 10 predicted proteins | sample 5400061 | NCBI WGS metagenome assembly WNGA01 (sample SAMN13153366, study PRJNA577476) | soil metagenome | isolation source: 100 cm soil or saprolite under grassland replicate 2 | place: USA:California | collected 2016-06-15
CAGGGTCTCGGCGCCCTTCCGATCGACGTCGGCGAGGCGGGGATCGACGTCCTCGCCGCGGATTCTCACAAATGGCTGCTGGGTCCCGAGGCGTGCACTGTCTTCTACGTTGCCGAAGGAGCGCGCGAGCGCGTGCCGCCGATCGCCGCCGGCTGGTGGAACGTCCAGAGCGATCACACGTACCTCGACTACCGGCTCGACTTCCACTTGAGCGGCCGGCGCTACGAGCCTGGCTCGCTCCCGACGGCGCAGGTCCTGGGCCTTGGAGCGGCGCTCGACCTCCTGGAAGAGATGGGCGCTGGAGAGACCGAGCGGCGCATCCTCCGGCTCGTGGAGGCCCTGCGCGATGGCCTCGCCGAGCGCGGGTGGCGAATCGTTTCACCCGAGCCGCTCGCGTCCGGTATTCTCGCCGCGGTCCCGCCCGACGGGGATTCGCGGAAGGTGGTCAAGGCGCTCGAGAGTCGCGGCGTGATCGTCTCCGCTCGCGAAGGCGCCGCGCGCTTTTCTCCGCACGCGTACAACGACGCGGGCGAGGTGAAATCGATCCTGGAAACGACCGATGAAATCGGACAGGGTTGAGTTGGGAATCCGGCGAAATTCCTGGAAGCAACTCTCGACCGAGGCGCCCAACCCGAGGTCCCGCCGTCTCGACCGCCTTGGGATCGAGCGCATCGTCGCGTTGATGCAGGCCGAGGACCGCCGTGTTCTCGAGGCGCTCCGCAAAGCGAGGCCCGCGATCCTGCGCGCGGCGGAGCTCTTCCGGACGACCGATCTCTCCGGCCGCACGTGCTTCCTTTTCGGCGCCGGGACGAGCGGGAGACTCGCGGTCCTCGAGGCCGCCGAGCTTCCCCCCACCTTCGGCACCGATCCCCGACGCGTGGTCGCGGTCATCGCCGGAGGCCGCTCCGCCGTCTTCCGCGCGAAGGAGGGCGCGGAGGATCGTCACGCCGACGGAGCCCGCGGCGCTGCCAAGGCGCGGCCGGGAGATCTCGTGATCGGGATCTCGGCGTCGTCTGTGACCCCCTTCGTCCGCGGAGCACTCGAGGCGGCGCGCCGGCGCGGCGCTTCGACTGTCCTCGTCACCGCGAGCCGGTCCCGCGAGGCGGGCCGCCTGGCCGACGTGGTCGTGCGCCTCGACGTCGGGCCGGAGATCGTCGCCGGCTCGACGCGCCTGAAAGCGGGCACCGCGACGAAGCTCGCGCTGAACCAGATCACGACGTCCGCGCTCGCCTCCTCCGGCAAGGTCTTTGGTCCGTGGATGGTGGATCTGCGAGCCGGTTCCGCGAAGCTTCGCGACCGCGCACTCCGGATCGTTGCGGCAGCGTGCGGAGTCTCTGCGGAGAATGCGCGCCGCCTGCTCGCACGGGCCCGCGGTGAGCTGCGAACGGCGATCCTGATGGGACGAGCCGGCGAGCGCTACGCGCAAGCCCGCCGGCGACTCGACCGCGCCGGCGGAGATCTTCGACGCGCACTCGGAGCGGAGGAAAAGAGGAGGAAGAGATGACCCGGAAGGGCGGGCACCGTCGCGGACCGCTTCTCGCATTCCTGCATTTCCACTCGCTGAGCCTCGTGGCGATCGGCATCCTCGCCGGTTGGACGTTTCTCTACGCGCGGTCTGATCCTTCGACTCATCTCGGAGCTTTCTTCGGGAACTCGGTGGCCGACTGGAGCGGCACCCTCTTCTTCGTCGTCGGAACCAAGTTCCTTTATGAATCCGGCTCGGTGGAGAGCCGACGTCTTCCCCGCCACTTGAGGAGCCCCGTACTCGACTTCCTGCTCTGTCACTCGTTGACGATCTTCCTCGTCGTGACCGGTGCGGGCTGGCTGCTTCTCTACCGATCCGAGGATCCCAATTCGAAATGGGGACAGGTGGTCGGCAACGTCCTGTCCGAGTGGGTGCAGATGATCGGGATCGTCTTCCTGACCAAGCGCTTGCTCGAGCGTGGCTCGAAAGAGAGCCGAGCATAGGTCGACCGTCGGCTGGTACTCGGATTGCTTGTCTTCGTCGAAGGAGGCTCGATGTCCGTCGAAGAGCTTCGAAAGAACGAAATGATGTCCCACCTCCTCGGGGCGCTCGACAGAGGTCAAGACGTCGGCCACTACGGGCGTCTCGTCTTCGCGATGGTCGCCCGCCATTTCGTCCCCCGCGAAGAGCTCGTCGCGTGGCTGCGCAAGAATCCGGAGTTCGCGGAGCAGGAGGCCCGGGCACTCGTCCACCAGGTCGAAGAGAAGGATTACAGTCCCCCCACCCGCGAGCGGATTCTCGAGTGGCAGGCGCACCAGACCTTTCCGATCTGCCCGAATCCAAGGGACCCGGACGCCGGCAACGTCTACAAAGACCTCCAGTTCCCCGAGAAGGTCTACGACCACATCACCGAATACCACGAACAGAAGACCGAACTAGAGCGGAAGCCCTGAAGCGGCGCCGCGATCGAGAAAGACTTCCAGGCTCGAGTGAAGGGAGAGAAACGACGCCGGGCAGCGCGGCGTCACGGGTCCCTCGAGGGAGGCCGCGACCGCGCGGGCTTTGCGGCGACCGCTCGCGACGAGCAGGATCGTCCGTGACGAGAGGATCGTCTCGATTCCGACGGTGAGCGCTTCGCGCGGCACGGGCCGCACGCCGTCGGCGGCGAGGCCATGCCGCGTCGAGGCGGACAAACGCACCAGGGACGTCCGGGGAGGAAGCGCCGAGCCCGGCTCGAGGTACGCGACGTGGCCGTTGACGCCCACGCCGACGAACGCGACGTCCGCCGGCCCCTCCCGCGCGAGATCGCGCTCGTAGTGGGAGCACTCCCGCTCCGGATCGGGCGCATTACCCCGGAGGAACCGGATCCGATCTCCAGGCACGTCCACCTTCGAAAACAGGCGACGATCCATGAACGATCGGAAGCTGCGGGGGTCATCCGGCGCGACGCGCAGCTCGTCCAGGTTGAACGTCGTCGCGTGGCGGAAGGACGCTCTCCCGGCAGAGCGGATCCGCGCGAGCTCGCGGTACACCGGAACCGCCGTCTTTCCGACCGGGAGAAGGAGGACTGCTCCTCCACGCTTCGAGAGTGCCTTCGCGAGCCGCTCCGCCACGGCGCGCGCGAGCGCTCCCGGCGTCGGGAAGATTTCGATCTTCACAGATCGGCGAACGAGACGAGCCGGATCTCCGTCTCTGCGAGAAGCATCTTCACCTCGGGATCGCAGAGGACTGCGAGCTCGCGCTCCCGCTCCCGCGCGTACGTGCTTCCCGAAACGAGCTTCGCGTCGGCGCGGCCCGGGTGACACATCAGCTCGCTCGTTCCCTGGCCCAGTCGCCGAAGGATCGCGCGGAGGTTCTCCGCGGTCGCCCCCGTGCCGTAAAAGCCGTCGAGGAAACGGTCGGGCGTCGCCACGCCCGCCGCCCGGAGCTCCTCCCTCGCTCGGTCGGTAGACGCACGCACCGGCAGGTCCCGCCGGCGCGCCGCTTGGGCGAAGACCGGCTGGACCGACGGATGCACGGCGCTGTGGTGGTGAGAGTCGAGATGCGACGGAGCACGCCCTGCCATCTTCTCGAAGAGGAAGATCTGCGCCTCGAGCTCGCGCGAGATCTCTTCGGGAACGAGCTCGCGTGGAAGCGAGTCGGCGGAGCGCGGGAAGCGGTCGTCGACCAAGAGCGACGGAATCCGAGCCGGCATCGACGCCGGAAGCCCGCCTCCAGTCAGGACGAAGTGCAGCCCGAGCGAGAGGCGGGGGGCGCGCCGCAACGCCTCCGAGACTCCTTCCTCCGCGGAAGGCTCGAGGACCATCACGGTGGCGGAGGTCACGATGCCGTAAAGATGCGCTTCGAGCACCCCCGAGTTCAGGCCGGGCGTCCGGCCGAAGTCGTCGGCGTTGACGATCAGCCTCTTCACGGCACAGTCGCGCCGGGCTGCGAGGAGCCGAGCGCTTCGATCGCGAGCTTCACTGCTCCCATTGCCGGCTCTTCGACGAGCTTGCGGACGAGGGCCCGCGGCGTCTCGAGGCGTCGGGTGACGTCCGCCTCGAGACTCGGAACCGCGGCGAAGGTGCCGCCGGAGAGGACGACGTCGTAGACATCCTCTTCGAGGCGTAATCGGTCGCGAACGCTCGAGGCGGCGCGCACGAGCTCGGCGGCGGCGTCCGAAAGGACGGCCTTGGCCACGGCGTCGCCGGCGAGCGCCGCCTCCCCCACCCGCGCCGCGAACTTCGCGACGCGGGTCCGCGGAAACTCGCGGTCGTAGATCGCGTAGAGGATCTGCGCCGGTTCCGCGATCTCGAAGTGCTCCGAGAGGGCACGATCGAGCCGGGTCGAAGGGCCTCGGCCGTCCACGGCGCGAAGGACTTCCCGGATCGCGCGTTCTCCGATCCAAAAACCCGACCCTTCGTCCCCCAGGTGCCATCCCCATCCGCCGGAGCGTGCGACTTGACCGGCACGATTGCGGCCCCACGCGATCGAGCCGGTCCCGCAAACGAGCGCGAGGCCAACCCGCAGATCGGACCCCGCCACGAAGGCGATTCGCGCGTCGTTGGTGACGACGACGCGATTCTTGAAGCCGATTCGCCGGAGGATCGCCCGAAGGACGGCCTCGTCCGGTGGCCGATCGGCGCCGGCGATTCCGAGCGCGACCGCTTCGGGCGTCGCGGGCGCATCGGCGCGCGCGTCCTCGATCACCGCGTGCAGCACCTTCTCGACTTCGAGCTCGCCATGCGTCCGGAGGTTCGCGCCCCCGCCGAGCGCGCCGCCGACCACGCGCGCCGTTTCGTCGGCGATGAGCGCGCGGGTCTTGGTTCCCCCCGCATCGATCCCGAGGACGTATCGCATCACGAGAGGATCATGGGGAAGCACTTCTCCGGTTCCGACGGGCGGAAACGGCGGGACTTACCGGGCACTCCCCGCGCTCTCGTCGAGCAGCTCGACCTGGCCGGAGGCCGTGACCTCCAGCACCAGCCAACCCTGGTTGCTCGGCAGAGCGATCTTGCCGCCGCGGTGGAGAAGCGGGATTCCCGCGCGGATGAATTCGGGCGACACGCCTCTCTGCTCGAGACTCTTGCGGATGATCTCGTCCGAGAATCGGAAGTTCGATCCGGGCGGATAGAGACCGGGGAGGTCGGCGAGCGAGAGATGCTTGGTTTGAAAGAGGGCGATGACCGTCTGCTTCTCGGGGAGTCGGACCTTGTACGTGATGGAACGGTCCAGGTCTTCAACTTTCCCCGTGAGCTCGTCCTTCCACATGCTGCTGTTGGTCCTTGTGGAGGTGAAATCGGCGAGGTCCAGTTGATGCGGAAGCTTCCCGCGGGCATCGCTCTTCTGGATCGTCACGGTCACATAGGGACGCACGTCCTGGGCCTTCAGAACGAGCGGAGTCCGACCGATCGGCTTGCTCTTCGGGTCTTCGCCGGCGCGAACTTCGAGACCCACGGGCACCGAGGAGACCCAGAGCTGACCGCGCGCGAGCCGGGGAACGCCGTAATGAGCCGGCGGGCTCTTCGTCCGTGGACCCGCGGTGGTCGGAGCCTGGAACGGCAACAGCAGGAGAACCGGTAAGAACACCCGTGCCGGGGAAACGCGCCTCTCCATGTTTCGCTCCTATCCTACGTTCTGGCGGCCGATCGGATGCCATGACGGGCCGCGATGAAAGCGGCGGCCGCCCCTCCGCAAAGAAGCCCGGCGACGACGATTCCCGCGAGTCGCAGCCAGCCCGCCGTTGAATCGGGAGAGAACAGGCGCAGCCATTCGGCGCGGAAGTCGAGAGGCGAGCCCGGATGCGAGCGCGCCGCCTTGAATGCCGCGAGAAGAGCGGACGTCGCGCCCGCGAAGAGCGTTCCGCTGGCCGCCCCCGCGAGAGCCTCGCCCGCGAGCTCCACCCGGGTCACGGGTCGTCGAACGACCGGGGCGACGTCCGTAATTTCCGGTTCCCGGACACCGAACGGCGAGAATCGATGGAGGAGAAAGAGTCCCGGCACCGATGCGACCGTCGAAAGCAGGAAAAAGGGGGTCCAGCCCAGGGCGTCCACCAGGAAACCCGCGGGCGGTCCCGCCAGCGTGCGCCCCAGCGCGAAGATGCTCGAGAAGAGGGCGTATTGAGTGGCCGAGAACTGCTTCTGCGTCAAGCGCAGGAGGAGCACGCCGAAGGCGCCGGTTGCCATGGCCTGGCAGCTGTTCTCGACCGCGATCGCGCCGTACATCGTCAGGCGGTGCGCGAGCGGCTGCGTCATCCCGAGCGGGTGGGCGCCGCCCGCGCAGGGAGCGCCGGGAGTCAGCCGGTCCACGGCGACGTACCCGAGGAAGCCGACGGCCTGGATGACGCCGAAGAGCCAGAGCGCTCGCCCGAGCCCGATGCGCTCGCTCATCAACCCGCCGAAGAAAGTCCCGGCGATGATGGCGACGAGACCGATCGTCGCGGTCGCGAGGCCCACATCCTCGGGCGAGTAGCACTTCTGAATCAGAAAAGGCCGGGTCAGTGCCGTCGCGAGGTTCTCGCCGAACTTGTAGAGCAGCAGGAAGCCGATGATCTGGACGGCGCGGGAGCGGCGGAAGATGTCGAGAAGCGGATCGAAGACCGCGTCGCGCAGTGTCCGCGGAGGCGGAGCGGCGACGGCGGGCTCGGGAGACCAGACGACGATCGCCATGAGCGGCACGAAGAGGAACGCGAGTCCCCAGAACACCCACGTCCATCCGATCCTCTCGCCGACCGTGATGGCCACCGCGCCGGCGATGAGAGTGGCGGCGCGGTAGAGCGCGACGCGAGCCCCCACCGCCAGCCCCTGCTCCGCCCGCTCGAGCACTTCCACCGCGTAACCGTCGATCGCGATGTCCTGCGAAGCCGACCAGAAGGCGATGAAGACCGCGAGCGCGGCGACTTTGACGACGCGCGGGTCCGCGGCCTGCGATGCGAGGAGCGCAATTCCAGCGAAGAGGAAGATCTGGCAGACGATCATCCAGGAGCGCTTCCGGCCGAGTGCCGGCAGCCGATAGCGATCCATGAGAGGCGCCCAGAGGAATTTGAAGGTCCACGGTGCCTGGGCCAGCGAGAAGAGCCCGACCGTCTTGATGTCGACTCCGCGGTAGGTCAGCCACGCGGGCAGAGCGATCCAGATCAAACCGAGCGGAAGCCCCGACGAGAAGGACTGGAGCGTCACCGCGCCGATCCGGCGGGACCCCAATGCTGCGGAGAGACTCGCGATGGTTCCGGGGCGCGCGCGCTTTCTCGCGGTCGATCCGGTCATCTCTCGAGAAGTGTCGCATAGCCTTTCTTGACACGGGGCAGCGTGTCTGTTCTCTTTTTCGCGAGGAGAATCCATGAAACGAGGTTTCGCAATCGCGCTCGCCGCCGGATGTCTCGCTTCGAGTCTCGTCGCGGCCGAAGCCGGGGCGCCGCCGAACGCGGCGCTCGCAAGGCTCGACGCGCTCTATCCCGACCTCCAGAAGCTGTATGTCGACCTGCACCAAAACCCGGAGCTCTCGTTCCACGAGGAGAAGACGGCAGCGAAGCTGGCCGACCGCCTCCGCGCGCTCGGCTTCGAGGTCACGACCGGAGTCGGGGGCACCGGGGTCGTCGGTCTGCTGCGCAACGGCAGGGGACCTACCGTGATGATCCGGACGGATCTCGACGCCCTTCCGGTCGAGGAGAAGACGGGCCTTCCCTACGCGAGCAAGGCGACTACGAAGGACGTCTCGGGAGGGACGGTCTCGGTCATGCACGCCTGCGGTCACGACATCCACATGAGCTCGTGGATCGGGACGGCGACGCTCCTCTCGAAGGCGAAGGACCACTGGGGCGGCACGCTGATGATGGTCGGGCAGCTCGCGGAGGAGATGGGCGGCGGTGCCCGCAAGATGCTCGCCGACGGGCTCTTCACGAGGTTTCCCAAGCCCGACTTCGCGATCGCCTTCCACGACAACGCGGACATGGTCGCGGGTCAGATTGCGGCTATTCCGGGATATGCGCTCGCGAACGTCGACTCCGTGGACGTCACGATCTACGGAAGGGGGGGGCACGGGGCATATCCGCACATGACCGTCGACCCGATCGTCATCGCCGCGCGAACGGTCGTCGCTCTCCAGACGATCGTCGGGCGCGAGAACAACCCGCTCGACCCGGCGGTGGTGACCGTGGGATCGATCCACGGTGGGACGAAGCACAACATCATTCCGGACGAGGTGAAGCTGCAGCTGACGGTGCGCTCCTACAAGGACGACGTGCGCAAGCACCTCCTCGAGGCGATCGCGCGGATCGCGAAAGGCGAAGCGGCGGCGGCCGGCGCACCGAAGGAGCCGAAGATCGAGGTGATCGACGGAACGCCGGCGACGTACAACGATCCGGCACTCACGAAGAGACTCGCTGATATGCTCGTGCGCTCCCTCGGTGCTTCGCGGCTCGAAGAGCGGCAGCCGGTCATGGGCGCGGAGGATTTCTCCGAGTACGGTCGCGCGGGGGTGCCGGCGGTGATCCTCTGGGTCGGCGCGGTCGAGCGGAAGAAGTTCGAGGCGGCAAAAGCGACGGGAAAGACGCTCCCTTCGCTGCACTCTTCCGAGTTCGCGCCCGACCCCGAACCGACCATCAAGGCGGGAGTGACGGTGATGACGCTTTCGGCGCTGGAACTGCTGGGGAAGCCGTGAGCGGCGTGGACTGAGGCACCGATCCTGCACCTTCCCGAGGTGTGGGAAGCTTTCTGAGTACGCGGCTCTTCCGGGTCGGGGAGACGCAGGTCACTGTTTCGAGCCTCTTGATCGCGCTCGCGATCATCGCCGCGAGCCTCTTGCTCTCCCGGCTGGCGCGCAAATTCGTCGCGGACCGCCTCCTCGGACGGACGCGGCTCGCGACCGGCACCCGGTACGCCATCGGACGGGTGATCGGATACCTGATCCTCTTTCTCGGCGTTCTCGTCGCGCTCCAGCCGCTCGGTGTCAACGCGACGTCCCTCGCCGTGTTCGGCGGCGCGCTCGGGATCGGTCTCGGCTTCGGGCTCCAGGACATCGTGAAGAACTTCGTCGCGGGTCTCGTGATCCTGCTCGAGCGCCCCATCCAGGTCGGCGACTCGATCGAGCTCGGCGACCTCGTCGGCGACGTCACCGAGATCCGGGGGCGGGCGACCATCATCCGGACGAACGACGACATCCATCTGATCGTGCCGAACTCGAAATTCATCAGCGACACGATCGTCAACCGCAGCTTCGGCCAGCGCCGCGTCCGATATCAGGTCCCGATCGTGGTGGCATCCGGCAGCGACCCTGCCGAGGTCGAGGCGGCGCTTCTCGAGGCCGCCCGCCGGTCGGAGAACGTCCTGCCCGACCCTCCTCCCCGCGTGTGGTTCCGGGAGTTCGGAGAATCCGGGTTGAAGTTCGATCTGCTCTGTTGGACATCCAAGCTCCTGAACAGCGCCGGATCGTTCCGGAGCGAGCTCAATCACCTCGTCTACGAGGCGCTGGCAACCCGCGGCATCGCCATTCCATCGCCGCAGCTCGACGTCCGCGTCCGAGACGGGACACCGTAGCGCGGCCGCCTCGGGATGACAAAAAGATAGAGAGGCGGATTGCGCCGTTCTGCGTTTCTTCCCCCGGGTTACGATTCAGCCTGATGGCAGCCCCCAAACCGATCCGCCGGCCGCAGCCGGTTCCACCCCTCCGCCCCCGCCCCGGAGACCATTTCGAAGAGGCGTCGATCCTCTACGGGATCCCGCACTGGGGGAAGCGCTTCTTTCACGTGTCGGAGGACGGAAACTTAGTCGTGCGGCCGACGCGGGAGCCAGACCGTGGAGTCGCTCTCAAGCAGATCGTCGACGAGGTCGGGCTCCGTGGCATCAGCCCACCGCTCATCATCCGTTTCCCGCAGATTCTCGCGTCGGCGGTCGGCGACTTGAACAATGCCTTCGCCCGCGCGATCGAAGAGTTTGAGTACGGCAACGTCTACCGCGGCGTCTTCCCGATCAAGGTCAACCAGAAGCGCGTCGTGGTCGAACAGATCATCGAGGCCGGCCGGCCGTACGGATACGGCCTCGAAGCGGGATCCAAACCGGAACTCCTCGCGGCGATCGGCGCCGACCTCTCCCCCGAATCCCTCATCGTCTGCAACGGCTACAAGGATGACGCGCTGATCGGCATGGCCTTGAACGGCATCCGGATGCACAAGAAGGTCGTGTTGGTGCTGGAGAAGGTCTCGGAGCTCGACCGAATTCTGGCGGTCGGCCGGCAGCGCCGCGTGAAGCCGCTCCTCGGAATGCGGGTCAAGCTTTACGCGCGAGGCTCCGGAAAGTGGGCGAAATCCGGCGGGGAGGCGGCGAAGTTCGGCCTGACCACTCCGGAGATGCTCGAGACCGTCAAGATCCTGAAGCGGCGTCGAATGCTCGACTCGATGGTGATGCTCCACTTCCACATCGGCTCTCAGATCACCGACATCCGCAAGATCAAGGACGCAATCCGGGAAGCGGGCCGCGTGTACTCGAAGCTCCGCGCGCTCGGCGTTCCCGTTCAGTATCTGAACCTGGGCGGCGGCCTCGGCGTCGACTACGACGGCTCGAAGACCGCGTTCGACTCCTCGATGAACTACTCGGTTCAGGAGTACGCCAACGACGTCGTGTACACGATCAAGTCGATTTGCGAGGAGGAGGAGGTTCCGGCGCCGACCCTGGTGACCGAATCGGGTCGCGCCATCACGGCGTTCCACTCCGTGCTGATCACGAACGTGCTCGACGTGGCGGACCGCATCGAGCAGGGGCGGAGAATCCGCGTGTCGTCGAAGGATCCAAACGTCATTCAGGAGCTCGCGGGCATTCTCAAGGAGGTCAACGCCAAGAACCTTCGCGAGAGCTACCACGACGCCCTCCAGTTCAAGGAGGAGCTGTTCACGCTCTTCAACCTCGGACATCTCTCGCTCGAGGACCGCTCGAAGGGAGAGATCCTTTTCTGGCAGATCTGCGAGCGGATCCACCGGGACCTGAAGACATTGAAAGAGATCCCCGAAGAGTTCGAGGACATGGAGACGATGCTCGC
>WNGA01012464.1_pt1 | contig 10972 bp, 14 predicted proteins | sample 5400061 | NCBI WGS metagenome assembly WNGA01 (sample SAMN13153366, study PRJNA577476) | soil metagenome | isolation source: 100 cm soil or saprolite under grassland replicate 2 | place: USA:California | collected 2016-06-15
ACCCATCCGATCGGCCAGGACGCACTGCTCGAGCGTTTCCTGGATGACCGCGTGGTCGTCGACCACCGGCCGCTGCATCTCGTAGGCCAGACTCAATCGCATGCGCTATCCTCCATGTGGTCCCATAGTTTAACCGGACAGTGGGTGACGCGCCCCGAGGAGATCGCGGCCGTGGTGACGAAGGAGCGCTTCGAGCAGGGCATGACGCTCGCGCAGTACATCGACCGGATGTCCGCCAACAAGGCTCGGTTCGTCAGGGCTCTCGACACCACCACCATCACGTCCGAAGAGACGCAGGTGCTGGAGCGCCTCGGCGCGACGCGCAGGGTCATGGTCATCACCGAGGACTGGTGCGGCACGTCGCTGGCCGAGGTACCGTTCGTGGCCAAGATGGTCGAAGGGAATCCGAACATCGAGATGCGGATCTTCCTGCGGGATGCCAATCCCGACCTGATGGATCAGTATCTCAAGCGGGGTCTGTACCGCGCGATCCCCGTGTTCGCCCTCTTCGACGAGCACATGAACGAGGTCGCACGCTTCATCGAACGCCGGCCCGGCTGAATCTCGGCGCGGTGTCGCCGCATCTCAACGCCCAGGAGGTAGCTGTCGATGAGTACGACACCGAAGGCAAGCGCGGAGGAGTTCATCGTACATGTGACCGACGCGAGCTTCGACGGCGTCGTGACGAGCGACCGGCCGGTGCTGATCGACTTCTGGGCGCCGTGGTGCGGCCCCTGCCGCGTCATCGCGTCGGTGCTCGACGAGCTCGCCCGTGAGCTGGGCGATCAGGTGACGATTGGCAAGGTCAACGTGGACGAGCATCCCGGGCTCGCGGGGCGCTTCGGCGTCCAGGCGATTCCGCAGCTCATCTTCTTCAAGGACGGGGCCGAGAAGGACCGGATCGTCGGGGCGGCGCCCAAACGCGAGATCGTGAAGCGGCTCGACGCGCTGCGCGACTGAGGCACCGGCGAGGACACTGCGGCCCTCGTGCGTGACGCGGCGCTCTACGAGGAGATCCGCAAGGCCGGCCTCCAGCGCCATGTCTTGCAGTGGCAGAGCTTCGCCGCGTTCTGTCAGTACCGCCGGGCCTTCGAGACCACTCGTAGGTATTTGACGCCGGGCGCAGTGGCGCTGGACTGGGGCTGTGGCAATGGCCACTTCTCCTTCTTTCTCGTCCGGCACGCCGTGCGCACCGTCGGGTTCTCGTTCGAGGGCCCACCGGCCTATCTCGCCCGCGAAGAGCTCTTCGAGCACCGGCGCGGCGACGCCGGGGAACCGGTGAAGCTCCCCTTCGCCGCTGCCGCCTTCGACCTCGTGTTCAGCGTGGGCGTGCTCGAGCACGTCCACGAGGCGGGCGGTGAGCCTCGCGCCTCCATCCGGGAGATTCACCGCGTCCTGAAACCGGGCGGCCACTTCCTCTGCTTCCATCTGCCCAACCGATACGCATGGGGCGAAAATCTTCGGAAGGTCATGAAACGGCTGGGAGCCCGGGAGGAGTTCCACCCCGTGCTGTACACGAAGCTGACGTTCGGGGATTTGCTCCGCGCCACGACGTTCGAAGTTGTCGAGGCCCGGCGCTACGGCTTCCTGTGGCGAAACCGCCTCAGCCGCCTACCCTGGATCATCAGCGACGCGCCTCCCGGCGTGGCCCTCATCAACTGGCTCGACAGCGTTCTGGAGCGGCTCTTCCCTCCGTTCTGTCAGAACTGGGGCTTCGTCCTGGTCAAGCCGTCCGGCGCCGCCGAGGAATAGGGTCCTGCCCACCTCGCCCGCAGTCATCGACGCGATCGGAGGGCTCCTCCAGCCGCTCCTGGGGACACTCGAGCGAGTGGGATGGGTCCAGCGCCATCTCTTTCCCCCCCTCGCCGGCCGTCTCGCCGACGAGCTCGCGCCCGGCGCGGACGCCGTGGCCGAGCCGTTGCGCGTTCTCGAGGGGCTCGCGTGGCCCGACGATCTTCGCTTCATGCGGGATCGGCTCATCGAGGTGGCGCGGCAGACCGTCGAGATCGTCGCGGCCTTCGTCGACGCGGCACGGTCGCCCGGCGATCCCATCGGTCTCTATCGGGCGCTGCGACGCTTCGCGCGGGTGCAAGAGACGCTCTATCCGCTGGCGCCGGCCCTCGAGCCGGTGAGCCGCTGGTTCCTGGAGCCGGAGCGCCGCGACGACGACACCCTCCTGGAACGGCTGAGGGACGGGGCGCTGCGGGACGACGAGGTCCGGGTGGGCGTGCTGCACGCCGAGAACGAGCGCGAGGCCCGGGGCGGCTTCTCGCTCTACGTCCCCGAGCACTGGGACGGCCGGTCGCCGATGGCGCTGGTCGTGGCCCTGCACGGGGGCCACGGCCATGGTCGCGACTTCCTCTGGAGCTGGTTACGCGAGGCGCGCTCGCGCGAGGTGCTCGTGCTGGCCCCCACGTCGCGTGACCGCACCTGGTCGATCATGGGCGGCGAAGACGTCGACGCCGAAGCGTTACGCGAGATGGTCGCATCCGTGGCCGCGCGCTATCCGGTCGACCACTCGCGCGTGCTGCTGACCGGGATGTCGGACGGCGCCACGTACGCGTTTCTCTGCGGTCTCCGCGAGGGGATGCCCTTCACGCATCTGGCGCCGGCGTGCGGCGTCCTGCATCCCTTCCTGCTCGCTCACGGCGGGCTCGCGCACGCTCGCGGTCGGCCGATCTACATGGTCCACGGCACGCTCGACTGGATGTTCCCGATCTCGGTCGCCCATCTCGCGCGCGAGGCCCTGCAGGCCGCCGGCGCGCGGCTCGTCTACCGGGAGATCGAGGACCTGTCCCACACCTACCCGCGGGACGAAAATCCAAGAATCCTCGACTGGCTGCTGACCGAGCACGCTACGGCTTGAGGATCACGCGCGTCGCGGCCGTCCCGGTGTTCTTGCCCTGCCACTCCGCGAACGCGAAGGCCTTGTTGACGTCCGCGAGCGGGAAGCTGTGCGAGACGACCTTCGAGAGCGGGTACTTGTCCTTCGTCCGCACCAGGAGATCGAGCGCGCTCGGCATGATCCACGGGTTGTAATGCATCAGCCCCATCCACTTGATCTGCTGCGAGATCACCTTGATGGCGGGGAAGCTCACGGGCTGCGGGACGATGTTGCCGATGTCGACGAACTTGCCGTTGAACCGGACCATGTCGAGGCCTTCGACCGTCGCCGCCGCGATGCCGACGACCTCGACCACCACATCGGCGCCGCGCCCGTCGGTGAGGTCCTTCACGCGCTGCACGCGCGCTTCGGGCGTCGTCAGCTCGTTCATGTCGATGACGTCGGTCGCGCCGCACTTCCGTGCGAAGTCGAGCCGGAGCGGCTGCTTGTCGATCGAGATGACCTTCGACGCGCCCTTCTCGGCGGCGACGGCCGCCGCGTAGATGCCGAGGCCCCCCGCGCCCTGGATGACGACGACGTCGCCGAACTGCATGCCCGCGTACTCGAGGCCGTGAAGCACCTGGCACATCGCGCAGTTCACCGGCGGGATGGCGTCGTCGGGCAGGACGTCCGGCACCTTGAAGACGTAGTGGCCGGGCGGCAGGAAGTAGTACTCGGCGTAGCCGCCGTCGCAGTACGGGTACTCGTTCAGCGTGTACTGCATGCTCCGGCGCTGGCGGTGCGGGCAGGCGTGATGCTCGCCGCGCATGCACCAGTAGCAGCGGTTGCACGGGTTGAAGAACGGAAACGCGACGCGATCGCCTTCCTTCAGCGGCCGCCGCAGGGAATCGGTCGCGACGCCCTTCCCGAGGCTCGCGACCACCCCGGTGAACTCGTGACCCGGGACGCGCCTCAGATCGGGCCCGGAGTAGTTGCCGTCGTTCCGCCAGTAGTGGAGATCGGACCCGCAAATGGCCGCGGCGGTGTTCTTGATCAGGATGCCGCCGGGCTCGACCTCCGGGGTCGGCAGCGTTTCGAGCTCGAGTGGCTTTCCAGGCTGGTTCAGAACGACGGTCAGTCCCTTCGGCACCGGCGTGTCCTCCTCTCGGTCGGCCGCGTCGCGGCGGCTCCCGTGGCATCATCCTAATGGATCTCGGCGCGGATGTCGCCCGCGTCCTATTGACGCCCCTGGGGAGTTGCAATAGCGTGGTGCCGTTCACGAGCGCCGCGAAACGGCGTTGGGCAAGGAGAGAGCGATGGCGGATGTGCTCACGCTAGTCGTGAAGATCCGGGCGGCGAAGGGCAAGGGCGACGCGCTGGCGGCGCTCCTCAAGGAGCAAGTGGCCGCGGTACGGAAGGCGGAGCCGGGTTGCCTCGTCTATCGCCCCCACCGATCCACGAAGGACCCTGACGCCTTCATCTTCTACGAGCAGTACAAGGACGACGCGGCGTTCGACCTCCACCGCAAGGCGCCCCACCTCGCCGCGTATCGCGAGCGCCGCGAAAAGGAAGGGCTCACCGAGGGCCGGCCCGAGGTGGAGATCTACAGATCGCTCACCGACTAGAAGCTCGGCCGGCGGCCGGCCGCCTGTCGACGTTCGCCGCCCTCCGGGCGCGGAACTACTGTCTCTACTGGGTCGGGCTGATCTTCTACGTCCTCGGCCATCGGGCGGAGTACGTCACCTTCGCGTGGATCGTGTGGGAGCTGACCCACGATCCGCTCTCCCTCGGGTATCTCGGCCTGGCGCAGGGGGCGCCGCTGCTCGGTTTCCAGCTGATCGCCGGCGTCCTGGCTGACCGCACCAGTCGATTCCGACTGCTGATCGCCACGCAGGTCCTGACCTCGAGCGCTCTGATCATCGTCTTCGCCTTGACGGTGCTCGGGTTGGTCCGCGTCCCGCATCTGCTCGTCTTCGCGGCGCTGATCAGCACGTTCCGAGCGTTCGACGAGCCGACCCGGATGGCGCTGGTGCCCCAGCTCATCGATCGCGAGCGGCTGTCCAACGCGATCGCGCTCGGCTCGATTCCCTGGCAGGCCGGGCGGATGATCGGCCCGTCGATCACCGGCGTCCTGATCGCGGCTTTCGGCGGCACGGTCGGGTTCGGTCTTGCCGCGATCGCTTCGTGCGCCGCGCTCGCGCTGTACAGCCGCCTCCACATTCGCGAGGACGTCCCGACGGGTGACGGGCGGCGCGTCCACCAGCAGCTCATCGAAGGCCTGAGCTTCGTCGCTCACAACTTCGTGTTCGCGAGCCTGATCAGCCTCGCGCTCTTCAACGCGCTCTTCGGCCTGTCCTACATCACGCTGCTGCCGGTCTACGCCGACCAGTACTTCAAGGCCGGCTCGACCGGGTACGGCCTGCTGAGCGCGGCGCACGGGACCGGGTCGTTGATCGGCACGCTGATCATCGCGACGCTCGCCCAGCGCATGCTTCGCCCGGGCATGGTGTTGCTGGTCACGGCGGCTGGCATGGGGATCGCCCTCATGGTGTTCTCGAGATCTCCCGGAATGGGATTCGCGCTTCCCGTCCTGGCGCTCGTCGGCTTCTGCAGCACCTTCTACCTGACGCACGTCACCACGATCATCCAGCAGGCGGTGCCCGACCATCTGCGCGGCCGGGTGCTCAGCCTCTACTCGCTCTGCTGGAATCTGCTGCCGCTCGGCGGGCTCCTGGCCGGCGCAATGGCGGCGGCGGTCGACGCGCGCTTCGCCGTGCTGATCGGCGGCGCCGTGGTCGCCGCGAACGCGCTGGTCTTGCTCACGTCACGACGGCTGCGAGCGGTCGGCTAGCTTCTTATCCGCCTCACCCGCTCAGTTTCCCTGTTGCTCACAGAAGGTGCCCTTCCACACGCCGCCCGAACGCTGGCACCGCGCCTCCTCGGACGTTGCGCAGGCGGTCAGCCCGACCGCCAGCAGGAGCAGCACGCCCAGGAGCGTCGGGACTCTTCTCATCGCCATGTCGTTCGGCATCGACATCTCCTCCGGATCGGCTCCGTCGCCACGGCCGCGCGCGCCCGTGGCCTCTTGGTCCTCGGCGCCTCAGGCGCCTGACTGCCGTCAGCGCGGGACGATCGGCAGCGTGATGTGCGACGGATAGCGCGGATCGTGAAAGACCGTTTGCTGTGCTGTCTGCCGGCGCGTGCCCGTGGCGGGATCCTCGCCGGTGTTCAGGTTGCGATCGAAGCGGGGAAAGTTGCTGGACGAGATCTCGACGCGGATGCGGTGGCCGGGCAGGAACACGTGGCTGGTCGCCCAGAGGTCGATCGTGAACTTCGACACCGCGCCCGGCGTGAGCGGCGCGGGCGCCACGCGCGAGTCGCGGTAGCGGGCGCGCACGATGCCGTCCGCCAGATTCTGGGCGTAGCCGTCGGGGCGGACGTCCACGAGCTTCGCCGTGAAGTCGGTGTCGAGCGCGCTGCTGGCAGCGTAGAGCGTCACGGCGATCGGGCCCGTCACCTCGAGGGCGTCCGACATCATGGTGCTCGTGTAGACCAGAACGTCGTCGCGCGCCTCCACCGGGCGCTGATCCTGCACGCCCATCGCGATGATCAGCGTGTTGCCGCCGTGCGTGGGAACGGGGTCGTCAGGATCGTAAACGAAGTGGTCGGCGCGCTCGTCCCCTGGCAGCTCGTGGCTCAGCGTGCCGTCGCCGGATGCGGTGTTGGCCCGTCCACGACTGTGCAAGTAGTACGGCGTGTAGCGCGTCCGCGCGAGCGGCCACTCGCGCTCGTCCCGCCAGCGGTTCTCGCCCATGACGAAGATCTTCACCGGTGGCTCGTCGAGGAGGCCGGTGTCGATCCCCTTGAGCCAGTGATCGAACCATCGGAGCTGGGTCTCGTGCAGGTCGATGAGCCCCGCCGGCCCGAAGTCGATGTCGCCCGTGCCGGTGGAGCTCGGGCTCGTATAGGGAAACAGATGCGCCCACGGTCCGATCAGGAGCTTCTGCGCGGCGCGCGCCGTCTCCGTCATCGCGTGGCGCCGCAAGCCGCAGAAGTTGGCGAGGCCGCCCTGCAGGAAGATGTCGTACCAGGACGTCACGTGGTACATCGGCACCGCGACCTGGTCGTGCTGGCGCTCGACGTTGATCCGCCACCACGGCGCTCCGTCATCGGGCTGCCGCAGATAGTCCGTGAGATAGCGCGCGACCGGCTCGAGCCGCTTGGCCCAGTCCATCAACGGCAGGCGCCGGTACGCTTCGGGCGACAGCGGCGGGGCCCAGGGCGTCGGCGCCGGAGCGAGCTCGCGCTCGAGCTCCGGCCAGAGCGTCTTCGTGAGCCCGCGCCGCGCGATCGAGTCGCGCGCCATCAGGATCGCGTACGGGATCTGCCACCCGAGCTCGAACGCCCCGCCCGAGTGATACACCCAGCACTCGTGGAAGTCGGCGGGCGCGGAGGCGGGGAACGACGCCACGAGATGCGGAGGCCGCGTGGGCGCGAGCAGATACTGCGTCGCGCCGAGATAGGACTGCCCCATCGTGCCGACCTTGCCATCGGCGTAGGGCAGCGCGGCGGCCCACTCGACAGCGTCGTAACCGTCCTGCGCCTCCCAGGCCAGCGGATAGTACTCGTCCCCGTCGGAGGCAAAGCGGCCGCGCGTGTCCTGCATGATGACAACGTAGCCGTGCTCGACGAAGACGTCGATGTCACCGGGCCGCCGGCGCAGGTTCTTGTCGTAGGGAAGTCGCGAGAGCAGCACCGGGTAGCGGCCGGGCGCCTCCGGCCGATAGACGTCGGCGCGAAGCGTGACGTCGTCCCGCGTTTTCATCGGAACCTCTTTGTCGATCAGCACGGCTGCGGCTACCCAGCCTAGACAGGCAGCTGCTCGGCGTCGGGCGCCGGCGTCATCTCGAAGGCGTTGAGCAGGCCCGTCACGAGACCGTAGTGGCCGATGATCCCGGTCAGCTCCACGACCCACGGCACGCCGTAGCGATCTTTCAGCGCGTCGAACACCGTCTGCTCCACGCGGTTGGTTCGCAGCAACTGGCGCACGTAGGAAACAATCGCTCGCTCGTCGGGCGCGAGGCCGCCCACGTCCTTGCGATCTCGCACCGCGGTGATGGCTTCTTCGCGTGTACCGGCCTTGCGGGCCAGCGTCACGTGCGCGGCCCAGACGAACGGGCAGTCCTTTTCCCGGGCGGTCGCGATGATGGCCAGCTCGCCCTCCTTGGGCTTCACCGACGACTGGAAGCGCAGGAAGTTGCTGGTGTTGAGCACCCGCTCACACATCGGGGGGCTGTACATCATGATGCTGAAGGGCCCGCGCACGCTACCGCGGCCCTCCGCGACCGCATCGAAGATCGGCCGGTGCTCGGAGGCCACTTGATCCTTGGTGGTGATGGGCGTCACGCGCGGCATGATGACTGGCTCCTTTCTGTAACCCTCATTGAATAAGTCGATCCGCCCGCAGCAGCAGCGACTGTGGGATCGTGAGACCGAGCGCCCTGGCGGTCTTCACATTGATGACGAGCTCGAACTTCGTCGGCTGTTCGACCGGCAGGTCGGCCGGCTTGGCGCCCTTGAGGATCCGGTCGACGAGCCTCGCCGCCAGGCGGCCCAAGTCTCCGTCGGTGGCGCCGTAGCTGGCCAGGCCGCCCCGCTCCGCGAAGAACGCGGCCTGGAACATCGTTGGGAACGTGCCCTTGGCGGAGGTGGCCACGATGAAGCCGGGGATGTTCAGGGACAGAACCCGGGGCGCGAAGATTCCGTCCACGTCGCCTCTCCGGAGTCCGCTGATAACCGCTCCCGCTTCCTCCTGGCTCCGCACCGGCCGCTCCACGAACGTGAGGCCAAGGCTCCGCGCGGCGGCGCGGTACGGTTCCAGTTGCTCGGCGGCGTGCTTGTTCGTCGCGTCGTAGACGAGGAGGACACGCTTCAGGCCGGGAACCAGCTCCCGGAAGATCTCCAACCGTTTCGGGGCGAGCTCGACGTCGAGCGAAGCGATTCCCGTGAGATTGCCACCCGGGCGCGCCAGGCTCTTCACCAGTCCCAATTCCACGGGATCGCCCCCACCGATGAAGACGATGGGGATGCGATCGGTGGCCATCTGCGCGGCTCTCGCGGAATTGCCGCCTTCGGTCGTCACGATGATGTCCGCCCCGCCCCGGACGAGCTCCCGGGCGGCCGCCAGAAGCTCGGCGCTCTCGCCTTGCGTGAAGCGCACGCCGATCGTGAAGTCCTGGTCCTCGCGGTACCCAAGCGCCCGCAGGCCATCCCGCAACCCGAGAATCGCTGGAGTCGGTCCCCAGGATTCGGTCAGCGCGCCGATCTGGACCGGGCGGGCGGCCCGTTGGGCCTCGGTCGCCCCGCCGATCAACCCGTGGATTGCGAGGGCGATTGCGAGCACCAGGAGGCGGAGGTTGATTCGCATCATTCCGCGCCCGGCCGTGGCGCGGGCTCGGCGAGCAGCGCTTGAATGAGCGTGCGGGCCGGCGTGCTCGCCCACTCGCGCGGCCCGACGGCGAGGGCGACCGCGCGCCCATCCCGGCCGACGAGGAGGGTCGTCGGAAGGCCCACCACACCGTACAGCGCGTTGATCTTGCCATCACGGTCGAGAACGAGTGGGAAGGTCAGTCCCAGCCCGCTGGCGTAGCGCCGGATCGCTTCTCTCCCCTCGCGGGCGTTGATGCCAATGACGGTGAAACCCTGCGGCGCGAGCTCGCGGTGAAGCCGCTCCAGCCCGGGCATCTCCAGACGACACTCCGCACACCAGCTCGCCCAGAAGTTCATGAGAACCACGTTCCCTCGGAGGTCCCCCATCGAGACCCGCCGAGTATCGATGGTGCTGGCGCTGAAGTGGGGAGGCGCGGCGCGGGAGGCGTAGCCGACGAGGTCGAGAGGTTTGAGGAGCGGCGTCACCGCCGATTCGGCTCGCGCGAAACTACACGGCGCGACGACGAGCAGTGCCAACGCGAGCAGATGTCTCTCGCTCGCGAGCCAGGACCGCCATGGAGTCCGTATCGACGCAGGGTGGACCCGCCTCACCGTCACGGTTTCCCGACGACCGCCCGGACATCCCGCAAGAGGATGTCGCTATACACGACGGTTGTCACGTCGTTCTCGATGACCCACTTCTTGCGGATCACTCCTTGCCGGTCGATGAGAAAGAACGTCCTGATCGCGTTCATCGTTCGATTGTTGAGGATCCCGTAGGCGCGGATGACCTTCCGGTCGGGAAAGTCGCTGAGCAGCGGGTATGGCAGCTTCAGAGATTCGGCGAACGTCTGCTGCGAGAACGTCGTGTTCGCGCTGACGCCGAGGACCTGGACACCGAGATCCTCAAAGCTCTTGTAGTTGGCCTTCCTGGCCGACAGGTTCGCCGCTCAGGTCGGAGAGAAATCCGCGGCGTAAAACTCGAGGAACACGAACTTCTTGCCCTTGAAATCGCTCAGCGAGATGTCCGCCCCGGTGGTGCTCGGCAGCGTGAAGTCAGGCGCCGGCTCGCCGACCTCCACCGCTGCGGCTCGCCCTGGATTGACGATGACTGAACACACCGCCAGGGCTGTACCGAACAGAACCATGCCGAGCGTTCGTCTGTTGACTGTCATCCGTCTGCTCTCGTTCTGCGCCAGAGCGTTCTGTGCTCGTTCTCGGTCGTCCTGCCTTCGTGCATGTCCCCAGCATTCTTCTTCAAGTCGCAGCAGTGCGCAAGAAGGCGATGTCGACGAGAGTCTCGCTTGACGGCGGCGTCCTCGCCGGCGCAGTATCCCACCCGGTGAGTGACCTGGGCTCCAGCGCCTACACCGACCCAAACACGCTGTTCGAGTCGCACGCCCGCCGCCGGCCAGGCAAGGTCTTCATCGAAAGCCCCGACCAAGGCTCGCGAATCACCTTCGGCGAGTTCGACGCGCTGACGCGGCGCTTCGCGAATTTCCTCGCGAGTGAAGATGTGCGCGTCGGCGACCGGATCTCGGTGCTCGCCGACAACGGGATCGAGGCGCTGGTCGTCTTCTGGGGGGCGCTCCGGGCCGGCGTGATCGTGAACCCGATCAACGTCGAGATCCGCGAAAAGCACGTGAGCCAGATCCTCCAGGACGTGGCGCCGAAGGCCGTCTTCTGGAGCCGCGAGATTCCCACCGACCCGCGTGGCCT
>WNGA01032970.1_pt1 | contig 10972 bp, 7 predicted proteins | sample 5400061 | NCBI WGS metagenome assembly WNGA01 (sample SAMN13153366, study PRJNA577476) | soil metagenome | isolation source: 100 cm soil or saprolite under grassland replicate 2 | place: USA:California | collected 2016-06-15
AGAAAAGCTGATCGCCAGAACCCAAAATAAAATTTGGACGCGTCCACACCACGCAGTGGGGTTCGCCCTACAATATCTCGCGTCTGTGAACCGTAATCGCCGAACCGTCGGCAACAAATGCCGAGCGCGGCGGCTGATTTAATGTTTCGACGAATTCTTCGCCGTAAAGTGTGGCGACGTCCGCGCAAAATTCGAAACTATTTGCGTTCCACATTTTCCAGCGCGGATGCTCGACCCGGTATTCGCTACAGCCAGCCTGCACACGGGTGTAACCCCAATGGTGGTCGGTGATGAATTCGGCATGCGAACCGGCTGGAATGGATTGGGCTTCGCCGGTTCCACTCATGTTGAGCGATTCCCATTTCTGCCCGCGTCGCCGCCAGCTGTATTCAGCGGAAACCCGCGCTCCATCATCGACGATCGCGTGTCGCATCGGCAAGGCGACATACGGTTCACCGTAAAATGCGCGGGCGACGAGCGCGATCGCGCGGCGCGGAATGAGCTCACGTACAAAAACAACGCCGCGCCGCCACGTGTCAGCCGATTTCTTCCGAACATAGAAGCGCAAATTCACTTCTTCGAAATTCCGATGCAGCGGAATGGGAAGGCCGAGCAAGCGCGTGTCGAGAAAGAGTAAACCAACAATACTCAGAAACGTTTGGCCGTTTTCGTAATCGATCTCGGTGCCGGCCGGGACGAGTGGACTAATCAGACGAGGATCGACGACGTAATTGAGCATCGCCAGATAACGCCAGTTGGCAGTGAGAAATGGTTTCACCGAATGCAGGGTCACGGAAACGCTGAGAAATTCCGAACCATTTGAGTTTGCCGTCGCCGCGCATATTTGTCATGTCGAGCGGAAGTCTTGCCCTGAGCGAAGTCGAACGGGTCGAGACATCTCTTATTGTTCATCCGAACGACTTGATAATTTCACAGTGAGAGATTTCTCGACTTCGCTCGAAATGACAAGAAACGAGACTCCGCTCGACTCTCGCTCAGGGCAGGCTTTCGCTTGGAATGACAAGGCAGGTGGAACTGAGCGGCGCGAGAATCCGAGCAATTTCGGCCATCCGATCACTGCAACAATTTCTCGAGTGATGGATCGGGCTGAGTGCCGAGCGCAGTGGCCCTGGCGTAGTGGCGTCTGGCTAATTCTTTCGAAGCAGGTTGAGTCGTGACGAGAATGACCGCCAGATTAAAATGGGCATCTGCGTAATCAGGATTGTTTGCGATAGCCTGAAGGATTTCCTTTTCGGCTTCCTGCGGCCGTCCGTTTTGCCCCGCGGTAATGCCGAGATAATTGTGAGCAGTGGCGCTCTTTGGGTTGATCTCGACCGCCTGGCTCAATTCGGCGTGCGCTTTATCGAACTTGGATTGCCGATAATAAACAATTCCCAGCGTGGTGCGCAAAAACTCATCGTTGGGCGAAATCGTCAGAGCCTTTTCCAGAGTTGATTCCGCCGAGCGTAACTTGCCGCTGCGAAGATAAACCACGCCGAGGTTGGAAAGCGCGTAAAGGTTCTTCGGGCTATTGGCCAGGATCTCCTGATATTGTTCTTCGGCCGTTTCATATTTAGCCTGCGCCACGTTCTCTTTGGCGGCGCGCGCAACATTCTGCAGATCATCTGGCACGTCCGGTTTGAAGTCGCTGGCCGGCGTGGCGTCGTTGGAGTTATCGGTCGTCGCTCCACCGCTGTCGGGAGGCGATTTTTCTTTCGCATCTGGCTCAGCGATCTTGACCGGGTCTGCCGACGACTTTTTTGCAAAAATAAAGCTCGCCTTCAATATGTGCGGGTTTTGGTTTGAAATGGAGACCACTGGCTGCCGCAGTAAAGCGAGCTCTTCACTGCTCAATTTTGTAACCGGCTGCGCTAGAAATTCGATCTGCTTGTCCAAAGCATCCGATTTAATTTTCAATTTCGCCAACTCTGCCAGCACCAGGTCCTTTGTCTGATAACGGTGCGCTTCTTCCTGGCGTTCGCGCACAATGATGTTTCGCAGGAGCTCGTTTTCTTTGGCGAGCCGCGCCGTTTCCTGGCTGTCTGCGCCGACGAGCTTCGCACTCTGCACTTGGACACTGGCCTCATCCAGTTGAACGCGAAGCTCGGCAACTCTGGCCTCGAAATATTGATTTTGTTTCTGAGTTTCGGCCAGTTGCCGTTGAAGCTGAGCCACCTGCTGTTTTACTTTGGCAAATTCCTCCGCGTTTTTCGGTGCGTCCTCGCGAAGTTCCAGCACGTTTTTCTCTGCATCTGCCAGTCTTTGTTTTAAATCGTCATTTTGAATAACCAGCGTCTGGACCCGCTGTTCGGCTTCCTTCGCGCCCTTCAATTGAGCGAGCGCGTCGTCGTGTTCCCGGCCAAGAGTTGTGATTTGCTTGTTTGCCTCGGCAGATTTTACGTTGGCCTCGTCCCTTTGCTTTTCCGCGGTAACGCGCCCCCCTTCAGCAGCGGCAACGGCATCTTTCAGACGAGCGACTTCTGTGCGTAATTGGAGCTGCTCCCGGTCACTACTGTCTCGCGACGATTGGAGCGTTTTTAACGACCCCTGAACTTGTGCGAGTTGATCGCGAACTTGGCCCTCGGATTTCTTGGATTTCTCGATTTCGTTTTGTGTTTTCTCGAGTTTGGAAGCTGTTTCCTTCAGGCGAACGTTTACCAGTTCCTTTTCCTTTCGTGTGGTCTCGAGATCGCTGCGGGATTTTTCAAGAGCCGCTTCCAGTTGATCGACCTTGCTGCGCAATTTTTTGGTTGCTTCATTAATCGCGGCGTCGCTCGAGACTTGGGCAACCGTTTCGGCTCCCTGCGGCGCCACGACTTCGGGCCCTGGCTCGGACCAGGCGTCACTTTCGGGAAGCGAGGGGACAATTTCCGGTAAACGGCTTGGACCCGCTGTCAGATCATTTTGCCTCGCCATCCTCGCTTGAATTCGCAGGATGCCCTCGCCAATCTTACGGCCGCGATATTCCACGATGGCCGGCTGCCAGTCAGCGTGCGATTTGCGCAATTCCTCGATCAAGCTTCCGGCAAATCGATATTTGGCCAGGGCCGTCTTAAACCGGTTTTCGTGCTCCAGTTTTTCGCCTTGCTGGGCCGACAGGTAGGCTTTAAGAAAAATTTCGCTCGGGTCGTCTTCCTGTGCGTCCAACTGGTTGAACGCTGACAGCGAGAAAAAGCCGACGAGCAAAATCGGACCGATTCGCTTCAGGCGAGAACAAGGCGGAATCATAATCCAGCTGCGCACAGTTACAATTCAGGTTCCGTGGCTCAGAATGAAGAGAGCGGCCGAAAAAAGCGAGCCCTTTTCTTTGCAAAACGAGATTCGAATCATAAAATCTTCTTTCCGCACCAAATGATGGTGGCCGTAGCTCAATGGTAGAGCCCCAGATTGTGGTTCTGGTTGTTGCGGGTTCGAGTCCCGTCGGCCACCCAGCTTCGCAAGTCCCAAATCCCAAACTCCAAGCTCTAAAGACTGGCCTTGGGATTTGGAACTTGGGTTTTGGGATTTACAAAATTGTGCCTGTAGCTCAACTGGATAGAGCATCTGACTTCGGATCAGAAGGTTGGGGGTTCGAATCCCTCCAGGCACGCAGTTTCCTGTGAGCTACGGCGCCAGGGAGGCAACGATTTTTTCAAAGCGCGGATCGCCGCGCAGCGGGTCCCACCACGGCATCAGTTTCAAGTCGCCATAACTGACGCCGCTTGGAAGGCGAGCGGCGCGGGCAACCTGTTCGCAGGCGAGATCGTTATCGCCAACCCAGGCAGCGATTCTAGCTAGACACACGATCATCGCCGGGCCGCTGCGTGCATCTTTCTCCACGGGAAGAAGCGCAACAGCGCGCCAACCCTCGCGCAGCGCTTCCTCTTTTCGCCCAAGACCGGCGTCGATTAAACCAAGTATGCATAGAGCACCGGCATCATCAGGATTGGTGCGAAGCAGCTTATCCTGCTCCGCGCGCGCGGCAGTAAAGGCGGCACGTGCTTTGGCATCGTCTTTTACCATCCGACCGATAAGACCTTCCATGAGACGGGGGCCGTATTTTACTTTTTCAGTGCCTACACTGTTATCACCGAGCGCGGCCAAAGCATTGGCAGCGGCGGCAGGGTCGCGCTCCGCCAGTGCGCACAAAAGCCAGTAATCGGCAACACTTTGAATTGCACCGGGGTCTTTCGCGTGGATTTCATCGATCAGTTGATGCACGGGCCCGGTATTAGCTTTCCAGTCGATTTCCACGTTCGCGCGATCGACTTTCACTTCGAGGTCGTTGGGCCTGAGAGCTAACGCACGGTCCAGGACGGCTTGTTGGTCGGCATAGCGCCGAAGATCATCATAAAGGATCGCAATTTGTCGTAGCAGGAGAAAGTTGCGCGGATCGAGATCAAGTGCGCGCTCCAGGTTTTGTGTCGATTCTTCCCAGCGCCCCTGCCGCCTGTGGATGAAACCTATCAGTTGGAATACCCAAGGGTCATTGGGCAGAGTAAGACGAGCGCTTTCCACTTCAGCCAACGCAGCATCATAATCGCGGTATCCCCAATAAAGATTCCACGCACGCGCCAGATGCGCTTCAGCTGCATCGGGACGAAGCCGAAAAGCCGCCTGGATGGCCGCCTCAGCCAACGCCAGGCGCGCAGGCGTGCGATCGAAGCCATCGAAGTAAACGCAGTCGTGAACCCAGGCCAGTCGGCAATACGCCTGAAAAAAGGTTGGGTCATGGGCGACAGCCTGGTTCAACAGATCGGCCGCCCTGAGCAAATTCGCCTTCCTGGTACCGGTAGAGCCCACGACAATATCCAGCAGAAAATTTTTGGCGCGGTTATAAAAATCGAACGCAGTGAGATCGGCTGTTGGTGGTCGCTCAATGGCCAGTTTCTCCGCAGCTGAGATTTTGGCGTGAAGGCGCTCGGCCACTTTCTGCGCGATTTCGCTTTGGATTGCGAACACCTCTTTCAAATCGCGATCGTATTGTTCCGCCCAGACGTGCGTATCAGTGCGCGTGTCGATCAACTGGGCGTTTATATGGAGCCAGGCTCCGGTCTTGCGTACGCTGCCCTCCAGCACGTGCGACACGCGGAGCGCATCACCGATCTGGTGTGTGTCTCGCTTGCCGCGATATTGCATCACGCTGGTCCGGCTGATGACTTTGAGATCGGCAATCTTCGCCAGCTTGGTCAAAAGATCGTCCTGGACACCATCGGCAAAGGAGGCGTCCTCTCTATCGTTGCTCAAGTTGTCAAATGGCAGCACGGCAATGCGTTTCTCCAGCAGTGCCGGATTCGAAGCCGAATCTTCGGCTGTAGCGACGGGCCTGTGGCCCGCCTGTCGCGAATGCAAAATAAAAAATACAGAGACGGCGAGAACCAGGATGACGGCGGCTGCGAGAGCAACGTGGGTGCGTTGCACGCCACTTCCCTGTGCGGAACAACGTTGCAGCCGCGCTGCTAAATCCTGTATGCCCGGCCGCGCCGCCGGCTCGAGCGCGAGGATCGATTTAAGCAGCGACCTCAGGCGAGACGGAACGCGTGCTGCCTTCAGTTGTTCGATAGGAAGGGCGTCCGATTGTTGAGCACGGCGAATCTCTTCACACATCGACCGGGCCGCTTCCAAATTGCTCAGGGCTCGCGAAATTCGGTGTGCCGACAAATCCTTCGCGCATCTGATCCATTTCTCCTCCGGCATGGGCGATCGCCTTGGCGAGTCCGAAGTCGATGACTTTCACTTCCAGTTCCGTCGTGCCACTCAGCATGATATTGGCGGGTTTCAGGTCGCGATGGATCAAACCCTCGGCTGCCGCAGCCTTCAATGCCCGCGTGATTTGGATCGCAATTTCCAGAACCAGCTTTGCGTTGAGCGGACCATCCTTGCACACTCGGGCCTCCAGGGTTTCGCCCTCGACCAACGCCATTGCGTAGTAGCAGTGACTGCTCCCCGGTGAAGCGCCGAACTGGAAGACGGCAGCCACATTTGGATGCCGCAAGGCAGCTGGCGCCGTGACCCAGTTCCCAGAGTGCACCGTCTTCGCGTTGCGCAATTTCGAAATCGCCGAAGACGAACGACGCATTCGACTTCGCTTCGATCCCTGATTCCTCGAGCCCTGCCCGGAGCAAACAAGTGAGGCAGTTGCCCTTTGCGTTCAACGGCCCGCCGCATGTCGAGCAGATCGATACGGCGGATGCCAGCGATATCGCCATTGGGTGCCCTCCTTCAACCTTCCGTCAGCACACGGAGCAACTCATGCAGCTCTTCCTCCACTTCCCCTTCGGTGTTCACCGTTCGGCGCACCTCACCGCGCAACACTTCCCGGTAGCGCGCTCGGAGGCGAGTGACATGACTGCGAAGCGTTGACTCCGTCATGCCGAGCCGAACCGCCAGCTCAGCATAAGGCGGTGGCGTGCCGGCGCACCCAGCAAGAAAAATCCTCAATTCGTTGAAGAGCTTTTCCTTGGCCTCACTTTTGTAATCTGCCGAGAGCCGTTCCAGTCCAGCGGTGACCAAGGCTTCCGCCCAGCTACGATCGAAGATCTGATCTTCAGTGCTGGCGCCTCGGTGATTCTGGAAAAGCGATTCCGCCTCTTTGATCTGCTCTTCATGCAGAGGCAGAAAATCTTGTCCACCGCCACGCTTGAACGTCCGTTCGCGATCGGAAAAGTCTGCGAGGAAATTTTTCAATGAGGCGAGCAGAAAAGAACGGAACCTGCCTTTCTGCCGATCGACGCGGGCGTAGATTTTGTGTTCGATCAGGTAGGCAAAAAAGCTCTGCGTGAGATCTTGCGCATCGTGCACGGTGTATCCGCGGCTGCGCACGAAACTGTAGAGCGGCCCCCAGTAGGTTTGGCAAAGTTCCGCGAGCGCGGCCTGTGCAATCTCCGGTTCGGCCTGACTTCTTCCCGCCGCGACAACCACGCTCCAGTGGGTCGAAGGAAACAAATCGCTCTGGGGATGCCCGTTCCCTGCCAGGGTCTTCACGTCAGCAGTTTGTATCAAGACCGCAGAAAAAAAGCAAGCCCTCGAAATTTCTTACGATTCCGTGCAGCACGCGCTCCAGGATCCCTTTGTAAAGGGAAAGCACTCATCAACCAAAAGAGAGAAAAACAATGAATCCGCTACCTCAGTTCAAAAACACAATCCTACCCCTTCTTATCGCAGTGGCGTTCGTTTTGATGCGCAACGCGTCGGCTACGCTGCCGCCGGGGAACACCGTTCAGCAGTGGAACAAGATCGCCGAGGACACAGTTGTGGGTTCGGGCACGTTCCAGCCGGAGGGCTTCGTCTACATGGCTTACGTCTCGGCTGCGGTCTATGACGCCGTGGTCGCGATCGAGGGCGGTTTCGAGCCATACGGTCCTCCGATCACGGCACCGCCGGGAGCGTCGGTCGATGCGGCAGTCGTCGAGGCCGCCTACCGAACGCTATGGGCCTACTTCCCGCCCGAATCATGCAACCCGGCTTCGCCGCCGGGTGTGTACGCGTTCTGCCTGGCAGTACGTCCGAGCTTGGACGCTTTACGCAATGAGGCGCTCGCGTTGATCCCGGACGGATCTGCGAAGGAAGCCGGTAAGGCGGTCGGGCTCCAGGCTGCGAACGATATCATCGCCCTCCGCACCGGCGACGGACGGATGACGCCGATCAACGTGAGCTCGTCCTTCCCGACGCTGCCGCCGGTTCCGGGCGTGTGGCGCCTGACGCCGCCGTTCGCGCTGCCGCAGACGCCGTGGGTCGGGGAAATGCGCCCATTTGTCCTGCAGAGCCTGGATCAGCACCTGCCGGACCCGCCGCCTTCGCTTCAAAGCCCCGAGTGGGTCGAGGCCTTCAACGAGACTAAGGCCTACGGCGAGGCGAACAGCAGCGCGCGGACCAATGAGCAGACCTTTATCGCAAAGTTTTGGTCGGCGCATGTGGTCCGCCAATACAACCGCGTCGCACGCGACATTGCCGACGCGCGCGGCCTCGAGCTGGTCGAGACAGCACGGGTAGCAGCGATGATCAACCTCGTCGGCGCCGATTCCCTCATGGCCACCTTTGATGCCAAGTACCACTACTTGTTCTGGCGGCCGGTCACGGTGATCGACCCGACTGCCGTCATCTCAGACGGCTTCGGGCCTGTACCTGGCTATGACGACGGTAACTTGGCGACGGTTGAACAAATGGGCTGGCGGCCGCTCATGACCACGCCTAACCACCCCGAATACCCCAGCGCGCACGGCTCGATTACGTCGGCGGTGGCGGAGGTGTTCACAACCGTCCTCGGCACGAACCATATCAACCTCGATATCCACGGCTTCGACCCTGCCGGGCCACCTGGGAACCTGGATGCGGTACGGCACTTCGACAAGCCGAACGACCTCCGCCGAGAGATTATCGACGCTCGAGTCTGGGCGGGATTTCACTACCGCTTCTCAGACGTCGCCGGCGTCGTCCTCGGCCGACAGGTCGCGAAGTTCGACCTCAGGCACGCCTTCCGACCCGTCGACTAGCACTCGCCAAAGACTCGGCTCGGGGCACGCGCACACTGGCGCGCTCCCCCCCGAGTTAGTCAGTTAATCGTCCCAGCGTATATTCATGCTAAACCGCTGGGACGACCTTTCCAAAATTCGCGAACCAAAGCGTGGCACCTAATGAGTTGATGTCCGACCGCACATCGACTGCTCGATCCACCTTTATTTATTCCCGTCTTTCGGCGTGGGCGAGGCGAAAACTTTTCGCAGCTCGGAATTTTTCGACGCGAATACTTTGTGAAGAAGTGCTTCGAAACGCGGATCGGCGCGCAAATTATCGAACTCTGATTGTACTTTCAGGAACACTAGAAATCTATCGTGCTCTTGATAAGATTTTTCCAGCCAGCCAAGTGCCTGCTCTTTGTCGCCGAGAATGGCATAGATTTCGGCCACCGCTTTTGCCGTTACGGCGTGTTCATTATACAGCTTCCTGGTCAATTCGAGCCGAGTCTGCCAATAGTTTGTCCCGCCCGACTTTTGATAAGTGTCTTTCAGCAAGCCGGCCATGGCTAGCCAACCTTGCGAAGGTTCGCCGCCCACCAAAGCGATCGCTTTATCGTGTTCGGCCAGAGCTTCATCGTACCTGCCTTTCCGATCATAGGCCTCAGCCAGAGCGTAATGCGCGAAAGCGAAGCTCGGATCCATTTCGATCGCTTTCTGAAAGTGGGCAATCGCTTGATCGTACTGGCGCGCATAAAGATAAGGAAGACCTAACTGGGTGTTGATGATTAAGGAGAAAGGATCGAGCTCCTGCGCTTCTTTCATCTCCGCGATCGCCTCTTGATGCCGACCCATGGCCGATAAATAGATCGAGTACCAGTGATGTCCGGTCGCGTAGCTCGGGCTCAGCTCGATTCCCCGTTTGAACTCCTCGTCAGCGCCTTGTCCCCAATCGTGCCACAACCTCAGATTCGCTAACGAAATGTGTGCTTCGGCGACATTATCATCGAGCTCGAGCGCTTTTAATACGGCGGCTTTCGCCTGCGGATAACTTTCATTCCAGGGGGTTTGACTATAATTAGGCAAGATTGCGTAAGCATCAGCCAATCCGGCGTAGGCCAGTGCGTAAGCCGGGTCCTTCTCAATCGCCCGAGTGAAGTAGTCGATTGATTTCATCATTCCGTCGCCGGTGCGCTTGTTCCAAAAATAGCGGCCGCGCAGGTAGAACTGATACGCCTCTGCATTCGTGCTGTCGCGCTTGACCAGCCGCCGCTGGTCCTCGCTCGACAACTTCAACTTCAACTTCGCTGTGACCTCTTGCGCAATTGCCTGTTTGACTGCAACCAAGTCTGCGATGTTGCGATCGTATCCTGCGCCCCAAATCTGCGCGCCAGTCACGGCGTCCACCAAATCCACCTGAACGTTCAAAGCGTCCTGCATCTGCCGCACTTTTCCTGTCAGCACCGCCGCCACCCCCAACTCGCGCCCCACCTGGCGCGGGTCGACATCTTTTCGCTTGTAACGAAAAGCCGTCGGGCGTGCGATTACTCGCAGTTGCTGCAACTCGCTCAGGCTATTGATCAGCGCCTCGGAAATTCCTTCCGACAAATACTCGGTGTTCGGTTCGTTGCTCGCGTTTTCGAAAGGCAGAACGGCGATGCTTTTTTCCGGCGGCACTGGATTCGAAGCTGATCCGGCAGCTGCCGGATGGGTGCGCAGCGAAGGAAAAATGAAAAATGCAACCGCGCCGAGAATCAGGACGACCGCGGCTGCGAGAGCGGCGCGTGCGCGTTGCACCCCGCTTGCCTGTGCGGAGCAACGTCGCAGCGATGTTGCTAGATCCTGTATGCCGGGCCGGGCCGCCGGCTCGAGTGCGAGCATGGATTTGAGCAGCGACCTCAGGCGAGACGGAACGCGCGCTGCTTTCAGTTGTTCGATCGGAAGCGCGTCCGATTGTTGAGCGCGATGAATTTCCTCCACGCTACGGCCGGCAAATGGCGTTTTCGCGGTAAGCGCGAACCAGAGCGTGGCGCCTAACGAGTAGATGTCCGAGCGCGCATCGACCGGACCGCTTCCAAATTGCTCAGGGCTCGCAAAATTCGGTGTGCCGACGAATTCTCCATGCGTCAGGTCCATTTCTCCTCCGGCATCGGCGATGGCCTTGGCCAAGCCAAAGTCGATGACTTTCACTTCCACCTCCGTCGTCGCAGCGTTACCGGGCGTCAGCATGATATTACCCGGCTTCAGGTCGCGATGGATCAAATCGTGGGCCGCCGCAGCCATCAGCGCCCGCGTGATCTGGATCGCGATTTCGAGAGCGGGCTGTGACTTAAGCGGACCATCTCTCCGCACCCGAGTCTCCAAGGTTTCGCCCTCGACTAGTTCCATTGCGTAATAGCAGTGACTGCCATCCGGCGAAGCGCCGAACTGAAAGACGGCAGCCACATTCGGATGCCGCAACGCAGCCGCGGCGCGGGCCTCGCGCAAAAAGCGTTCGCGCACAGCTTGTGAGTCCCGACGGGTCGGGACCACCGGCACCT
>WNGA01012468.1_pt1 | contig 10971 bp, 7 predicted proteins | sample 5400061 | NCBI WGS metagenome assembly WNGA01 (sample SAMN13153366, study PRJNA577476) | soil metagenome | isolation source: 100 cm soil or saprolite under grassland replicate 2 | place: USA:California | collected 2016-06-15
ACTAGTGCGACGCTCACAGAGTGCCGCTATAGAAGACGGCGCCCCGCGCGGCTACGGAATTTAGTGATTCTCGACGACTGTTAGCGGCGCTGCTTTATTCAGTTCCAGCTCGGCGCTCACCTTTTGGATTTGCGCTGCCTGCTCTTTCACCATTGCCGCGAGACTCGCGACGGCGCCTTCCAATTCCTCGACTTTGCGGTGCGCTTTGAGGAATTCGTTGAGCAACATTGCGTTCACTGCGTCGTAGCGTACGCTTTCGACCTCGCCTTTGTTATTACGGTCCACCAGATCGGGATTCACTTTTTCCACCTCCTCGGCGATGAGCCCCCACTGCGGGCGGTGGCTTGGATCAAGCTCGCCTTTTAAGCGGAAGGTGACCGGTTCGAGCGCCAGGAGCGCTTCGCTGGCCTTGTCCATCGGCTTGATGTCCTCTTTGTAGCGTCGCGAGGAAACGACGGCGGTCCATCCAAGCGCGCCATCGCTCATCCTGACAGTGACATAATTGTTAGTACCGGCAACGAAAGGAAGATTCGTCGTGTTAATATTTCTGATCCAGGTGGTGTCGTCCACGCCAGCAACACCTTCGACCCCGGCGCCAATACAAACATTGCCATCGCCCGTGATATTAAGCCCGGCGGAATAGCCTAAGGCTGTGTTGCCCTCGCCGGTGGTATTGAAAGCAAGCGCCGTAATACCGTTGGCCGTGTTATAGAAGCCGGTGGTGTTGTGATAGAGCGCTTGAAAACCATTGGCCGTGTTGCCGACGCCTTCGGTGTTGTAATAGAGCGCTAGATAACCATTGGCCGTGTTGCCGTTGCCGGTGGTGTTGCGATAGAGCGCAGCATAACCATTGGCCGTGTTGACTCCGCCTTCGGTGTTGTAATAGAGCGCAGAATAACCGTTGGCCGTGTTGCCGAAGCCATCCGTGTTGTTCGCGAGCGAATACGCGCCAGTGGCACTATTGAAAAACCCGCTGGTGTTGCTAAAGAGCGAATAAACGCCAGTGCCGGTGTTGTAACCGCCATTGATATCGTTATTCAAGGCGCGAAGACCCGTCGCCGTATTTTGGTTGCCGGCGGTGAGCTGGCTTAGCGCCTCGAAACCTGTGCCGGTGTTCCAGACCCCTGTGGTGCGGCTAACGAGCACCCCAATACCTTCGCCATTGTTGGAGCCGGGTATGGCACCGTCCGTGTCGGGACCCACCGCTTGCGCCATCGGTGCAAGCCCAAAACAAACAACCAGGAGCGAGATGAGAAGTGGAGGAGTTGTTTTGAACTGAATTATCGGTTTCATAGGAGTTGTATTCTTTCTTTGTTTGGCAGAGTTGAGTATTTTTGTTAGGCCGAGCTTTGAAAATTCTCGCCCATGGGTCAAGGCAGAAATTTGGAGGGATGAGCAAAATTACGAAGGCCGAATATCCATTCGTGGTTAAATGTGTCGTGTACTGCGAAAATCTCGCCAGCTGGCCAAGATAAGGATCAAATACCTTCTGGCTCGCTCACAGCCTCAAGCTCTGATCACCCACCAAACACCCGCCACACTCTGGGGAGCGCAGGCTGCTAGCCTGCTGTCGTCGGCAGCCTGCCGACGACGTCCCCAGCGTGGCGACAGCGTGTGAGGTCGAACGGTCGAAGAGCCTTTTCGGCAAGCTGCCGAAAAGGACAGGCTAGCAGCCTGTGCTCCCCAGAATCCAGTGTGCGTCGCGAGATATTTGCTGGTGTGCTCTTAGCGATTCTCGACGACTCTTCGCGGCGCTGGTTTGCCCACTTCAAGCTGGGCGTTCACTTTCTGAATTTGCGCGGCCTGCTCCGTCAGGCTTGCTGTGAGAGCTTGAATTTCCTTCTGCTGCTGTGCGGTAATCGCCTCGAAGTCCTTTCGTTGCTGCGCGACGGTTGACCTTAACTCGGTAATTGCCCCTTGCTGTTCCTCTACTTTGCGGTGCTCTTTGAGGAATTCGTTGAGCAGCATCGCATAGACCGCATCGTAGCGCACGGTGTAAATCTCACCATCGGCATCGCGCACCACCAAGTCCGGGTTCACCTCGGCCACTTCTTCGGCGATTAAACCAAATTGCGGCGTGTCTTTTGTGTCGCTTTTGTAATGAAAGGTCACCGGCTTAAGCGAGAGAATGGCTTCGCTGGCTTGCTCCATCGCTTTAATCTCTTTCTTGTATCGCCGCGAAGAGCTGGCCGTGCCGAGCTGGCCAGCTGAGTCTATCAGGACTGGTATGGCATCTGGGTTTGCGGTTGTAACTTCACGAATGTTGCCGATAAAGCAGCTGTTGTCCACGTTCTCACCGGGACCGAAAGCACCGATACAGATAACGTTATTGGCCGTGCTAACGCCGAAGCCGGCTACAGCGCCCAAGGCCGTGTTGTTGCTGCCGATGGTGTTGTTAGGGAGCGCTAAGATACCGTTGGCGGTGTTTTGGACGCCGGTAATGTTATTAATGAGCGCAGCAGTACCGGTGGCCGTGTTGCTGTGGCCAGTGGTGCTGTTCGCGAGCGCGCTACCACCGGTTGCCGTGTTTTGGACGCCGGTGGTGTTGCTCGAGAGCGCGTTATCACCGTTGGCCGTGTTGCCCTCGCCGGTGGTGTTGCGATAGAGCGCAGCAAAACCAGTGGCCGTGTTTCGCTCGCCTTCGGTGTTGTAATAGAGCGCAGCATAACCGTTGGCAGTGTTGTAGTTGCCGTCCGTGTTGTTCGCGAGCGAATAAGCGCCCGTGGCACTATTGAAAAACCCAATGGTGTTGCTAAAGAGCGATAAAACGCCAGTGGCGGTGTTGAAGCCGCCGTTGGTATCGCTAGACAGGGCTCGAAGACCCGTCGCCGTATTTTGGTTGCCGCCAGTGAGGTGGTTAAGCGCCTCGAAACCAGTGCCGGTGTTCCAGATTCCAACGGTGCGGCTTACCAGCACCCCAATACCTTCCCCATTGTTGGAACCAGGTATACTGCCATCCGTGTCGGGACCCACCGCTTGCGCCGTCGGTGCAAGCCCAAAACAGACAAGCAGCAGCGGGATGAGAAATCCCGCGGTGGCGGGACTCATTAAATTTCTAATGGGTGTGTCAAACGGTTCGATTATTTTTTGGGTTACCCTTTTCATAAACGTTAATTCTGACGATTTGATTTTTGATTTTTCAGTATCGCGACATCGCGAGGCATCGGCGGATTTTGCCGGATTTCCCATTTTTTGGCAATACGCAGAATTGCGTACGAATCCTCTTGCCGGATGCTACGGTTTCCCCTTAAAAAGGAGCAACAAAATTCATTCAATGTCGCAGTCTGATCAGCGCCTGGAGGCATTAGCTTCGTTAAAGCTGACGCCGCGCGAAGCCGAAGTCCTCTTCTGGATTTCAGAGGGCAAAAGCAACCACGACATCGGCGTCATTCTCGCGGCAAGCACTGGCACCATTTGCAAGCACGTCGAACACATTTTGAGCAAGCTCAATGTGGAAAACCGCACCGCCGCTGCGGTGATCGCGCTCAAAAAGGGCCCCATCGCAGAGCGATCTGGAAGCAAATGGAGGCAGCCTCAGACTCTGATCGCGGGTTTGATCGCGCAGCAACTCGCTGACTTATGGTCAGGTAGCTGCGAAACCTACAGCGCGATCATGACTTTAATCGCGTGACCGGATGCCTTCTTGGCCCACTAAACACACGAAAGGACACAAAAATTTCAGAGACAACATCCGGCACTGAGGCCTTACTTTGGTTCGTTTGATTCGCAGCCTGCCCGCCGCGGCGGGTGTTTCGTGGGCTAAAGCCACCAGGCTGCTCATCCCGTGGCAACAACAGTTGCTGCTGATGAGAGGCCGCCGCTACAATCGCGCGAAGAACGTCGCCAATTGCGAGCGGACCGCCTGAAAAGAAAGCCGCTCCTGCGCGCGTTCTTGCGACTCGGCCATAATCGCGGCGCGCGCATCGGCATTTTTCAATAAATCGAGCGCGATGGAAGCAATTTGGTCGATTGTCTTTCCTGCGCCGCAAGTTTTTGGGAATGCGATTCGTTCAATCGCGCCATCGCCACCAACGCAAACAGTCCGGCAAAGAAGCGTGTCACCTGCGACCTGGCCGGGAACGTGGCTGCGGTCCAGTTGCAAAACAAGCTTATGCTGGGCTACGATGCGTAGATAATCCGGATACGATTTTTCTTCCTCGATGATCCGGAATTTTTCTTCGGGAAATTTTAGCTCCCAAAGCAATCGTCGCGCTTTGTATCCATCCAGATTGACGACAGTGACTGGTTCACCGGTCGCTTCACAAAGCTGTCGCGCGATCAGCAAAGCCGCGAAATGATTGCGCGAAGGCACATCAAATTCGCGTGTGCCGACAAAAATCCCTGCTTGTTCGTCAGGCGGCACAGAAAAGTCCCATTGTCGATCTTCGACCGGATAAGGGGTGGGAATAAAAGCCACCGTGGCGGGATCGTGTTTCCAACGGACCCGCTGGTAGATTTCCGCAGCTTCCGGTGTAGTGGCGATGCATCCATCGGCTTGCGCCAGAATCCTGGTGAACCGCGATAACTTTCCGCGATCGCATAACTGTTGCGCGACCTGGTGCAGGCCGGTTTCTTTGAGAGAAACAGCAACCTTGCATCGGTGTTTTTGTAGTTCGCCCAACGCGCGCTCTGAAGCTCGGAATTCGCCGCGCAAAAGAAGAAGAACCGGCGTTTCCTCTCCGACGGCGCGCCGCGGATTGTGATGAAAAACTCCGCGCGTGCACGCAGCGTAGCCGTGCAAGTTTATCGGCGGATGTTCTCCCGCCCTCGGGCTGGCTGCATCGCGGAAGCGCTGTTCCGGGTCGCGACCGCCCGGATTGAGAACGGTCAACCGAAAATCATCTGCACTTTGTGATGTCATTATCGGATCAGTGCCCGAATTCGCGTGCTAAACGGCTTATTCGTCCAGATCGCTCGGAGGCGGCGGCGCCGATTTCAAAAGCGTCTCGTCCTCTTTTTCTTGATCGAGCGGCTTAACTGGCAGCGCGCGCCGAATCTCGACTGGTCTGGCTGCTGCTGAATCCTGCGGCTCGACCGGGATCGCTTTCCTGATTGGCACAGCGGATTCGGCCGTTTGATTAGTTGGCGCGCCTTCCAGCGCGCTAACACTGGCGGGCTTCGTGATTGTTGTCTGGCCCTGGCTTGGTTCGTTCTCGATCTTCTTGGTTTCCGCCGTTTCTTTTTCCGGCTCCGGCGTCGGCTCTGGTTTCAAGGTTGGCTTGAGAGAATTGTATGGGTCTTTGTCCGCCAGCAATGTTGGGTTTTTCACGGGCACAGGTGTGACTTCGCTAAGATCGACAGCCAACTCTGCGCGCGGCAAATCGCTGGAGGGAAGATCGCGGACAAGCCGGGTGCGCGGTTCGCCGTGAACATTACAAGGTTCCGTGGGCATCTGCGACGGCGTTGCAATCTCCATGTAAGTCGAGCGTCGTTGAACCGCATCGCCGGTCGCTGTTTTCACGGCGTCATAGCACTTATCAGTGGCGAGCAGACCGGACTTCCAACAAATCTCGACCTCCTTCAGATTTGACGGCTGCTTAATTTCGCGCGGCGCATAATGCCGGTCTGCCGCGTTCATGATGTCCACCCAAACCGGCAACGCGAGCTCGCGCCCAAACGCGCCGCGATAAATCTTTTGCGGTTTGTCGAATCCCGTCCAAACGGCACAGGTAAAATTGGAATCGTATCCGGCAAAAAGAGCATCGGTGAAATCGTAAGCGGTGCCGGTTTTGCCCGCCGCTGGCATCTTTTTCAGACCAAATTGCGTGTAGGCGGATTTTCCCGTTCCCGATTGCAGTGCATCGACCAGACAGGAGTGCACCTCATAGGCGGTTTCAGGTTTAATGACTATTTTCCGGATGCTCTCCTGCTTTGTGTCCCACACCAGCGTTCCATTTTTTTCTTCGATGCGCTCCAAAATGTGCGGCGCACTTGCCCGCCAGCCGCCGTTTGGAAATATCGTGTAAGCCAGCGCGAGTTCGGCGAGCGTGACCTCGCTGCTGCCCAGAAACGTGGCGGGATACGGACGCAGCGGCGACCGAATGCCGGCTGTAGAACAGAGCTGCAAGACCGAATCGACGCCTGCGTTCATACCGATGCGGACAGTTGCGCCGTTCTTTGATTTGGCCAGCGCCTGCCGCGCAGTCACTGCGCCTTCATAGCGGTTCTCAGCGCTTTCCGGCCCCCATTCGCCAAGAATGCCGGTCGTGCCACCAATCATGACCGCGCGATTATCAAGCGGCGAATCTTCCACGAGCGATCCCGGGAACATTCCTTTTTCGAAAGCAGCCGCATAAACGAACGGCAGCATCGCCGTTCCGGCAGGCCGCCGTGCTTGCAGCGCACGGTCATACTGATTGTGCTCAAAATCGCGTCCGCCCACAAGGACCATGATTTCACCCGTCTCGTTATCCAGTCCGATTACCGCGCCCTGAAGATATTCAGGAGCGGGTTGGTTGGCCATTGTGCCGTTTGCTTTTGCCTTGCGGAAAGCGGCTGCGTACTCGGCATAAGTCTGATGATTGTAATCGGGCTGCTTTTCACCCCGCTCGAGGTTCGCGCGAATGGACTCCTCGGCAACCTTCTGAAGATCGACATCGATGGTTGTACGAATGCGAAAGCCTTCGTTCATCGCGCGGTCCCACCCGACTGCGGCGATCACTTGCTGGCGGATGTAATCGACCGCGTAGGTTTGTCCCTGCGCGTTTTGCCGGCTTCCGATGGCGATTTCTTCCGTTCGCGCCCTGGCGTATTGTTCGCGGCTGATAAAGTCGAGATCGCGCATCCGATCGAGCGCGTAATTGCGCACTTCACGTGAAGCGGAGCCGTCGCTCCATGGCGATAATCTATTTGGACTCTTGATCAGGCCCGCGAGTGTTGCGCATTCCGCCAGCGACATTTCACGCGCAGATTTGCCGAAGTAGCCCCGCGCCGCCGCTTCCGCTCCGTAGAGGCCGCCCCCGAAATAAATCCGGTTCAAGTACAGCTCCATGATTTTTTGTTTGCCTAAATGATCCTCGATTCGGCGCGCCAGAAAGACTTCGAGTAGCTTGCGGCGAAATGTCTTTTCCTTGAGCGAAAAACTGTTACGCGCCAGTTGCTGCGTAATGGTGCTCGCGCCCTGGCGCACGTGGCCGGCCGTCACGTTTTTCAATGCTGCACGGATAATCCCCAGCAAATCGTATCCGTGATGTTGATAAAATTTTGCGTCCTCGACGGCTATGACCGCGTTGATGAGATCGCGCGGTAACTGATCGTACGGCACTGTCTCTCTGTTCTCTACATAGATTTGGCCGAAGATTTTGCCGTTTCGATCGAGAATCACGCTCGCCGATTCCATTTGTTCGAGCTCGTTCAGATCGAAAGTTTTGGAGTGAGCTTCCAAGTCGGCGACGAGAACTGAAGTGTAAACCGCAAAGACAACGGCGAGCACCGCAATGATGCCCACGGGGATGTAAAATCGAGGCCGCAAATACCACGGCGGACGAAAGCGGTAGCCCGGCGGAGGCTTCAGGTATGTCGTGGATGTTCTCAACCTTCGGAACAAATAGGCCCCGCAACCTAGGGGGCAAACGCTTAACGCTCAACGCCCAACATTCAACATGCAACTCCAGCCATCCGCAGCATTTCCAGCCATTGAACGTTGCGCGTTAAACGTTGAACATTGAAACGTTGACTCTTGAACCTGGCAATCCGGCTTTAATTAACCTTATCCGCGCGGAAATTGAAAACCGCGGCCCGGTCTCCTTTTCGTGGTTCATGCAACAGGCGCTCTATCATCCTGAGCACGGATATTATTCTTCTGGCCGGTGCGCGATCGGGCGGCGCGGCGATTACTTCACGAACGTGAGCGTCGGTCCGCTTTTTGGTCAACTCTTGGCTGCGCAGTTCGCGGAAATATGGGAGCGACTCGGCGACACCGACAACTTCGTCATTGTCGAGCAGGGTGCGCATCATGGCGACTTTGCACGCGATGTTCTTGAGGCGGCGCGCAAACGTTACCCGGATTTTTTCTCCGCTTTGCGCTATCGAATCATCGAGTCGTTTTCCGTTTTGCAAGATCGACAATTGCAAACGCTCCAATCATTTCGCGATAAAGTGGAATGGTGCGATTCGATCGAGCCGTTCGTCGGCATTCATTTTTCCAACGAATTGCTCGACGCGATGCCGGTGCGCCTGATCGACCCCGGCGGGGAAAAACTGGTTGGTTTTGATGGAGACAGATTTGTTTTTGTCCAAGGAACGGCGGTTTCCAAGCCGCCGAGAGAAGAAGGGCGAGCCAATCAAGCGGCGCTAGATTGGCTCGACAATGTTTCGCGCAATCTCCTTCGTGGTTACGTCTTGATCGTCGATTACGGATATTCGCGCAGTGAATGCCAGACGGTGCAGGTTCGCGCGAAACATCGCTTTCTTGATTCACCTTTTGAGCAGATTGGCGACGCGGACATCACCGCGCATGTGAATTGGACGAGCATCGCGGCATGCGCACAGAAAAATGGCCTGCGCATCGCGGGATTCACCGATCAACATCATTTCCTGACCGGAATCATCTCTGAATGGCCAGAGCTGCTGCAAGCTCGCTCGCCGGACTCGACGGTCCGGCAGCCACCGGACCGCCGAATTCGCGTCGGTGACGTCGATGAAAGAATCAAGCGCGCGTTGCAAACCCTGCTGCATCCGGAAATGCTCGGCAGAAGCTTTCAAGTTCTTGCGCTGGAAAAAGGCATTGATTTTGTCGCGCCGCTGGCTGGTTTCAAGTTCGCGCGCGCCCCGCGCTCCACGCTGGGGCCTGATCTGAATGACGAAAAGACTACGCATCTCGGATAGCAGGAGTCCGCCTCGGACTTCGCGTGGCGCGCAGGTTCGCAGCCGGAAATACAATCCTGTGCGAGATCGCCGGTTTGTTGAAGTGATTTCGAAATCTCGATGAGCCAACCAATCTTCCGTGAGAGCACGATTGGTTTGTAGATGTAATTTCGGACCGCTCTACATCGCGCGAATGCGCGAGACCGCCGGTAATTACGCCACTGCTCTTCACGTCATCGCGGGCGTAATGGCATTGTCGATCTTGCTGCCGATTATTGTTAGGCTGCCGCGACACGGACAATCCATCTGAATATCACTGAACATGCTTTGATGCTCGCCTCGGGCGAACTGATGTGGCACGTTTGACGCAGCCGATAGTAAGTCCGTATGCGAAGAACGTGAGGTGGATCGATGATCGCGCTGCTTTCGAAATGGCCGCTCGTTCGACAAATTCGCGAACGCAAAGACGGTACCGGCCTTGAGTCGATGTCGGATAAAACGCGGGCGATGCATGCTCGCATCGACGGCGCGAAAGTAGCGCGCTCGATTTGTCCGTATTGCGGGGTTGGTTGCGGCCAGCTGATTTATCACAAGGACGGCAAGTTGATTTCCATCGAAGGCGATCCGGAAAGTCCGATCAGCCAGGGAAATCTTTGCCCCAAGGGCGCAGCTTCGTATCAATTGCTCACCCATTCGCGGCGCGAAACAAAAATGAAGTATCGCGCGCCCCGTGCGAAGGAATGGACAGAAATTTCGCTCGATCGCGCGATGGACATGGTAGCCGATCGCGCTTGGGAATCGCGCAAGCGCACATTCGTCCCGCACGAGAACGGATCGACAATCAATCATACCACCGCGATCTGCCACCTCGGCGGCGCGACGCTTGACAACGAAGAAAATTATCTGATCAAAAAGCTCTTCACCGGAGGCCTGGGCATGGTCTGTGTGTCCAACCAGGCCCGGATATGACATAGCAGCACGGTGCCCGGTCTGGGCACCTCCTTCGGCCGGGGCGGAGCTACGACTGCGCAACAAGATCTCGCCAATGCCGATTGCATTCTAATCGAAGGCTCCTCAATGGCCGAAGCGCACCCGGTCGGGTTCCGCTGGGTGATGAAAGCCAAGGAGCGCGGCGCGACTATCATCCATGTCGATCCACGATTCTCGCGTACGAGCGCGCTGGCCGATATCTGGGTGCCGATTCGCGCCGGGAGCGACATCACGTTTCTTGGCGGAATCATCCATCACGTCATCGAGAACGAACTTTTCTTCCGCGATTACGTCGTGCACTACACGAATGCATCCTGCATTTTGCGCGACGAGTACGGCGACCCTGAAGATAACGCGGACGGTTATTTCTCTGGCTGGAACGAAAGCCGGCGCGCCTATGAGATGGAAAGCTGGCAATACAAGGGCGAGGGGCTGAGTTATCCGGAACGCGACTTTTCGCTGCAAGATCCACAATGTGTTTTTCAGAAACTGAAACGCCATTTCGCGCGTTACACGCCAGAAATGGTCGAGAAAGTCTGCGGCATTCCGCCATCACTCTTTCACAAAGTTGCCGACACACTCGTTAGGGCATCGGGGCCGGACAAAACAGCGGCGATTTGTTACGCGGTTGGCTGGACACAGCACTCCAAAGGAGTGCAGATCATTCGCACGGCGGCGATCCTGCAACTGTTGCTAGGCAACATCGGCCGGCCCGGCGGCGGCATTCTTGCCTTGCGCGGTCACGCGTCGATTCAAGGCTCGACTGATATTCCGACGCTCTATGACATTCTTCCCGGTTATCTGGCGATGCCGCGCGGTGGAAGTGAGGAGACGCTGCAAAAATATCTCGATGTGCACACGCCGAACACCGGGCTCTGGTCGAACACGCCGGCTTATTTCGTTAGCTTTCTGAAAGCATATTACGGCAAACGCGCGACTGCGGAAAACGATTTCGGTTACAACTGGCTCCCGAAAATTACCGCTGACCATTCTTTCTTTGAATACCTCTACGACATCGCCGACGGAAAAATGGAGGGAATGTTTTTGATCGGGCAGAACTCGGCTGTCGGCGCACCCAACACGCGTTTCCAGCGGAAGTCGATGGCGAAACTAAAATGGTTTGTCGTGCGCGACATGGTCGAAACCGAGCCGGCCAGGTTTTGGCGCGACTCGGCT
>WNGA01022803.1_pt1 | contig 10971 bp, 9 predicted proteins | sample 5400061 | NCBI WGS metagenome assembly WNGA01 (sample SAMN13153366, study PRJNA577476) | soil metagenome | isolation source: 100 cm soil or saprolite under grassland replicate 2 | place: USA:California | collected 2016-06-15
CGAAACTCCGATGACCAGCGCCGCGCCCGAATGTCGCGCGAGCTGGGTATGCATAAGGCCGGTCGCGCCCTGGCCGAGCACGACCACCCTCTCGCCGGCGGTGACACGTGCCCGCTCTTGCGCGTGACGAACGGTCGCCAGTGTCTCGATCAACGTCGCCGTCACCGGCGACAGATCGTCGGGGAACGGCTGGAGGTACGCCGTGCCGAGCACGACGTGGTCGGCGAGCGATCCCGGCAGCTCCCGGCCCATGATACCGGCGCGTCGGCACAGATAGCCCTGACTCCGCGCGCAGCAATCACACGTGCCGCACTCCACGATGGGGTTGATGACGACACGCTGACCCGCGTGCACGCGCGTGACGTCTGGCCCGACCTCCTCGACCACCCCAGCCGCCTCGTGGCCCATGACGACCGGATAGCGGACGCCCGGATGACGGCCGGTGTAGATCTCGAGATCGGTGTGGCAGACGGCCGTCGCCGCGATGCGCACGCGCGCCTCGCCGCGGCCGGGAGCGACCGCCGGCCGCTCCACGACGCTCAGCCGCCGAGGCGCCTCGAGCACCGCCGCTCGCGTCATTCGATCACCCGATCCGCGCGAACCAGCAGCGACTGGGGGATCCTGAGGCCCAGGGCCTTCGCGGTCTTGAGGTTGATGGCCAGATCGAACTGCGTCGGCTGCTCGACGGGCAGATCCGCGGGCTTGGCGCCCTTGAGGATCTTGTCCACGTAGATCGCGGAGCGCCGGGTCAAGTCCGCGAGGCTCGCGCCGTAACCGATCAGGCCACCGAGCTCGACGAACTCCCTCGCGTTGAACATCGCGGGCAACCGATGCTTTGCCGCCAGCGCGACGAGGCGCGTCCGCTCGTTGAAGAGCAGCGTGCTCGGAAACAGGAGGACCGCGTCCGCGCGGTCCCTGGCCATCCTGAAAAATGCGGCCTCGAGCTCGGCGCCGCTCCGAACCTCCACCGGCTGAAGCTGCACCCCCAGCGTCTGCGCGGCCGCCTCGGTCTCCTTCCACATGTCGCTCATCGTGCGGTCGGCGAATGCGCCGGGATGCCAGAGGACGGCGACACGCGCGGCCCTGGGCAGGAGCGCCTTCAGCAGCTCCAGACGCTTGGGGACGAGCTGCGGGCCGAGAAACGTCAACCCGGTGACGTTGCCGCCGGGGTGCGCGAGGCTCTGCACGAGGCCGTCGCCGACGGGATCGCCCATCGCGAACGCGACGATGGGGATCGTGCTCGTCGCCTGCCGAGCGCCACGCGCGCTGGGGGTCGCGCCCGCGACGATGAGCTCGACCTTGAGGCCCACCAGCTCTCTCGCGAGATCCGGGAAGCGCTCGATCCGGCCTTCCGCCGTTCGGTACTCGATGACGATGTTCTGCCCTTCCACGTAGCCCCGCTCGCGAAGCCCTTGCCGGAAGGTGTCGAGGGCCGCCTGCGTCTCGGGAGACTCGAGCGGGCTCGTGAGCAGATACCCGATGCGCGCGACTTTGCCCGGCTGCTGCGCGGCGCCCACGAACGCCGTCATCACGGCGAGGGCCAGGACGCCGATGACGACGACCGCGGCGCGTTTCATTGCCGGTGAACGCGCGCGATGGCCTCGGCCACGTGCGCGGCGGAACGAACCCGAGCGGACGCCGCCGCCGGATCCTGTCCCGTGTCGTCACGGTCGAGCCAGACGCGCGGGATGCCGAGGTCCCGCGCGGGCGTGATGTCGTGATACCAGCTGTTGGCGACATGCACCCACTCGCCGGCCTGCACGCCCGACCTCCGAGCGAAGTAACGGAAGTGGGCCGGCGAGGGTTTGTAGTCGAAGACACGCTCGGCGGTCACGACCAGATCGAATGGCGTCCGGAAGGAGCGCTGCGTCTCCGCGAAGAGATCCTCGTCACAATTCGTGAGGACCGCGAGACGGTATCCCTCGGCGCGCAAGCCCGTGAGCATCGGCTCGGTGTCTTCGAAGACGGGCATCGTTCCCCATCGCTCCGGCAGGCTGCGCGCGTGCGCCTCGGACAGCGGGAGGCCGACCTCCTCGGCCGCGCGTGACAAGCCGGTCGCCAGGACGTCCCGGTAGAGCCGATGCGGCGTCTCCTGCTCGAGCCGCCGCTCGAATCGATGGTAGGCGTCCATCACCTGCGGAGTCCGGTCGCCCACCAGCGGCCTCAGGATCGCCGCGAAGCCCGCGTTCCAGTCGACGAGCGTGCCGAAACAATCGAACGTCACCCACCGCATGGGGACTCAGCCGCGCGGCGCGGCCGCGGACGGAATGATCGGCACCAGGAGGTACGAGGCCCTGCCGCCGCCGGCGTGCAGCGTCACCGTACCGCCGAAGACGTCGCGCGGCCGGCTGATCGGGTCGTTGTGGGTCATGCCGCCGGTGCCGCGCGTGCCGTAGTGGAACGTCCTGGCGAACTCCGAGAGCTCACCGCCGTACTCGTAGTCCTTGCCGCGCACGCTGAGCGCCAGCGTCCACCCCGCGGGGATGACGATGCTCGTCGGCAGGATCTCGACGTCGCACTCGTACACGGCGCCGGGCGTGAGGGGCTCGACGCGATCGTGCGGATGAAATGGCTGCCAGGGCTTGCTGCGCCCGTGATCGAGCCGGCGGTGTGAGATGCGGAGCCAGCCGTTGGCGATCGGCGTGTTCGGGTCGGTCGACCCGAAGAACGTCAGCTCCTGGCCCCGTGGATCGAAGACGCGCACGATCAGGAACAGGTCGGCGTCCACCGTGGACGCCGACACGAAAAGCTTGGCCGCGAGGGGGCCGGTGATCTCCGTCTCGCGCTCCACGGTCATCGAGAACGTCACGCCCTCGCCGAGGGCCTCGTAGGCGACGCTGGCCTCGGCGGCCACCGGCTCGCGCGCCAGCGTGCGGTGCGCCGGATCGAGATAGAGCTTCGTCCACGCCGTGCGGCCGAGCGGCCACTCGTGCTCGTGACGGAGCACGAACCGCTCGCCCGGGTGGCGGATGTTGAGGGACACCCGCGGCGTCCGCTCCCAGCCGTTGTCGAGCCCCTTCAGGAAGTGATCGAAGAACCGCTTCTGCAGGGCCAGGCCGTAGCCGGACGAGAACAGCGACCAGTGCGATTCGCCGTGGACCTCGAGCCACTTCTGCGGGGCCGGCGCCTCGACGAAGCCGTTGAAGTTGCCGCGGGGGTGGATGCCCTGGCCGCCCCAGTTCGCGCACGAGAGGAAGGGCACGGTCACCTTCGAGAGATCCGCCGAGCGCTCGCGATGCCAGTCGTCGCAGAGCGGATGGGCGAGGATGTCGACGTGGGGATCGGTGCGGTTCTTGGCCAGCTCGTCATCGGGCAACGTCTCGGGACCGGCCACCGATTCTCCGGTATTCGGGTTCTTCCTGGCGCGCTCGCCGAGCCCGTGCTGGACGGTCAGCGCCTGGATCGGGGCCCAGCGCTTCATGAACTCGGAGACGATCCCGCCGTGGTAGGTCGCGTCGCGGTAGAAGTCGTTGAAGCCCTCCCATGGGATGATCGCGGCCAGATGCGGCGGGCGCCGCGTCGCCACCCGCCACTGGTTGATCGCGTAGTACGAGATGCCGAGCATGCCGACCTTGCCGTTGCTCCACGGCCGCGTCCCCGCCCACTCGATGCACCGGTAGAGGTCGTCGTCCTCGCGCGGGCAGAGGGGATCGAGATACCCCGGCGACCAGCCGGAGCCGCGCGAGTCGACCCGCACGATCGCGTAGCCGTGCGGCACCCAGCGCTCGGGATCGGTGACCTCCCACGCCTGATACTTGTTCGACGAGCCTTCCAGGATCTCGGGATGCGCGGCGACCATCTGCCCCCACTGCATCGGATAGCCGTCCTGGTAGGCCAGCCCCTTGGCGTAGACGCCGTGGGACAGGATGATCGGATATCGACCTTCGGCAATGGGACGGTAGACGTCGGCGCGCAGCACGATGCCGTCGTCCATCTCTATCGGTTGATGCCAGGTAATGCGCATTCCGTCGCGAGTCTCGGCACGACTCTCCATCATGTCCTCACATCACGACCGTGATCTCTTCCACGGGGAAGTTCGAGATGATCTCGATCTTGTCGTCGTGGACGATCAGCATCTCCTCGATGCGTACGCCCCACTCGTACTTCTTGCCGTGCTGGGTCTCCAGCGCGAAGACCATGCCCGGCCGGATCTCGAGCGGATGATCGAGCGACCAGATGCGCGAGATGACGGGCTGGTCGTACTGGGCCAGGCCGAGGCCGTGCCCCCAGAGGTTGGCCGCCGCCTGATCCTCCTCCTCGTAGCCCCACGCTTCCTTCGCCGAGGGCCACTTGAGCGCGATGTCCCGCGTGGTCGCGCCGACCCGCACGGCGTGGATCGAGTCGTAGAGCCACTTGAGTGCTACCGCGTAGTAGTCCTTCATCTCCTGGGTCGGCTGCTTGCCCACGCAGTACGTCCGGTAATAGCAGGACTTGTAACCGTTCCAGGTGAGCGCGGCCAGGTCCATGAACACGATCTCGCCCGGCTTGATGATGCGGTCGGAGAAGTTGCGCCAGTTCGGCCACGTGTTGGGTCCGGAGGACACGATGACGTCCTCCACGTCCTCCATGCCGGGCACGCTGTAGAGGTACTCCATGATGTGCGCGGTCACCTGGTTCTCGGTGAGCCCGGGCCTGAGGTAGCGCATCGTCTCCCAGTGGGCGGCGTCGCCGATGGCGCCGACGATGCGCATGCACTCCTGCTCGTCGACGTTCTTGATCGCGCGGGCCTCCATCATGGGCGTCATGCCGTCCACCCACTTGATCTTGGCCTCCTGGAACTGGTTCAGCATGTTGATGTCGATGAAGTCTACGCCGAGCGTCTGGTCGGCGACCTGGTAGCGGTTCATCTCCTTCACGATCGCGTCGGTGAACTTCTTGACCTGCTGCTTGGAGGCGGGCCCCGCCGCGCCCTTGATCCAGGCGTAGGAGTACCGGATGTTCTCTTCGGGAATCCACGGGGCGTGGCGCTGGATCTGGAAGCCGATGTCCCCCTGCTCGAACAGCACCGGCGCCCCGTCGCCGCAGAGGAGCGCATAGCGGAGCCCGGGCTTGAGACGGTTCCATCCGGGCGTCAGCGTGCTCGTCACGTAGCGGACGTTCTCGTCGTACATCAGGAGCAGCGCGCCGAGATTGTGCGCCTTCATCCGCTCGCGCGCGCGCTCCAGCCGGTACTTGCGCAGGCGATCCCAGTTGACGCGCTGTTGCCAGTCCACGCCCACGGTGCCGAAATTCGCCATCTATCTCCTCCGGGTGAGGTTCGTGTCGGATGCGGGGTGCGCGAGGATTATTCCGCGACTGATCGCGCGAGGTCAAGCCGCCGGCGCGTTGACGTAGTGTCTCGGATCGCGGCGGGGGTATCCATTATTGGACATTGACAGCGTGTGGGATGGGTACCTGTCCCGCGTTCGCAGCGGCCGACAATTTCCTTCCGAGAGCTCCGTAACGACACGGCGAGGCGGTTCTGAGGGCGTCTTCGCAAAAATCATGGATGAGTCGGTCCGGACGCTTCCACGAGCCCGACAGGGGCGTCCGAAATGCCAGTGTACAGTCGACCCATGAGCGAGGGGGATCTTATGGAGATCACCGGCGTGCACGTCGTGCCCACTCCGGAAGCGATTGCCGATGTCGACCAACTCGGCCACGAGATCGCCGCGCTGTCGGCGCACCTCGAAGCCGCGACCGCGCGCCTGCTCGACCTCATTCGCGAGTTCGACGTGCGTGAGGGCTGGAATCACGGCTTTCGCTCGTGCGCGCACTGGCTGGCCTGGCGCGCTTCGATGGATCTCGGCGCCGCCCGGGAGCGAGTCCGCGTGGCCCGCGCCCTTCCGCCGCTGCCGCGGATCGCGGATGCCTTCGCCCGTGGCGAGCTCTCGTACGCCAAGGTTCGGGCGCTGACGCGCGTGGCCACGGCCGAGACCGAGGAGCGGCTGCTGGCGGTGGGACGGGCCGGCAGCGCCGACCAGGTCGAGCGGATCGTTCGCGGCTGGCGGCGCGTGGACCGAATCGCCGAGGCACGTGAGGACACCTACCGCCACAAGAGCCGCAGCCTGCGGGTGTATCAAGACGAAGACGGCATGGTCGTCGTCCGTGGGCGGCTGACCCCCGACCAGGGCGCCGTGTTCACACAGGCGCTGGCAGCAGCGCGCGAGACGGTGTATCAGCGAGCGCGGGGCGCGGGCGCCACCCCCACCGTCCCGGACGTTTCCGAGGAAACGCCCTCGATGGCTCAGCAACAAGCCGATGTCCTCGCCCTGCTCGCAGAGACGGCGCTGCACCACGGCATCGATCCCGGCCCTCCGGCTGAGCGTTACCAGGTCGTCGTCCATGTCGACGCCGCGGTGCTGGTGGACGCGGATGCGCCCGGCCAGTCTGTCCTCGACGGCGGCACGCGCGTTTCCTCGGAAACGTCCCGCCGCCTGGCGTGCGATGCGACACGCGTCATCATGCGGCACGACGAGGACGGTCACGTCGTGGAAGTTGGGGCCCGGACACGGACGATTCCACCCGCCTTGCGCCGCGCGCTCAATCACCGCGACCGCGGCTGCCGCTTCCCCGGCTGCGGAGTCCGGTTCGGCCAAGGCCATCACATTCGTCACTGGGCCCACGGCGGGCCGACCACACTGTCGAACCTCGCGATGCTGTGTCGGCGCCATCATCGCGCCGTCCACGAAGAGGGCTACGAGGTCGAACGACTGACCGACGGCGTGCTCCGGTTCCGGACGCCGCACGGGTGGCTCTTGCCCGACGTCCCGCCTCTCCCAGCGATCCCCGACGATCCGGTCGCCACGCTCGTGGAGCGAAACAACGAGGCGGGTTTGCGCCTGGATGGGCGGACGCTCTGCCCGACCGCGTTGTGGGAACGCCTTGATGTCGGCTGGGCGATCGACGTCCTGCACCCAATGGCGGTGGGTCAACAGACCTGATGGCTGTTGCTGACCCGAAACCACTGCCCGCCCTACGTCCGACGGAAATCCGGTAAGCTTGTCGCACTCGACGGAGGGGATCTCATGAGACGGACGACAGCGGGGATGGCGATTGCGGCGATCGCATGCGCGATGCTGCTGGGGTGCGCGCCGGCGGATGCCCAGACCGTGAAGATCGGGTTCATCGGCACGTACAGCGGCCCCGGGGCCCCCCAGGGCGACCAGTTCGACAAGGGCCTGAAGCTCTTCATGAAGCTGAACGGCGACAAGCTCCCGGCCGGCGTGAAGGTCGAGCTCATCGTCCGCGACGACACCGGCCCCAATCCCGACAACGGCAAGCGCGTCGCGCTCACGGGCGTGATCTGGACGCCCAACGCGCGCGCGATCGCGCCGTTGACGGCCGAGGCCAAGGTGCCGTTCATCAGCGCCAACGCCGCCGGCGTCGACGTGCCCTACATGTCGCCGTACTTCGCGCGGGTGTCGTTCACGCTCTGGCAGTCGAGCTATCCGCTGGGCCAGTGGGCGGCCAAGAAGTACAAGCGCGTCTATACCGCGGTGAGCGACTTCGCGCCCGGCCACGAGGCGGAGGAGGCTTTCATCAAGGCCTTCAAGGAAGGCGGCGGCGAGATCGTCGCGAGCGTCCGCATTCCCCTCGCCAACCCCGACTTCGTGCCTTACATGCAGCGCGTGAAGGACGCCAAGCCCGAGGCGGTCTTCTCCTTCATCCCCGCCGGCAAGCAGGCGACGGCGATCATGAAGGCCTACGGGGACCTGGGCCTCGAGAAGGCCGGCATCAAGTTCATCGGGCCCGGCGACCTCACCACCGACGAGGAGCTGCAGGGCATGGGCGACGTCGCCCTCGGCGTCATCACGGCCCACCACTACTCGGCGGCGGCCGATCGACCCGCCAACAAGGCGTTCGTGGCCGCGTACAAGAAGGAGTACGGCGAGAAGCTCTACCCGGGGTTCCTGGTCGTGGGCGCGTATGACGCCATGGAGGCGATCTTCCACGTCATCCGCGAGCAGAAGGGCAAGGTCGATCCCGACAAGACGATGGCGCTGCTCAAGCAGTACAAGAATCCCAACAGCCCGCGCGGCCCTCTCGCCATCGACCCCGAGACCCGCGACGTCGTCCAGAACGAGTACCTGCGCGAGGTGCGCAAGGTCGGCGGCGTGCTCGCCAACGTCGAGATCGAGACGCTCGCCACCGCGCTGAAGGATCCGTGGAAGGAATTCAACAAGAAGAAATAGCCTGGACGCGCTCCTCTCGTCGCTGATCAGCGTCGCCTTCCACGGCGTCGCCTACGGGATGATCCTCTACGTGATCTCCGTGGGCCTGTCGGTGACGATGGGCTTGATGGGCTTCACCAACCTCGCCCATGGGGTGTTCGCCATGGCGGGGGGCTACGTGCTCACCTCGGCGCTCGGCCGCTTCGGCCTGCCCTTCCCGGTCGCGCTGGTCCTCGCCTTCGTCGTCGTCGCCGCGGGCAGCGTCGTGCTCGAGCGCGGCCTGTACGCGCGCCTGTACGAGGCCGGCGAGCTCGAGCAGGTGCTGTTCACCATCGGCCTCATCTTCATGGCGGTGGCGATCGCCCAGATCGTCTTCGGCACGCTGCAGCAGCCCGTGCACCTGCCCGCCGCGCTGAAGGGCCAGTTCCGTCTCCTCGGTCGCGACTTCCCGGCCTACCGGGTCTTCCTCATCGCCTTCAGCGCCGCGATGATCGCGCTCCTGTGGTTCGGCGTCGAGCGCACGCTGTGGGGCGCCATGGTGCGGGCCGCCGTCGACAACCGGGCCATGGCGCAGTCGGTCGGCATCGATACCCGGCGCCTGTTCGCCGTCACCTTCGCGCTGGGCAGCGGGCTCGCGGGCCTGGGCGGCGCGCTCGGCGCCGAGATCATCGCCATCCAGCCGACCTATCCCTTCGAGCACCTCGTCTACTTCCTGGTCGTCGTCTCCGTGGGCGGTCTCGGCAGCCTGCGCGGCCCGTTCGTGGCCGCGCTGTTGATCGGCATCAGCGACACCGCCTGCAAGTACTGGCTGCCCCAGTTTGGCGCGTTCTTCATCTATGCCGCGACCATCGCGCTCTTGCTGTGGCGACCGGCCGGCCTGTTCGGGGCGCGCGCATGAAGCGGCCGGCGGGGTACGGCGCCGATCCGGGAGTTCGCTGGACGGAGTGGCTGCCCTGGATCGCCGCGCTGGCCGTCTTCTTCGTGCTGCCGGAGTACCTCCTGTTCGGCGCGCGCATCCTCACCTACATCCTGTTCGCGCTGTCGCTCGACCTGATCCTCGGCTACGCCGGCATCGTGACGCTCGGCCACAGCGCGTTCTTCGGCCTCGGCGCCTATACCGCCGGCATCCTCGCCGCCAAGCTCGGGCTTCACGAGCCGATCGTGCTCCTCCTCGCCGCCGCTGTCACCGCCGGGGTGCTCGGCATCGCGACGGGTGCCGTCATCCTGCGCACACGGGGCCTCACGCAGCTGATGCTCACGCTGGCGATCGCGGCCGTGTGTCTGGAGATCGCCAACAAGGCGACCCCGATCACGGGCGGTGCCGACGGCCTCAGCGGGGTGACCATCGCGCCGATCGTCGGCCTGTTCCGGTTCGATCTCTTCGGCAAGACCGCCTATCTCTGGTGCCTGGTCATCCTCTTCGCCGTCTGGTGGCTCGTGCGTCACCTGATTTACTCGCCCTTCGGCGTCGGCCTGACGGGCATCCGCGAGAACACCGTGCGCATGCACGCGATCGGCGCGCCCGTCTACTGGCGGCTGCTCACCGTGTACACGCTCGCCGCGATCATCGCCGGCATCGCCGGCGCGCTGCTCACGCAGACCAATCAGTTCGTGGGGCTCAACGTGCTGGGGTTCGAGCCGTCGGGCGAGCTGGTGGTGATGCTGGTCCTCGGCGGTGTGGGGCGCCTCTACGGCGCGTTCGTCGGCCCGCTCGTGTATCTCATCGCCCAGGACGTCCTCGCCAAGCAGTTCCCCCAGTACTGGTACCTCGGCATCGGGCTGATCCTGGTGCTGGTCGTGCTCTTCGCCCGCGGCGGTCTGCTGGGAATCGCGGACACGCTCGTTGCCCGCCTGCGGCGTGTCGGTCAGGCCGCACCGCACGGCGCGCCTCGTCCCCTCTGATGACCGACACGATCGCGCTCGAGACCCGCGGGCTGTGCAAGAGCTTCGGCGCCCTCACCGTGGCCGATCGCGTGGACTTCCGGCTGGAGGCCGGCGTCCGCCACGCGCTCATCGGTCCCAACGGCGCCGGGAAGACCACGCTCGTCAACATGATCACCGGCCTCCTGGAGCCGTCGGCCGGACAGGTCCTGCTGGGCGGCGAGGACGTCACCCGGCTGCCGCAGTCGGCGCGCGTGAAGCGCGGCCTCGGGCGGACCTTCCAGATCAACACGCTGTTCCGGGAGATGACCGTGCTCGACAACGTCGCGCTGGGAGTCGCCGAGCGCGACGGCGTCGGCGGACGGATGTGGCGATCCGCCAGCGGTCACGCGCGTGTGCGGGCCGAGGCGCTCGAGCTCCTGGCCACGTTCGGCCTGCAGGACGACGCCGGCCGCCGCGTGCTCGATCTTCCGTACGGCAAGCAGCGGCTGGTCGAGATCGCGATCGCGCTCGGGCTCGAGCCGAAGGTCCTGCTGCTCGACGAGCCGGCCGCCGGAGTGCCGTCGCTCGAGTCCCACCGCATCCTGGAATGTCTCGAGCAGTTACCGGGGAACATCGCCATCCTGATCATCGAGCACGACATGGATCTCGTGTTCCGCTTCGCCCAGCGCATCACCGTGCTCGTTCAGGGCGAGGTGCTGTGCGAGGGCGCTCCCGCCGCGATCGCGAACGACCCGCGGGTGCGCCGCGTTTACCTCGGTGAGCGGCATGGCTGACGCGCTCGTCCTCCGGGACGTGCGGGCCGGCTACGGCGCCACCGTCGTGCTCGAGGACATCGACGTGTCGCTGGCCGAACGGGGCGCGCTGGCCGTCCTTGGCCGGAACGGCGTCGGCAAGACCACGCTGCTCGCCACCATCATGGGGCACACCACGTTCC
>WNGA01024730.1_pt1 | contig 10970 bp, 10 predicted proteins | sample 5400061 | NCBI WGS metagenome assembly WNGA01 (sample SAMN13153366, study PRJNA577476) | soil metagenome | isolation source: 100 cm soil or saprolite under grassland replicate 2 | place: USA:California | collected 2016-06-15
TGGGGATATATGGAATCACGTTATCGATAATGTCCAGGCTGAGTACACCACCGTTACGGCCAGCGCCAGAGACGGCCTGCAGCGACGTCATCACCACAGTATCGACCCCAAAAGTTTTCACAAGCGGTGCCAGAGAGATCACGAGCCCTACAGTCGTACAGTTCGGATTCGGCGAGACAAACCCTTTCCAGCCACGCTGCTGGCGCTGTTGCTCGATGAGCCTGGCGTGGTCGTCATTGACACCCGGGACCAGGACTGGGACATCGTCCTCGTAGCGAAACGCCGAGGCGGTACTCAGCACCGGGCAGCTTTTGGCATACTGCGGTTCCAGAATTTTTGCGATGTCAGACTCGATACCGGTAAAAATGACGTCGAAACGGGATGCCTCGAGGGTCTCGGCGTCCTCCACAGGCAGATCGAAGATGGCCTTGTCGGCGAGCGCCCCGGCATACCAGCGCAGCGCGCCCGTCGCCGGATCGCGCAACGCCTCACCGTACTTCTGTCCTGCCGAACGCCGCGAGGCGGCGAGCGCCTCGATACTGAACCAGGGATGCTGCTGCAAGGCCAGGATAAACTGCTGGCCAACAATGCCCGTGGCGCCAACGATGGCAGCCTTTAACATAGACGTGGTTTCCTCTTTTGCCGTAGGGTTGTAGCGAGAGGTGACGATCCTGCTCACATTCTACCAGAAAGACGCTTGCGTCGCCGTAGAGGCTTTGCGACAATGACGGTGTCAAAGGTGCGAGCAACTGTATTGAAGCCGCGGAGGACACCATGCACGGATACCACGGGCGCATACTGCATGTGAACCTGACCAATGGTCAGACGCATGTTGAAACGTTTGACGAGACATTCGCACAAACTTATCTGGGCGGCAATGGCTTTGCCATCCGGCTCCTCTATGAGCGTCTAGCCCCTGGTATCGATCCTCTCGCACCAGACAACATGCTGGTGTTTGCCGTTGGCCCGGCGACTGATACGCCTATTCCTGGAGCGACACGCTGTTTCGTCGGCACCAAGTCTCCCCTTACCGGCTTATTTTTCGATAGCACCTTTGGTGGCATGTTCGCGGCTACGCAGAAACGTGCTGGGTTCGAAGCTATCACGATTACCGGGCGTGCTCCACAACCGGTCTATCTCCTGGTACACACGGGCAAACGCAAAACTACGGTGGCAGATCCCGAAGCGATCAAGACGCTGCTCAACGATATCCGTGAACCAATGAAAGTGGGTACCGCTGGCCTGAAGAATTATGGCACGACGATCCTGGTCAATGTTATCAACAAGATCGGTGCCCTGGGGGTGCGCAACCTGCAGACCGAATACTATGATAAGGCCAACGAGATCTCTGGCGAGACCTTTAAAGAAGCGTACTTTGAGAAGGACACGACGTGCTTTCGCTGCCCGGTGGCGTGCGGCAAGGATTTTAGCGTGAACGACGGGGAATATGCCGGGACGAGGTGGAAGATGCCGGAGTATGAAACGATCTTCGCGCTCGGTTCGATGCTCGACAATGCCAATAAAGGCTCGATCGTCAAAGCTAACGAGCTCTGTGATCAATTCGGCATGGATACTATTAGCCTGGGCGTCACCCTTGCCTTTGCCTTTGAGTGTTACGAAAAAGGCCTGTTAACGCATGACCGAGCCGGCCGTACCCTCGCCTTTGGCGACTATCATACCGTGCTCGAGCTGATTGAAGCCACGGCGTACCGTCGCGGTCTGGGGGACTTGCTGGCTGAGGGCTCCGTGCGGCTGGCAGGGCAGCTTGGCCCGGAGGCCAGTCAGTATCTCTATGCCGTCAAGGGCCTGGAGATGCCAGCACATTCGGCCCGCGTGCTGAAAGGCATGAGCATTGGCTACGCCACTGCCACGCGTGGCGGCAGTCACCATGACACCCGGCCCACCCTGCAATACGCCACCGACCACGACAACACGACGCCTGAGGGTAAACCTGAATTCGCCGTCAAAAACCAGCATTTTACCGCCGTGGGCGATGCCTTGACGCAATGTCGCTTCGTCAGTGAACGTGGTTTTGGGGGCATGTTGAACGACAACTACCCCCGTCTGATCAATGCAGTCACCGGGTGGAATCTTTCCCTCGCCGACGTCGAGCGCATTGGCGAGCGCATCTGGAACCTGGAGCGTGCCTTTAATGTGCGCGAAGGCGTGCGTCGTAGCCAGGACGTGTTGCCCTATCGGGTCATGTTCGAACCGGTGCCCGAGGGTATGCACCAGGGCATGCACTGTCCACCGGACGAACTCAATGCCATGCTGGATACCTACTACGTCCTGCGTGGCTGGAGTCCCGAGGGGATTCCAACGCCGGAGAAATTGACGTCTCTCGGCCTCACAGAGGTCGTTGGGCCACTCGGGTGAGGCATGCAACTCACGGTGACGACGATTATCTTTGGGCTGCCTACGGGGCAGCGCCTCTCCCAGGTGTTTCTGACGCTGTCGACCGCCACTCTGGTCGTAGAAGAGCTCATCATCTTTCACCCGAGGAACTGCTGCGAGCCACTGGACCAACGGCCAGTATCATGCCTGGCGCTGTGGCAGACGAGATCAGCCGGGCACAGCAGGCATTTGCGGCGCGCGCTTATATGATCGTCGTGGACAACCGGCGTGTCTGGACATCGGATGCAGTACTTACTCTACATGCCCAGACCCAGGTGGAATTCATCAAAATCCTGCCCCTCGTGGGTGGATAGGAGACTCCGCCTGGCGAGACGTTTGTCTGAGCAGTTCCTAGCTCAAAGTTGCTCTGAGTACCACCGGCATTTCAGTGGCCGCCGGCAGCCTTGATCCAGTCAACCGCCTGCACGCGGGCAATGCAGACTGCCTCGCCCGCACTATCCAGCTTGAATACCGAGGCCTCTCCCTCTTTCACCTCAAACCAGTCCTTGCCGAAGGCATCGAGGATATTCGGCTTGTGCGTCACGATCAGGGTATTTTTCCCTGCGTCCGGCAGCGTGCCCGCCATCTTTTGTAAGGCCTCGGCGCGCCGATCGTTTTCGATGGGTGTCACGACCAGGCCGCCTTCGGTGATGTCAAGACTGGACGTCACATCGCCCCCACTCACCAGCTTCCCGGTTTCTACGGCGCGATTGAACTTGCTGGTATAGACCTTGCCGAGCGGAATGCCGAGCGTCTTGAAGGCATCCCCCACCTGCCTGGCGAGGTCCTTGCCCTTGTCACTCAGGAGACGCTGCTTCGCGATGTCGTCAGGATGCAGCGGATCGGTGTCCGCCTGGTCGCGATTGGTGGCGCCGTGGCGGAACACGATGACGTAGCCACCCTGTCGCAATTCCGTGACCAGCGTCTTCATGTCGACGGTCTGCGCGTAGGCGCATAGGGCGAAGGACGATATCAGCACCACGGCAAACCATGGTATGACTCTTTGCATGGAGCATTTCCTCCTTGCGTTGTTGGTGCGCAGTAGCAAGTCCACGGATACAAAATATGGGCCGTCTTGTATAGTCGTATTTACGGAGCTGTGCCAAAGTGGATCACCTGCTCAGCCTCGTTGGCGATCCACACCTGCGTGCCCCAGGCAATGTCCTCGACGAAGCGGCGGAACACCCGACGCGAGGGGAAGGCGCTGATATAACGTGGGCGATAGCCCAGTGCCTGGGACTGCTGCACCAGGTGCTGGAGCTGAGCCAGGCGGGCGGTGGAGATGGGGCCACTGCTGGCGACGACCTCGACCACGACCAGGTAGCGCTCCGTCTCGCAGAGGAGAATCACGTCTGGGAGATTGGCCGTCACCTGGATGGGCAGGTTCAGTTCGCGCATTAGATCCCGATTTTGGTAGCCACCCTTATGTCGTGTATCTCCCAGGTAGACCACACGGGGAGTTTTGAGAAAGAACGAGGCATAGACCTCCACCACTTCAGCGGCCAGCCGGCTGTGTGTGCCAGGGCTGAGAAAGTGCAGTTGCGGCTGCCCCACTTCGACGGGAATTTCCGCCCGGCGGCGCTGTTGTTTCCAGGTCTCGCCCTGTGAGAGCCTGACGGCCAGTTCCCGTGCCAGCCAGCGCCGTTCCAGGGGGGCTGGGCAGGTCAACAGTCGGAGCATTTCCGGGTGTAAGCGATAAAAAGTTTTTGGATCGTTGGTACTCAACTGGTGGCGGACAATCAAGCCTTCCTCACATAGGGGCTGCAGGGACAGTTTACGGTAGGATTCGCGGGTATTTTCCGCCACCCCTTTGCCGCACTCGTGGCGGGCCAATTCAATCGGCGGTCCAGACCGAGCTGATGTAACAACACCTTCACTTCGTCCAGGTCGAGCGTGACTTCCTCGTCGTACTCAAGCATCACAGCAGACGTAACTCCTCCGGCCATGCGCTGCCCACGGCAGCATCCACGCTGACAGGCTCCTGCACCGCACTGGAGAGCCCTTGCATGCTGTCAAGAGCCGCCCGCAAGGTCGCCAGAAATGTGGTTGGCAGGTCTAAAGCGGCCAGCACCGCCGTATCGAGGGCGATCCGATTCTTCCCCCCGGCGTGTAGGAACTGTTGGTAGGCGTCTTCGAGCTGGTGTAGGGTCGCTGGTGCGAGTTGGCGTACATCAAGCACCGGCACATCGCCCACACTGCCTGGACTGAGATTGTAGACCCCACCCCCGTAGACATGTGCATTAGCGCGGACGGCGACCTCGGTCGTCCCAGCATTCAGAATCGCCAGCAATGGCAGCAGTGGTATCGCGGGATGCGGCATCACCTCAATAAAATTCTCCCCGGCCACCCAGGCCGCCTGGTTCCAGACGACCTGATAGCGCTGATAGATCCGGCGTGGGAGCAGAATCGGTGCGGTACCGCGGCGGGTGAGATCGTGTAGCAGATTGTACCAGGGCGTGCGCCGGGTCTTGCCTACCCGCGGCAGGTTCTGCACACCGATCACCGGGCGTGCCAGGCCGCGTGGATTGAGCACCTGGTTTTCCCAGTACTGGATGTAGCGCAGCAGGTGCGTGTCTGCCATGTGGGCCTTAGGCGCATCGCAGGCCAGGATGTAATGCCGAATGGCGGTATCCGGGCTCAGGAAGGGTGTCTCGACGTCTTTAGGCGACATCATGAACGGCAGCAACCACTGACGCTCGATCTCCCAGCGTTCTTGCAACTCGCGTGGCACTATATAAAACATTTTGGCGAAGGATTGGAGGCCAATGCGGACCTGGGCCAGCGAAGCCAGTGGCGTCATGGCAGGATGGTGTAACAGCTCCCTATAGGCACGCGGGGCATACAGCAACGGGGTCCAAATGTGGGCTGGTCGCAACTCATCCAGACGCACAATCGTGCCTGACACCTGGTCTGGCACGTCCGTGAGGAGTCGGCACGGATCCAGAGGAATGGCCTTGGGTATACGCCCATTCAGCGAGATAAAGGCCACCCGCCCACGCCCGGACGTCTTTACCTCCGGACGTTTTTCAGCCAGAATGACCACCGGACGTACGAGCACGTCAGGAAAAACTTGCGATTGAAAGCCGAGCATGCCCCGGACACGAAAGGTCCGTAATAAATAATCTTTGAAGGCTGTGCCGTAGCGCATGTCCAGCCAGCTATCCGAGACGATCAACGCCAGGCGCCCGCCTGGCTTGAGGAAACGTGCCCCATAAATCACGAAGTAACACGCCAGGTCGGTCAGGCGCGAGAAGGTGCTGACATCCTGCACCTGTTCCGCGATCACTTGCAGGGCGTCCACGTCTTTCTGCCACCAGCGTCGCACATACGGCGGATTGCCGATGAGGACATCCACCAGCGGAAAATCGGTCTCGAAGAAATCGCCGGCGCGCACCCCAGGCAGCTCCGTCGGCAGTCCATAGGACCGAAACGCGCGCTGCAGGCCCTGCACCGCGTCCGGGTGTGAATCGACTCCATGGAGCTGCGCGGCGAGGTGCTGGACAGAAGTGCCTAGGGCCAGCAAGCGCTTAGCGCTCTCAATTAAAAAAACGCCCTCACCAAACCCGGCATCCAGGACCTCGTCGGTGGGAGCCCGCAACGCCCAGCGCGCCAGCAAGGCAGCAATAAAAGGCGGGGTACGAACAAAGCCTTGCGCTTTCAGGAGGTGTTTCATACCAGCATGGGGCTCCCCTCGAACTGGCTTACGGCGTTATGGTGCCACATTGTGGCGAGAAACTAGCGAGTTTGCAAGGTTTTTTGTTCCCTTGCCTGTCCTCATGCAGGGCATCGCCAACCCCATCGACCTCAGCCTTGACGCAGGGCGCACCAGAAAGCCTTGACCCTGCCGCACAGGCCACCTATGATCCTGGGGCCTCTATGTATCACCTGTTTATGGGTATCTCAACCAGGGGCCGTCCGCTCCCACACGGGGCATGTGAGAGGAGTGACCATGCCAACATCGCTTGTCTTAACAGTACTCGGTGAGGATCGACCAGGCCTGGTGGAGTCATTGGCGTCCATCATGGCAGCCCATGAGGGCAATTGGTTGGAGAGTCGGATGGCGCAGTTAGCTGGGCAATTCGCTGGTATCCTGCGCACCAGTGTTCCCGACGCCAACGCTGCGGCACTCATCAACGCCTTGCAGGGGCTCACAGTGCACGGACTCCAAGTCGTGGTCGCACGTAGCGCCACGGACGAACCGGCGCAAAATTTCCGCTGGCTCACGCTCGACTTAGTCGGCGATGATCATCTCGGGATTATCCGGGATCTCGCCCGTACTCTCGCCCAGCGCGGCATCAATATTGAGGAACTCCAAACTGCATGCACGAGTGCCCCGATGACTGGTGGGATGCTCTTCAAGGCGACTGCCCGCCTGCGTGTACCTCTCGAGGTGGCAGTCACCGAGCTCCAGGTAACCCTCGAGCAACTCGCCCATGATCTTATGGTCGACATCACCCTGGAAGGTCCGGTGAGAACCTAGGGATGTGGCACACGTTGCCGACACGCACTGTGCGGCTGCCCAGCTTTGCTGTAGCAGGCCGTTATCATGCGTAGGAGTATGGAATCACAGGAAGAAGGAGGTGGTCATGCCGCGTATGCGGGGATTCACATGCACGATTCACAGTGCCATTTTCCTCTTGTTGGTAGCTATATGCCCAGGGGCAGTCTGGGGCCAGAGCGCCTCTCTGACGCTCCTGACCGTGAACGATGTCTACGAGATTACACCCGTGCAGGGCAAAGGGGGACTGGCAGAGTTGATGACCCTGTTGCGGGCTGAGCGTGCCACCGCCACGCATCATCTGACAACTGTCAATGGGGATTTCCTCTCACCCTCCGTCATGTCGTCCCTGGTCAAGGGGGCGCAGATGGTGGCGCTGTTCAATACCCTGGGGGTAGACATCGTGGTATTCGGGAACCACGAGTTTGATTTTGGTCCAGAGGTGACCCAGCAGCGCATGGCAGAGTCGCACTTTGCTTGGCTGGGGACGAATGTCTTGGGACCTGACGGGAAGCCGTTTAGCGGGGCCCTGGCGACCATGACGCGGCAGGTGGGGACACTCACCGTCGGCCTGTTCGGCATGCTAACGCCGGAGACGGCCAGGCTGTCGAGTCCTGGGCCGACGGTAACATTTGCCCCAGTGGTGCCGACGGCGAAAACCGCGGTGGCGGCCTTACGCCAGGTTGGGGCGGATGTCATCATCGCGCTCACCCATCTCAGTATCGCCGAAGACCGCGCCTTAGCTCAACAGGTGCCAGGTATCAGTGTCATTTTGGGCGGACATGAACACGACCCCATCACATGGTATGAAGGCGGGACATTGATTCACAAGTCTGGATATGACGCGCATTATCTCGGGCGCATTGACCTGACTATGGAGAAGAAGGTGACGGAGAAGGGCGCCCAGGTGACGGTCATACCATCCTGGCGCATGATTGCGAACCGCGGTGTAACGCCAGATCCGGATGTGGCAACCGAGGTAGCACGGTATATGGCAACACTGGACCAGGAACTGGGCCAGCCACTGGGCCAGACCCAGACGGCCCTGAATAGCCAGACTGGAGAGGTACGCACGCGAGAAACTACTATGGGCAATCTTATCGCCGACGCGCTGCGCGAGGTGCTGCAGGCTGACGTGGCTCTGATCAATGGCGGGGGAATACGCGCCAATCGGCTCTATGAAGCCGGGACGACGCTGACCCGTCGCGACATTCTGCAAGAGTTGCCCTTTGGGAATCCTGGCGTACTCGTCGAGCTGTCTGGGGCTGACCTCCTTGCCGCGCTTGAGAACGGCGTGAGCCAGGTGGAAAACAAAGCCGGACGCTTTCCGCAGGTTTCAGGTCTACGATTGACGTATAACCCTGGGAAGCCAGCCGGCAGTCGGGTGCTCGAAGTGCAGATCGGCGGGAAGGTGCTCGACCGTACCGCGACCTATCGCGTGGCGACCAACGACTTTCTGCTCAAGGGTGGCGATGGGTATAGCAGCTTCAGCATAGGGAAAGTGCTCATCGATGCCAGTGGTGGCACCCTCATGGCGACCACTGTCATGCACTATATAACGACCAAAGGCACTGTAGCTCCACAACTTGAGGGGCGCATCGTGGCGCGTCAAGAATAGGTGAAGGAGGAGAGCGTGAAGGCAGTCTTCTGCGAAAAGCTGGGAAGTCCCGACGATCTGGTACTGCGAGATGTCACATCCCCAACACCGGGGCAAGGAGAAGTCAAGGTTGCGTTGCGTGCCCGCGGGGTGAGTTATGTTGATGTGCTGATGATCGCTGGGCAGTATCAGGTCAAACGTGATTTGCCATTTATTCCAGGCAGTGAAGCAGCCGGGGTCGTGATCGAAGCGGGAGCTGGAGTGGAGCATGTCAAACCTGGTGACCGTGTGCTGGTCCCAGGGGGCTTTGCCGAGGAGGCCGTTGTCCCAGCACAGCGAGTGACGACGTTGCCAGCCTCCGTAAGTTTTGAGACGGCGGCAGCCTTCCGTTCCAGCTACTGCACGGCCTATTATGCGCTGCAGCGCGGTCGCCTCAAAGCTGGGGAAGTCCTGCTGGTGCACGGCGCCGCCGGAGGGGTCGGACTGGCTGCGGTCGACATCGGCAAACTGCTTGGGGCCACCGTCATCGCCACTGCCAGCACAGCCGAAAAACTCGCCGTGTGTCAGCAAATGGGGGCTGACCATGTGATCAACTACACGCACGGCTTTCGAGAGCAGGTCCGAGAACTCACAGATGGCCGCGGTGCGGATGTCATCTACGACCCGGTAGGTGGCGACGTCTTTGACGAATCCATGCGCTGTATCGCGCCATTTGGTCGGATTCTCATCATTGGCTTCACCAGTGGCCGAGCCGCTCTGGCCAAAACCAATCATCTGCTGATTAAGGACGCCGAAGCCATTGGCTTAACGATTGGCGCCTTGGGCCGCCTTGAGCCTGCCTGGGAGCGCCGAAATTTCGCGGCGCTGATGGGATGGCTCGCCGCCGGTCGCATCACGCCGTATGTCTCCCATCGGCTGCCATTGGCGCAGGCCGCAGAGGCACTCAAACTGGTGGTCGAACGCAAGGTCATTGGGAAGGCAGTACTGGTGTAATCGGTCTGGTGTTCTGCGGCCAGTCGCGTTATTGTTGGACCTCTAGGGTACATGGCCTCTCAAGCACATAGGAGAAGACGTATGAAAATTCATCGACTCTATACGGATGACAAAGGCGAATCCCACTTTACCACCGAGGAAGTCGAATACGTCGAGACCACGCAGGCTGGACGGCTCTCCAAGCGCCTTCCAGCCACGGGGATTATTTTCCGGGAAGTACCCCCAACCTACGACCTGGACTGGCATCCGGCGCCGCGCCGGCAGTACATCATCAACCTGGACAATGGCGTCCAGATCACCGCCAGCGATGGGGAGTCGCGCGTCATTGGGGCGGGTGAAGTGCTCCTGGTCGAGGACACCACGGGCAAAGGGCATCTGAGCAAGGCCCTCAATGAGCGTCTACGCAACTGCATCTTCGTGGCGCTCGACTAATCCTGGGGCAGGGCGCACGTTGTCCCGTCCTGCGGGGTGGGACACGTCCTGCGGGAGGCATCTACACAATTATGGCATCCCCCACGACCATCCCATCGCGCCCGCTCGATGGGGTGCGTGTCCTCGAACTCGGCCAGCTCATCGCCGGGCCGTTTGCTGGCTGTATCCTGGCCTATTTTGGCGCTGAAGTCATCAAGATCGAGCCGCCGGAGAAAGGCGATCCCCTGCGGGTGTGGCGCATCCTCGAGCATGGCACGTCGCTCTGGTGGCGCAGTCTGGGCCGCAATAAGAAGTGTATTACGCTCAATTTGTACACCGACAAAGGCAGAAACATCGCCCGGCAACTGGCAGAGCGCGTCGACATCCTCGTAGAAAATTTTCGCCCTGGCACGCTGGAAAAGTGGGGTCTGGGGCCGGAGGAGCTGAAGCAGACCAACCCTGGATTAATTTATGCTCGCATCTCGGGATATGGCCAAACTGGCCCCTATGCCTCCCGCCCTGGGTTTGCCTCGGTGTGTGAAGGCATTGGCGGTTTTCGGTATATCAACGGCTTCCCAGGCGAAGCCCCGGTGCGCCCCAATCTGAGTCTGGGCGATACCCTGGCAGGTCTGCACGCGGTGCTGGGCATCTTGCTGGCTTACATTCAGCGGCACAAGCCGGGCCAGAGTGCTGGGCAGGTAGTGGACGTGGCGATTTACGAGGCGGTGTTCAATATGCTAGAAGCCGTGGTCCCGGAGTATGATGGGGCCGGTGTCGTGCGTGAGCCGTCTGGCTCGACCCTGACCGGGATTGTGCCCACCAATACGTACCGCTGCCGGGATGGCAAGTACGTCATCATTGGGGGCAATGGGGATTCGATCTTTCAGCGCCTGATGCGCACGGCTGGCAGACCAGACCTGGCCACTGATGCACGCCTGGCCGATAACGCCGGCCGCGTCGTGCACGAGCAGGAAATTGACGCCGCCATCTCGTCGTGGACGGCGTCCCTCGACGCGGCGGACGTGCTACAACAGCTAGAAGCGGGGTCCGTGCCGGCCGGTCCCATCTATAGTGTGG
>WNGA01014283.1_pt1 | contig 10969 bp, 12 predicted proteins | sample 5400061 | NCBI WGS metagenome assembly WNGA01 (sample SAMN13153366, study PRJNA577476) | soil metagenome | isolation source: 100 cm soil or saprolite under grassland replicate 2 | place: USA:California | collected 2016-06-15
TCGCTGCCGGACCTGTCGCCGAGATCGCCGAGCGCACCGGCGTGTCCGACCTCGAGGAAGCATTCCTGCGACTCGTCGAGGAGGCCGAGCGGTGAGCCTGCGAGTCACCTTGGCCACGGCCGTCCGCGTGCTCTCGCAGCTGCGGCGCGATCCGAGGACGATCGCGCTGATCGTGCTCGTTCCGACGGGCCTCGTCACGCTCCTCAAGTACCTGTTCGTCGATCAGCCCTCGGTCTTCGACCGCATCGGCGGACCGCTGCTGGGGATCTTCCCGTTCATCGTCATGTTTCTCCTGACCTCGATCACGATGCTGCGCGAGCGGACGACCGGAACGCTCGAGCGCCTGATGACGCTGCCCCTGGCCAAGCTCGACCTGCTGCTCGGCTACGCGGTCGCCTTCGCCCTCGTGGCGGCGGTTCAGGCCTCGGTGGTCTCGGCGGTCGCGTTCGGTCTCCTAGACCTCCACGCAGCGGGCCCCGCGTGGCTCGTGATCGTTCTCGCCGTCGGAAACGCCGTTCTCGGGATGTCGCTTGGCCTCTTTCTGAGCGCGTTCGCAAACACAGAGTTCCAGGCTGTGCAGTTCATGCCCGCGGTCGTCTTTCCCCAGCTGCTCCTCTGTGGCTTGATCGTTCCCCGCGCAGACATGGCCCGCGCGTTGGAGATCGCCTCGTGGTTCCTCCCCCTCACGTACGCGTACGACGCGCTCCAGCGCGTGACCCAGCGCGACGTGATCGACGCCCGGCTCGGCCTCGACGCGAGCGTTATCCTCGGCGCGATCCTGGTTGCCCTCGCGCTCGGGGCGGCGACCCTACGCCGCCGAACGGCCTAGGGCTCGAACCCGGCTTTCCCTGATTCGGGCCGATCTAGTCCGGAGCGAACGCTTCGAAGAAGGTCGGGAAAGTGCCGATGAAACCGGCCGCGAGCAGGACCAAGGTTGCGATGATGACGGTGCGGAGCGGCGGGTTCTTACGATGACCGAGATGATCGTCTTCCCGGAGAGCGGGCCGACACGGTCCTTCCAGTTGAGCCAGTCGGCCATGTCTTCGCTCGCCTCGGCCCACGTCGTCAGGATCCCGAGCGCCAGGACCCCTATGCCCGTAGCGAGCGTCGCCGCGGCTGCGGGGCCCGTCGGCTTGTCCGGCACAGTGGCCGCAGCCGGCGCCTGGGATGTCGTTCCTTCGACTGTCATTTCCTCCCCTCCTCTCAGGTGACCGGTGCGGCTTTGGTGATCAGAGCGCCGAAGATGCCTGCGATCCCGGCGGTGGCAAATGCTCCGATGAACAGCGCCATCGTCAACATCCGAAGAGTTCTGTTACGAACGAGGCTGGCCCCGTAGTAGAGGACCATGAAGGCCGCCGCCGACGCGAGCATCGGCGCGATCCACGCGATGTGCTCCTTCCACTCCATGCCGAACTCGTGCCAGTCCGACGTGTCTCCGGACACGTTCGAGGTCAGGAAGTCCTTCGGCGAGCACTTGGGGCCGGGCGCCTGCAGACCCTGGCAGCCCGCGGCGCCTTCGCCGGCCAGTTTCTCGCGGTACCAGGGGTAGACGATCCACGTTCCGGTCAGGACTGTCGCCCAGGCGAGCAGAGCCATGCTTGTGATACCGACCCTGAGCCGAAAGAGCCGTTCCTTCATTCCCTCGGGTGTCACGAGCTCCGGCCGGAAGCTCCACAGGCCGGCGAGCCCGCCGGCGAACGCCAGCAGGAAGAGCGAGCCGATGATGAGGCCGTGGATCAGGGTCCACGTCTCGCGGCTAGTCAGGTGCATCCTTGCCTCCTTGTCTCGGAGCCTGACGCAACGTCGTTGGGTTGCGAGTTTCTCACATTGCAAGGACGGAGACGTGCGAGTCCAACTAGACGCGGAGCTCGGGGCGCGGTGGCTCGAGGAGGAGGAGCGCCAGCAGAGCCGCACGCTCGGGAAGCGCGGAGACGAGGACGTGCTCGTCCGGAGCATGAGCACCCGCGCCGACCGGCCCCAGTCCGTCGAGCGTCGCCGTGAGGGAGCTCGTCAGGTTTGCGTCCGAAGCGCCGCCGACGACTGGGGCCTCGTCGATGTCGAGACCGAGGTCTGCCCCGAGCCGCTGTGCCCGCCGGCAGAGCGCGCGGTTGCGAGCCGTTCGCTGCATCGGAGGTCGGCCGAAGCGTCCATTGACCGAGAGCGAGATCCCGGGCCGGTTTGGCTTCAGCGACCGAATGGCTTGGGTGACCCTGGACGCCGCCGCCTGCGTTGGCGCGCGCACGTCCACCATGGCCGTCGCCTCGGGGGCGACGACATTCGGGCCCAGGCCGCCGTCAATCGTCCCCACGTTCACGGTTACTCCGCGCTCAGGATCGTTGAGCGCGAACAGCTCCTGGATCAGGTACGAGAGCTCCAGAATTGCACTCAGTCCGGCTTCCGGGCTCGTGCCGGCGTGGGCGGCGCGGCCGCGGACCGCAAGCTGGAATCTCCCCACGCCCTTCCGTCCCGTCTTCAAGGCGCCCTCTGGGCCGGCGGGCGGCTCGAGCACGAGCGCGCGGTGGGCGCCGCGTGCGAGGAGGCGCACGTAGCGGGCAGAGTCGGCGCTGCCGACCTCCTCGTCGGAGTTGACGAAGATCACCGGCGTGAGCGCAGGCCCGAGCACGAGCTCGTGGAGGGCCCGGAGGGCGTAGACGAGTTGCGTCAGCCCGCCCTTCATGTCGTAGGCCCCGGGGCCGTAGAAGCGGCCGTTGTCTCTGCGCGTCGGCATCTGCCGAATCGAGCCGAGCGGCCAGACGGTGTCCACGTGGCCGACAACGAGCTGGTAGCCGCCCGTCCGGTGTCGCCCCTTGGGGCGCGCAAAGAGATGGTCGCCGGTCTCGTGCCCGCGGATTCGCCGGGAGAGGTAGCCCGCGGCGCTGAGCTCTTCCGTGATCAGGTCGAGCGCTTCTCCCTCGGCACCAGGGACGAGTGAAGGAGATTCAGCCCGCACGAGCTCGTCCAGCAGCGCCACCATCTCGCCCTCGCGCTCACGGAGCCAGCTCAGGACGGCAGGACAGGCCTCGCCGCTCACGCTCAGCGCCTGAAGGTCGCCGGAAACGGGAAGGACAGCGTCTCGTCGACGGCGGCGAAGCGGCCGGGGCTGGCGTAGGCGAGCGGGGGCAGGTGTCTCAGCACTTCGGCGTCGTCGCGATCCGGATCGCGGATCGCTTCCCTGCGCGCCGAGGCCGAGACGATCCGCCCGACGATGAGCGCGGCGTCGTCGAAGCCGCCGACGATGCGGTCGAGCTCGCACTCGAGAAACAAGTAGCAGCCGTGGACGAGCACCCCGTCGACGACACGGGCTGGGAAGGTCGGCAGCGCGGCGAGGCCCGGCTTGCTGTTGTCCGCGTCTCGCCCGCTCGCCGCGAGGCCCGTCTGGACGATCTGGAAATGGTGGGGGAAGCTGACGGTGAACGCCCTGTGGCGCTCCACGTTTCGGTAGGTCGCGTGGCGCGGCGTGCAGACGAAGCAGTAGCGGTCTCTCCACCCGAGCGGCATGGCCATGTTCTTCGGAGCCAGGTCGTAGGTCCCGTCCGGCTCCTTCGAGCCGACGATGACGAGCGGCGAGATGGTGAAGACGCGATTCCAGAGCGCCTCGACGGGAAGCTCGACCGTCGCGGTCTCGAAGGCGATCGGCTTCTCGGTTGATGAGCCCCTTGGCCCCCGTCGGGTTCGCCCACCGCCCGGGAAGAGCTGCTCCTGTACGTAGCCCATCGCTAGTGCGCCCCCACGGTCGCCCACGTCCGCAGGCCCAGGGCTCCGGCGAGCTCCAGGTAGAGGTCTCGGCCGTCCAGACCGTAGAGCTCGTTGAACTCGACCGCGCCGTTCAGCTCGATCACGACGTAGCCGCCCGACGTGGGCAACAGGTCGACCCCTACGAAGTCGGTCCCGAGGGCCGCGGCGGCGGCGATCCCGAGACGGCATTCCGCGGCAGAGGGGAGCACGGGTTCGCGGGAGCTGCCCAGCGCGAGGTTGGTGCGCCAGTCGCCTGGAGCTGCGACGCGCCGAACCGCGCCGACGACCTGGCCGGCGGCGACGAGGAGCCGGAGATCGTAGCCTGTCGGAGGTACGAGCTCCTGTACGAGCGCGCCCTGAGCAACGAACCACGGCCGGTCGCGTATCTCGCGGAAGACCGCCCGGAGCTCGCGCTTCGTCGCACAACGGTAGACGTCCTTGCCCCAGCTGCCGAAGCGCGGCTTGAGCACGAGCGGCAGGTCGACGTCGAGCGGCGCGTCCTGGCTCTCGAGGAGCGCCGTCTTCGGATGAGGAAGACCGGCCGCGACCAGTCTCTGCGAGGTCAGGAGCTTGTCGTGGGCGCGAAGGAGGGCGACGCTGGAGTTGAGGACCCGAACCCCCGAGCGTTCCAGTTGGTCGAGCTCGTCGAGCCCCTGCTCGACGCCGTCGAGGCTCGGCAATACGTCGATCCGGCCGAGTGCGACGTCGCCGGGCTGGAGGAGAAACGGTGCTTCGGAAGGAGCGACGAGGGCGGCCGGAAGGTCGTGACTCAGCCATGCGTCGACAAGCTCGCGGTTCGTCTCCTGCGGCCCTCCGACGACTGCGATCAGGGTACGGTCGAAGCCGCCGTCGCCACCTGTATCGGCTCTCGGAGCGAATGTAGCGGTGGTCTGGGCATCGGCCATGCCTCAATGCTCACGGCGACGAGGGTCGTCCGCATCCGCATCGGCTCCGATTCGCTCGCGGAAAACCCGCAGACATAGTGGGGACTGCTGCCGATGAGAGGCGTCCTGGTAGCTCCAGATTGCCGAGATTTCCCCGGAACCGGGCGGAAAATCCGCAACCGCGATCGGGGACGGCGCTGATGCCGAGCGCGGACGCTCGGAGGAAACTGAAACCATGGTTCAGCAGCTCACACAGGCGCTCCATCTCTCCAGCGTCCCCGAGATCGAAGTCGGGCCGGGGGAATTCCCGAAGTCGGGCACCGCCCTCGCGAAGCTCGTCTACCTCCTCCGCTACGCCGTCCGCGCACCTTCCAGCCACAACAGCCAGCCGTGGCTCTACCGAGCAGACGGCGATGCGTTGCTGCTCTACGCCGACCGGACGCGCACGCTGCCGGTCGTCGATCCCGACGATCGCGAGCTCGTCATCAGCTGCGGCGCGGCGCTCTTCTATCTGCGTGTGGCCATTCGTCATGTCGGGTACGACGACCGCGTCGAGCTTCTGCCGGACCCCGATGAGCCGGACCTGCTCGCGCGAATCGAGCTCGGCGAGGCGCACGCTCCCCGCTATGACGAGAACCTCCTCTTCTGGGCGACGGCGAAGTGGCGGACGAACCGCCACGCATTCGCGCCGCGCCCGGTACCGCAGGACCTGCTCGCCGTTCTCGAGGACGCGGCTGCGGCTGAGGGTGCGCTGCTCACGATCCTGGACGCCGAATCGGAACGACATACCCTGGCCGAGCTGATCAGCGAGGCTGATCGCAGGCAGTTCGCCGACCGGCGGTTCCGGCGAGAGCTAGCGAAGTGGGTGCACCCGAGCCGGAGCCGGGCGCACGACGGCATGCCTGCCTACGCGCTCGAGCTGCCGGCCGTGCTCTCGCCCGTCGCGCCACTTGCGCTGAGGACGTTCGACGTCGGCAAGGCGGTGGCTGCGCACGAACACAAGCTCGTCGACCACGCGCCCGCCCTGCTCGTCCTTGGCACCGCCGCCGACACAACTCGCGACTGGCTCGCCGCAGGTCAAGCGCTCGCCCACGTCCTACTCCGGGCCGCCCAGGACGAAGTCTCGGCCTCCTTCCTGAATCAGCCGGTCGAGATCCCGGAGCTTCGACCGCGGATCGCGGACCTCGCAGGCGGCCGCGGAGTGCCTCAGCTCGTCCTGCGGATGGGCTACGGCGCGGAGATTCGCCCGACGCCGCGACGCGCGGTGGGCGAGGTCCTCATGCTCGAGGAGGAAAACCGATCGCGCGCGAACCGGCAGAATGAGGGCCACGATGTGGGCGATCCGGAAGCTCCGGCCCGAACCGGGGCTCGTTCTCGAGGAGACGCCGGTCCCGAGCCCCGGTGACGACGATGTGCTCGTGCGGGTGGAGGCGGCGAGCCTCTGCGGCACGGACCTGCACATCTTCCACTGGGACGGGTGGGCGCAGCACCGGGTCAAGCCGCCGCTGACGCTCGGGCACGAGTTCGCGGGCACCGTCGTCGAGACCGGCAAGAACGTGCGCCACGTCTCCGTCGACGACTACGTCTCCGCGGAGAGCCATATCACCTGCGGCATGTGCTTTCACTGCCGGACCGGGCAGGCGCACATGTGCGAGCGGACGCAGATCATCGGCGTTGACCGGGACGGCGCGTTCGCCGAGTTCGTGTGCGTTCCCGAGGCGGTGATCTGGCACAACGACCGGACGAAGCTTCCGCCCGAGATCGCGACGCTGCAGGAACCGTTCGGCAACGCGGTCTTCGCGACGAGCCAGCACGAGCTCGCGGGACAGACCGTCGCGATTCTCGGCGGCGGGCCGATCGGGCTGTTCAGCATCGCGATCGCGCGCGCGTCCGGAGCCGGCCGCGTGCTCGCGTCCGACCGAGTTCCGTTCCGCCTCGAGCTCGCCCGCACGATGGGCGTCACGGACGCCGTCAACGTCGAGGACGTCGCGGACGTGCCGGGCTGGTTCATCGAGAGCAACGAAGGGGAGCACCTCGACGTCGTCTTCGAGATGTCGGGCTCGCCGCGCGCCATCAACGACGCGTTCGAGATCGTCCGGAACGGCGGCCATGTCGTGCTCTTCGGAATCCCGGCCCGGCCGATCGAGATCGACGTCGCCGAGTCCCTGATCTTCAAGAACCTGACCGTTACAGCCGTCAGCGGACGCGAGATCTTCGCCAGCTGGTACAAGACGCGCTTCCTCCTCGAGCACGGCGTCGTCGACCTCCGCCCGCTGATCACTCACCGCTGCCCGCTCTCCGAGTTCGGGACTGCGCTCGACGAGCTCGACGCGGGCCGTGCGTGCAAGGTCGTCTTCTTCCCGGGGACGGCGGAGGAGGAGGCCGTCGAGGCGACACCAGCGTTGGCACGACCAGCGGAGGAACGGATCGCCGAGCTTGCAAGGTGGGGGCACCGGTGAACGAGCGTCTTCGCCAGGAGCTGACGGCCGAGCTCGACGGCCTGCGTGCCGCGAACACGTACAAGAGCTTCCTCACGCTGCAGTCTCCGCAGGGGCCAGTCGTCGAGATGGACGGTCACGGCGAGGTGCTCGTCCTCTCGTCGAACAACTACCTCGGGCTGGCGGCACACCCGGCGGTGGTCGAGGCGACGAGGGAGGGCCTCGAGCGCTACGGGGCCGGTACCGCGTCCGTCCGCTTCATCTGCGGCACCTTCGAACCCCATCTCGAGGTCGAGGCCGAGCTCGCGGCCCTCGTCGGCACCGAGGCCGCGCTCACCTACGCGTCGTGCTGGAACGCGAACGAGGCCGTGATCCCGACGCTGACCGACGAGAACACGGTCCTCCTCTCCGACGAGCTGAACCACGCGAGCATCGTCGACGCGATGCGGCTCGCGCGCCCGGCGCGGAAGGTCATCTTCGGCCATTCGAACCTCGACGAGCTGAGCGAGGGCCTCCGCTCCTGCGAGCCGGGGCAGAGGAAGATCGTCGTCACCGACGGCGTCTTCAGCATGGAGGGGGACCTCGCTCGCCTACCCGGGCTCGTCGAGCTGACTCGCGAGCACGATGCGATCCTGATCGTCGACGACTCGCACGGCACCGGCGTCATGGGCGCAACGGGGCGCGGCGTCGCGGAGCACTTCGGCCTGCTCGGCGAGATCGACGTCATCACGAGCACGCTCGGCAAGGCGCTTGGTGGCGCGGCCGGCGGCTTCGTCGCCTCGAGCAACGAGGTGATCGACATTCTCTCGCAGCGCTCGCGGCCGCAGCTCTTCTCGAACGCGATCCCGCCCCCGGTCGCCTGCGGAGCGCTGGCGGCGGTCCGTGTTCTTCGCTCCGGCTCCGAGCTCGTCGAGCGGCTGCACGCGAATTCGAGCCGCTTCCGCGAGCGCCTCGCGGCGACAGGGCTCCGACCGCTGCCCGGCGAGGGCGCGATCATCCCGATCGTCGTCGGCGAGACGGCCTTCGCGATCGAGCTCAGCCGGCGCCTGCTCGACGAGGGGGTCTTCGTGACCGGCTTCGGCTACCCGGTCGTTCCCGAGGGAACGGCCCGCATCCGCGTGCAGATGTCCGCGGCGCTCGAGGCCGAGCACCTCGACCGAGCACTCGCGGCCTTCGAGAAGGTCGGGCAGGCCGCCGGTCTGCTGGTTGCGTAGTTTTGCCTTCGATCAGTAGAAAGAGGAAGACGCGATCAGTGGTTCCGCGGATACGAGCCGGTCTCCCGCCGGGGAAGCTACCAGCTTGTGGGGCTCTCAACAATGCCCCCGACGAGGAGGTTGGAATGTTCACCTATGTCGGCTTGTTCAGGCTGACGCCTGTGGCCCGCGAGCACCTCGAGAAGACCCCCGACTACCTTGACAAGATCCACAAGTTCGTCGAGATCGAGGGTGGCACGCTCGAGCGCTTTATGGCCATCATGGGCCCCTGGGAGTACCTGGGGATCTTCACGTATCCCGACAACGAGGCCGCCTTCCGCGTCCTCGGCGAGATCGCCAAGCTCGAGATCTTCGAGACCGAGACTTTCCCGGCCGAGGATGTCGAGACCTTCTTCAAGGTCTTCGTCTAACCAACGAGGCTAGCTCCCGAGATCCGGGAGCCGAACCCTCCGGAAGCCGCTCCAAACGAGCGGCTTCCGGGCTTTCCCGGGGCATCGTGGACAACGCCGACGCGGCTGCGGAGGGCTGCCGACCGGCCAGGCGGGCAGTTACAGCGCCGCCGGGTCGGCCGAGATCACCCGGGCGATGTCGAGCGTCGACACGATTCCGAGCGGCCGCTCGGTGCTTGGCGAGACCACGAGCACGTGGGTCACGGCGTGCTTCTGCATCAACTCGGCCGCGTGCTTCAGCGACTCGTGCGGGTAGATCGTGACGATCGGCGTTCTCGCGACTCCGCCGGCCGAGCGACCGGAGGCGTGGCCGTCGGCGGCGGCCGCGACCAGGTCGACGTCCGACAGGACTGCCCACATCCCGACCCCTTCGTCCGCCTCCGACTCTTCCGTGAGGACGACGACCGCGTGGATGCGGTAGCTGGCCATCATCCGTGCGGCATCGCGCAGAGGCGTCTCGGGCGGGCAGGTGAGCACGCCGGGGTGCATCGCATCCCCGACGGGGACGTCCTCCAGGCCGGGCTTCATTTCGATGGTGAGGGTCATGGCAACGCTCCTTTCCGGTCAGTCGGCCGGGGGGCGGACGATCAGCGTCCGTGCCGTCCGGACGGGGACGAAGGGAAGCCCGCGCGAGAGGAGCCATTCCTCGACCGCGTGTGAGGTCTCGCAGAGCACCGACTCCTCGTCGCCGGGCTGACAGCCGATCGCGATCGCGGATTCTTCGCCCTTCGCGGCAGCGCTCAGGCCGTGAGCCGTGAGCACCGCGACGGCGCTGTCAGGGTCGAACGGCCCCGTGAACCTGACGTGGACCTCGCGGGAGGGCATGTCAGGCGACCGTGAGCTCGGAGGGATCCGGCTGGTGTCCTCGTCGTGGGCGCCGCGCAACACCGGATTGCTCGGCCGCCTCGGCGACGGCCTCCGCGACCGCCGGCGCGACCGCTCGGTTGAAGACGCTCGGGATGATGTAGTCCGCCGCGAGCTCGTGCGGCTCGACGACGTCGGCCAGGGCGCGGGCTGCGGCGACCTCCATCTGGCTCGTGATCTGGCGCGCGCGCACGTCGAGCGCGCCACGGAACACGCCGGGGAAGACGAGGACGTTGTTGATCTGGTTCGGGTAGTCCGAGCGGCCGGTCGCGATCACCTCGACGTCGCCCTCGATCTCCTCGGGCATGACCTCGGGGATCGGGTTCGCCATCGCGAAGACGATCGAGCGCTCGGCCATTCGCCGGATCGCCTCCGCGCTGACGGCGCCGGGTGCGGAGAGACCGATGAAGACGTCCGCGTGCTCGAGGGCCTCGTCGGCCGAGCAGCGGAGATCCCGCGGGTTGGTCAGCTCGGCGTACTCGGCCTTCTCGGGGCCGAGGCCGGGCCGGCCTCGATAGACCGCGCCTTGCCGGTCGAAGCCGACGATGTCGCGCGCTCCCGCTGCGAGCAGCGTCTTCGTCACGGCCGTCCCCGCCGCGCCGACCCCGGTCAACACGATGTGCACCTCCGCGAGCTCCTTGCCGACGACGCGGAGCGCGTTCAGGAGGGAAGCGAGCACGACGACGGCGGTTCCATGCTGGTCGTCGTGGAAGACGGGGATGTCGAGCGTCTCCCGCAGGCGGCGCTCGACCTCGAAGCAGCGAGGCGCGGAGATGTCCTCGAGGTTGATGCCCCCGAAGACGGGAGCGATGGCGATCACCGTACGCACGATCTCGTCGACGTCCTTCGTGGCCAGGCAGACGGGCCAGGCGTCGACGCCGCCGAACTCCTTGAAGAGCACGGCCTTTCCTTCCATCACCGGAAGCGCCCCTTCGGGCCCTATGTCGCCGAGGCCGAGGACGGCGGTGCCGTCGCTCACGACCGCGACCGTGTTCTGCTTGACCGTCAGCGACCAGACCTTCTCGGGGTCGGCGGCGATCGCGGAGGAGACACGGCCGACGCCCGGGGTGTAGGCGATCGAGAGATCGTCTCGCGTCTTCAGGGGCGTGCGCGGCGTCACCTCGAGCTTGCCGCCGAGGTGGGCGAGGAAGGTGCGGTCGGAGATGTGCTCGACCTCGATTCCCGGCACGTCGCGGACGGCATCGAGCACGCGCTCGACGTGCCCGGCATCCGCGGCGAGGAAGGTGACGTCGCGAACCTTGTGGCCGCGGCCCACGCGCACGAGGTCGATCGCGCCGAGCAGGCCGCCGGCCGCTCCGATCGCGCCTGCAAGTGCCGCGAACGCGCCGGGATGATTCTCCAGGCGCACGCGCATCGTGGCGCTG
>WNGA01015630.1_pt1 | contig 10968 bp, 9 predicted proteins | sample 5400061 | NCBI WGS metagenome assembly WNGA01 (sample SAMN13153366, study PRJNA577476) | soil metagenome | isolation source: 100 cm soil or saprolite under grassland replicate 2 | place: USA:California | collected 2016-06-15
ACCGTCGCCATCTTCGGCGACTACGACGTCGACGGGGCGACCTCGGCGGCGGCGCTGGCGCGCTTCTTGCGCCAGTGCGGGCTCGAGCCGATCATCCACATCCCCGATCGCCTGTTCGAAGGCTATGGCCCGAATGTGGAGGCGGTGCGCGCGCTCGCCGCCCAAGGCGCGACCCTGCTCGTCGCCGTCGATTGCGGCAGCACCAGCCACGAGCCGCTCGCGGAAGCGCGCAAGCTCGGCCTCGATGTGGTGGTGATCGACCATCATCTGGCCGACGAGCAGCTTCCGCCGGCGCTCGCCGTGGTCAATCCCAACCGGCTCGACGACCTCTCGAAGCTCGGCCATCTCGCCGCCGTCGGCCTGGTATTCATGACCATCGTGGCGCTCAACCGGGTGCTGCGCGCGCGGGGATTTTGGACGCCCGAACGTCCGGAGCCCGATCTCCTCGGCCTCCTCGACCTGGTGGCGCTCGGCACCGTCGCCGACGTGGTCCCGCTCAAGGGCCTCAACCGCGCCTTCGTGGCCAAGGGTCTCATTGCGCTGCGCCGGCGGGAGAATGCCGGGCTGACCGCCTTGATGGACATCGCCCGGCTCGGCGGCCCGCCCGAGCCCTGGCATCTCGGCTTTTTGCTCGGGCCGCGCATCAATGCCGGCGGCCGCATCGGCCGCGCCACGCTCGGGGTCGATCTCCTGCTCGCGGACGATCCGTCGGAATGCGCGCGCATCGCTGCCGAGCTCGACCGCCTCAACCGCGAGCGGCAGGCGATCGAGCTCGCCACCTTGGCGCAGGCCGAGGCCGAGGCGATCGCCGCGCTCGGCGCCGAGGAGAAGGGCGCGGTGGTGGTCACCGCCGCCGAAGGCTGGCATCCCGGCGTGGTCGGACTGGTCGCGGCCCGCCTCAAGGAGAAATACGGCCGGCCCGCGTTTGCAATTGCGCTCGAGCCCGGCGGCATCGGCACCGGCTCCGGCCGCTCGATCACGGGCGTCGATCTCGGCCGCGCGGTGCGGCAGGCGGTGAGCGAGGGTCTGCTGATCAAGGGCGGCGGCCATGCCATGGCGGCCGGCGTGACGCTGCGCAAGGACGCGTTGGCGGCGTTCCGCGCCTATCTGGAGGACGCGCTTGGCTCCGCCGTCGCGGCGGCGCGCCGCGAGGATGCGCTCCTGATCGACGGCGCGCTCACCGCCGGCGCCGCCAGCAACGAGAGCGTGGCGACGATCGCGCGCGCGGGTCCGTTCGGTGCCGGCAATCCGGAGCCGGTCATCGCGCTCCCCGCCCATACGCTCGCTTACGCGGAGGAGGTGGGGCAAGCCCACATGCGGGCGCGGCTGCGCGCCGGCGACGGCTCGGTCGTCAACGCCATTGCCTTCCGTGCCGCCGGACAAAAGCTCGGGAACGCGCTTGTGCAACATCGCGGCCGCTCGGTGCACGCCGCCGGCACCCTGTGCATCGACCGCTGGAACGGCGCCGAGCGGGTGCAGTTGCGGCTGGTCGATATCGCGGTGGCTGACTTCGGCCCCGGCGTTCAATAAACCGGAGTGGCGTTAAAGATCTTCTGGCCTGAGACCGGTATGCGGCCGATCGGCAATCACACGTAGTGCGAGGGCTTTCACCTTGGCGTGGGCTTCAGCCTCCGTCGCGCCGTAGGTCAGAACGCCGGGCAGTGCGGGCACTTCCGCGATCCAGCGGCCGTCTTCCTCGCGTTCGCTCTCAATCTTCAACATGGTAGTTCCAGGTTCGGACATGCCCCGCAGAGACATCAATCTTGTAGCGGTCCGCCGGCGCTCGATCAATGCCGCGCCGCTCGAACTACTGCCACTGACCGGCGTTCGCGCTTAGTCAGCGGTTCGCGCGTTCCCTGCAAAACACCTCGTGCACCGCGCCGATGATGATGCGGGCGTTCTCGCTCGCGATACGGTAGTGGATGGCTTTGCCGTCGCGCCGCGCCGCCACCAGCCCGTCCGCCCGCAGGCGCGCCAACTGTTGCGACACCGTCGGCTGGCGCAATCCAAGCGTGCGCTCGATCTCGGTCACCGATTTCTCGCCCTCGCACAGGAGGCAAAGGATCATCAGGCGGCTTTCGTGCGCCAGCGCCTTGAGGAGGTCGCTCGCCTCCTTGGCCTTGGCGGCCATGCCGTCGAAATCGGCGGGCGGCGCGATCGTTTGCAAGCTGACAGCTTCGTTGCGCATGTGCCTCAGCCCGATGAGCGCGCGCGACTATAGCAAAGCGTCGCGCGCTGTCGATCCGATGCGCGATCAAGAATTGTCGCAATCGACAACGATGGTGTGGGCAGGCACCCACGCGCGCCGCGGTTATCGCAGTGGCGGCGCCGAGCGCGCGCTCAATCGCGCCAGGGTCTCGGCGATCGGCGCGAGCGCGTCGCGGGCAGCGTCGCGGCGGCCGATATCGATGACGATCAGGGCGCCGACGATGCGGGTGTCGACCTGCATGAACATCGCGGCATAGTCGTCATCGTCGGCGACGGCGGCGGGGCGATTTGATCCGCGCCGGTCGATGACGACTTGCCAGGCTTCCCGAAAGCGCTGAACCGCGGCGGAGGTCTCCTCGCGACCCCTGGTGTCCAGGGTGCTCATGGCGATGCGGTACTGGGCGGACGCCTGCGCGACCGCCGCATGGAAATCCGTGCACTCGTCGGCGCTTCCCGGCAGCGCGAGCCACTGCACGAGCAGCGCGACGAGCACGGCCCCGGTACGTGGACGAAGATAGCGGGCCAAAGACGCGGTCATGGTTGCCCTCATAGCCTCGGCAAGGTTATCTAGCCACGGCAAACCTTGCAGAAAGATTGAGGACGATGTCGAAACTCCAGTTATCGGTGGCGGTCGGCAATTACGACCGGGTGCGTCCGTTGATGGACGGCGCGGTCCAGATCGACGGCGTCGATCCGGTTTTCATGAACCTGCCGCCCGAGGAGATATTCTTCCGCGCCTTCCGCGGCATGGACTTCGATATCTGCGAATTGTCGATGTCGAGCTTCGCCGTGAAGACCGCGGAGCGCAACTGCCCCTATATCGGCGTGCCGGCCTTCGTCTCGCGCGCGTTCCGTCACAACTCGATCTATGTGCGCAAGGACCGCATCAAGGCGCCGGCCGACCTGCGGGGCAAGCGGGTGGGGCTGCCGGAATATCAGCTCACCGCCTGCGTGTGGGCGCGCATCATCCTGGAGGACGACCACGGCATCAAGCCGTCGGACGTGATCTGGGTGCGGGGAGGGATCGAGGATCCGGGCCGCCCGGAGAAGATCACCGTCACGCTGCCGCCCGGCGTGAGCATGGTGAACGCGCCGGAGGGCACCACCATCTCCGAGCTTCTGGAGCGCGGCGACGTCGATGCCTTCATCGCCCCGCGGGCGCCGTCACTGGCCGGCAGGAAGAACCCGAATATCGGCTGGCTGTTTCCCGATCCGATCGCCGCCGGCCAGGACTATTTCAAGCGCACCGGCATCTTCCCGATCATGCACGTCACCGGCATTCGCCGGGAGCTGGTCGAGCGGCATCCATGGCTGCCGGCGGCGGTGTTCAAGGCATTCGAGGAATCGAAGGCGAGGTGCCTCGAAGCGTTGGAAGACACCGCGGCCACGAAAGTGACGCTGCCCTTCGTCGAGGAGCAGCTGCGCGCCGCCCGCGAGCTGATGGGCAACGACTTCTGGTCTTACGGGCTCGGCCCCAACCGCAAGGTGTTGGAGACGTTTCTGCGCCACCACCACGCTCAGGGGCTGTCGTCGCGGCTGGTGGCGCCGGAGGAGCTATTCCACCCGTCGACGCACGAGAGTTTCACGATTTGAGCGACAGGGACGAACCGTAGCCCGGATGGAGCCATCGCGCGTCTTCGACGCGCGATGGCGAAATCCGGGGCGGTGGTGCCGCGCGGACGGACCGCCCCGCATTGCGCTGCGCTCCATGCGGGCTACGAACGCCGCTGCGTAGTCCGGATGGAAGCCTCAAGCGCGTTTACGTGCGTCGTCGACGCGCTATGGCGAAATCTGGGGTAATCTTCGCCCATGGTCCAGTACCGACGGAACTTCGTTCCAGGCGGAACATTCTTCTTTACCGTCACGCTTGTGGATCGGCGCTCGTCGGCGCTGGTCGAGCACATCGCGTCCCTGCGCGCCGCCTTCCGGGCAACCCGGAGCGAGCGTCCGTTCACGATCGACGCCATTGTGGTCTTGCCGGACCACTTGCATGCGATCATGACGCTCCCGCCGGACGACTGCGATTTCTCCGGTCGATGGCGCCGGCTCAAGAGTGTTTTCACCAGGCGTGTCGTCGCCGCTGGCGTACCGATCGAGCGCAACCAGAAGGGCGAACACACGCTATGGCAAAGACGATTTTGGGAGCACACGATCCGGGATGACAAAGACTTCGCGCGGCACGTCGACTACATCCATTTCAATCCAGTCAAGCATGGTCTCGTGACCCGCGTGTGCGATTGGCCGCACTCGTCGTTCCATCGATACGTGCGAGAAGGTTTGTTGCCGGAGGATTGGGGCGGCGTGGTCGACGACGCGAAGATGGACTTCGGCGAACCCGCGTAGCCCGGATGGAGCCATCGCGCGCGTCTTCGACGCGCGACGGCGAAATCCGGGGCGGTGGTGCCGCGCGGTGAGGTCGCCCCGCATTGCGCTTCGCTCCATGCGGGCTACGGCGGCTGCTACTTCTTCCTCGGGGGAATCTGAATGAGCTCGGCAAGCTGCTGCTGGGTCAGTGGCGCGCTGATGAATTTGAGGTTCACCGCCTCCTTGAGCAGGCTGTCGATGCCCTTGATCTCGTCGGGATTGACCAGAGCCTTGGGGAAGAACTCGTCGCGCACGCGCTTGGCCATCGCCTCGGGCACCTGCACGAAGGCGGCGTAGTCTTTGAACACCTGCGGATTGTCCGAGTACATGTAGTCGATGGTCTCGCGGTAGGCGTCGAGGTAACGCGCGATGATGTCCTTGCGTTTCTCCAGCGCCTGCGCCGCCGCCACGATCACGCGGATGGTCTGGCCGCGCACCAGCGCCGCATCGGTCGCCTTGGCGATGACGCGGATCTGTCCGGCCTCGATCTCCTTGAGCCCGAATGGCGGCGCGGCCCAGCCGACGTCGACCTGGTCGGTCATCACCGCGGTGAGCGTCGCCGACGGGTTGCCGGTCGCGGTGGGCTTGGCGGTCAGCTTGAACTCGTCGATGAAGGCGCGGACGATGCTGTGGGTGGACGAGCCCTGGGTCGAGAAGGCGATGGTGCGGCCGTTGGTGTCCTGCAGCGTTCGGATCGGCGAGGACGCCTTGGCGTACCAGTAGTCGGCGGCGCCGGTCGCCTCGGCGCCGACGATGCGCACCGGCGCGTTCTTGGCATAGGCCGAGATGGCGCCGAGCGTGCCGACCGCGAGACCGAGATCGACCGAGCCGGCGACCACCGGCTGCAACGTCTCGCCCGAGCCCGACGTGTAGACGATCTCGAGCTCGAGGCCGTGCTTCTTGAAGATGCCGGCCTTTTCGCCGAGATACGAGATCGAGGTGTCCCAGTTGCCGCGCTGGCCGACGGTCAACTTGAGGAGGTCGGCGGCCGATGCGGCGGGTGGGTCGAGCAACACTGCCGCTGCGGCGAGCGCGAGGGCCAAAGTTCCAACCTGCATCATCGCTCTCTCCAACTTTCCTTCGCCCCAATGATCGATACTCTCAGCGTCATGCCCGGGCTTGTCCCGGGCATCCAGGTCTTACTTTCGGCGCGAAGGAAGAAAGGCGTGGATGGCCGGGCCAAGCCCGGCCATGACGAGTCGAGAGTTGCCCTCACTTCTTCTCGGTCCCGCGCATCATCGCGGCGGTCGCCACCGCCGAATAGCCCGGCTCGACCCGCACATCGACCACCGCCACCCCGCCGTCCTCGACCGCGGCGATCGCCTTCTCGAAGGTCGCGACCAGATCGCGCGTCTTGGTGACCGGATCGAAGCCGACCGCGCCTTGCGCACGCCCGAGCGCCGAGCAATCGATGTCCGGATCGGAGATGCGCTGGCCGATCCAGCGGTTCTCCGGCGGCCGGTTGCGGATGCGGGCGACCCGCTCCTGGTGCAGCTCGTCGTTGAAGAACGAGCGATTGTTGCAGACCACGACGAGCAGCGGAATGCGGTAATGCACCGCGGTCCAGATCGCGGTGACGCCCATGCAGTAATCGCCGTCGCCGCAGATCGCGATCGGCAGCCGGCCCGAGCCCTTGAGCGCGAGCGCGGCGCCGACCGAATTGCCGGGCCCGCCGCCGACGCCGCCGCCGCCCTCCGAGCCGATATAGTCGAGCGGATGGCGGAACGGCCAGGTGGCGCCGTTCCAGGACAGCGGCAGGTGGGTCAACGTCACCTCGCGGTCGCCGACCGCGGATTTGAGCGCGCGGGCGAGATCATCGACCCGCAACGGGCCCTCGGACGGCTGGTACTTCTCGGCCTTCGGCTTGACCGCGGCGGGCTTGCGCGCCTTGGCGCCGCCGAGCGCCGCGAGCAGCCGCGGCACTACTTCATCGGGCGTCGTCGGCAGCATGAGATCGACCGGCGGCAGCGCCTCGTAGTCCATGCTCCAGCCGCGGTGGACGTGGAAGTCGGCGCTCACGCTGATGATCTTGGTTTTCGGCACCTCGAAGCCGAAGCTGCCGCGCAGGATGCCGTTGAGGTCGACGCAGTCGAGACCGAGGATGAGGTCCGCCCCCTTCAGTGCCTCGATGGCTTCCGGCACCAGCGCATTCGATGCTGGTGCGCCCGCGTGCTGCGGATGGTCGGTCGGGAAGCCGCAGCCGATCTTGAGATCGGTGATCACCTTGGCGTTGATCGCCTCGGCGAGCGCGACCCGGTCGTTCCAGCCATCGACGCTGCGGGAGACGCGGCCGACCAGCATTACCGGGTGCTTGGCGGCCTTGAGCAGCGCGGCCGCCTCCTTGATCAACTCGGCCGATGCGCCGGGCGACGCCGGCGGCATGTAGCGCGCAATGTCGATCGGCGCGAGCGGCTCCGCGAGCTTCGATTCCTGCATCTCGGCATCGAGGTTGACATAGACCGGGCCCATCGGCGCGGTGTTGGCCATCCAGGTGGCGCGGATCAACGACTCGCGGGCCGCGGCCGGGGAGGCCGGCTGATCGTCCCACTTGGTGTAGTCGCGCACGATCGCACCCTGGTCGCGCGCGGTGTGGATCCAGTCGATCCAGGGCCGGCGCTTGGCGGCATCGACCGGGCCGGTGGCGCCGAGCACGACGATCGGCATGCGGTCGCACCAGGCGTTGAAGATTCCCATGGTGGCGTGGAACAGCCCGACATTGGAGTGGACGGCCGCCGCCATCGCCTTGCCGGTCACCTTGGCGTAGCCGTGCGCGATCGCGATCGCACTCTCCTCGTGCAGGCAGAGCAGCATCTGCGGCGTCGCGTTGCCGAGGAAGTTGACGATCGAGTCGTGCAGGCCCCGATAGCTCGCGCCGGGATTGAGCGCGATGTATGGAATCTCCAGCGCCCGCAGCGTGTCGGCGACCACGTCGCTGCCGAAGCCAGGCGCATTCGTGCCAGTCAGATTGGCCGGGCGCTCGAGCGCGCGGATGGACGGATGAGCCGTAGTCGCAGGTGATTTTTCGGCGGCCGGTGCCGCCTTGGCTTTTGCAGTCGTCACGGGATGATCCTTGGGTTCTGGGAAGCGGAGGGCCGCCATTAGAGCATTTTCCGGAAAAGTGGGCACCGGTTTTCCGGAGAAAATGCGACCACTAAAGAACGCTAGACCGGATCACAGGCCCTGGCGCAACCGTGCGAGCAGCTTGACGCCGGCATAGCCGTCGGCCGGCTCCATGCCGACTTTGCGCTGGAAATTGCGCACCGCGATCATGGTGTCGTTGCCGACCCGGCCATCGGTGCCGCCGGTATTGAAGCCGAGCGCGGTCAGCCGCTTCTGGATCTCCTGCACCTCGGCGAGCGTCGGCGTGCGCTCGCCGCCCGGGAACGGCTGCAGCAACGGTCCGCCGCCCATGATGCGGTCGCCGAGCAGCACGATCGAGAGCGTGTAATTCATCGACGGGTTGTAGGAGCGCACCGCGTAGAAATTCGGCCCGAGCAGGAAGGCGGGCCCGCCCGGCACCGGCACCCAGAGCTTGGCGGTCGCGCTCGGCTGCGGGAACGGCTGGCCGTCGGCGCGCACGACGCCGGCCTTCTGCCAGGCCTCGAAGCTGCGCGACGCATCGCCGCCGCCGGCGCCTCCCGCGCGCACCTCGTAGCCCCAATGCTCGCCGCGGCGATACTTGCCGCGCTTGACCAGATATTGCGCGGTGCCGGCGAGCGCGTCGTCGGGCTTGCCGAACGGCGTCACCCGGCCGTCGCCGTCGTAGTCGAGGCCGACATTGAGCCACACCTCCGGCATCCACTGGGTGTGGCCCATGGCGCCCGCCCAGGAGCCGCGCATCTCCTGCGGCGTGCTCCAGCCGCGCTCGATGATGACGAGCGCGTTGAGCAGCTCCTGCTCCCAATAGGCGCGGCGGCGCGGCTCGCCCCAGGCCAGCGCCGCCAGCGCCGGGATCACCGGGCGCATGTGGTTCTGCTGGACCAGCGGGTCGCCGTAAGCCGATTCGATGCCCCACAGCCCGACCATTACCGAAGGCGCGACGCCGTAATCCTTCTCGATGCGCGCGAGCAGGGCTGAATATTCCTTCGCCTTCTCCTTGCCCTCGGTGATGCGCCAGTCGGAGACGCGGCGATTGAGATATTGCCAGAGCTTCTCGCTGAATTCGGGCTGCGAGCGATTGAGCTCAAAGACCGCTGTGTCGGGCTTGAGGTTGCTCATCACCCGCGTGTAGGTGGCGTCGGAAATGCCACGGGCGCGCGCCCGTGCGCGAAAAGCCTCGACCCACTGCTCGAAGCGCGTCCCCTGCGCCCGCGCTGTCGGGCTCCACGCCAACGCCATTACCCCCGCCAGCATCGGCAGACACGCTCGCCGTGACAGGGGGGTCCACTCGCTCATCGGGCGCCACCTCGGAATCGACTCTCGCTGCGGGCGGCGATTCTACACTGATTTCGGTCGGCTTTACGGCGACCGGAACCGGGGTTTCGGGGGCCGGTGCGGCGGCCGGCGGCGGCACGGTCACGGCCGCCGTCGTATCGTCCCTGATTTCCTGACCGCGACCCCGGATCAGCCGCTCATAGGCGGCGACCAGCGTCATGTAGGGATTGACGAACACCCAGCCGTATTTGGTCGGCACCTGCGCGTCGAAATGCAGGTGATAGGTGGTGGCGCGCTCGCGCCGGAAGTAGTTGCCGACCTTGCCGATCACCTCGCCCTCGCGCACGAAGCGGCCGCTCACCATGCCGTCGGCGTCGAACTGCTTGGGCTGCATGTGCAGGTAGCGGAAGCGGACGCGCTCGTTCGGCGCATTGACCACGATGTAGAGCGCCTCCTGGCCGGGGCCGCGCAGCACCGCGCCGTCGCGCACCGCCACCCCTGCATGCGCTGCTTGCACGAGGCCGGACGGACGTCCTGGCCCTGATGGCCAAGACCGCCCGGGCACTGCCCGACAAAGAAGAACCGGTGCTCGCAGAAGTTATCGCGCCACGGATAGGAATAGTTCTCGGCCGCGGATTCGTCCCAGATCAGCGGCTGGCTGTTCACCCGGCAGCGGTAGGCGGCGATCTTGCCGCGCACGCCGGCGCCGAGGCGTCCGGTGGCTTCGCAATTCCCCCAATTCATGAAGGACTGGGAATTGGCGAAAGCGGGCGCGTCCGCCATCGGGAAGCGGATCTTGGAATAGACGGTGTAGTCGGCGACGCCGGTCTTGCCCTTGAAGCCGGTGCCCGGAAGCAGGTTGCCGGGACTGTGATAGGTGAAGACGGTCGAGAGCGCCGCCGGCCGCTCGATCGTGTTCGGCTCGATTTTTTCCGGCTGCTGTTGCGGTGCGCCGCCGGCGACCCGCAGCGCCTTGATGAGGCGCACCGCGACCTTGTCGGCGTCACGGCAGGAAATCTTGCGAAAGCGCGCGCCGCCGTCGAAGCATTCGATCGAGACCGCATACGGCACGCCGTAGCGTACGAAGGTGTAGCGCACGTAGTTCTCGAGGAAGAGCCGCCTGATGCCGGGGAAGTCGGATTCGAGCCCGCCACTGACCGGCCATCCGATGATGCCCGCCGGCTCGGCGAGCTCGTAGGTCAGCGCCGAGCCGGCGATGTGGATGTAGATCGGCTCGGAATAGCCGATGCCGAGTTCGCGCATCTCCTGCGCGCGCGCCAGCACCACGGCGTCGTAGCCTCCCGGCCCGGGATAGAAGAACGGCGTTCCCTGGAAGCCGGAGAGATAGCTGCCGCCGGCCGGGTTCGTGGAGCCGGCGGCGTGGTCGCGCAGATAGGCCGCCGTGTCGAACGGCAGCAGCACCGGCACCGGGCTCGCCGCGATATTGGCGAACCGCTCGCCCGTCGCGTGATTGAGGCCGGTGAACCGCTCCGCCGGAGCGGCGGCAAGCTTGAGCGCCTCGATCGTGCTCAATTCCGCGCCGACCGCGTCCCAGTCGACTTGAGCATACGAAATGCGCGGGCTCTTCATATCTTGCGCGGCCGCCGTGATGACACCGGCGGCGAGCGCGAGGCCCGCGATACCGAATCTCCGCAAGTGACGCTCCACGCATTGCCGGAGCGGTCGCCGCGACGTCCGGGCAGGGCTCAGTATCGTCGCGGCCCGACGCCCTGCCAAGTAGGGTTAGTGAAGAACGCGTGACAGTGTTGCAAACGGGTTGGGCGACCTTGCTCCGCTCGACACCACGAAAAACGCCGTCAGTCCTTGGCGCGTTCCACGTAGGAGCCGTCCGCCGTCATGACCACGATCTTGGTCCCGGTGCCGACGAAAGCCGGCACCATGGTTCGCACGCCGTTCGACAGCGTCGCCGGCTTGTAGGAGGAGGCGGCGGTCTGGCCTTTGACTGTCGGCTCGGTGTCCACGACCTCAAGGATCGCCTTCTGGGGCAGCTCGATCGAGACC
>WNGA01030355.1_pt1 | contig 10968 bp, 11 predicted proteins | sample 5400061 | NCBI WGS metagenome assembly WNGA01 (sample SAMN13153366, study PRJNA577476) | soil metagenome | isolation source: 100 cm soil or saprolite under grassland replicate 2 | place: USA:California | collected 2016-06-15
CGGCTCGCGCTTACGGTCGCGCACCAGCTCGAAAAGACTAAGGGCCGGCGCGGTCTCGCCACCATGTGCGTCGGCGTAGGGCAGGGGGTCTCGGTCGCGCTGGAGCGGGTCTAGGCGATCCGCGAATTCGAAGGAGCCGCCGCCGTGGCGATGAGTGCAGGCTACATCCCGTTTCATCCCAACCCGTCGAAGCCGAAGTACAAGCCGCCGGCGGGCGCGGTCGACGCGCACTGCCACGTGTTCGGTCCGGAGAGCAAATTTCCCTACGCGCCCGAGCGCAAATACACGCCCTGCGACGCGCCCAAGGAAAAACTTTTTGCGCTGCGCGATTTCCTCGGCTTCGACAAGAACGTGATCGTGCAGGCGTCGTGCCACAGCAAGGACAATCGGGCGATGGTCGACGCGCTCGAAACCTCCAACAACAAGGCCAAGGGCGTCGCCTTCGTCGGCGAGGAGGTCGCCGACCAGGAGCTCAAGGCCATGGATCGCGCCGGCGTGCGCGGCGTGCGCTTCAACTTCGTGCGCCGGCTCGTCGATTTCACGCCGCGCGAGGTGCTCGAACGGATCGCCGCCCGCATTGCGCCGATGGGCTGGCATATCGTGATTTATTTCGAGATGCCGGACTTGGCCGACCTGGAATCCTTCTTCACCTCGCTGCCGACCACGGTGGTCGTCGATCACATGGGCACGCCCGACGTGCGCAAGGGCGTCGATCACCCGGAGAACCAGCGCTTCCACCAGCTGATGGACAAGCACAAGAACTTCTGGGTCAAGGTCACCTGCCCGGAGCGGATGAGTTCGCCAAGACCCTGGTCGAGACATTCCCCGACCGCGTGCTGTGGGGGACCGACTGGCCGCACCCCAACATGAAGAAAGAGGCCCCCGACGACGGCGTGCTGGTCGACCGCATCCCCCATATTGCGCCGACCGCGGCCCTGCAGAAGGCGCTTCTGGTCGACAACCCGATGAAGCTTTACTGGAGTTAGAATCGTTTAAGCCTGCGAATCTTTTACGCACGATTCTGGACCTACGTTGCCAGGGCTTTCTGCGCTATATATGTCAGGACGAAATCGAGGGGCAGCATCGGGCGTCCGGCTTGGCGAGAGCCGGGCGGCGGTCGAATGGAGGAAGCCGATGGCACGCAGGCAGCAGGAGTACGACGATATCCCCGGCACCTTCGTGTTCGACGCCGAGCGCTCGCGGGAGGGCTACGGCATCAACATGTTCTGCATGTCGCTGATGAAGGACGAGAACCGCAAGGCCTTCAAGGCGAACGAGGCGGAATATCTGAAGCGATTCAGGCTCACGCCGGAGCAGACCGAAGCGATCCTCAAGCGCGACTACAACCGGATGCTCGAGCTCGGCGGCAACATCTATTTCACCGCCAAGCTCGGCGCTACCGACGGCCACTCGTTCCAGCATCTCGCCGCTGTCATGACCGGCGCCTCGCAGCAGGACTACGCGGCGATGATGCTCGCCGGCGGCCGGTCGGTGGAAGGCAACCGCAGCAGGTCGGGCAAGGACAAGTCCGCCAAATCGAAATCCAAGTCGAAACCCAAATCCAAATCTTCAGCAAGGCGGAAGTGAGCCGTGGCAAAGATCATCGCAGGTGTAGGCTCGTCGCATGTGCCCGCCATCGGCGCGGCGCTCGACAACGGCAAGACCGAGGAGCCCTACTGGAAGCGGGTGTTCTCGGGCTTCGAGAAATCCAAGGAGTGGATGGAGAAGACCAAGCCCGACGTCGCCATCGTGGTCTACAACGACCACGCCTCCGCTTTCTCCGTGGACTTGATCCCGACCTTCGCGCTCGGCTGCGCGGCGGAGTTTCCTCCCGCCGACGAGGGCTGGGGGCCGCGGCCGGTGCCGGTGGTCAAGGGCCATCCCGCGCTCGCTGCGCATATCGCCCAGTCGGTGATCCTCGATGAGTTCGACCTGACCATCGTCAACAAGATGGAGGTCGATCACGGCTTGACCGTGCCGATGAACCTGCTGTTCGGGCAGCCGAAGGACGCATGGCCGTGCCCGGTGATCCCGCTGGCGGTCAACGTGGTGATGTATCCGCCGCCGACCGGGCACCGCTGCTACATGCTGGGCAGGGCGATCCGCAAGGCGGTCGCCACCTATCCGGAGGACCTGAAGGTCGTCATCTTCGGCACCGGCGGGCTGTCGCATCAGATCAGCGGCCCGCGCGCCGGGCTGATCAACAGCAAATGGGACAAGAATTTCCTCGACAACCTCAGCAAGGATCCGAAGAAGCTCACCCGCATCCCGCATATCGACTACATGCGCGAGGCCGGCGCCGAAGGCATCGAGATGGTGATGTGGCTGATCATGCGCGGCGCGCTCGACGACAAGGTCGACGAGGTCTACCGCTTCTACACCGTGCCGGCGTCGAACACCGCGGTCGGGCACATCATTCTCGAGAACCGGCAGCGGGCCGCAGCCAAGGCCGCGGGCAAGGCCAAACGCCCGGCCGCCAAGACCAAACGCGCCGCCGCGCGCAACACCAGCCAAGCCGTTCGCAGAGGCAAGTGATGAAGATTTGTGTCGCCGGCCAAGGCGCCTTCGGTCAAAAGCATCTCGACGCGCTCAAGCGCATTCAAGGCGTGGAAGTCACCTCGCTGGTCGGCGGCAACCAGGACGCCACCGCCGAGGTCGCCAAGAAATACGGCATCGCCGCTTCAATCCCAGCCACCAGTGGGTCCACAAGCGCATCCAGAAGGGTGAGCTGAAAATCCAGCAGATGGACGTGCAGACCTATTTCTTCCGCCGCAAGAACATCAACGCCGCCGGCAATCCGCGCAGCTGGACCGATCACCTGCTCTGGCACCACGCAGCGCACACCATCGACCTGTTCCAGTACCAGGCCGGCGAGACGATTTCCGATTGCTACGCCGTGCAGGGGCCGATCCACCCGCAGCTCAACATCGCCATGGACATGGGCATCGTCGCCAAGGTGCCGTCGGGAGCGATCCTGACGCTGTCGCTGTCGTTCAACAACGACGGGCCGCTCGGCTCGTTCTTCCGCTACATCTGCGACAACGGCACCTACAAGGCGTTCTACGACGATCTCAGCGACGGCAAGGACAACAAGATCGACGTGTCGAAGGTCGACGTCTCGATGGATGGCATTGAGCTGGAGGATCGCGAGTTCATCGCCGCGATCAAGGAGAAGCGCGAGCCGAACGGCAGCCTCGCGCAGCTGCTGCCCTGCATGAAGGTGCTCGGCAAGCTCGAGCAGATCATCGACCCGCAGCGCCGCGCGCACGCTTAGCGTCTTCGAGGGCGCTCGCGCGGACCTTGCCGCCCGGTGCTCGAAGGCTATCTCGGCGTCACCGCCGCCGGGATCCGGCGCGCCGGCAGGGCGAGGCATTGAGCCGCCGCCCACCGCCTCGTCAAGCCCATGGGATTCGTCCCAACTTCAGCCGAGACAATTCGCCCTTGTTTGGGGTTGACGGCGGGTTGCTCCACATGCCTTTGCTCGCGGTACGATATTGCCCGGAGGAGCACCAATGAAAAGAACCAAGCCGCCGTTCCGTGCCGATCATGTCGGCAGCTTCCTGCGTCCCGCAGCGCTCAAGGAGGCGCGCACCAAGCACGAAAAGGGCGCGATCTCGGCCGCGCAACTCAAGGAGGTCGAAGACCGCGAGATCGAGAACGTCGTCAAGAAGCAGGAAGAGATCGGGCTTCAGCTCGCCACCGACGGCGAGTTCCGCCGCTCCTGGTGGCACTTCGATTTCCTCGGCGCGCTCGACGGCGTCGATCTGTTCGAGACCGACCAGGGCATCCAGTTCCGCGGCGTGCAGACCAAGGCGCAGAGCCTGCGCATCGTCGGCAAGGTCGGGTTCTCGAACCATCCGATGCTGGAGCACTTCAAGTTTCTCAAGGCGCACAGCAAGGTCACGCCGAAGATGACCATCCCGGCGCCGCCGGTGCTGCATTTCCGCCTGACCAAGGACGGCATCAGCAAAAGCGCCTACCCCGATCCCGATGGTTTCTTCGACGATCTCGGCCAGACCTACAAGAAAGCCGTAAAGGCGTTCTACGACGCGGGCTGCCGCTATCTCCAGTTCGACGACACGGTCTGGGCCTATCTCTGCTCCCAGGAGGAGCTGCGCAAGGCGCGCGAGCGGATCGCCAACGTCGACCAGCTCCCACAAATCTATGCGCGCGTGATCAACACCGCGCTCGAGGCCAAGCCCGCCGACATGACCATCACCACGCATGTGTGCCGCGGCAATTTCCGCTCGACCTGGATTTCCGAGGGCGGCTACGAACCGGTGGCCGAGACCCTGCTCGGCAAGGTGAACTACGACGGCTACTTCCTCGAATACGACACCGAGCGCGCCGGCGGCTTCGAGCCGCTGCGGTTCCTGCCCAAGGGCAACAAGATCGTGGTGCTCGGCCTCGTTACCTCCAAGAGCGGCACGTTGGAGAAGAAGGACGATGTCAAGCGGCGCATCGACGAGGCGGCCAAATATGCTCCAGCCGAGCAGTTCTGCCTGTCGCCGCAATGCGGCTTCGCCTCGACCGAGGAGGGCAACATCCTGGCCGAGGAGGAGCAATGGGCGAAGCTTCGCATGATCGTCGAGCTGGCCGGCGAGGTCTGGGGCAAGTGAGCATCGGATCGCGATGAAACGGACCAAAGCGCCATTTCGCGCCGATCACGTCGGCAGCCTCTTGCGCCCCGCGGCGCTCAAGGACGCGCGCGCCAAGCGTGAGCGGGGCGAAATTACGGCCGAACAGCTGCGCGAGGTCGAGAACCGCGAGATCGAGAGGGCCATCAAGAAGCAGGAGGAGATCGGCCTGCAACTCGCGACCGACGGCGAGTTCCGCCGCTCCTGGTGGCACTTCGATTTCTACCAGGGGCTCGATGGCGTCGAGCTCTATTCCACCGGCCAGGGCATCGCGTTCGCCGGGGTTGCGACCAAGGCGGAGAGCGTGCGGGTCGTCGGCAAGGTCGGTTTCTCCGGCCATCCCCACATCGAGCATTTCCGCTTCCTCAAGGACCACGCCAAAGTCGCGCCCAAGATGACCATCCCGGCGCCCAGCACGCTGCATTTCCGCCAGGGCCGGCGATCGATCAGCCGGGAGGTCTATCCCGATCTCGACGGCTATTTCCACGACGTCGGCCAGGCTTATCGCAAGGCCATCCGCGCCTGGCGCTCGCCGGCCGCCCCGCCGACATGGTCATCACCATGCATTCCTGCCGCGGCAATTTCCGCTCCACCTTCATCGCCCAGGGCGGCTACGAGCCGGTCGCAGAGCGGCTCCTGGGCGAGGTCGACATCGACGGCTATTTCCTCGAATACGACACCGCCCGCGCCGGCGGCTTCGAGCCGCTGCGCTTCGTCCCCAAGGGCAACAAGCAGGTCGTGCTCGGGCTGGTCACCTCCAAGAGCGGGACGCTCGAAAACCGGGACGACATCAAGCGGCGGATCGACGAGGCGACCAAATATGTCGCACTCGAACAGCTGTGCCTGAGCCCGCAATGCGGCTTTGCCTCGACCGAGGAAGGCAATATCCTGGCCGAGGACGAGCAGTGGGCCAAGCTGCGCATGATCGTCGAGCTGGCCGACGAAGTCTGGGGTTAACGGATGACAGACGGCAGACGACAGATGACGGAACGATATTCTCCGCATCCGTCCTCCGTCATCCGTCCTCCGTCATCCGACCAAGGGATCGCCAAGAATTCCACGTCTGGCACCCGCAACCGCTAACTGGAGGAAGACATGATTGGACGACTGAACTGGCGGGGCGTTATCGCCTCGTTCTTCGCCGCGGCGCTCACGGCCGGAGTCTGGGGTCCCGCCAACGCCCAGGCGCCCGCCGGCGAGCCGATCAAGATCGGCTTCTCGATGGCATTGACCGGCCCGTTGTCGCCGAACGGCAAGCAGGCGCTGCTCGGCATGCAGATCTGGGAGGAGGAGATCAACGCCAAGGGCGGTCTGCTCGGGCGCCCGGTCAAGCTCGTCTATTACGACGACCAGAGCCAGGCCGCCCCGGTGCCGGGCATCTACGCCAAGCTGCTCGACGTCGACAAGGTCGATCTGATCATCGGCCCCTATGCCACCGTCCCGGCGGCCGCTGCGATGCCGGTGGTCATGCAGAAGAAGAAACTGTTCATGATCCTGTTCGGGCTCGATGTGAATGCCGAGTTCAAATACGACAGGTTCTTCGCGATGATTCCGAACGGACCGGATACCACCACATTCACATCCGGCTTCTTCGACACGGCGATGCAGCAGAATCCGAAGCCGCAGACGGTGGCGCTTGCAAACGCCGATGCCGAATTTGGGGTGAAGGCCTGTGACGGCGCGCGGGCGAACGCCAAGAAGACCGGATTGAAGATCGTCTACGACAAGAGTTATCCGCCGGCGACGACCGACTTTGCACCGATCGTGCGGGCGGTGCAGGCGAGCAACCCCGATCTATTCGTCATCTGTTCCTATCCGCTTGACTCGGTCGGTATGGCCAAGGCCGTCAACGAAATCGGCTTCAAGCCGAAGATGATCGGCGGCGCCATGGTCGGCCTACAGGCGACGGTGTTCAAGAACCAGCTTGGACCAATGCTCAACGGGTTCGTGAACTACGAGACCTGGGTGCCGTCGGACAAGATGATGCTGCCGCAAACCGCCGAATTCCTGAAGAAGTATCAGGCGCGCGCAGGTGCGGCCGGCGTCGATCCGCTCGGCTACTATCTGGGAACCTGGGGCTACGCCTACATTTCGATCTATGGCGACGCGATCAGCGCGACCAAGAGCCTCGATGACGGAACGCTTGCCGATTACATCCGCAAGACGACGCACAAGACCATCAATGGCGAAGTCAAGTTCGGGGCGAAGGGCGAATGGGAGAAGCCCGGCATGCTGCAGGTGCAGTACCATGGCATCAAGCAGGGCGCAGGCCTCGATGTCTGGCGCGGCATGTCCTATCAGACCGTGCTGACGCCGGCCGAATACAAGACCGGCAACGTGATCTATCCCTACGAGAAGGCGAAGTAGGGCCGGCGGGTCCCGGATGCGGCGCGGTGCCGATCCGGGACCCGTTCCCACCCGGCGTTGGGCAGGGGCGGGGAGCCGCAGTGATCGGGTGGCGCCAGCCGGCGGCCTGAACTATGTTCGGCGCGCGGCCGCGATTGCAACGATGCGGTCGAGCGCAAAGCGCGCGAGCATCGCGCAGCGGGAAATGATGCAACAGGCAAGCAAGAACAACTGATTCAAGGAGACAGCCATGCCCTACGTGACCGAAGACAACCTGACCGACGTCGCGCTCGCGCGCTGGAAGGACATCCCCGATCCGCGCCTGCGCCAGGTCATGCAATCGCTGATCAAGCACCTGCACGGCTTCGTGCGCGACATCGAGCCGACGCCGGCGGAGTGGGCGACCGCCATCGACTGGCTGACCCGGACCGGACAAATGTGCTCGCAGAAGCGGCAGGAATTCATCCTCACGTCCGACGTGCTGGGGGTGAGCATGCTGGTCGACGCCATCAATCATCGCCGGCCGGGCGCGGCGACCCCGAGCACGGTCGAAGGACCGTTCCACGTGCCCAATGCGCCTTCGATCGCGAACGGCGGCAACATGGCGGAAGGTTGCCCGGGCATTCCCTGCTTCGTCACCGGCACGGTGCGGGGCCTCGGCGGCGAGCCGGTCGCCGGGGCGGTGCTCGACCTCTGGCAGACCGACGGCGAAGGGCTCTACGAGGACCAGCGCGACACCAACGGGCCGTGGATGCGCGGGCTCTACCGCTCGCAGCCCGATGGCTCCTACGCGATCCGCACCGTGGCGCCGATCGCCTACACCATCCCGATGGATGGGACCGTCGGCGAGCTGATGAACCGCACCAATATCAGCCATATGCGTCCGGCCCACATCCATTTCGCCATCACGGCGCCGGGCTATCACGGCCTCGTCACGCATCTGTTCCAGAAGGGCGACGCGTTCATCGAGACCGACGTGGTCTACGGCGTGAAGGAGCCGCTGATCGTCGACTTCGTGAAGAAGCCGGCGGGCAAGGCGCCGACCGGCGAGATGATGGACACGCCGTTCTACGAGGTGAGATACGACTTCGTGCTGCAGCAGAGGGCGGAGGCGCTCGCGGCGGCGGAGTGAGCGGAACGTAGATATCTCCGTAGGGTGGGCAAAGGCGCAGGCTTCGCGCTCTCCGCGTGGGCAAAGTCTATCGTGCCATAGCCCGCGAAGACGGGCGTGAACGCCCTGATGTTGCCCACGCGGAGACGGCACGGCAGGCGACTTTGCCCACCCTACAATCTCTGGATCGCCCGCCTTCGCGGGGCGACGACAATCTTCGTGACAACTACGAAAAACAAATCATGCCGCGCACCAACCCGCCGTTCCGCGCTGATCACGTCGGCAGCCTGTTGCGGCCCGCCGTCCTTAAGGAGGCGCGGGCGAAGCACGAGCGCCGCGAGATCAGCGCGGATGACTTGAAGGCAATCGAAGACCGCGAGGTCGAAAAAGTCATCAGGAAGCAAGAAGACGTCGGCCTCCGGTCGGTGACCGACGGCGAATTCCGCCGCGCCTTCTGGAACTACGACTTCCTCGGCAAGCTCGACGGCGTCGAAGCCTATCTGGGCGAGCGCAAGATCAAGTTCCAGGGCCCGCAGCCCAAGCCGATGATGCTGCGGGTGGTAGGCCCGCTCGGCTCCTACAGCCCGCACCCGATGATCGAGCATTTCAGGTTCGTCGCGGCGCACGCCAAGGCGGTGCCGAAGATGACGATCCCGTCGCCGTCGTCGCTGCACTTCCGCTATGGACGCGACGCGGTACCGGTCGAGATCTATCCGGCGATGGACGATTTCTACCGCGACCTCGGCGAAAGCTATCGCAAGGCGGTGCACGCCTTCGCCGACGCCGGCTGCCGCTATTTCCAGCTCGACGAGGTCAACTTCACCTATCTGTGCGATCCGAAGCTGCGTGAGCTGGTCGCCAACCGCGGCGACGATCCGGAACAGCTGCCGCACGTCTACGCCCGCATGATCAACGCGGCGATCGCCGACGTTCCGGCCGACATGACGATCGCCATGCATTTGTGCCGCGGCAATTTCCAATCGACCTTCGTAGCCTCGGGCGGCTACGAGCCGGTGGCCGAGATCCTGTTCAATGCCATCAAGGTCGACGCCTATTTCATGGAATACGACAGCGAGCGCGCCGGCGGCTTCGAGCCGCTGCGCTTCGTGCCGAAGGGCAAGATGGTGGTCCTGGGCCTGGTCACCTCGAAGAGCGGCCAGCTCGAAGGCAAGGACGCGCTCAAGCGCCGCATCGATCAGGCGGCGAAGTTCGTGGACCTCGATCAGCTCTGTTTGTCCCCGCAATGCGGCTTCGCCTCGACTGAGGAAGGCAACCTCCTGGCCTAGGACGCGCAATGGGCGAAGCTCAAGATGGTTGTGGAGGTGGCCGATGAGGTGTGGGGTTAACGAATAGGCGAATAGCGAATGGCGACTAGCGTATAGCAGAGTAGGGGGCTTCCCTATTCGCTATTCGCCACTCACTATTCGCCCACTTCGGGAGTGAACGCATGAAACGCACCAAACCGCCGTTCCGCGCCGATCACGTCGGCAGCCTGCTGCGCCCGGCCGCCCTGAAGGAAGCGCGCGAGAAGCGCGCCAAGGACGAGATCAGCGCGGCCGACCTCAAGGCGGTCGAGGACCGCGAGATCGAGCGGGTGATCAAGAAGCAGGAGGAGGTCGGGCTCGCGGCGATCACCGACGGCGAGTTCCGTCGCTCCTGGTGGCATCTCGACTTCCTCTGGGGCCTCGACGGCGCCGAACGGCACATCATGGACACCGGCATCGCGTTTACCGGCGTCACGACGCGCAACGAGGGCGTGCGTGTCACCGGCAAGCTGGGATTTTCCGGCCACCCGATGATCGAGCACTTCAAGTTCGTGCAGGCGCACACCAAGCGCACGCCGAAGATCACGATTCCGGCGCCCTCGGCGATCTACGGCCGCCCGGTGATGACTCCGATCAACAAGACCGTCTATCCCAAGCTCGACGCTTTCTTCGACGATCTCGGCCAGGCCTATCGCAAGGCGGTGCGCGCGTTCGCCGACGCCGGCTGCCGCTACCTGCAGCTCGACGAGGTCTTCATCGCCATGCTGTGCGATCCGAAATATCGCCAACAGATGACCGACCGCGGCGACGATCCGGAACAGCTCGGCGAGCTTTATGGCGACCTCATCAACACCGCGATGTCGGACATCCCCTCCGACATGACCATCACCATGCATCTGTGCCGCGGCAACTACAAATCGACCTTCATGGGCAGAGGCGGCTACGAGGCCGTGCAGGAAATCCTGTTCGACAAGATCAACGTGCACGGATATTTCATGGAATACGACGATGAGCGCTCCGGCGGCTTCGAGCCGCTGCGCATGCTGCCGAAAGGCAAGCTCGTCGTGCTCGGCATCGTGACCACCAAGAGCGGCAAGCTCGAGAGCAAGGACGAGCTCAAGCGCCGCATCGAGCAGGCGGCGAAGTACGCCCCACTCGACCAGCTCTGCATTTCGGGCCAGTGCGGCTTCGCCTCGACCGAGGAGGGCAATATGCTGACCGAGGACGAGCAGTGGGCGAAATTACGCCGGATCGTCGAGGTCGCCGACGAGGTGTGGGGTTAGCAGAGGACGGAGGACAGACGACAGAGGACAGATCGGCGACAGAGTCGTCCGTCCTCTGTCCTCCGTCGTCCGTCATCCGACCGGAGGGAGTTTCATGGCAGGCATCGTTTCGGGCAAAGTCGCCATCGTCACCGGCGCGGGGCGCGGCATCGGCCGCGGTATCGCGCTGCTGATGGCGCAGGAGGGCGCCCGCGTGGTCGTCTGCGACATCGGCGCGAGCCTGGAAGGCGCCGGCGCCGATGCCGGTCCCGCGCAGGCGGTGGTCGACGAGATCAAGCGCAAGGGCGGCGAGGCGATCGCCTCGACGCTCTCGATCGCCGAGCCGA
>WNGA01018740.1_pt1 | contig 10966 bp, 9 predicted proteins | sample 5400061 | NCBI WGS metagenome assembly WNGA01 (sample SAMN13153366, study PRJNA577476) | soil metagenome | isolation source: 100 cm soil or saprolite under grassland replicate 2 | place: USA:California | collected 2016-06-15
GTCGTGGATGACGGCTCGACCGACGAGACGCGCGCTATCGCGGAGCGGGCTCGGGCGCTGGGACTGGTGGACATGGTCATCTGCCATGGCACGCGCTGCGGACGCAGCGCGGCAATAAACGCTGCGGCCCGGTTTGCCAGCGGCGATCTGCTTCTGACCGTGGATGCGGACACGGTGTTCGAGCCGACCGCTGTCGCGCGGCTCGCGGCCGCATTCAGCGATCCGCGCGTCGCCGGCGCGAGTTGCAACATTGCGATCAGCAACGAGCGTGACTCGTTATGGACCGGACTGCAAAGCGTCGAGTACCTGATGTCGATCAGTGCCGGGCGATCCATCCTGGACGTCGTGGACGCGATCGCTTGTCTGTCCGGTGCCTGTTCCATGTATCGGCGCGACGCATTCCTGCGGCAAGGCGGCCTGGACGTCGGCCCCGGCGAGGATCTGGAGTACAGCTTGCGGCTGCGTCGCCTCGGCTATGTCATCCGTTTCGTACCGGATGCCTGGGCGGAAACAGACGGCCCGACAAGCGGCATAAGTCTTTTGCGCCAGCGCGCCCGCTGGGATCGCGATGCTTTGCGAGTCCGTTTCATGATGTATGGCGAGCTGGGCCTATTCCATCGGTTCGAGCGCTTGCCGGACACGCTTCAGAGACTGGACTTCATTGTCTTCGATCTCGTTCCCACGCTCACCTTACCGTTCTATCTGGTTTACATCGTGCTGCTGTTCGGCGCTGGCAACGCCGCACTGTTTCTCGGCGGGATCTATTTCCTGCTGCTGTGGATCTCGATTTTCAACATGGCGCTCGCGTTCGTGATGTTGAATCGATCTATCGGTTTCTTCGGTCTCGGCGCGTCGCTGATCTTTCCCCTGTACCAGGGGGTCTACCTGAAATGCGCCCGGTTCTTTTCGTACTCGTCGGAAATTATGTTCGCCGCGTCGCGGCACGATGACTTCGTACCACCGCGCGTTCGTCGCGCCCTCTTGGGGAATTGGATTTGAGGAGCTGGCCTGATGGACGTCAAGATCAACCGCCTCGATCCGAACGTTCCCGATCCCGTCGAAAGCCGCCGGCGCGCGGCCGGACGGCTGGTGCGCTTTGCCTATGCGACGGTCGTGTTCGGGGTGCTCGCTTTCTTCATCATCTATTTCGGCGCGCCCTTCGTCTATCTCGGCGGTCCGGGCACCGTCTCGTCCCCGCGATACGTGGTTTCGCTTCCGTATACCGTGCAAGTCACCCACATGAACCTGGAGCCTGGCGCCACGGTCAAGGCCGGCGAAGACATCGCCGAGGTGGTTTCACCGGAGCAGGACAGCATCGTCGCGACCTATATGCAAGCGTTGGCGGACGTCGCCGGGCGTACGGCAGAACTGCGCATCAAGGCGCGCGTCGCGCAGGAATCGCTCGAAGCGTCGCGCTCTTATCAGCTCGTGACCCAGGAAGCAGTAGAGCGCCTCAACGTCATGTCCGCGGCCACTGTGACCTTCCGCATGGAAGTCTTGCGCGAGTACGCCTCGGCCCGCAAAGCCGTCGTCTCCCAGGAGGCGGAAGTCGCGGAGTCCGCCATTCAACTTGCCTCCCTGGATGAATTTATCAAACAGCTGCGCGGCCGCCTCGATGAGGTGGAGCGCCATTTCGGCCGGGGGAAGGTGTTTGCGCCGATCGCCGGAATAGTCTCGACCGGCCTCGCGCATGTCGGCCAGTCGCTGACCGCGGGCACCCCGATCGCCGAAATCCTCGACCCGACCGACATTTTCGTGGACTGGTACATTCCCAATGAGCGCCTGATCGATCCCAAGGTCGGCAACGACGTCTTCGTGGTGTTCGGCAACCGGCGCATTCCCGCAAAGATCGCCCAGATCTTGCCGGTCTCCGGTGTGTACGCCGGGACGCAGCAGCTGTTGACGGGTAATCGTCCTGCGACGCAAATCGCGCGCATCCGTTTCGACCCGGGTAACTCGCCGCCGCCGCTGAACTCTACGGTCGACGTTCGCATGCACTATAGCGAGTTTTCCGCCCGCGTCGCCGACGTGCTGATCCGTGTCTTCGGGCTTTACTGAACATGAGGCTGCGGACATCGCGTGAAGTGCCACAAGATGCAGATTGAAGCGGATCAAACGGTGTGCCCGGCTTGCGGCGCCGAAGGGCTGGAGATTTTCCCGGTGCTTCATCACATGCCGTGTGCCTATGTCGGTCCGCAGTATGACTTCACTCCGGCAGTCGCTGGATACACCTGTCCAAAATGCCGGCGCGGCATTGTGTCGGGCGACCCTGCTTGCGAGATCGTGGGGACCAGCGCGCGCTGTGTCCGATGTCGCAAGGAGATGATGGTGTCGCCACCCGCCGTTTCTCCCTAAGCGCGCATCAATCGAGGCCGCAATCCAGTCGAACCCGCGTGAAACGACGACACGCAGCGGCGACGCGTGGGTTAGGATCGGCGCATCAAGTACGTACCGAGATCATCGACTTGTACATCACGGATTGTGCCGCCACCGTAACACGTCTCTGCGGCTACAGCGCAGAGCGTCATTTTCTGGCAGGGCGATTGCGAACCTGTTCCATATTCGAAGGCAATGAGTTCGTCCCGGAAGGTCCTCGGTGCGTGATTAGCCGAACTTACCGAATATAAAGTCACTGGTTTGGAATCAAACCTATCGTCAATTATTTTTCTGGCCTCGATGAACGAATCCGATGTGCGCTGGCTTGTGATTTCCGTTGTCGATATTCCGCGAATCCACTCCCGATACAACGCTTCACTCGACCACCAGTCATCACCGAAGCGGTCGGGAAAGTCCCTTTTCAGTTCCGCGAACGACTGAAGTGCACGGTTGAGAAAAACTGTCGCCTCATAATCGCCACCGATAATTCGACTCGAGCCGGTTGACCAAATGATAAGGTTGGCATCGACGTGGCGAGCGAGCCACAATGTCATTGGAATTCGTCCGAGAGCACCTGTGTTTGGGTCACCCCAGCATACATACTCCCAATCACGGTGCTTGCCTTCCGTTGAAATGCACTGAAGTTTATCGCGCGAGATTCTTGGGTCTTCGGCAAGCGAATACCCGTTGCAATGAACAACTTTGGCTGTCATGGACGGCGACCATCCTCTGTGAAGTTGCGACGCTGATCACTCCTGCATCGCCTCTTCGCGCTTGGCGCGCAGCGCCGGCAGCGCGATGGCGACGAGCAGCGCGACGGCGGCGAACAGGAAGGCGGCGGAGATCGGCCGCGTGATCAAGACCATCGGGTCGCCGAACGAGATCATCATCGCGCGGCGCAGGTTCTCCTCCATCATCGGCCCGAGAATATAGCCGAGCACCATGGGCGCGGGCTCGCAGTCGAGCTTGAGCAGCACGTAGCCGACCGCCGAGAGCGCGGCGATCTCGTAGACGTCGAAGACTTTGTTGTCGACGGTATAGGCGCCGATGCAGCAGAACACGAAGATCGCGGGAAACAGCAGCCGGTAGGGCACCGCGAGCAGCTTGATCCACAAGCCGACCAGCGGCAGGTTGAGCACCAGCAGCATGAGGTTGCCGATCCACATGCTCGCGATCAGGCCCCAGAACAACTCCGGGCGCTCGGTCATCACCTGCGGGCCGGGCGCGATGCCCTGAATCATCAGCGCGCCGATCATCAGCGCCATGGTCGGGTTCGACGGGATGCCGAGCGTGAGCATCGGGATGAACGAGGTTTGCGCGCCGGCATTGTTGGCCGATTCCGGCGCCGCCACGCCGCGAATGTCGCCATGGCCGAAGGCGCGTGGCGGCTTTGCGACCTTCTTCTCGACCATGTAGGCGGCGAACGACGCGAGCAACGCGCCGCCGCCCGGCAGGATGCCGAGCAGCGAGCCGAGGCCGGTGCCGCGCACGATCGACCAGAAGCAGCTGCGCAGATCGTCGAGCGTGGGCAGCACGCTGCCGATGCGCGAGGTGAACACCTCGTGCTTCTCCTTGTGCTCGAGGTTGAGCACCACATCGGTGATGCCGAAGAACGCCATGGCGAGGGCGACGAAGCCGAGCCCGTCGGCGAGCTCGGGCGCTCCGAAGGCGAAGCGGATCACGCCCGAATTGACATCGGTGCCGACGAGGCCGAGCAGGATGCCGAAGCACACCATGGCGATGGCCTTGATGAGCGAGCCGCGCGCCAGCACGACCGCCGCGATCAGCCCGAACACCATGAGCGAGAAATATTCCGCGGGACTGAATTTGAGCGCGAGCTCGGCAAGCGGCGGGGCGAAATAGGCGATGACCAGCGTCGCGATGCAGCCGGCGATGAAGGAGCCGATCGCGGCGATGCCGAGTGCGGGCCCGGCGCGGCCGCGGCGCGCCATCTGGTGGCCGTCGAGCGTGGTCACCACCGAGGACGACTCGGCCGGAATGTTGACCAGGATCGCCGTGGTCGAGCCGCCGTATTGGGCGCCGTAATAGATGCCGGCGAGCATGATCAATGCCGGCGCCGGGTTTAGCCCGAAGGTGAACGGCAACAGCATGGCGACGGTCGCCACCGGGCCGATGCCCGGCAGCACGCCGACCAGTGTGCCGAGGAAGCAGCCGATGAAACAGTAGAGAACATTCTGCCAGCTCAGCGCCACGCCCAGACCGAACGCGAGATTGGACAGCGTTTCCATTCCGGCCTCACGAATTCGGCCAGAGCGGCAGCGGCAGGCCCAGCAGCCAGACGAAGACCGCGACCGAGAAGGCGATCATCACCGCCGCGAGCGCGAGATTCTCCAGCGGGCGCACGTCGCGGGCGGCGTAGGCGCTAACCAGCACGAGCACCGCGACCGCGGCGATGAGGCCGAGCCACTGCAGCGCTACGCCGAACAGCACGATCGCCAACACCGAGACCCCGATCGGCCGCAGATAAAAGCGCGGCACCGGCTCGCCGAGGAACGCCAACGCGCGCAGCGCGATGACGACCCCGAGCACGGCAAGCAGCGCGCCCACCAGGGTCGGAAACATGGCCGGCCCCATGCGATGCATGTCGCCAAGCCGATATTGCTGCGCAAGAAGCACGAAGCCGCCCCCGATCGCGATGAAGATCAGCCCCGCCCAGAAATCCTTCGGCGAACGGATGCGCATTATTGGATCACCTGTAGGGTGGGCAAAGGCGCAGTCCGGATCGTCGTGGAGACACACGCTGGGGCGTGCGCCGTGCCCACGCGACACACCGGTCGTCGTGCGAAAAACGCGTGGGCACGCTTCGCTTTGCCCACCCTACGCGGGTGCATGAATGCTCAGTCCGGCCGGATGTTCGCTTTCTGGACGATCGCGCGGAAGCGCTCCGCCTCCTGCTTCACGCGCGCGTCCAACTCCGCCGCGCTCGAGGGAATGGTGTCGACGCCGCCGCCGGCGAAGCGCTCCTTCACGTCGGGCATCTTGAGGATCTTCACCACCTCGGTGTTGAGCTTGTCGATGACCGGCTGCGGCGTCGCCTTGGGCGCAAACAGCGCGGTCCAGTTCGAGGCGTCGACCTCTTTCACGCCTTCCTGTTGCAACGTCGGCCATTCCGGATTGAGCGTCGAACGCTTGCCCATCGTTACCGCCAGCACGCGGACGCGTCCGCTCTTGACATGCGGGGCGACCGAGGAGCTCGCAAGCACGCCGAGCGGAATATCGCCCGCCGCCAGCGCGGCCGCGGCCGGCGCGCCGCCCTTGTAGGGGATATGTTGGAAACGGGTGCCGGTATTGAGCGCCATCCATTCGAGCACGATCTGGTTGACGCTGCCGTTCCCCGGCGTGGCGACCGAGATCCGCCCGGGCTGCGCCTTGGCGGCGGCGATGACCTCGGCAACGGATTTAAAGGGCGCGTCTGCGTGTGCGGCCAGCACCATCGGCGCGTCGCTCACCATCGCGATCGGTGCCAGATCGCGCTCGACGTCGTAAGGCATCTCCTTGAACATCGCCGGATTGATCGCGACGTCCCCGACCGTCACCATGACGAGCGTGTAGCCGTCGGGCGCTGCCTTGGCCCCCGCGGTCATCGCGATGAAGCCATTACCGCCGGGCCTGTTCTCCACCACGACCTGCTGACCCCAGGCTTCCGTGAGCTTCGCGCCGACGATGCGCGAGGCGATGTCGGTGATGCCGCCGGGCGCATAGGGCACCAGGATGTGGATCGGCTTGCCCGGGTAATTCTGCGCCTGCGCGGGCGCCGCGCAGAAAACGACGAGTGCGATGACACTCACGATCCAAGCCATGGACACCTCCTGCGCCGACGCCTCGGACGCATAACCTGCATGAGAGACCGCCCCCGTGGCAAGCCGCGGCGGCGCCGCAGCCCGCAAGCGTTCAGACCTCGCGCACGATGGCGCTCTCGTGCCAGCGCCGCAGCAGCAGATGGGAGACGAGCGACAACGCGAAGAAGATGACGATGCCGGCGACGGAGAGGAGCAGCAGCGCCGCGAACATGCGCGGGATGTTGAGCCGGTAGCCCGATTCGACGATGCGATAGGCGAGGCCCGAGCCGGCGCCGGCCGAGCCCGCCGCGATCTCGGCGACCACCGCACCGATCAGCGACAGCCCGCCCGCGATCTTCAAGCCGCCCAGGATATAGGGCAGCGCCGCCGGCAGCTTGAGCTCCCACAGCACCTGGCGCCGCGTGGCGCCATAAAGCCGGAAAAGGTCGGCGAGGTTATGATCGACGGAGCGCAGGCCGAGCGTGGTGTTGGCGAGCACGGGGAAGAAGGCGACGATCCAGGCGCAGGCGAGCACCGCGGCCTGCTGCGGCAGATAGATGAGGAGCAGCGGCGCAATCGCCACGATCGGCGTCACCTGCAGAATGACCGCGTAGGGATAGAGCGAATATTCGATCAGGCGCGACTGGTTGAACAGCACGGCAAGCCCGACGCCGCCGGCGGCCGCGAGCAGAAAACCTTCAAGCGTAGTCGTGAGCGTGACGAGGAGGGAAGCCCCCAGCACCGCCCAGTCGGAGATGAGGGTGGAAAACACCAGCCGCGGGCTCGGCAGCACGTAGGGCGGAATGTCGCCGACGCGGACCACGAGCTCCCACAGGACCACGCCGAGCGCGAGCACCGCGATCGGCAACAGCACGCGCAGCACGCGATCCACGCGCGTGCGCGCCTCGTCCTTTGCTCTCGCCTCGCTCATGATCTCTCGCTCAAGATCGCGTTCATGGTCCCTCCGTCGCGGTGATGGCGCGGGCGAGGGCTTCCGAGACCTGCCGGCAGCGGCTGACATAGTCGGCGGAGGTGCGAAAGCGTTCGTCGCGCGGATAAGGCGCGTCGAGCAAGAACTCGGTGAAGACGCGGCCGGGCCGCGGGGTCATCACGACGATCCGCTGCGAGAGATAGACCGACTCGAATACCGAATGGGTAACGAAGACGACCGTCTTGCCCAGCGACTGCCAGAGCGCCAGCAGGTCGTTGTTGAGGCGAAAGCGCGTGATTTCGTCGAGCGCCGCAAACGGCTCGTCCATCAGCAGGAGCTTCGGCTCGGTGACCAGCGCGCGCGCGATCGAGGTGCGCATCTTCATCCCGCCCGAGAGCTCGCGCGGATAGCTCTGCGCGAAGCCGGAAAGACCGACACGCGCGAGCGCCGCATCGACGCGCGCTGGCGCGTTCGGCTCGAGCCCGGCAAGCTTCAGCGGCAGGCGCACGTTCGCCGCCACCGTCGCCCAGGGCATCAGCGTCGGCTCCTGGAATACGAAGCCGATGCGGCGCGGAGCGGTGTCGCTTGCGGCCTCGGCCTCGAGCCACTCGACCGTTCCGCTGGTCGGCTCACTCAAGCCCGCGATGATGCGCAGCGCCGTGGACTTGCCGCAGCCCGACGGGCCGAGCAGCGACACGAACTCGCCCGGCCGCACATCGAGGTCGAGGCGCTCGAGCGCGAGCACGCCGTTCGCAAAGGTCTTGCCCACGCTGTGGAGCGCGACGACGGAAGCGCCGGACTTAGACGGATGAACGGGCACGTTGCATTATTCGCTGTGCGGCGGCACGACCGACGGCCAAAGCCTACTTCCTCAATCCGATCTCGGTCATGAACGCGACCCAACGCTTCACTTCGGAGGCGTGGAATTCGGAAAACGCCTGGACGCCGAGCCCGGTGGGCTCGAAGCCGATGGCGCGAAATTTGTCCCCAACGTCGGGCTGCTTGACGATATCGGCGATGGCCTTGCCGAGCGTGGCGCGAGCCTCGGATGGCATGCCGGGCGGCCCATAGATTCCGAGCCATCCCGTCAGCTCGACGCCGGGGACGCCCGCCTGCTTGAAGGTCGGCACGTTCGGAAGGCTCGACAGCCGGTAAGGACTGCTCACGGCGAGCCCTTTGACCAGGCCGGTTTTGATCTGTTCCATGACGACCGGAAACACCTCGATGAGCCTTCATGAACAGCTCGACCGCGAGATAGTCGAGCGCCGCGGTGCCGGTCGAGCCGAACGTGAGCTTGCCGGGGCGTGCCTTGGCGTAATCGATGAACTCCTTCACCGAATTCACCGGCGTGTTGTTGTTGACGACCATGGCGGTGGCGTATTCGGCCGTGCCGGCGATGGGAGAGAGGTCGCGCAAGGCGTCAAAGGGCGGATTCATCTCCATGGCATAGCCGAGCACGACCATCCCCATGGCGCCGACCAACAGCGTGTAGCCGTCGGGCTCGGCTTTGAGCACCTCGCGCACGCCGATCACGCCATTGGCGCCGGGCTTATTCTCGACGATGACCGGCTGGTTGAACTTCACGCGCAGGCCCTCCGCCACCAACCGCGCGGACAGGTCGGTGATCCCGGCCGGCGGGGCCGGAACGATCATCCGCATCGGGCGCGAGGGGAAGGATTGCGCCGAAGCCGAGACCGCAAGCAGCACGCACAAGGCAAGGCTGAGCAGCTCGCGCATGGTTCTCCCGCAGACGGTCATTTCGGCCGCAAATCGAGGCCGACTTTCTTGTTCACGAATTGCAGCGTATACGCTTTGGCGAGCGCAATCGACGGCGCGACCACGCCCGCGCGCACCATCTTGTCGTAAAAACTCTTCATGCGCGCGTCGGTCATGGCGCCGATGCCGAGCGTGGTCGCGTCGCCGGAATCGACGATGCCATACTCCTTCATCTTCGCAATCGAATAGACCAGCAATTCGTCGGTCATTTCCGGGTTCTGGCGTTTGATCAGCGCGTTCGCCGCTTTGTTGTCGCCGTAGAGATAGTTCATCCAGCCGATAATCGAGGCATCGACGAAACGCTGCACCAGGTCGGGCTTGCTCGCAACCAGATCGCGGCGCGTCTCGATCAGCGTCGAATAGGCGTTGAAGCCCTGGTCGGCGAGGAGAAAGACCTTCGGCTTGAAGCCGGCCTGCTTCTCGATGGCGAAGGGCTCCGACGTCACATAGCCCTGCATCGCGCTGCGCTTGTCGGCGAGGAAGGGCTGCGGGTTGGAGGTATATGGTTTCACCCGCGCTTCGCTGAAACCGAAATCGGCCTTGAGCCACTGGAAGTAGCTCGCGAGTCCTTCCTTGGAGATGAACAGGGTGAGCTTCTTCAAGTCCTCGAACTTGTCGATCCCCTGATCGGGATGGGCGATCAGCACCTGCGGGTCCTTCTGGAACATGGCCGCGACCGCAAGCGTGGGAATGTTCCGCTCGACCGCGTCGAAGCTTTGCAACGTGTTGGCGCTCATGAAGAAGTCGAGCTTGCCGACCGGCAACAGGAGGCGGTTGTTCACGTTCGGGCCGCCCGGCACGATGGTGACCTCGAGGCCGTATTTGCGATAGGTGCCGTCGACCAGCGCCTGGTAGTGGCCGCCGTGCTCGGCCTCCGCCACCCAGTTGGTGCCGAAGGAGACCTTGTCGAGCTTTTGCTGCGCGGCGGCGGGGACGCAAAAGAGGCTGGCGGCGGCGGCGGCCAGTGCGACGCGCTTTAATCGTGCAACCACCATTCCCGCCTCGCCGCTACTGCTCGAACCGCTCGATGAACCACTTGAGCAGCCGCGTCCAGATCTCGTCCTTGCCGAGCTGGTCCTCGATGCCGTGCTCGAGATTGGGATTGTCGTTGACCTCCATGACGATGAAGCCGCGGTCGGTCTCCTTGATGTCGACGCCATAGAAGCCGTCGCCGATCGGCCGCGCCGCGCGCACCGCGATGTCGATCAGGTCGCGCGGCGCCTTGTCGAGTTCGAAGGTGCGAAAGCCGCCCTCGTGCGAGGAGCCGTCGGGGCGGTGCTTGACGATCTGCCAATGGCCACGCGCCATGCGGTACTGGCACACGAACAGCGGCTCGCCCGCGAGCACGCCGACGCGCCAGTCGAACTCGGTCGGCAAGAACTTCTGCGTCAGCAGGAGGTCGGTCTCCTCGAACAGCTCGTCGGCGACGCGGCGAAATTCCTCCGGCGTATTCACCTTGTGCACGCCGCGCGAGAACGACCCGTCCGGAATTTTCACCACCAGCGGCAGGCCGAGTTCGTCCATCGCCTTCGGCATGTCGCCGATATCGGCGAGCATCACGGTTGGCGGCGTCGCCACCTGGTGCTGCGCCAGGAGTTCCATCAGGAACACCTTGTTGGTGCAGCGGATCATGGAGATCGGGTCGTCGATGACCGGCATGCCCTCCTGCCAGGCGCGGCGGGCAAAGCGGTAGGTGTGGTTGTCGATCGAGGTGGTCTCGCGGATGAACAGGCCATCGTACTCGGCGATCTCGGCAAGCTGGCGCCGCGTCACCGGCTCGACATCGACCGAAAGCCGCTCGGCGATGCGCGCCATGTGCTTGATCGAGGCCGGCGAAGACGGCGCCATCTTCTCATTGGGATCGTAGAGCACCGCGAGGTCGTATTTCGGCACGGTGCGCGCCTTCGGGTCGCGCCACTCGCGCTTGGTGTGCTGGTGCAGCGATTCACGCAGGAAGGACGCTTCGCCGTTGGCGAGCCGGGTGATGTTGCGCGGACGGATGCGCTCGATCGAGAGCCAGGCGCCGGACTCGACGTTGACTTCCAGCGCCGGGCAACGGAACCAGTCGAACAGCAGCCGCCCG